>Ga0315298_1000336_pt1 | contig 93093 bp, 100 predicted proteins | sample WHS_1_MG_FD_203077 | JGI IMG/M metagenome (GOLD analysis project Ga0315298, IMG submission 203077) | Extremophilic microbial mat communities from Washburn Hot Springs, YNP, Wyoming, USA - WHS_1_MG | ecosystem: Environmental > Aquatic > Thermal springs > Hot (42-90C) | place: USA: Wyoming...
CTGCAGTACACTGGCGGAACCACTGGAACTTCGAAAGGCGCTATGCTAACCCACATGAACCTAGTTTCAAACGCCATCATGTGCAAGGCGTGGCTTAAGGATGTGATGGAAGGAGAAGAAACCTTTTTGGCAGTGTTGCCGCTCTTTCACATTTATGGCATGACAACAGGCATGAACGCCCCCATATACATAGGTGGAAGAATTGTTTTACTTCCACGCTTCGATGCCGTAAGCACTTTCCAAGCCATACAGAGGTATAAGGTTACAGTTTTCTGTGGAGCACCAACAATGTACGCCATGCTTTTAGCCCATCCAGACCTCGGCAAATACGACTGCACATCAGTGCGTTTCTGCATATCTGGTTCTGCGCCGCTTCCGCCGGAAATTCAGAAAAAGTTCATGGAAGTAACCGGCGGCGTCCTTGTGGAAGGTTATGGCTTAACAGAATCCTCGCCTGTTACCCACTGCAACCCACTGGACAAGTCAATGAAAACAGTGAAGGTTGGCTCAATAGGCATACCTTGGCCTGACACAGACGCAAAAATAATGGATGCTGAGACAGGCGAAAAGGAGCTTGCGCTAGGCGAAACGGGCGAACTCGTTGTAAAAGGACCCCACGTTATGAAGGGTTATTGGAAAATGCCTGAAGAAACAGCTCAAGTTTTGAGGGGTGGTTGGCTTTACACTGGTGACATTGGAAAAATGGATGAAGACGGCTACTTTTACATTACAGACCGCAAAAAAGACCTAATAAAATATAAGGGCTACAGCGTTTACCCAAGAGAATTGGAAGATGTTTTATATGAGCATCCAGCCGTGAAACTTTGCGGGGTGATAGGCAAACCAGACCCAGTTGCAGGTGAAATTCCAAAGGCTTTTGTTGTTTTAAAGGAAGGGATGACGGCGACGGAGAAGGAAATAATGGATTTCGTGAATGAGAAGGTGGCGCCTTACAAGGCAATAAGGGAAGTGGAGTTCCGCACAGAACTGCCCATGACAATGGTTGGCAAAGTCTTAAGAAGAGTGCTTCAAGAAGAAGAACGCAAAAAAGCAGAGGCAAAAACCTAAACCTCCCCTTTTCATTCATCCACCAAATATTTTCATTTTGCATATTAAAACAAGTTTCCTAAACATTTTCACATATATAGAAGAGAGACACCCGTCTAAAATGAGAGATGCATAATTGCGAGTCAAAGTTAACGTCACTGGCATAGTTCAAGGCGTAGGCTTTCGTCCATTCATTTACCGCACTGCCATAAAAAACGGTTTAAAAGGTTACGTTAGAAACCGCGGCGATGCCGGCGTAGAAATTCTTTTGGAGGGAGAAGAGAATCAAATAAAATGTTTCCTAAAGGATTTAAAGGAAAAAAAGCCGCCTTTGGCGCAAATCCACGAAGTTCTCGTAAGAAAGTTGAAGGGAAAAGAATCTTTTGACACATTCACAATTTACAAAAGCTCCGAAGAGGCGGAACTTTCTGGTTCAGTTATTCCGCCAGACATAGCCATATGCGACAATTGCCTAAAAGAGCTTAGAGACCCCAAAAACCAGCGATATGAATATTTTTTTATAACTTGCACTGACTGTGGTCCAAGATACACGATTATTGAAAATTTGCCCTATGACCGTGAAAACACCACAATGCGAGATTTCACCATGTGCCCCTTCTGTCATGCAGAATATGCGGATCCTTTGAATAGACGTTTTCACGCTCAAACAGTGGCATGTCCAAAGTGTGGACCAAAAGTGTATCTCACGGATAATGGTGGTAAATTAGTGGATTGTAAGGATCCGATAAGGGAGGCTGGTAAACTTCTTTCAGAAGGCTTTATAGTTGCCATAAAAGGTTATGGTGGTTTTCATGTTGCAACCTCCACCATGAAGGATGAGCCTTTGGTTAGGCTTAGAAGGGTTAAGCATAGAAGCCAGAAGCCATTTGCCATAATGGCGAAAAGTTTGGAAGCGGTAAAAACCTTTGCAGAAGTTAGCGAAAATGAAGAAAGGCTTCTAACTTCTTATACTCGTCCAATTGTTTTGCTGGACAAGAATGAGAAATATTATCTTTCAGACTTGATTGCTCCAGGTTTGCATAATGTTGGCGTTATGTTGCCCTACACGGGTTTGCATTACATGCTTTTTGATGGGGTGGATGAACCAGCTTTTGTCATGACCAGCGCTAATCCGCCGAACCAGCCAATAATAAAGGATAATGATGAAGCTTTGCAGAGGCTGGGCGAAACTGTTGACTATTTTCTTTTCCACAACCGCAGAATAGCCCACAGATGCGATGACTCTGTTATGCGCATGCATGGTAAGGAATTAGTCTTTATAAGACGCTCAAGGGGTTATGCGCCAGCCCCAATAATGCTTAAAGAGAAAGCGAAACGTTGTGTTGTGGGTTTAGGCGGAGAATTAAATAATACCGCATGCGTTTTGCTTGGGAATAAGGCGTTCCTCTCTCAGCATATAGGCGATGTAGAAAACATTGAAACAAGGGATTTTTTGGAAAATGCAACCCGCCACCTAATTCGGCTGACAAACAGCAAAGTGGAAGCAGTAACATGCGATCTGCATCCAAAATTTACAACAACAAAACTAGCCCAAGAATTGGCAAAAGAAAACAGTTGGCAACTAATCCAAGTCCAGCATCATTATGCGCATGTCGCAGCCTTAATGGCTGAACACAACATAAGCGAGATTGTTGGCATATGCTGTGACGGATACGGATACGGTATTGACGGCGGAGCATGGGGAGGCGAAATCATAACCGCCACAAGAGAAAACTCAGATTTCAAAAGAGTGACACACCTTCAAAAACAACCGCTGATAGGTGGAGATTTGGCAACCCGTTATCCGCTTAGAATGGCAGCTGGAATGCTTTATAAGAAGGTGAATGTTGAAGATTGGCTTTTACAAAATAAGCAGCACTTTCCACATGGCGAAAGCGAAATTCAAGTAATTCTCAAACAACTTGAAAAAGGCAGTAACATAATTGAAACAACAAGTTGTGGAAGAGTTTTGGATGCTGTTGCAGCAGTTTTGGAAATATGCTATGAACGCACTTATGAGGGTGAACCCGCCATGAAGCTTGAATCCGCAGCCATAAAAGGCAGTGATGCGCTGAAACTAAAACCAGTAATAAAAGGTGATGTATTGGATACTACACAAATGTTATACGAAATATTCGTAAACAGAGAAAAGCATTCTAAGGCAGATTTAGCCTATTCTGCCCACGCCTACTTGGCCAAGGGCTTAGCAGAATTAGCCATAGAGAAAGCTTTAGAAAACGGCGTAAAAATCATTGGTTTTTCGGGTGGAGTTGCTTGCAATCAAATTTTATCTTTTACTATGCGAGAAACCGTGGAAAAGGCGGGCTTGCGGTTCGTTGTCCACGAGGCTGTCCCGCCTGGTGATGGAGGCTTATCTTTTGGTCAAGCTGTTGTGGGCGGATTCAGCAGTTAGAACCATAACCAATTTATTTTTGTTACACTTTTCGGGTTAGTGATAAAGATGTGCTTGGCTATTCCAGCAAAAGTCATAAGCATCAAAGAAGACAAAGCCCAAGTGGATTTCGGAGAAGGCGTTTTAAGAGAGGTTAATGTGACGCTTGTGAACGCTAAGGTTGGCGATTATGTTCTGGTTCATGCTGGCTACGCAATTGAAGTTTTAAGTGAAAAAGAAGCTTTAGAGACCATTAGTTTATGGAATGAAATCCTCCAAGCAGAAACCGAAACTAAACAGTAGTTGAAAAGGAAATGGCTGAAAAGTTAAGGTTTAGAGACCCAAAATTGGCGAAGCGCATAGCAGAAAAAATCCACGAAACCGCACCAAAAAAAGCCACAGTCAAGATTTGTCACGTCTGCGGAACCCATGAATGGACTATAACGCATCATGGCATCCGCAGCCTCCTGCCGCAAAATGTTGAGGTTATTGCTGGACCTGGCTGTCCAGTCTGCGTAACACCAGCATCAGAGGTTGATGAAGCCATACGGCTAGCCCTAAAAGGCGTTGTCGTAACATGTTTTGGCGATGTTCTGCGGGTTCCAGGCTCGAAAATGTCGCTTTTAGACGCTAAAGCTGAAGGCGCCGACGTGCGAATTGTTTACAGCGTAAGTGATGCTGTTAAAATGGCTGAGAAAGAAACGAATAAAGAATTTGTCTTTTTCGCCATTGGCTTTGAAACAACAGCGCCATCCACAGCTGTGGAAATTCTGAAAAACCCACCTGAAAACCTTAGCTTCTTGGTTTCGCACCGTCTAATTCCTCCAGCCATGAAAGTGCTCGTTGAAATGAAAGACCTCAGCCTAAACGGTTTCATAGCGCCTGGGCATGTCAGCACAATCATCGGGCTTAAGCCTTACGAAATTTTTCCAAAAAATTATGGCATGCCAACCGTTGTGGCAGGTTTCGAACCCATAGACGTTTTATTTAGCGTTTACATGATTCTAAAACAGTTAAAGGAAGACAAACCACGCCTAGAAAACGAATACACTCGAGCTGTGCATTGGGAAGGCAATGTTAAAGCCCAAGAACTCATGCAGAAAGTTTTCAGCATTACAGATGGCAACTGGCGCGGAATAGGCACAATCCCGCAATCCAAACTCCTTCTTGACAGGGAATACGCAGCCTACGATGCCAACTTAAAGCACAACGTGAAAATTGAAAGCGGCGTTGACATACAACATGGCTGCAAATGCCACCTCGTCATAATAGGAAAAATTAAACCAACAGAATGCCCCCTATTCATGAAGGCATGCACGCCACAAAAGCCAGTAGGCGCCTGCATGGTAAGCATTGAAGGAACATGCAGAATATGGGCAAAACAAAGCTGAAGTGAAATTTTTACTTTTGACTTTGAAAAGCCTTTTATTCCTAAACGTAGAAACATACATAAGAGGTTTCTAAATGAATTTGGAAACTGGTAAATATTTGGGCGGTATAGGTGCATTACTAATTGTAATTGCAGTAATTGCTGCTTTTGGAGTCCCATACGCTGGCTTTTTGGGTCTTGTAGGATTAATACTCGTATTGATATCAGCGAAGTTCTTGGCAGACCATTATGGTGAAGGAGGCATATTCAACAATGCCCTTTATGCTTTAATCATGGGAATAATAGGGGTTATAGCTTTCATAGGCATCGCAGCTTATTCCGTTCTCTCTGCACTTGCCGAGTTGGGTTTAGATACAGAAGATTGGTCCACTTTGCCCACAATAATTCAGCAGCGCATGATGGAAGGAAACATGAGCTTTATTTGGAATTTGATAGGCGCTATAATTTTGGCTTGGGTTGTGCTTTCAATATGCCTCATAATTGCAACTGTCTTCTCCAGAAAGTCGTTAAATTTACTCTCTGCAAAAACTGGAGTGGGCTTGTTTGGTGTTGCTGGAATATTAATGTTGATTGGTGGCATCTTGTCCGTGATATTTATTGGCATAATACTCATATGGATTGCTTGGATATTAGTTGCCGTGGCTTTCTTTTTAATTAAAACCCAACCAACCCAACCCTCCCCACCACCACAACCAGCACAGCCACCTCCATAATTCATATCCCTTTTTTATAAATTGAATTCAGAAACTGTTTGAAGGTCAATGAAAAGTGAATTTATTTTAGCATATTCTTGGGACTGGGTCTCCTATGGGTCTGGCTATTATTCTTTTTCCGCCGACGACAGTTTGCATGGCAACTCCTTTAAAATCTTTGGTGGCTTCGCCTATTATTTCCGCTTCTTTCCCTTCTTCAGTTGTTCTTAAAAGTTTCAGAATTTCTTCGGCTTTTTCTTTTACTGCGCCGATTATTATTTTTCCTTCGTTTCCAACTTCAAGCGGGTCTAAGCCCAACATTTCACATGCAGCCCGCACATTTTCTCTTACTGGAATTTTTTCTTCGTAGATTAGTATGCCAATGTTTGATTTTTCGCTGAACTCGTTTAGGGCGTCGGCTAAGCCGCCTCTTGTGGGGTCTTTCATTGCGATTATTCCGCCAACCTCGCCTAATAAACGCTGAATTAAGCGGTTTAAGGGTTTGACATCAGATTTTATGCTACCTCCGAAGCTTAGTCCTTCTTGGGCGGATAATACGGATAAACCATGGTCGCCTATTGTTCCAGACAATATTATTTTGTCGCCTTCCTTCAAGTTTGAGTCTAAAATCCACCGAGCATTAAAATTCTTTCTAAATTGTCTAACAACCCTCAAATTTTTGTCTAAAGCTTGGGTTCTTCTGCCAATTCCAGAAACATTTATTATGCAGCCGCCTAAGCTTCCCTTCTCAACAACCTTAGTATCGCCCGTCACAATGCTTACTTTGGCTTCTTGGCATGTCTTTTGCATACTAGCCAAAATTCTTTCAAAATCAGCCAAGGCTAAGCCTTCTTCCAAAACAAAACCGCAAGTTAGCGCATAAGGTTCAGCACCCAGAACTGCAATATCATTAACAGTGCCGGAAACTGCCAAGCGTCCAATATCTCCGCCTGGGAAAAATACGGGTTTAACAGCATGCGAATCGCTTTTTAAAACAACATCATCTACAACTGCAGCATCGTCCAAGGCTTCCAATGGAACCTCAGCATCACCGGAACCACCAAAATACTTGACTATGTAATTTCTAACAAGCTCGTGCATGACAGTTCCGCCGGCGCCATGCAACATGGTAATATAGCCCTTATTGGCTTCCATCAACATCACTCTCGCTTTTTAACTCTGAATACTAACATGACGGTTAAACATAAACAAATCGCATCCATTTTTGTGTAAAATATGGGTTGTTGGTGCGGTCGCCGGGATTTGAACCCGGGTCGTCAGCGTGGGAGGCTGATGTCCTAACCAAACTAGACTACGACCGCATCAAGATATAAAAGATGGCTAAAAATAATTAAGTTTAATCATCTTCGTTGAAATTTGACATTTTATTTTTAGATAATAGAATTAGTGTATCATGTGTATTCTTTGTATTTCGACAAACTGCAAAAACTTTAAACCATTACTTGTTATAGTGTACGTTTCCTTTTCAGTAACTATAAGGAAACCGCAGTTAAGGAGATAATTCAAATACTTTTTTGTCTGAATGTAGTTTAGATTTGCACTTTGCATTATTTGAGACAGTTTCCTTCCATTTCTGGACGCTTTAATACTCTTTAAGATATCCCCAATTATGGTCATTCTATCTCTGTATTTGAAAGCATTTAGAAGCGAATATGAAGAACATATTAAGTTCAGCATACCTCTCCTTCAAAATCAATTATTGTTAATTAGAATAAAAATTTTTCTTGCCATGTTCAATAAGTTTGTAATTCATGGTAGAATGTCCCAAAAACGTTATTTTCTAAGCCATCGTATGTTAATTGGTTATTTATTAATAATGGAGGAGCACAATGATGGCTAAAAAAATCACGTATGCTCAAGCTGGCGTTAACAGAAGACTTAGAAGCCAATGTAAGAGGACTTTGAGGATTTTTAGGGAAACTTATGGCTTTAGTCCTTATGGTGAGGTTGTGGCGCTTCCTTATGGGAACATTTTTCCTGTGGGGGAGAATTGTTTTTTGGATTTGGTTATTGAGGGGGTTGGCACTAAGGTTCTTGTTGCTCAGTTGGCTGGAAAATACGATACGATAGGTGTTGATGGTGTTGCCATGGCTGTTAATGATGTTATTAGGTCTGGGGCTAAGCCTTTAGCGGTTGCAGATAACATTCATGCTCAAGTTTCTGATCCAAGCTTAGTTAGGGAGTTGTTGAAGGGAATAGCCAAAGGGGCTGTTGAGGCTGGATGTGTTGTGCCTAGTGGGGAGATTGGTGATGTTGCTGATGTGGTGAAGGGTTTGGTGGAGGGTAAGGGGTTTGACATGGTTGTAGCGGCTATTGGAGTGGTTTCTGGTGAAAAAATAATTTATGGGAGGGATGTGAAGGCTGGCGATGTTATATTGGGTTTGAGAAGTTCTGGGATTCATAGTAATGGTGTTTCTTTGGCGAGAAAGGTTCTTTTTAAGTGTTGGGGCGGGAAATATGAGCCTTATGATGTTCCAGAGGGGTTGGATAGGGAGGTTGTTTATGAAGTTCTGGAGCCCACTAAGATATATGTTAAGCCATTGCTTAGGGTTATGGAAGAGGTTAAGGTTAAGGCTGCAGTGCACATTACAGGTGATGCGTATTTAAAGTTTGATCGTTTAACAAAGTTTTCTATGGGTGTTGGTTTTGAGTTTGACAATTTTAAGCCGCAGCCGATTTTTGAGTTAATTCAGAAAACCGCTTCGGAATTGGGTGGAAAAATAACGGATGAGGAGATGTTTAAGACGTTTAACATGGGATGGGGCTTCGCTGTGGTGGTTGACAAAAATGATAAGGACAAGGCAATAGATGTCTTGGAGAAAAATGGTGTACAAGCTGAACCGATAGGCTTTGTAACGGATTCTAAAGGAATTAGGATTCTTTATAGGAATAGGAAAATCTTTTTGAAGTGATTTTAGGTTTTGCTGATAAAAGTGTTTAAATCTTTTAAAATTCAAACTTAGCCTATGAGATACCGTTTAAAAATTGAAGTTAAGTTGAAGCCTGGACACAGCGACCCGGAAGGTGAAACCACAGCGCGTTTACTTAGAGAGCTTGGCTATAGGGTTGATGCTGTGAATGTTAGTAAAGTTTACAGCGTAGTTGTTGAGGCTGAATCAAGAAGGGAGGCTGAGGCAAAGGCGGATGAAATGTGTAGGAGGCTTTTGGCAAATCCAACTAAGGATGATTATGTGATTATGGTTGAGGAAGAAAGATGAGCGTAAGCCTTTACATTCGCAGAAAAACTTTGTTTCCGCTTTTTGAAGTGAACGTTCTTGAGGCTTCTGAACAGCAACTTTTGGAAGTGAGCCGCGAGCTTGGAATAGGATTAAATTTGCAGGAAATGAAGCGCATCCAAGAATATTTTAGAGGAAAAGGGCGGAACCCTACGGATGTGGAGCTTCAAACTATAGGGCAGACATGGTCTGAACATTGTTTTCACAAAACCTTTAAGGGTAAGGTAAAGTTTAACGGGAAAGAGATTGATAGCCTTTTTAGGTCGTATATTGCAAAGGCAACAAATGAGATTAAGCCAAAATGGTGCTTTTCAATTTTTGAGGATAACGCTGGCATAATTCGTTTTGACAAGGGTTATGGAGTAGCTGTTAAGGTTGAAACCCATAATCATCCATCAGCTGTGGAACCTTTTGGCGGTGCAGCCACGGGGGTTGGTGGGGTGATTCGGGATGTTTTGGGGGTTTGGGCTGATCCAATAGCGTGTATGGATGTTTTGGGTTTTGGTCCGTTAGATTTTGAATATGAAAAGCTTCCGCCTGGGGTTAAGCATCCAAAATATGTTTACATGGGAGTGGTTGCTGGCATAGGCAGTTATGGCAATAACATGGGTATCCCAACGGTTAATGGAGCCATATACTTTGATGAAAGCTATGTTGGGAATGTGGTTGTTTACTGCGGATGCGTTGGAGTTCTTCCATTAAAAAAGTTTAGGAGAAACGCCAAACCCAACGACATTATAGTTTTAGCTGGGGGAAGAACTGGTCGGGATGGCATTCACGGCGTAACATTTGCATCCGCCGTATTAACTGAAAAGTCAGAAGAGGTTTCGCGACCAGCGGTTCAAATTGCAAATCCGATTGAGGAGGAGAAGCTGAAGAGGGCGATAATTAGGATTCGAGATTTGGAGCTTGCATCAGCAATAACAGACTTGGGTGGTGGAGGCTTATCATCTTCTGTTGGCGAAACTGCAAAACGGTTTGGTTGTGGAGCTTTTGTTGAGTTGGATAAGGTTCCTTTGAAGTATTCTGGTTTGGCCCCTTGGGAAATTTACGTTTCCGAATCGCAAGAGAGGATGCTTTTGGCTGTGCCTCCTGAAAATTTGGAGAAGGTCTTGGAAGTTTTTGGAAGCGAGGATGTGGAGGCTAATGCTATTGGAAAATTTACGGAAGATGAGGTTTTAAGGGTTTATTTTCAAGACGAAAAGGTTGCGGAAATAGAGATTTCATTCCTTTTTGAACCGCCCAAAGTTATAAGAAACGCCAATTATAAGCCGAAAATTTTTGAAGAACCATCTTTTCAAGAACCAGAAAACCTAACAGAAACACTTCTGCAGCTTTTATCATCGCCTAATATTGCAAGCAAAGAAAGCGTAATACGCACTTACGACCATGAGGTGAAAGGAAACACTTTGCTTAAGCCCTTGCATGGCGAGTTTGCCGGACCAAATGATGCGGCTGTGCTTAAACCGTTGGCGGATTCTTGGAAGGGTTTGGCGATTTCTTGTGGGATGAATCCTAATTATGGGAAGATTGATGTTTATTGGATGGCTGCTTCAGCCATAGATGAAGCGATAAGGAATAATGTGGCTGTTGGTGGAAGAAGAATAGCCTTACTTGACAATTTCACTTGGGGCAATCCTGAAAAGCCAGAAATTCTCGGCAGTCTTGTTAGGGCTTGTGAGGCTTGTTATGATTTTGCAACTGCCTTTAAAGCGCCGTTCATTTCTGGAAAGGACAGCCTTTATAATGAATCCCCCCTTGGAACGGTTACGCCTACGCTTTTGATTACGGCTTTAGGCATAGTTCCAGACGTTCGTTTGGTTGTTTCTATGGATGTTAAGGATGTTGGCGACTTAATCTACATTGTTGGACAAACCTATGAAGAGTTGGGCGGCTCAGAATATTATAGGCTTAAGGGTTTTGTTGGAAATGCTGTGCCGAAGGTGCGGGCAAACCAAGCCATAAAAACTTTCAAGGCTATTACTAAGGCTGTTGATTTGGGTTTGGTTAAGGCTTGTCATGATTTATCTGAAGGCGGTTTGGGCGTGGCAGCGGCGGAGATGGCTTTTGCTGGCGGATATGGAATGGAATTACACTTGCGAAAGGTTCCAAGAGAAAATCTGAATCGTAATGATTTCATTTTGTTTTCGGAGTCAAACAGTCGCTTTCTTGTGGAAGTTTCGCAAAAGGCGAAAGAGGAGTTTGAAGCTTTACTTAAGGGCGTGGCATTCGCCGAAATAGGTAAAGTCACAAAAATTCCACGATTATGCGTTTATGGATTAAAGGATGAGGTTGTTGTGGATGCTTCGTTGAATGATTTGTTGGCAAGTTGGAAAAGAACGCTCAGCGGCGGGGTTTGATGGTGAAGCGGGAAGAGATTAAAGTCTGCGTTTTAAGGGTTGGCGGAACAAACTGCGACGCAGAAACGAAGCAAGCTTTTGAGGAGTTAGGCGTTCAAGCTGAAATTTTACATGCAAATGAGTTAGTTAAGCGTAAAAACCTTTTGGAATATCATGTTTTGGTTTTTCCCGGAGGCTTCTCTTATGGGGATTATGTGAGAGCCGGCGCCATCTGGGCAAAGTGGATAATGGCAAAATTGGACAAGGAACTTAAAGCATTCGTTAACGAAAATCGCCTAATCTTTGGCATTTGCAACGGCTTTCAAGTGCTTGTTGAAGCTGGATTCCTCCCAGGCTTTGATGGAGTAAGCCCCTATCCGGAGGCAGTTTTGGCGCCTAATTTTCCGCCTGGATATAATTGCCGATGGGTTTACATTAGGCATGAAAACAAGGGAAAATGTGCATTTACTTGGAAAATTCCGCATGCAAAAGTTTTGCGGATTCCCGTTGCCCATTCCGAGGGAAGATTCATGTTTGCAAAAGAAAAGGAAAAAAAGTTTCTGGAAAGGCTTTACCAAAATGACCAGCTGGTTTTCCGCTATTGTGATAAAAGTGGCGAATATGCTAATGGACATTTTCCAACAAATCCAAACGGCTCTTTTCATGACATAGCTGGAATATGCAACCCAGAAGGAACAATATTTGGGTTGATGCCACATCCAGAAAGAGCCTTTTATTGGTGGCAACAACCAGACTGGACAAGACAAAAGCAAATGCCCCAGTATGGCGATGGAAAATTGATTTTTGAAAGTTTAATTGAATACTTAATGAAGAAGTTTTAAGTCTTCAATGTGCGGAAGACCTGTTCTAGCGCCCATTTTCATTATGCATCTGGAAGCTACAAAATTTCCAAGTCTCCCACATTCATACAAACTTTTGCCATTAATAAGACCATAAAGAAAACCAGCGCAGAAGGCATCTCCGGCGCCTGTGGTGTCCACAACTTTTACGTTAAAGCGGTTTATTTGGTGGTTTTCCTTTCCATCCGTAACATAACAGCCCTTATTGCCGAGTTTTACAGCAATTATTTTAACGCCCTTTTTGAGGAGAATTTCAGCGCCTTTTTTGTAATCTTTCTCTTTGGTTAAAAGTTCGAGTTCTCTCTGATTTGGCATCAAAACAAAAGCACGCTTTATTATGGATTCTAAGGCGACTAGTCCTTTTCTTGCGTATAATTCTCCGGGGTCAAGGCTTACCTTAACATTTTCTGGCAATATTTCAACAAGCCTTTTTTGGGTTTGGAAGGATGTTTCTCCAACAAAAGAGGTTAAATGCAAAAATTGCGTGTTGAAGGCGTAATCCTTGTTTATTTCGTTAAACTCTATTGTGTCGTTCACGCCTGGATCCACATACAAGGCTCTTTCTCCCTTTTCGTCTACAAAGCCCATGACTGTTCCGCTTCTGCCACTTTTTGCATAGATTATGCCGTTTGTGTCGACGCCTTCCCTTTGAAAATCTTCAATTAGCATTTTTCCTTCCCTGTCGTTGGCTACTTTTCCTATAAAACCAACTTTACAGCCAAGCCTTGCCAAGCCTACTATGGTGTTTGCCGCTGAACCCCCACACCATTCCTCACAGTTTATAATGAAGCCTTCTTCTTCAGCACCAGCTATCTTATTCACTTTGAAAAGCTTGTCGACGTTTAAAGCGCCTAATCCTATAACGTCAAATTGGCTCATGAAAACAGCTCACGCAAATAAATCTTGTAATCGCCCAATTTTCCACCATAATTTCCAGCGGAAACCTTCACCACGCCATCAACATACAAAACGGCTTCTATGCCAGCCTTCATTGCCTTTTTCACAGCGTCAAGCGAAACACCGTTAATTACAATTTCTGGAATGTAGTTGACGCCTTCTGGAACCTTTGATTCTTTAGCTAACTTCTTTTTTAGGGATGGGCAGTAGGGATGGTTTGTTGTTGGTCCAATCCATGGAAAACTTGTTTCAGGCTTAGAACCAGCAGAACAAACATCGAAAGGTGTTATTACGCCATGGACTTTATGGATGGCTTCTAAGGCTTTCTCTCCAGCCTTTTTCAGGGCTTCTCTTGTTTTGCACATAACCCAAAAGTTTGCACCCATAACCCCGCGAGCATAGCCCAAAAAGCGTTCAATGACGAAGTCTGGAACCATTATGGGAACCACAATAACCTCGCGTCCAAAATGGTTTTCAACCCACTCATAACCGTCTCCGCAATGTCCAACACGCTCCATCATGTCAATTTTACCCTCAGCCTTGGGCGTGGCGTCAAAAACTGCTGTAAAAGGCTTAACGAGAATGTCTTGTCGAATTCTATAAGAAAGCTCAACCTCAAATTTTTTTAGGGCGTCTGAAAAGGGCTTTTTTGGGTCTATTCCACCCCAAAACTGGAGCAAAGCGCCTTGGCGTTTGTCTGGGGTTTCTTTTTCGCTTAACCATTTTTCTATTCCTCCTTCAACTCTGCCGATGACTATGGATGGCGTTGCCGTTGCGTCTTCCGCTGCTTTTCGCAATGCTTCTTCATCATCGGCTGTGACAATTATTCTGCAAAAGATTCCTTCAAAAGCCTCTGCGTATGTGTCTTCAATTTCGGCCTTCTTTACCATTTTATCCCAGCCTTCCTATGGCTTCACCCCTAACCTTTTTTCTGAATTCGCTACTTTCTTTTGCCAGAGTCTCCATATTCTCTTTTGTTATTATTTTAACTTTGGGCAATTTTTTAGGATACAAACTGAAAAGGCTGTTGAGCAATGCTTGGTTTATGGGAGTTTTCCTCAGCCCTTCATGACTCCAATTTTCAACAACCTTTAAAGTTTGTTCTTTTCCAAATTTGCTGAAAACTTCTGCAATTATTGCGGTTACTATGCTGTTTTCGGATAGTATGGCGATTTCAGCATTTTTTATGGCATACTCGTTACCATTGAAAGAGACTGCTAAGCCACCATTTTCTTTCACAAGCCTAAAGGCTTCCACATCTGTTATGCTGTCGCCAACATACATCACATCCGACAATCTCGCACTAACCTTTTTAACAGCGTCTTTTACGGCTTCGGCTTTCTCGCTTCCCCCAATTGGATTAATTTCGGAAAATATTTTGCCAATTGCCATTTTTGTTATGGTATTCCAGAAAATTTCATCCAATCGACCAATCAATTCTTGGTCTTTTTTGGAAAAGTCGCTTAAGGATTCCGCTTTTTGAGGAATTTCAATTAGGGGCATTTTTGCAATTTCCCTTGCTAATTCTTTCAGTTCACTTCTTTCCTTTTCAGTTATGGAGTATTTGTCGAGGCAAAGCTTTGTGCAGTAAGTGTTTTCGTATGGAAAATTCAAGGCTTGACATAAAGCCTCTATGTAATGCTGGTAGCTTGTGCTAACAATAAAGGCGTAGGCTACATTTCTCACATGTAACAGCGTATCTTTAACGTTGGCAATCAAAAGTAGGCTTTTAGCAGAAAAATCCCGCATTTTACTGTCCGTAACATCATAAGCCTTTAGGAAGGGCAAAATAAGCTTTAAAGTGTCTCCAGCCTTATAATTTGGTCTTTTAAGGACTTCTGCTAAAACATCGTCATATTTGCTTATAACCGTGAAAAGCTTGTCTCCTTTTGGAACATAATGGGATGCTATTTCGAAGGCATTATCATTTTTTGATATTGGACCTTCACAATCTGATATGAAAACCCTTTTCACTTTTTAAGCCTCAACTTCTCCATATGCCTTATGCTTTTTCCTATGTGCCTTTTTGAGGCTATGTCTTTTCTATGCCACAATGCTCCGCCTTTTATGGCTTTTATCCCATCCAAAGAAATTTTCCTAGCCTCTTCTATGTTTTCGCCTATGCCCACAACGCCAACAGCTCTGGATTTGAGAGCGTAAGTTTCGCCGTTGCGGATTTCCATTGAGGCTGGGTAGATGCGGATTTTTTCGCCATACTTTTTTGTCAGTTCGTAAGCCTTTGTTAGGTTGACTGGTGTGCCAATTTCGTTTTTGTCTACAAGTTGGGGAAAAGCTTCCATGTATCCGCCGTAGTTTGGTGGAACCTTGTAGGTCACGACTGTTGCAGCCTTTTCTAATTCGATTTTTGTTAGGTTTCCTTCCAAAATTTTGAAGCAAACATCCACAAAATCATCCTTTAAGACCGGCAGAATGTTGATTATTTCCGGGTCTCCGGGTCTGCTGTTGTTTTCAAGAATTTTCGGTTCTTTGCCAGTATGCATAAAAGCCACATAAAAGGGAACTCCCCTTAAGCCGCTTTTATCTTTAACCTCCCACTTTTCAAAGATTCGCCTAACGATTTCAACTTCCTTAACTCTGTCGGCTGCAGTCATAAAAGGCAAAACATCGCCAGCATCCTTGTAAGAACCCATTCCACCAGTGTTCGGACCCTTGTCATCGTCAAAGGCTCGCTTATAATCCCTTGTTTCTGGCAATGGCACTAGGTGTTTGCCGTCACAGAAGGCTTGGAAGCTTGATTCTTCGCCCTCGATTTTTTCTTCAATTATTACCGAGCCATGCTGGAAATTTGCCATAAAATGCTCGAACAACTGCTCACGGGTTGTGAAATGGTCTCCCCAAACGCCGACGCCTTTCCCAGCTGCTGGCTGGTCTGGTTTCACAACAGCCCTATTCCCAAGCTCATCAAGCCATTCGTAAACAGCCTTCTTTACTTCATCTTGACTTTTGTAATCCTTTTGGTTGAAAATTTTGAAGCGGGGATTTACTTCTGGTACTATTTTTTGGAATAGTAGGCGCTGCTGCACCTTGCTTGCTTCTATGGCGTAGTCCTTTTTTGGACAAATTATTGGTATGCCACTCCGCTCTTCCACGAGGTCGCGGACGCCGTCAATTATGGGTTTTTCTGGTCCAACAATGCCAAAGTCGATTTCGTCCTTATTGTTTTCCGCAAATTTGCATATTTCCTCCACATTCAAATCTGGCACAACAACATGCTCTGCTGCTTTTTTAACGTTGAAGGGGTTGCGTTGTTTATCAACAACATAAACTTTCACATCATAATTTATGCTACGGGTAAAAGCGTCTATCATGGCTACTTCCCTTGCGCCATAAGAAACCACGAGTATGCCAACTTTCTCCATATTATGCGCCCTTTAGTTATGAAAATAAGTTTGAAGCCTATTTTATTTTTGGCACTAAGCTTTTTGGATGGCTTCAGCTATCTCATAAAGTCTTCCCTTTTCCTCGTAACCTTCAAGGAATTTCTTTTTCATCTCATCCGCTATCCTCTGCGCTAATGGTGTGGGATATTTGCCCGTTACACATGCCAGACAAAGTTGGTCACGCCTAAAACCAGTGGCTTTTACAAAACCTTCTATAGACTGGTAGCAGACGGCATCTGCACCTATTGTTTTTGCTATTTCTTCCGCTGTATGCTTTGAACCTATTAGTTGACCGTATGTTGCCATGTCTATTCCATAGAAGCATGGTCCAATTATGCGTGGAAAAGTTACGAAGAGATAAACCTTTTTTGCCCCCATTCTGCGGAGTTTCTCTATAACAATTTTTGTTGTGTCGCCCCGCACGATGCTGTCTTCTGTGACTATGACACGTTTTCCATTAACTTTTGAGGCGATAATGTTAATTTTCCGGTCTATGGTTGCATAACGCTCCCTATTCAGCAAAATGAAGGCTCTTTCAGTTACAAAACGATGCCTTCGAGAAGCCCTTTCCCATTTTAATCCAGACTCTTCATGAACGCCGAAGGCTGCGTCGTCGCCCGTTTCTGGAATGGAGATGACTATGTCTGCGTTTTTGGCTATTTCTGGGTTTTCTCTAACAAGGTTTCTTCCAAACTCCTCTCTGACTTCATAAACGTATCTGTCATCAAAACATGAGTCGGGTCTGGCGAAATATGCAAATTCAAAGGCGCAGAAGGCCTTACAACCTCCATTCACTAATTTCTCTCTTTGAAATCCATCCTTAGAAATGGTTACGAGTTCGCCTGGCTCAATTTCAAAGGCTTTCTTGAAGCCATTTATGTCTAAACCCACGGTTTCTGAAGAAAAGGCGTAGGTTGTTTTATCTTCGCTATGCCCAGCACACAATGGCCTTATTCCATTTGGGTCTTTGAAGGCGAAAAATTCGCCGTTTTTTGTTATGCCAGCCACAGAGAAGGCGCCTTCAATTTCTTTCATACATGTTTTTACTGCCGATGCAATATCTTTCTTCTTTAACAACTCTATGAGGAGTTTATGGGAGATGAGGTCGGCGTCGCATTCATAGGAAAATTTCGGGAAATATTTGCTTATTTCCTCTTTAACTTGGAATACATTAACAACGTTACCATTAAAGGAAACAGCTAGCTCCAATCCGTTTTTTGAGACGGTTACTGGTTGAGTACCCTTTATTAACGATTTTTCGTCGCATTTTCCAGAAGTGGTGTATCTAACATTTGCTATTCCCACACGCCCTGGTAAACGCCCAAACCATTCTTGGATGGCGCTTGTTTTTATTTTTGGTATGAGGTCTAGGCTTCTGTGAACGTGGAACTTTCCATTATCAAATGTTAGGAAGCCGTGAGATTGGTGTCCTCTGTGGTTTTGGGCTCTCATGCCCCAATATATGTATGGGAATATGGGCTGTTCTTCGAAGTTTATTGCTCCAAATACTCCACAGCCCATTTTGGTTTTTCTCCTCTTGTTGTGAACTAAGAAGTTGGTGTTTATCAGTTTTTATGACATTTTTAACTAAAAAATATGTTAAATTTTACAGAACCGATGCGAAGCGATTGTTGCATTGCTACTGTTTTATTCCACAGTGCTTGAGGTTATTGTCAGTTCCGCTCCAGAAATTATGTGAACCCACCAGTTCAGCGCAGCAAAAGAATCATTGTAGTAAACTATTAAGCGTGCTACGGAATTTATTGGAGCGTCGCATGGAACAGTTCCATTCCATGTTAAAGTTTTTGTTTTGCACGGTTTAAGGGTTAATGTTTGTGGTGTTCCACTCCAAGTCCAAACTTCGCCTTCAAAGGCTATGTTTATGGACCATGTGCCTTCGCATTTTCCAGCGTTTTTGAAAGCTATTTTTACGGTGAAAGCTTCACATGGCGTTTTGTCAACAACGCCGCCATCTTCGCAGGCAAAACAGAGCAATTGTGTTTCTTCTGAACGTATTGTTGAAAGGCTAATGGTGAGAAACAAGGCAACTATGGCAAGAGACAACAAGGAATATTTTTTCTTCACGTTTTCCTTCCTCCACCATAGATAATTCGCAGACACCTCTTTATCCATTCTGTAACATACCTCTATAAGATAAAACCAGAAAAATCCTAGAGAGGGTAGGGTCCTATTGGAAAAGAAAAGCTCCAAAAGTATGGAGAATTTTACGGCGTTACTCTAAACTTGTCCCTCGGATAAAGCGTCACTTCTCTAATGTTCCTTTTCCCAGTCAACATCATCGTTAATCTTTCCAAGCCAATAGCCCAACCAGCATGCGGCGGCATCCCATAATCAAAAGCCTGCAAATGATACTTGAACGCTTCCGGGTTTAACCCCTTCTCCTTCAAACGCTTTATCAAAAGCTCTTTTGTTGCAATTCTTGTGCCGCCAGAAACAAGCTCGAGCCAACGCCACATCAAATCGAAGCCTTCGCAAATTTCTGGATTGTAGTCACGGGGCTTTATGTAGAAGGCTTTAGAATGGGTGGGCCAGTCAATTATGAAGTAAAAGTATGGGTGAATTTTGCCGAGAGTTCTCAGGGCTGGGGTTGGAATGTCTTCTCCCCATGGAATTTTTACTCCTTCACTTTTTAATTCTTGAAGAACCTCATCGTAAGTCAAACGTTTAAACGGAACCGTTGGAACCTCAATTTTATACTTAAGCAAAGCCAACTCTTTCCCACATTTATCATTTACAACTTTGCAAACATGCTGCATCAACCTTTCAAGCAGTTGCATCACATCTTCAGCATTCGCAAAAGCCTGCTCGATATCAACTGAAACAAACTCGCTAGTGTGAAATCTTGTATGAGATTCTTCAGCCCTAAAAAATGGACCCACTTCAAAAACCTTTTCAAGACTCATGACAAGCTGTTCTTTATACAATTGCGGACTTTGAGCGAGAAATGCTTTTCTTCCAAAATAATCAACTGGAAAAAGGGCTGCTCCGCCTTCAGTTGCAGAGGCAATAATCCGTGGCGTATGAACTTCTATGAAGCCTCTCTCAAATAGGAAATTTCGAATGGCTTCCACTGCTGTGTGTTGAATTTTGAAAACTGCCACATTTTTGTCTTGACAAAGGTCTAAGGCTCTGGCATCCAACCGCGTTTCCAAACTTGCAGGCGTCTTTCCAGTAATGTCAATGGGTAATTGAGGGTTAGCCGTGCCAAAAATTTTAATCTCCTTCGGTATAACTTCGACTCCTCTTGGGGTTACTTCAGTTTTTTTCACAACGCCCTTAACGCCTATGCTATACCTTTTCTGCAAAACATCAGATTTCGATAAAACTTCGCTTGCAACTTTTTTTCGTGGAATAGTGATTTGAATTGTTCCTTCTCTATCCTGCAATATTATAAAGCGGATTCCACCCAAATCCCTAATCTCTTGAACCCAACCGAAAAGCGTAACTTCTGAACCATCCATTTCAGGCTTAACATCAACCGAATAATGCGTCCTACGCCAATCACCAATGGAATCCAACTTCATAGCTTATCGCCAAACCCCTAATCTGCAAATTCAACCCGCAAAGTTATGTTGCGAACTTTACGAGCAATCTCCTTTAAAGCTTTTACATCAAAAGGCGGCTGCGACCCACGCCTTTTCTTCAAAATTACCCGGGTTTCAGTGGTTCCATCAGGCAACCAAATAGTGTTGATGGTCACTATGCTCAGAGGCGCAAACAAATCCTCCAAAAATTTTCTATCATCAACCCCATACTCCAAAACACGAATACTCCTGCCAACTTCTTCGCCCAATGCCTTTATTATTTTGCCGCCATAACCTAAAAGACGGGGAACATCGCCTGGTCCAACGATTACTGCCAAAGTTCTGTCAGCATCAACAGCCTTATGAAAATAAACATTCTGAAGGGAAGGATACTTCTCCTCTAAAGCCAACAACAAACGGGCAATTTTCAAATCTAATTCTGTTATTTCGCCAGACTTAACTTTAGCTAAACACTTTTGGCACAGTATCCCGCTCTTTAAACAGAAACTGCATAATTCTGTTTTCACCTAGAAATGCGCCCTCCACAAATAAAGGAGGGGCGGCGGAGCATTGCAAATTTTGCGCGAACTACTGCTTTAGCGTTCCAGCGTTATCTCGATTGTGCTAACGTTTGTGGGCGTGCCACCCTCTTCTCTGGGTGCCACCTGCTCTGTTCCCACACCAACCTTCTTGATTTTCACGTCGGGTAGAAATCGGCGCCTGACAACTTCAACGACGTCAACTGCTCGGCTTATGGCTCTTCCCCTTGCTTTAATATTCACTTCTTTTGCTCCGCCGTGAAAGAGGGTTATGCAAGCCAGTACATAGTTCATTACTGGCTTTCTCCCGATCAGCACTGAGTTGCTTTCTGACATTTTGGACCGCCTCACTCCTATTTTTCACATTTTCTATGGCTTCATAACCATTTTTATCGATAAATAAATATGTTACGGTTTAAACTTCTATTCAATAAAACAAAAACCCAAAAACAATGTAGTTTAAATGCTTTCTCTTGCTAAACTTTTAAATAAGCGGTACTAATGTAAAACCTAAACTTAACAAAACATCAAAAAGGGAAGCAAGTTTGGAAGCACTCACAAGGCGTTCCATACAATTGCTGCGGATGCTTTACGAAAGAGGAAAATCCACAAACACCTACACTCTCCACGTAAAACAGGACGAGTTGGCAAAACAACTTGGAATAAGCAGACAAGCCTTAAACATTCACCTTCGAAAACTCCGAGACTTGAACTATATACGCACTGGAAGGGGCTTCATAGACGTAACCGAAAAAGGATTAGATGCGCTTGGAATATCATCAAATCCAGCGTTTGTTTTACTTAAGGTTTCACCCCACAAGCGAATGTACGCTTACGAGAAAGTTAAAGAACTCACACTCCAAAGAGCTTTCAGAATAGCAGGCGATGTTGACGCCTTATTAATAGTTGACAGAGGAAAACTCGACGAAGTTTTAAAAAAGTTGTCTGCTATTGATGGTATACAAGACACAAAATCCTACGTCACAATAGAAGCCATAAAATGAGGGAAAAGCCAGAATGAAACTGTTCGAATATGAAGCAAAAAACATCCTCGCCAAATACGGGATACCAACGCCAAAAGGAGGATTAGCCACAAGCCCAAGTCAAGCCAGAGAAGTGGCAAGCCAAATAAAACCGCCATTCGCAGTTAAAGCACAAGTGTTGGTTGCTGGAAGGGGGAAAGCCGGCGGAATCCTCTTCACAGACACAATTGAAGGGGTTAAGAAAGCTGCTGAGAAATTGTTTAACATGCAGATAAAGGGTATACCAGTAAAAAGCGTGTGGATTGAAGAGCAAATACAGATAAAAAGGGAACTTTATTTTGGCATAACAACAGACAGATTTAACCAAAGCTATGTTGCAATAGCCTCTTCTGTCGGCGGAATGGAAATAGAAGAAGTAGCTCAACAATCTCCAGAAAAAGTCATAAAATTCCCCATAAATCCACAACAAGGCTTTCATTCTTTTCACGCCAGACAAATAGCAAGAAAAATGGGATATACTGGCAGTCAACTTTCAGAAATTGCAAAAATCTTTGAAACGCTATACAATATTGGCATGGATTACGACGCAGAACTAATCGAAATGAACCCGCTAGTGGAAACGGTTGATGGAAAATTTGTGGCAGCAGACGCCCGAATAATAATTGATGACAACGCCCTATTCCGCCACCAAGAATACAAAAAGAGACTGTTAGAAGGCGAAAGCGAACTCACGCCAGAAGAAATAGAAGCCATAAAAAACGATTTAGCTTATGTCAAACTGGACGGAAACATCGGCGTCATAGGAAACGGAGCAGGCTTAGTAATGGCAACCTTAGACACTATCCAATATTATGGTGGAAAACCAGCCAACTTCTTAGATGTAGGCGGGGGAGCACCAGCAGAGAAAATAGCCACAGCTCTAAAAATAGTTCTTTCAGACAAAAATGTTAACGCACTATTCATAAACATTTTAGGCGGAATAACAAGATGCGACGAAGTGGCAAAGGGAATCCTAGAAGCAAAAGCAAAAGTTGGCGTAACAAAACCCATGGTCATTAGGCTTGTGGGCACAAATGAAGAAGAAGGAAAAAAGATACTGAAAGAAGCTGGAATCCACGTTTTAGAAAGCATGGAAGAAGCAGCACAAAAAGCCGTGGAAATCTCAAGACATGGAGGAAAATAATTTGGGAATAATAATCGGAAAAAACACAAACGCAATAGTTCAAGGCATAACTGGAACCCAAGGAAGCTTCCACGCAAAACTCATGCTAGAATACGGAACAAAAATAGTGGCGGGAGTAACCCCTGGAAAAGGCGGAACTCAGGTCCATGACATTCCAGTCTATGACACGGTGGAAGAAGCCAAAGAAAAACATTCAGCAAACGCCTCAATAATTTTTGTTCCAGCCCCGTTCGCCGCAGACGCCGCCTTAGAATCATTAGAAAATGGAATAAAAACCATTGTGATAATAACGGAGCATATCCCAATAAAAGACGCAATAAACCTGATGGCAATGGCAAAACAACTAAAAGCAACAATAATTGGACCCAACACGCCTGGAATAATCACGCCGGGAGAAAGCAAACTTGGAATAATGCCAGCCCACATTTTCAAAAAAGGCAAAGTAGGAATGGTTTCAAGAAGCGGAACTCTGACATATGAAATCGCAGCAAGCCTAACAAGAAAAGGCTTTGGACAATCCACATGCCTCGGCTTGGGAGGAGACCCAATAACAGGTTTAAACTTCATAGACGCACTAAAAATGTTCAAGGAAGACCCGCAAACAGACGCCGTCGTGTTGATAGGGGAAATAGGCGGCAACCTCGAAGAACTCGCCGCAGAATACATACAAAAAGAAAAATATCCAAAACCCGTCGTAGCCTTCATAGCTGGACGTTCCGCTCCGCCAGGAAAACGCATGGGACACGCAGGCGCAATAGTGATGGGAAAAGCTGGAACCGCAGAAAGCAAAATAGAAGCCTTCAAAAACGCCAACGTAAAAGTGGCTGAGAAACCAAGCGACGTTGCGGAGTTGCTGACACAATTCGCCATTTGAAAGAGGTCTGGAGAAACTTCCATTTAAATGCAAAAAGTATATTTTCCAGTATGGTATCTCAGTCTTAGCCATCCAAACAGAGGCTAACAAAATGCCAATAATGGACCCGCTTAAAAAAACTCTCGCACAAAAACACAGATTATACATGAAAATATGCAGAGAATGCGGCGCCAGAAATGCTGCAACTGCTGTTAAATGCAGAAAATGCCGAAGCAAAAACTTGCGCTGGAAGAAAAGAGAACTTGTAAAGTAATTTTCCTATAAACCTTAATTTATCCATTAAAGTTAGCTTGTTATTGAATGCGAAAGTTACATATACCGAAAAATCCATAATTATAAATGCAGTTTTGAGGTGCAAACAGTGGCTTGTAAGACCAAGAAGACAACTAAAAAGACAAAGAAAACGAAGTAAAATCACACTGATATCTCCTTCCAACCCCCCTTCCTTTTTTGAAGGAAACGGGCATTCTCTTCATATGCTATTAAAGAATGTTTGACAAAGTTTCAAGGTTAAAAATGGTGTTTGCACAACCATTCTTTATTAAAGGAACTGCTTGACCAGCAACTCTTAAATCGCTTAATGTTTCTCCGCTTAACCTTATTTCTTCGCCACAAGCAACTCCAACGACGCCATCATAATGCCTACTTTTCAAAATTTTTTGAACACAAGAACCCCCAGGCAATATGTAAACGTCATAACCTTTTTTCTCAGCTAGAAGCACCGCCCTATTAATTAGGCAGTCTGGTGAACAATGCGCACAACTGTAAGAAGGAATGGTAGGGTCGAAATTTGCTTTACAACGACTATCCATATACTTCCGTGAACAATGCGGTAGAAAAAGAGCTCTTTTTCTCGCTTGTTCAAACCTTTCCCTCTCTAAAAGGTTTCTAGCCTGCATGTCTATAAGGTCTTGAAGAAGAAAAACAGCATCAGACAAGTTGAGACCCGTTATCTCCTGAATTCTAAACTTTTTAATTATATCCTGCATTGTTTTGCTAACCTTTTTATGAACGCCCTTCTCAAATCCAACTCTAGCAACTTCCGTAAAAAAGAAACGAGGAACCCTCGAAAGGTCAAAGGTGAACTTGTATGGCATAAAATACTTTATAGGCAACAAACCTTTAAAATTAACTGTTACTCATATTAATGTCTTAAAATAGCTAAAGCACGAAAATGTTGAGAATAGAGGAGGAACAAGTATTGGGTATACTTGACAGGCTTAGAAAGAAAAAAGAAGAAAAGAAAACGAGCACCGAAACTGCAAAAACAATAACCGAACTTGAACAAATCTGCGGAGACGACAAAGAAACATACGAAGCATTACATAACACAATGTTCCTTGACCCCAGAAAAATAACAACCTCAATGAAGGAAGCTGCTGAAAACGCCAAAAAATTTGAGAAAGAAAAGGATTTCGTCAGAGCAAAAACATGGTATGAAATTGCAGGCGGCTTAGCCATTTATGAAGGAAACGTAAAAAAAGTTGTCGAATATTTCAGCGAATGCGAAAAGATTTCGCCAAACACAAAATATCCAATATTGAAAAATCCGGAGAAAGCCGTAGCTAAAGCCCAAGAATATTATAAAAAGTATTTGAAAGCTTAATTTTAAAGAACCTCTGAACTCGATGTCAGCGTTATTTTTCTGTTTCCTCCGAATACCCCAGAAGGTCTCTTAGAGATTTCACTTCTTCCCGAAGCATGTTTACTTCGCTTTCAAGGGCATTAACCCTCGACTCAGCAACTTTCTTTAATTTTTCAATTTCAACCATCAAATTTGCCCGTTCAGTTTCCAAAGTCTTTATTTTTTCGCGGAGATTCTTTAAAGTCTGCATAAGCTCTCCCTTTATACCCTTAATTCTTTCAACCATATTTTTAATACTTACTCTCTCCTCAACCCCAGTTTCAACGGTTAAGGCAGACCTAAATCTCGCTTTACAACTTGGACATTCAAATATTCCCATAACAAGTCCAGCTTCACCCTCCTTTAATGGTTTCCGCGAAGGAATAGGCCAAGTTTTAATTGGGGCAGCTACTTCAAAGCCACATTTTGGACATTTAACCAACCATAAACCCTCTATAATAATTGTCATTTAAAGTTAAAATGTGTTTTGCAAAAAACGCATAACTAAAGAATAAATTATTAATTGCAAACCCTTGAAAATATGAATGAGAAAGAGTGAAGGAATTATGAAAGCTACTGAAATGAAAACTAAGTTGGAAGAAAGGATTAGGGCGTTAGAAAAGGAGAAAAGCACACTTTTGGAGGAGATAGGGCAACTTAAAGAAATTGTGGAATTAAGCGAGAAGGCAAAGGATTTAGAAAATGAAGTAAACAAACTGAAAAAAGAAGCAAAAACATTGAAAGAAAAAATCCCACAGGAATTTCTCCAAGAACTCCTAGAGGCTACAACTCCTTTATTGGAAGAAAAAGAAGAGGAGAAAAATTCCAGCGAAGAATGCCCCAGCTGCGAGGAAGAAGAACTCCTTTAAAGACACACTTGCACGAAGCTGAGTAAAATTCAGAAAAAGGAAGAGAAGATTAGATAGTTATCTGAAACATTAACCTCTCAACGAGTTCCTTGTAGCGGTTCCGAATAGTAACTTCTGTCACCTGCGCTATTTCAGCTATTTCCCTCTGCGTTTTTCTCTCACCAGTCAACACAGAAGCTATGTAACTTGCAGCGGCAGCAATACCCGTTGGACCGCGCCCAGAGGTTAGTTTAAGCTCTTTTGCCGCAGTTAAAATTTTATGGGCAATTTCTTCAACTTTCCCCTGCATTGTTAACTGATTTGAAAACTTGGTTATGTACTGGCTTGGCTTAAGAGGAGGAATAGAATAATCAAGCTCTTTTATGAGGAAACGATAACTGCGACCAACCTCCTTCTTATTCACATTGGAAGCTTGAGCTATCTCTTCCAAAGTTCTGGCTAATCCGCATTGTCTACAAGCCAAATAGATTGCTGCGGCAGTTACGCCTTGAATAGACCTTCCACGAATCAGTCTTTCTTTTACAGCTTTTCTATAGATGACGGAGGCTGTTTCAAGAATGTTTTTTGGAAGGCTTAAGTTATTGGCAAATTTTGTTATTTCAGACAGTGCAAAGGCAAGGTTGCGTTCCGTAGCATCAGAAACTCTTATGCGGCGCTGCCATTTTCTAAGCCTATAAACCTGTGCCTTTTGTCCAGGCGATAAACTTTTTCCATAAATGTCTCGGTCATGCCAATCAATCATTGTTGATAAGCCCTTATCATGTATTGTATAAGTCAGAGGAGCCCCAACCCTTGTCCTTTTAGCCCTTTGCTCATCATCAAAAGCCCGCCATTCCGGTCCCCTATCAGCTATTTTTGCAGCTACTACGAAACCGCAGTCCATACAAACTATTTCGGCGCATTCATAATCTCGCATAAGCCTTGTACTGCCACATTCTGGGCAACGCTGAACCTTTGAAGGCTCAACATGCACTGGCAATGTAGGGTCAGAATCCTCATGCCCTTCACTATCATCGCTCACTTTTATCTTCTCCTTTCTCCTTTTGAGGGGAAAACATACAACATCTTACCCGCTAATTTCCCAGCTTCTGGCAAGGTTGGCTTTATTGCTGCATAGGGCGAGGAAACTGGACCAAATATGTCAAAAACCTTTCCAACCGTCGTTAAATTTTCGTCGACAACCGTTTCACCAATTCTTGGAGGGTTTTCAATTTTCACTATAAGGTTTCGGCTTGAACTTAGGTGGAGAACTCGACCTATTCTCTGCAAATTTTCAGATTCCCCTCACGGAAAAGCAGAATGGTTCAAACGAAGCAGTATATTTAAACCTTTCTACAAAGACATGTGAGACAGAGGGTATGATTAGAACCTAACAACAACAGGTGATGCTTTCCCCTCTCCAAAATAACCGATAAGCACATATTTGGCTCCAGATAGACGGGCTATCAACCATTGCACATGCAACACTACTAAAACAAAGCATAAGGATAAGCATATCCGCTTGGATGCAATTTGCCCCTAATTGGAATTTCTTGTCCGCAAACTGGGCAGCGCATATCTTTCGTCAAATTCCATCTTGTAATCTCAAAACTGAAGCGTTTAATCAACAACTCATTACAGTTTGGACAATAAGTGTTTTCCCAAGGGTGCCCAGGCGCATTACCAATATAAACATAATTTAATCCCTCATCCTTCGCAGCAGCATAAGCCTTCTCCAAAGTTTCAATCGAAGTTGACGGAAGTGTTGTCAACTGATAGTCTGGATGAAAGCGTAACAAATGAAAAGGCGTATCCTTGCCAAGATTATCCCTTATCCAAGCTGCAAGCTCCTCTACTCTTTCAATGGAATCCCCAATCTTGGGCACAACAAGATTTGTTATTTCAACATGGACATCATTCCTTTTCATTTCCTTCAAAGAATCATAAATAGGCTCAACCGAAGGAACAGAAGAAAAAGACTTATAAAACTCTGGGTCTCCACCGCCTTTAAAATCCACCGTGACAGCATCCAAATATGGCGCTATAGTTTTAACAGCTTCCGGCGTCATGTAACCATTTGTTACAAAAGTGTTGAAAAACCCTACTTGATGCGCCAACTTAGCCGTATCATAAGCGTATTCAAAAAATATTGTTGGTTCTGTATAGGTATAGCTTATTCCTTGACAACCGTTGTCTCTGGCTGCTTTAACAACCTCTTCTGCTGGAAAATCTTTGCCAGCTATTTTTTTCTCTTGGCTTATCATCCAGTTGTCACAAAACTGACAGCGAAAGTTACAGCCAACAGTCGCAATTGACATTACTAGGGCTCCTGGATTAAAATGTGAAAGAGGCTTCTTTTCTATAGGGTCTATGCATGCTGATATAGCCTTAGCATAAACAAACGAGAAAAGGGTTCCACCAACATTTTTTCTCACAAGACAGAAACCTGTTCCTCCATCATTTATTAGACATCTTCTTCCGCATAAGTTACATTTAACTTTCTTGTTTTCTAATTTTTCGTATAGCATTGCCTCATGTAAAGTCGATGCCATGCAATTTCTCTCCATTAAATTTAGGCTCTAGCCTCATGTAAACCTTAGTTTTAGCGTAGTTTATTTTGTTTGCTGTTCAGCTTTTTCTTTAACTTCGAAAACAAAGGGTGGAGTGGAGGTTTTTATGTCGATTTCTATGTTGAGTAAGCCCTCCAAAAAACCAGCCCAAATGTCTGCTTCGTTAATAAATGGCGCCTTTATGAGGATGTATTTGTCTCTTAGATAGAAGTCGCCAAATCCCTGCACTCTTAAGCGTTTAAAAACTTCCTGCCATTTCTCGCGGTTTGCGGTTTGGATTCCTAAGGTTGCTTCCATAGAAACTTTTGCGGCTTCACCCATTTTCACGCCGATTCCGCGCCATTTTTCTTTTGGAACGTTGTTTATGAGTATGTTTATTAGTTCCACGTTTATGAATGCCATTCGGCTTATGCCACAATAGCATTCGCCTGGAAACCGCCAATCATAAATCATCATGCTACGGTAAACGTCAAGCATTTTTGAGATTAAAGGTTTTATGCCTGGCTCCTTTCCCTCTCGAATTAGTGAGTCGATAAACTCTCTTTCTTCTTTTTCCAGAATTATTGTTGTCCTTTTGGCGGTTTCTCCGTTTTTTTTCATGATTTCTTCAATTTTTTTCTTTTCATTTTCTTGCATAACTATTATATCTTATGACATATCTTATATGCTTTGCTAACTTGCCATCAACAACCGAACAATTTTTAACAAGGCGAAAACACTTTACATTTGCCGATGAAGAACATACTCGTCTGAAAAAGATGATGCACCCTGGGGTATCTGAGGCTTTAAGAAATAGCTCCTTTCCTAATCAAATACCATATGAGCGCCAAACCAACTATGAAAAGGGCGAAACCTGAAACCATTGAGATAGCATAGTTTATTTCAAGAATTATGCTAAGCACATAAATAACATAGGTTGGCCCAGCAAAAACTAAGAAGGCTGCTAACACAAGCAAAAGTGTTCTCCAAAACTTTGAGCTTAAATAAAACTTGCGAGCTTCCTTTATTACCTTTTTTTCTTCGCTCATGTATTCACTTTCCTTGTAACATTTTAAAATTTAGGGTTTTCTCTTATAACCCTTCCTTTACCTCATTGCCAAGAGCCTTCATGAGAAACTTGAAAACAGAAAAACCTGCTCCTCGGTCAGCCCTAAAACCTGTTGTGGCACCTAAGAGGCATACGCCTTCTAAGCCGCGTTCCTTTGCAAGCCCCAACAACAAGCCTGTAGCGCCTACAATTCTGCCTTTGCTATATATTACTGCGCCTTTCTCCATAAACTCTGTCGCAAGCCTATGCGAAGTGGCAGCAACATAAACCTGCGCTTTCTCGCCTGTAATTGGAATTCCGCCGAGTGTTGCAATGAAGTTGCAACCATACTTTTCAACAAAATCCAATATTTTATTGCAGAGCATATAATGCGCAACAACATCATCAAATGAGGGCTGCGTATCCCCAGTCATTATTATGAAGTCATTTTTCTCCATTGGCGCAGCATAAAACTCATAACGAGGCATGTGGCAAATCCCCCGAGAATTTACAGAAACATAATCTGGAAAAGAAGGCGAATACAACTCAGCGAAAGGTTTCGCTCCACAAAACTTAATCAAAAGATGCGCCGCAATCTTCCCCACATTCCCAAAACCCGGAAGCCCCTCAACAAAAACTGGACTCTCAAGAACAGGATTGAATATCTGACGGAAATAGGGCTTATCCATAAATCATCAGCCAAAGTCCATAAAAGGATTCCGCTACTAAAATCTTTTACTACAAGCATTTCCCAAAAAGATTTAAGAAAGGCTTCAACCAACCAATAAAGTAGCGGGGTGGGGTAGCCAGGATTAACCCGCTGGGCTCATAACCCAGAGATCGGTCGTTCAAATCGACCCCCCGCTACCAAATAGCTTATTTGAATAGAACAAATTTCCAAAAATTTCATATTGCAATAATCTATTGTTTATATATATAATAATAAATAGGTGTGTCTGTGAACAAGGGCAAGCATTTATGCCTGCTTTTGCTTTCTGTGTTAATAATTTTTTATTTTGTTTCTCTTTGTCAAGGTTGTCTTCAGGATAATGAAAATTTGTTGCTTCAGATTTCCACTGATAAAACTAGTTATACTGTTGGGGAGCCCATTTTGATCAGTTTAAGTTTGGTGAATCCTACAGATGCGGTTATAACTTTAACTTTTAGAACTTCTAAAATTTTTTATGGGTCTATTTGGATTTATTATGAAGACGGCGAGTTTTTTGAGAAAATTTATGATGCGGCAGATTATGTTTTTCTACAAGTGATAACAGTTATTGAAATCAAACCGTACAGTTCAAGGGAAATATTGAATTTGAATTATTCGGGTTTTCTAAAACCTAGAGTATACGTAATTAAAGCAGTCTCAGAAGATTTTTCAGCCGAAACATCTATTGAAGTGCATGTACAAAGCATGCCCGAGTTGTCTGCGATGTCAATTATCTTATTTTTGGTTTTGTTTACATTTTTTATGGGTAAATTTAGACTGTTTAAAAGCTTACTTCCCAGTTGATGTAATTCCAGTTTTGAATAGAAGTTTTTTCCAAAAGTTTAAAATTTCTCTTTTAAGTATTAAATATTGCAATCAAGTTGGGAGAGGAAGGAAAATGAACTATGTTGCTTTGGGTCTTTTTAAGGGAAATTCGAAACCACTGATGCTAATTTCGTTGCTTATGCTCTCTTCTTTTGCCTTTGTTATTCCTTTGGCTGCGAATGCCCCGCTTTCGGCAGGTTATATGAAGATTTCGCATACGTTGCTCGGCATGATAGAAACTCAAGGTGATGCGCCCATTGACATATTGATTACCACGGTTACAAACGATTATAGCAGCGTTATAACCGATGTTCAAAGGTTAGGTGGAAATGTTAGGAGTCAATTCGAGTACGTTAACGCTTTGGCAGCGTCTGTTCCCGCCAACAAGATTTTAGCTTTGGCGGAAAATGAGAATATACTGAAAATTTACTATGATGAGCCACGTTCTCTTGCTGGGACTATTCCGCAGATTCCAGAACTTGACGTTAAACCTGAAACTGCATCTGCCTACTTAAGTGGCTACGAAACTGTGGCTGCAACTCCAGAAGTGATGGCTGAATTGCAGCCATGCAACTATTGGAACCCCGTGGCTATGGGAGCTGAACCAGTGTGGAATATTGGTGACTACGGTCAAGGAACACTAGTAGTAATTATTGACACAGGTTTGTGGGCGGGTCACTTCATGTTTGCTGATACTTCGATAATTGGCGGAGTTGACCTCAGCCCAGATGTGGGCACAGAGTATGAGGGATGGAATAGATCAGATAACCATTGGCATGGCACTCATGTTGCTGGAATCATCGCCAGCACCGGAGGAATACTCTTGCCACCTGATGACCTTTTAGTCCAAAGCATCGAATTATACACAGGAGAATCACTACCATCGTATGACTCATATAAAGTGCTTTGGCTTTTAGGTATGGCACCTTATGCTGATCTATACTCCATTAAGGTGTTTCCACATACTGGAGAAGGTGTCTCAGAATCTTACATCCTTACAGGAATGGAATATGCATTAAACATGAAACTTGAACAGGGATACGATGTTGACGTTATAAGCATGAGCCTCGGCGGACCAACATTATTCGACGGCAGAGACATAGAAGACCAGTTAGTAGACTATATAACGTCCTATGGTATAACAGTTGTTGCTGCAGCTGGAAATGAAGGGCCAGCATCCATGACAGTAGGCAGTCCAGGCTCTGCAAACACGGCGATAACAGTTGCAGCAGCTGCAACACCCGTACAAACACGAGTCTTTTGGGACTACTATTATAAACGTCTTGAGATAGGCTACTGCCTATTTACCAGCGAAACACCGCAAATCATTTACTTTAGCAGCCGAGGACCAACATCCGACGGACGCTTAAAGCCAACTTTAGCCGCTACAGGAGTATATGTCTTATCAGCTTACCATGAGGCAGAAGATCCGCAGGCTATTGCGTGGGCTTCTGGCACTTCTATGGCAACACCCGCCGTTTCTGGAGCCGTAGCATTACTAAACACCTATGCTGAACGCTTCATTGCAGGGGCTACGCCTGAAGATTACAAGCAAGCCCTTCAAAACGGTGCTGTGTGGCTGGAAGGTTACAACGAATATGACCAAGGGGCTGGTCTCCTAAACGCTTGGAACTCGCTAGTAGCCTTAGCACATGATGAGTCAATAGGAGATGTGGCTGAGCCTCTGCCTCCATGCGACTGGCTTGAAAATATAAGCAACATACCTATTTTCAGCGCTGGAACCTACGAAACAGACATCGTCAATTTGCCGCCAGGACACAAGAAAGATTTCATATTCACAGTAACACATCTAACAGGCTCGATAGAACTGGAGATAAGCAAAGTAAAATTAGGCGTGGATCTAGGCTTAAACAGTCTTGAAGTCTATATTCAAAGCGCCAAAAGAACAACATACGCATACTTTATAGACAGCGCCAACGTCTGGGGAGACGCCAGTTTCCTTATCACCGATTACGAAACCACATGGTCTGGGGAAGTAACAGGTGTCGACATGGACGACCTCACCCGCTTAGCACCCATAGAACCAGGTTACGTAAAAATAGTCATCGAAAATGACTGGACAAGCTATGATAAAATATCATGCCACATAAAAATCAAAGTAAAACATGAAGAGTACGAACCAGGCTTCTATAGTTATGTAATGTTGACTGGAAAACTTGCTGAAGGCGAAAACAGTGGATGGATAAAAATTAATGTACCAAAGAAAGCCGTATCGGCAGAAATTACGTTATACTGGTTAAGAGACTGGAGCGTATATCCTACATCAGACCTTGACCTAATAGTTTATTGGGGCAACGGATACAACTTTAACGGCGCAACACTGAACTCACCAGAACGAGTAATACTCGAAAAACCAAAAACTCTCTATGTATTAGTAGATGGCTACACTATATACGCAGATAAAGAACCCTACATACTGATCATAAAATTTACACTAACACCCAGCGGCGGAGGACGGTCTAAATTACTATAAAATATCATTCGAAGCAAAATATTCCCCTTTTTATCTTATCGAAATCTCGCGTAAACTAAACCATCCATTCTAAAGTTTAAATTTTAACTCCAATAAGTTTAAAACCGTATGAGTAAATTTTCTTTTATTAATTAAATCAAAAATGGTGATTTCAACAGTGTTACTTTAATTGCGATTCATTCCAACGCATAGACCCTTCAAATGCTCTTGCTCTAAAAATATTCTGTTTCCGTTTACCGTCACCGTTTCTACCTCAATCAAGGACTGCCACAGTTTCGCCTCTATGATTTTTTCTCTAAGTTGTTCCTTAACTTCTCTAAGCAATTTAATTCTTTCATATCTGGGCATTTTTAAAATGTCGATTTTTTTGGAATTTTTGTTTCTTGTTTTCATTTTTATTCCTCGGATATTTTTATCGTGAATCTTAATAAATCGTTTCTTTCATGAAGCGAAACATATCAAAAAAGGATATATCATTAAGAAAATTATAATAATCTATGTTTTAACAATGCTTACATTGTAAAAAGGGGTGTGAAATGAAATTAGACGCCATTGAAAATGCTTTCTTTTCCGTCAGTGTAAACCCTTTACTTAAATCTTTCATAAACCGTTTTGACAAAGAATGCCCAACAGATGGCAGCTTACTTCTAAACTCTTTAAAAGAATTTTTAGATGCTCAAATCACTCTTTGTCCCTCATGCCATCACATAAGCAGTAAAATAGCTAAGCCCTTTTATGAAATTGGGAGTCGCCTTTTAAAGGCGGATAAGAACTTTATGAAAAACCAGTTTTTTAACCAAGAGTATGGCGAAGCTTGGCTTAGAGGCTTCGGTTTGATGATGAAGGGCATAGAAAAGTATGGTGTGCGTATCCCCTTCACGCCTGCTGGTCCCTTCGAAATTGTTTGGAATTTCACATATCAATGCAATTTGAGATGTAAGCATTGCTATGAAAATGCAGGCGGCCCAAAACGTCCAGAACTATCCACAGAAGAAGCCAAACAAGTATTAGATATACTCTCAAAGATTGCGGGTATAGGTTTGCCAGCCCTCTCCTTCAGCGGAGGCGAGCCCCTCGCCAGAAGGGATTTTTTTGAACTTGCAGCTTACGCCAAAAAACGTGTAGGGTATGTGAGCATAGCCTCCAATGGGACGCTAATTACTAAGGATAATGCGAAAAAGATTAAGGATGCTGGAATTGATTATGCGGAAATAAGCATTGATGGAGCCACGCCTGGAGTTCATGACGAGTTTAGGGGGATACCAGGCGCCTTTGAGCGAGCCATGGAAGGCGTTAAAAACTGTGTTGAAGAAGGCGTTGACACGTGTATTGCAACAACCATTCATAGAGATAACTTATCTGAACTCGAAAAATTGATAGAATTGTCAAAGCAGTTAGGCGTTAGGTTCATGCATTTTAATTATATCCCCACTGGACGGGCGAAGGCTTATGTTGAATTGGACTTAACTCCAGACGAAAGGCTCCATGTGCTTGAGACCATAGGGAAGGAAATAATTGGTTTATACTTGCAAGCGAAAGAGGAAGAGTTGAAGCGTGGAAAATCAAACGTGAAAGTTGACAGATTTTTCAGCACATGCCCGCAATACGCAAGCGTAACTAGGGAGCTTTCAAAAAGGTTCGGCGAAAAATTCATGGTTGAAGCCCATTACGCTGCAAAAAAGGGCGTTGAAAACGTGGCAAACTTTTTAGGCGGATGCGGTGCTGGACGCTTATACTGTTGTCTTGAACCTAACGGAGACATAAAACCCTGCGTCTTCTTCCCAACAAACAAAAACACAGTTTTAGGCAACATACTTAAAGACAATTTCGAAGAAATATGGGATAAACATCCGCTTTTATGGAAACTTCGCATAAGAGAAAACCTTGAAGACTACATTGTTGATGGAAAAAGGGTTGGTTGCGGAAGCTGCCCAGACAAATATATTTGCGGAGGATGCCGAGCAAGAGCCTACAGCTACTTCAATGGAAATGTGGACACGCCAGACATTGGCTGCATTCACAATAAGCCTTTATGGGAAAAAATGGTTGGAAATAAGAGGTAATTTTAAATTTAGGCTTTTCCTTTCTCTTCTTTGCCAAAATAGGTTGTCCATTTAAGTTTTCGTGCATCCCGCCCAAATTTTAGAGAGCTTTTTCTACATTTACTTGAGCAAAACCACAAAGTTGAACCGTCATTTTTAACGTACATTATGCCAGTGCCAGCTGGGAATTCGTTGCCACAAAATGAACATTTCCTTGGTTTAGGCAAATTTGACCCTCTTCTGAAAATTTGAATTTAACTATCTGGTGATTTTTTTGGCTTCCCTTTCAGTTTCTCTAAGCATTAGAATGTCTTGAACCCGCACTGGTCCCTTAACGTTCCGTGTTATTATGCGTCCTTTGTCTTTTCCTTCTAAGATGCGAACCCTAACTTGGGTAATTTCGCCAGTTACTCCCGTGCGTCCGATGATTTGAATAACTTCTGCTGGTGTTATTTCTTCTGCCGCTTCTTTTTCCTCTTTGCTCATCATTTGGCTCCTCTTTTCAAGGTTTCAATTCTTGTAACTATTTCTTTAACTAGTCCTGCAGCGTCTCCTTCCTTGACTATGCATGCAGAGGCGGCTGAAACATCTATGCCTATGGCGTTACCTATTTTCTCCTTGCTTGGAACGAATATGTATGGGATTTTTCTTTCTTCGCAAAGTAGTGGCAAATGGGCTACGACTTCTGGTGGGTCAACATCTTCGGCTATTACGACAAGTTTTGCTTGGGCTCTTTCTATGGCTTTTGTGGTTTCGTTTGTTCCTTTTCTAACTGTGCCTGTTTTTGCGGCTATTTGGAGGGCTTCATAGGCTGCATCTGCGATTTCTTTTGGAACTTCAAATTTTACGTAAAAGGGTTTTGACATTAGCCTCACCCGTCAAATGCACAAAGTTGACGTTACTTATTTATGAATGTTTCGTCTTTATTTGTTGGTGTTTGTGTGTGCAACGACTGATAGCCCGTCTATCTGGAGCCAAATAGACGTTTGGTTTTGGTGCGTCTTGTTTTAATAATTCTGTGAGTAAAATAGTTGTTGAAGGGAAATGTGGAGGTTACTTCGTCCAGACGCAATGACTGTGCTTAATGATGAGATGGCGAGGAAAAGTTTGGGTAGGTATTTTGCTGTTGCGCATGATGAGAAGCCGGCGAAATTTTTAATAGCGAAAAAACTTTGCGCTGATTTCGGTGAAGACGATTCTTTGGAGGAGCTTTGGCAGAAACATGCGAAACTTACGGAGGAATTTTATAAAATTCAGGGAGAAATTGATGCTGAAAAAGAGAGTTTGAAGGAAGTGCCAATTCCGGAGAGGTCTTATCTTGATTTGAAAATTGAAATTGCCAAAAGGATTCTTTCCAGCTGCCATTTTTGCACCCGCAGATGTGGGGTAAACAGAAACGAAGGCAAGCTGGGTTTCTGCAGATGTGGCACCAAGATAACGGTTTCAAGTATTTTTGAGCATGTTGGCGAGGAACCGGAGCTTGTGCCTTCTGGAACAATCTTCACTATGGGGTGCACTATGCGCTGTAAGCATTGTCAGAATTGGACAATTTCTCAATGGATGGAGAAGGGAGAGGTCTATCAGACAGAAGATTTAGCTAAAGAAGTTGAAAACTTGCGTTTAAGCGGTTGCAGAAACGCCAACCTTGTGGGCGGAGAACCAACACCATGGCTTCACCAATGGCTTGAAACTTTTAAACATGTGAACGTAAACATACCGGTTGTTTGGAACTCAAACACTTATTACAGTCCAGAAACAGCACAACTTTTAGCTGGATTTGCTGATGTTTACCTTTTAGATTTTAAGTATGGGCCAGGCGAATGTGCTGAAAAGATTTCTGAAGCACCAAACTATTGGGATGTGTGTACACGCAATCATTTGGAAGCAAAAAATTACGGCGAATTAATAATTCGCATATTGGTTTTGCCAAGTCATTTGGAATGCTGCACGAAGCCTATTGTAAGCTGGATAGCTGAAAATTTGGGTGTGGAAACAAGGGTGAACGTTATGTTTCAGTATAGACCAGAATGGCGAGCTTATGAAATTCCAGAACTGCGCAGAAGACTTACCAGAGAAGAAATGGAGAAAGCATTGCATTTTGCCAAGGAAGCGAAGCTGACAAACTTTATCACATAATAAGTGTATCATTGAAATTTTTACGAAACATATATTTCGCCCGTTTGTTTTAAAGGGTGCTCTTCATGGTTGAAACTGGAGATGGAAAAGACGCCTAAAACGGTCTTCAATGATGACTTAATTGTCCGTTGGCATAAATGTGACGTTTGCAGAAAAGACGCCTATGCTGTTTACATATTGCAGCTTGATAAGTGGTATTGCGCTAATTGCATTCATATGATATGCGAACTATTGGAAAGTTTGCAATAATAAATTGTGAAATCACTTGCATGCTAACGTTAGTTTTCTTTTAAAAACCCTTTTATTTGACGGCACACATTCAATTCTTTAAGACTAGAGTTGAATGGGGTCAAAATGCCATATTGTCCAGAATGCGGAGGCGAGATGCAGTATATATTAGCCACCAAACATTATGTCTGCAAAAGCTGTGGGTTATCTGTGACGCAGCAAGAGTTGATGGAGCTACGAGAAAAGCTGAGACCAACTTTTGAGACAAAGGAAGAAGAGCAGGAAAAGCGGAAAAAGGAATATTTGAAGTGGTGGCTTAGCAAGAAAAAATAAACACTGTTCAACCGTTTTTAACGGTAAATTAGGAAACAGCATAAAAGCAAATAATTTATTTTTTAACGTCTAAAACGAGGAAACGTGAAAATATGGTTCAGCAAATGGAAATAATCTGCGTGGGCAATGAACTGTTAATTGGCAAGACTTTAAACACAAACGCCCATTGGCTTGCTAAACGTGCAACCTCTTTCGGGATAATGGTTAAGCGGATAACGGTTGTAAGCGATGACTTTGAAGAGATTGCCAAAATTATCAAAGAAGCCTTACATCGAAAACCACGGTTCATAATAACTACAGGCGGATTGGGACCAACCTTTGATGATAAAACTTTAGAAGGAATAGCTAAGGCTCTAAACCGCAAATTGGAGGTTAACGAAAAGGCTTTGAAAATGGTTAGAGAAAAATATGAAGCCTACGCCAAAGCTAGAAGAATTGAACAGGTGGAGTTGACACCACCAAGAATAAAGATGGCAACGCTTCCAGAAGGGGCAGAACCAATACCAAACCCAATCGGCACAGCTCCAGGAGTAAGGATTGAAATTGAAAAAACAATTTTAATAGCATTGCCAGGTGTCCCATCGGAAATGGAAGCCATCTTTGAAGAATCTGTTGCGTCTCTCCTGAAAAGGGAGGCTGGAAAGGCTGTGTTTTTTGAAACAAGCATTTACGCTGATAACATTATGGAATCCTCTTTAGCCCCATTAATAGACAAGGCAATGCATGACAACCCATACGTTTACATAAAATCCCACCCAAAAGGCGAAGAGAAAAAGCCTCATATAGAAATTCACTTTTCAACAACTGCAGAAAACTCTAAAATCGCTAAGGACCGTATTGGAAAAGCCATAATTCAGTTGTCAGAGCTTGTGCAGAAAAACGGCGGAAAAATCAGAACCTTAAGGAAAAGTGAATGAAATGATTGCTGATTACCACATTCACACGGAGGCTTCGATGGACGCCAAAGGTTCAATGGAAGAATACATTAGAAAAGCAAAGGGAAGGAAACTTGGCGAAATAGGCTTTTCAGAACACACAAAATTACACAACATTGAAGGTCATCCATTTATACCTATCAAATCTATGCCAACATACCTTCAACATTTTCTCGATTTAAAAGCAACAGCAGAATTGCCACTGAAGTTGGGTGCCGAAGTGGATTTCATTCCAAGTTTTGCTCAAAAAATTAGAGATTTTATTCAGAAACAACCATTTGACTATGTTATTGGGGCTGTCCATTTTATTGACAACTGGTCTGTTGATTCGCCATCGCAGATTAATGAATACTCAAAAAGGGACATTCTAAAAACTTATGAAGAATATTTCAGCCTCGTCAAAAAAATGTGCGAAAGTCAACTTTTTGACATTTTGGCTCATCCGGATTTGATAAAAATTTTCGGGTTTAAGCCCAAAACTGATTTTTCATATATTCTTATAGAAACTGCTGAAGTGATGGCAAAGTTCAACGTTTGCGCCGAAATTAACACCAGCGGATTAAGGAGACCGTGCCGTGAAATTTACCCAAGCGAACAATTTTTGAAAATATTACACACCCATGATGTTTCAATAGTTTTTGGCTCAGACGCCCATGAACCAGACGATGTTGGCAGAGATTTCGCAGAAGCCGTAAAATTGGCAAAGAGGGTGGGTTATACTCAAGCTTGTGTTTTTGAATGTAGAGAAAGGGAGTTTGTGAAAATTTGAACTATTTTCGCTATTGATTATGGGTTCATAAGAGCCATAAATTAGGTAAATAACAATTTTTCGAGAGAAAAATGAAACAGAAGCTTTCAAAAACTCTCGTGATAGTAACAATTTTACTCACATTTTCCTATCTATTTCCATATTGTTTGGCAGAAACCTACAGCATCTCATATCAAATTTTAAACAAACCCGACGGTTCAACATATTATAGGCTAAACGTTACAATCCAACAATCACTATACGAGTATTACATTGGAAAAAGCCACAAATTAAACTCAGACAACGATTTTGCAAAATTTGTTACGCCTTACGCTCTGAAGCCTATTGCAGATAATCTCTGGAAAATTTATTCAGATGATGAAGATTTCGCAAATGGAGCGTTAATGATTGTGCATCAAATACCATACAAAGTAACAGAACCTGCAAAATACCCAATAGAAACAATGGTAGAAAACACGGGAGACTGCGACCTATTCTCTTTCATTGCAGCATCAATTATGAAGGCTGGCGGCCTCGACGTTGTGCTATTATACTATAAGGATGAGTCACACATGAACGTTGGCGTCAGCCTCTCACATACACCACATGATGTAAGAGGACAAGTTTACTACATAACTTACAACAGCATCAAATACTACATAGCGGAATGCACGGGTTACTTTAAAGATGGTTGGCGGGTTGGCGAATGCCCAGACAGTTTGAAGCAAGCTTCTCCAGAAGTTATTACTCTTGAAAACTGTGAACAATGGTCTCCGGGACAGGTTTCTGCAAGCTACAAAACCCTAATGTCCTCAACAATATCCTTAACAGCGTCGCCCACATATCTTGTCAACCAAGGCACTGTTACGCTTTCTGGACAGATTTCACCAGCCCTACAGAACAAAACCATAACAATTTACATAAGCGTAAACAACGCGCCATGGCAAGTATTAGGCACAACCACAACAGATTCAAACGGACAGTTCATGTATGTTTGGAATGTGGAAACTTCTGCTGGAGTTTGTTTTATTCGTGCAAGCTGGTCTGGAGATTATGATTATGCCGGAGCGGACAGCCCGATTCAAACAGTAACAATATTGTCTACATTCTTTGTTTTGTTGTTGGCGGCTACCATGATTTTAGTTTGCATGGGCGTAATTGTGTTTGTCATGTCAAGGCAGAACCAGCCAAAAATACAAGAACCGCAACCCCCAGAAGTTCCATCATTAACAGAAAAAACTTTTACCAACCAACCGACGCATTGATATTAAAACAGCCAAAAAGGGAGATAACAATGTTTACAGTTTTCATCATAGGAACAGCTGGCTCTGGAAAGTCAATGCTCACATCAGCCTTCAATGAATGGCTAAAAATGTCAAAACAAGATGTTTCAGTGGTAAACCTCGACCCTGGAGTATTAACACTTCCATATTCGCCAGACGTGGATATTAGGGATTACGTAGACATTGAAAGCCTAATGGAAGAGTATGGTTTAGGACCAAACGGTGCCTTAATAATGGCTGCAGATTTGATTGCAGACAAAATCGAAGAAATCTCTAAAGAAATTGAGGATTTAAGGTCAGATATAGTTTTGGTTGACACGCCAGGGCAAATGGAATTATTCGCTTTTAGGGCAAGCGGACCCTACATTGCCAATGAACTTACAAGGGAAAACAAAGCCATAGTTTATTTGTTTGATGCTGTTTTCTCTGTTAATCCGCTTAATTATGTTTCGAACCTTTTCCTCTCAGCCGCAGTCTACAATCGCTTCCTTCAACCTCAAGTGCATCTCCTTTCAAAATGTGACTTGCTTCCAAAAGAGGAAGTTGACAAGATTGTGGATTGGTCGGCTAACCCGAAGGCTTTAGAAAACGCAATTGAACAGAAACTTGAAGGAACAAAACGCTTACTCAGCAGAAACATGATGCTGGCAATTCACAAACTTGGCTTAAGATTTTTATTAATTCCAGTTTCGGCAAAAACAAATGAGGGAATGATAAACTTTAACATGGCATTAGAACGCATCCTAGCCGGAGGAGAAAAATACACATACTAATTGAGCAAAGCCCACGCCGCCGCCAAAGCGCCATACCATGCTTTTTCAGGGTTGCTGGCACCTACAATAATTATAACGTCGTTTTCATCTGGCTTTAGAAGCCTAAAAACCTGATTTGCAGCCTTTGGAAAATCTTCAGCCACATTACTGCTTACGGATGGAATGATTAAGCGTTTTTCCCTAAAAATTAGGGTTGTGGCACTTTTAGCACCAGCCATCACAGCAGCATCCCGTTGCTCCATGCCCGACTTAACCTTATGCCCATGGTTTTTGACTAAAATTGCAAAATTATACTCTGCAAGAGTTAATTCATTTCTATCAATCTCAGTTTTCTCTTTAAAAACTGATGTATACTCCTTCCACAGGCTTAAACCCTTTTTTGTGAGAACGCAACCAGCCTTGGAAGTTGCAATTAAACCAGCCTTTTGCAGTCGATTAATCATAGTGCGTGCAGCGCCTTCCCCAACCTTCAAAGTGTCAGCCAACATGCCACGACCAATGGGCTGTTTAGCCATAATTTCCATCGCCCTTAAAATGTGGAAGAGCGAAAATGTTGCAGACGGCCCTGGTGCTTTTTCGCCAGCAATTTTTTCCAAAACTTGTTTAAACATGTAGGACATGATTTCACAATCATAGATTAAACCATCAATTATTAAATTGTTACCTTCCCCAAAATTTCCCATATAAAGAAAGTAGTCAACTGGCAATTATTGCGCTGAAAATTTTGAATTTAGAATTTGCTTTTTGCATAGTATTCTCTAACTATGCCTGCAGTCAAAGCTATTAAACCCACTGTTAATAAGTAGACAAGTGGGTAAATGAATATTGCAAGTAAATTTTCGTAAGTGACAGATGGCAGCTGGGGAGCGAAGAATATTGAAATCCAAACTATGACGAAAGTTGCAATACATCCGATTCCTAAACCTACGGAGAGTCCATGGATGAAACCGCTTCTGTCCTCGCTTTGATTGTTTGTCTTTTGGTTTTCATGTTTTACCTCTTCTTCCTTTTGCGTTGCCGTTTCTTCTGCAGTTTGATACTCTTCTTGTTCCAACTCCTGCTCTGGTTCTTGCTGGATTTCCTCTTCGTTTGTTGCCTCTTGAAGTTCAACTTCTTGTGTTTCTTGTTCGGCTTCCATAAATGTTCGCCCTTCTTGTGTTTTGTGTTGGTGTGAATTAATAAAATTATTCAATTTTGGATTCTAATTAAGAATAAGAATTAAAAATACATAAATGGATGAAAAGGTGACTATTTTGAAACCAGTTTTGGCGTTAATTGTTCTATGGCGCTTTTAAGTTTGTTCCATTCTTCAAGGTTTCTTATGTTAAACTTGTGCTTTCTTTTCCAAGTTCCATTTCTGTTCTGCCACAAATACAAACCGATGGACCGCCTTCCAAAAGATTCGAAGACAACTATGGCTTCCCACCATTTTTCGCTCTTGAAAATGTTAACGTAATCAACAACTTTGTAGAAACCTGATATGGGAAGTTTTTCTTCTGTTTCACTCAATCGCCGTCACCTTTCCTTTCTAAGTTTAACCTTCAGCTTTTTAAGTGTTTTAACAATCGCACGCTACAAACGCTGAAAAACTCCATCAACAAGAACGTTCACACATGAGTCCTTTTTGTCAAAAACTTTCACAGTAGGCTTTGATATAAGGAAGTCCATGTGGTTTTTGGATTTGTTTTTGCCGCCTGGCATGTCAGAGTTGTTGCCAAATGCTATGTGAACTGTGCCGAACATCTTTTCTGCTTCGAGAAACTCTTCGACAAACCTTGCCTTTTTGTTTATTCCAAAAGCAAATTCGCCGATCACACTTGACCAATCGTCAGTGTTAAAGGAATCTCTGATTCTTTCCAGTGTTGATAAATCTTCAGAAAAGGAATCTTCAACTCTACCATTACGGACAGTTAATTTAACTGGAGCCTTCAGCTGCCCTATTCCACCCACTGCCATGTCACATACTAATGTGCCTTCAAGAGAATCTTCAACAGGCGCAACAATAACTTCACCTGTTGGGAGATTCATCCACTTCATTGTCTCCCAATCAATTATGGTGTCGGTGTAGAATGGTCTTCCCTCAACATTCAAGGAAACTTTGGTGCCGGCAGGATTTGTAATCTTTATTCGCACGGCAGCGCTTAATTTTTTGATTAGATTTTTTGCAAAGCTTTGCATTTCCCTGTGCTCTTTAACCGTTAGGGCTAAGGCTCCATCAGTAAGCATGTCCAAGGTGACGCCGGGACAATGACCTAAACGGGCTTTGCGTTTGCTTGTCTCCATTTTTATGAGTGCTATTCTGAAGGGTGTTTCTTCACGAGAACCGCGCAAAAGATTGATGTAAATGTCTGATTTTTGCTTTGTTAAGATTTTCATGATTTGCGGTGAAATTTCTTTTCGGAAAACATTTGCATCAGTCTTTAGCGGTATTAGTCTTGTTTGTAGACCAAGCTTTAGAGCGCCATTTGCAAAAGCTTCGCCAACATTGAATTTTTCATAATCGCAAAAAATGATTAGACTTTCGCCTTTTTTGGCTTCTAGCACGCATTCTAAAGCGTTTCGAGCAGCTTCCCAAGCATCCATCAGATCAAACTCCAATCATAACTAGAAATGGATGGTAATAAGCCTTACAATCTAAATTGTAAAAATTTTCAATGTTAATAGGTTTGGATTTTTCCTTTGGCAAGCTCCATGCAGAACTTGTCTATATTTTCAAGTTCATAATTTAGCACATCGCTTATTTCACGTCTGACTTTTTCTATGGCGTTATTGCCCTTCATTATAACTTGAGCTGCTGCCACTTCTGGCTGGTCTATTGGGCTTCCAATTTTGCTCAGTAACCAAATGTAGACTTCTTCAACTTCTGGCACTTCTTCGTAGACGTGCTGGGCTATTTTGTAGGTTAGAACGTTGTAGATTTTTCCAACGTGGCTTACTGGATTTTTGCCTGCTGCGGCTTCGGAGCAGAATGGTCTGTTAAGTGATATTAAGCCATTTACACGGTTTCCCCTTCCAACTTGTCCGGAGTCGCCGCTGTCTGCGCTTGTGCCAAGAACTGTTAGGTATAAGCCTCCTAGGCCTCTTCCACGGGCATCCAAAGTGTTAAGTTGGATGTTGACTTTTTCAAAATCTGTGTTTGCCCTGACGAACCTTTCGGTTTCTTCAAGGATTTTTGCCTTCTTTTCGAAGTATTCTTCTTCGCTGCTTATGAAGCGGTCAACGAAAGCCATGGAAATTGTCAAGTTTAGGCTACTGTTTGCTCTGAATCCCATGACTTTTATATCTTCGCCAGATTCGGGAAAACGCTGTTTAAAGTTTTTGGAGTTTAGGAATTTTTCCGTTTCTAGCACTATTTTTTCTGTTCTTGTCATTGGCGCATATCCCACTGCGGCGGATGTGTCGTTTGCTCCCAAAACTTTTCCTTTCCGCTTAAAAATGTCAATAAGCCCAGCGGAACCGGGCTTCAGTTCCACTTGATATTTCACGTGTTTTTCTGGGTCTACAAAGCGCATGTGCCCTCTGAACCAGTCTTTGGCAACTCGTATAGCTATTTCTTTAACGTCTATCTTTGTGCCATTAAATTCTGATGTTGCCCTATCGCCAAGCACGAAGAGCATTGGCTGTTTAACTATGCCCCCGCCGAATCTCGGTTCAGCCTCTCCAGCCACAAGGAGGGATTTGTCAACGTTATGGTGTAAGATTGAACCGGCTTTTTCCAAGTATTCTTTGCTTAAGTTTATGGAAATTTGGTCCATCACTGCATCGCAAATATAGTCCGGATGCCCAAGCCCTTTTCGCTCCACTATTTCTATGCGTTGTTTTTCAAGAGGCGTCTGTTTTAGGTCTTCTACTATTATGTTTCGCATGGTTAAACCTTTCCACTGTGAAGTTTAGGGATGTGTGCACAAAACAAATATATAATTTACTGTATTAATTTATATCAGAAAATAACTGGTGGTTATATTTTGGCGGTGACGGGCTCACTAATTAGAAGGTTGAGATTAGAGGCTGGATTAACCCAGAAAAAACTGGCAGAAATTGTAGGCGTGTCTCAAGCGCATATAGCAAAAATAGAACAGGAAAAAGTTGACCCAAGACTTTCCACAATCAACAAAATATTAGAAGTCCTAACTGAAGGGAGAAAGAGAAAATGTAAAGACATAATGACCAAAGGTGTCCTCTTCGCAAGACCAAACAACAACATCCTAAAAGTAAGCGAAATTATGGTGAAAAATGCAATTTCACAGATGCCCGTGCTGAACGGAAACAGAGTTGTTGGAACAATAACCGAGGAAAGCATCATCAGAAACTTGAGCTCAAACATAGCAAAAGAGAAAGTCAAAAACATCATGAGTCCACCTCTGCCAACAGTTTCAGAAGAAATGCCCATAGACGCCATCCGCTTATTACTTGAAAGGCACCAAGGAATATTAGTTGCAAGGGACAGAGAAATTGTGGGAATAATAACACGGTCAGACATCCTAAAAACAATAGGCTAAGAAGAGTGTTGCCAATGCAACTCCAAGAGTTTGAAAGAAAAGCAAACCAAGCTATTACGGAATTGAGGGCAAAGAAGCCCAAAGAAGCCATAATAGTTCATCATGACGATGCAGACGGCTTATGCTCAGCAGCAATAACAGAAAAGGCTTTGGAACGGGAAGACATAAAGCCTAAAACATTCTGCCTCGAAAAAGTTTACACAGAAGTTATTGAAAACCTACACTCAAAGGCTGGACAAACAATTTTTTACGTAGACATCGGCTCATCACATGCAGACATGATATCCGAATACAACAAAGGCAAAGACCTAACAATAATATTGGACCACCACGACCCAAAACCATCCAAAGACACAAAAGTTTTGGATTTAAACCTTGAAAACTACGGGTTCAGGGGTGAAACTGACTTTTCAGGAGCAACATGCTGCTACTTGTTTGCAAAAGCATTAAGCGAAACCAATGTGGATTTGAGCTATTTGGCTTTGGTTGGAAGCTGCGAAATTCCAGAAGGCTTCATGGGAATAAATAAATTAGTGTTAGAAGAAGCTTGCAAAAACGGGACAATTCAGCAGAAAGGCAAAAACTTCGAAATAACAAAATTCAAAATACGCTTGGACGCCCTTTTCTCCAAGCTTCAAATTTTAGGCGCTGTAGGATATTATGAGGGCGGTCCTGAAATTGGCATAAACGCTTGCTTGGATGGATTAAGCAAGGAAGCCGAAGAGAAAATTAATACTTTAGAGAACAAGCGTAAAGAGGCTAACCGTCGCCTCTTGGGAAGGCTTTATCGTGAAAGACTTAAAGAAACAGCACATATTCAATGGTTTGACGCTGGAGACACGTATGCCGGCATGGGAACGAAAGTTATTGGGCAATTCTGTTCATTTTTGGCTTACCAAACACGTTTGATAAAACCGAACAAATACATTTTGGGATTCGTTAATGTTCCCTCAGAAATTCCAAACTGGGGAAAATTAAAGGAAAAGTTTGTTAAAGCTTCAGTTCGAGTGCCAAAGAGCATGCAATCTCTAATTGATAACGGAAAGCTTCTAGGCGCTGTGAACCTTTTAGATAAAGCATCTGAAGGTTTTGGCATTGCCGATGGGCATCAGTACGCCGCCAGCGTAATAGTGCCGATTGACAAGAAACAAACATTAATTGAAAACGCTGAAAAAGCAATCCAAGACTGATGAAAAGCCATGAGTAACCTTACCGTTAAGTATGCCATTGTCCGACCGGTACCCAATTCCTATGACCACTGTGTAAGGACAAATGTGGAAAAGATAGATGTCGCCCTCGCAAAAAAACAGCATGCAGAATACTGCAAAGCATTAGAAAACCTCGGTTTGAAGCTCATCTGGGTGAAAGGCGATGACACGCTTCCCGACAGCTGTTTTGTTGAGGATACAGCCATAATAATTGGGGAAAAAGCAATAATTTGTAACATGAAAGTAAAATCGCGAGCCCGAGAGGTAATTGAAGTTGCGAAGGTGCTCGAAAAACTAAAGGAAACTTATTACATTAAGCCTCCAGCCACCATCGACGGCGGAGATGCCCTCAAAATTGAAAACAAAATTTTTGTTGGAATTTCTGAAAGAACTAACATGCAAGCTGTACATCAACTTAAAAAAATTTTGAACAACAACGATGTAGAAGTAGTTCCAGTGAAAGTTAAAAATGTGCTTCACCTAAAGTCTGCATGCACCTATCTTGGAAATAACTATGTTATCCTTTTAAAGGGACACTTTGATGTGGATATATTGCGGGGTTACGAGAAAATTTTGGTTCCGAAAGGAGAAGCGTATGCTGCAGATTGCCTTGCTATAGACGGAACGGTTTTAATGGCTAAGGGTTACCCCAAAACTAAGAAGATGATAGAAGCGGCGGGTTTTTCCGTGAAAGAAATGGAAATTTCAGAATTTCGCAAAGGAGAAGGCGCATTAACATGCTTGTCCATATTATTTTTAAAATCCCGCTTTTAATAAGCTGCGTGATTTCATTATCTCTCTTAAGAGTACGGTTGCATAAGAACCACGATGCAGTGTAAAACTTATTTTTATCATGTTTTTGGATGGATTAGCCAAGTCAGCTGAAACCTCTTTCAGTTGAAAATTGTTTAGCGGAGTTAGGGCTGCTCGCAGTTCTCCTTTCGGGCTTATTTCCGGCATATCTTTGATTTTGAAGTTTGCTGGCGCTATGCCCTCCTCTTCTAGGATTTGCTTCTCAATTTCTCCTTGAACGCCTTGGGAAGGCTTCTGTTTAAAACCTATTAGGGGAAGGGCTAACAGCATTCTCCCAGCTTTTATCGCCTCATTAACTTCTGCATGGTTTTCAGTCTTCACAATCTTATACATAGTTAATAATGGTAGTCCAGAACGTTGCAAACTAACAACGTAATCGCCGACTTCTGCATTATTTAATGGAAGACCATCTGCGATTCTTTTGCTCAAGAACTTGTTGAAGAGATAGGCTTGATAAGCCTGAGGAAAAAGCTCTCGAAGTTTAATTGGCAAACGCCTAAAGGCTCCCACAAAATCTTGTGGTTTTTCTGCTAAATGCTTAAGCATCAAACGTTCATAATGCAATTGCTTCGGAAAAGTTTTCAAAGCTTGCTGGAAATTTTGGGTCTTTTGCAGTTGCTCCCGAGCTTTTCTTGATTCTGGATGCTCATAAGGGCTTGGCTTAGCCAAAAACAGCATCACAGCTTTTTTGAAATTTCCTTTTACAAGGGCTTTTCCAACAAAATGTGTTATGGGACGAACAGTGCCGAAACGTTGGTGACCGAAAAAATTTGGAACCCCGCCTGTAGCCATGAGCTCTTTAACGGTTTTTCTTATTCGTCTTCTGATTGTTGGTTTGGAGTGGCTTACGGCTCTGATGGTTACGTTGAAGCCATTTCCTAAGAGATAGTAGGAGGAAAGCCTGTTCCGAATATAGCCAACTGAACGGACTTCCATGTCTTTAACATGAACTTTCAGAATATCCTCAGCTGAAATGCCGTCAACTGTAACGTATTGGGCGGTAACTGCCTTAGCATCCTTTATGCCTGCAAACTGAATGCTACCAGTGTTTATGCCAAGTTGTCTGGCTATTGTTTCGATTGCTAGAAATGTGTCCCAATTTCGCTTAGTCAAAACGCATAAAAGATAACGTTTCCTCTCTGCCGAAGAACCCAAAACTTTAGGCTCACCAGAGCTTCCTTCTCGTTTCATTTCTGCTTTAGAACCGTCAACAAGAATTTCTTCAACAACAAAATCGTCAACAAACTGCCGAATAACTCCGCCAATGCCTAAAGAACTGGTTGCATAAACCTCCATGCCCATGAGTTTCTCCAATCTTGGAACAAACAAGCGTTTCGCCCCGCTTAGAGGAGGGAAAGCTTACCTGTTAATTTGTCAATAATTTCTGAAGGCGCAGGACCAATTCCCAAACACGTTATTGTTCCAGGAGGAACCTCTGTTAACCCTCTGTCTATAATTAATGCGCATGGCAGCGTTAAATTCTTCGCTTGTTTCTTTAAAGTCAACAGCTCTTCTTCGTTTTTGACTTTAACGACAATCTTGCATTGTCCTTCATCCATCCAAGCCTTCCACCATTCCCTATTATGCTTACGAGCCTCTTCAGCAGCGGAAACAGCGCCATGCCCAGCTTGGGCTGCAATCTTACCCTTACTTAATTTTAAATCGGAGCGAAAAACAATCACTTGCTTGTAACGAAATTCCGACATGCCAATTTCAACCGTCTACTCCACTTTTATCATTCTAAGATTTTAAGGATTTGCAGATATGTAAAGGAAAAAGAAGTAGAAGAGGGCTGGCAAAATTCTGGGGCTTCGCAAAAGATATAGAAGGGATTTTCCCTGAAAGTCTATGTCCTTAACGTTGCGGAGTGTCTTGTTTAGATTTAGTTTTTTGCACAAAGTGATGGCTTTGTGGATTTTCTCGTCTGACATGCCACTAAGCATTTTTCTAACGGTAAGCATAAACTTCACATCAAGACCCAAAATTTTTTCGCATTGCCTCTGATATGTAATGAGAAAATTTGATGAAAAATCATTTCTGCCTAACGCTTCATGAATAACTTCAGCCGCAACTCTTCCACAAGACAAGCCAAAGATTAAACCGCCTCCAGTTGTGGGTTTCACTTGAGAAGCAACATCGCCAACAGCCAAAAAACCATCCGAATGAGTTCTTGAAATTGGTCCTCCAAGCGATATAGGGTGAAAAGTAATCTGCAAGATTTTTGCTTCACGCAATTTTTTTGACGCTATTGGATGCTTAAGCATAAACCTTTGCAGAAACTCTTTCGGATTCCCACTTTTAACGGCTAATCCAACTTTCGCTTTGCCTTCGCCCTTTGGAATCAACCACGCATAAAAACCAGGCGCATAATCATTGCCAAGAAAGACTTCAACAGTATCTTGCTCCACATCCTTAACATTTTCAACTTCAGCGTGCACACCGTTGACAAGCATGCGACGGTTGATGGGTGATAGGCGGGTTTGTTTCAGAATTCTTGAAGAGATTCCCTCAGCATCAACCACAATTTTGGCGAAAAATTTTTCAATCTTCCCCTTCTGTTCGGCATATACTCCTTTCACAAAACCATTTTCAAAAATTAGAGAATCAACATGAGAATTTAGATGATAAGACACTCCTCTATTTTTCGCTATTCCCGCAATGTATTTGTCAAAAAGAGAACGGTTAACAACACAAGTTATGGGAGAAGAGAAACGGACAGAAAAATCGCAGCCCCTCGGCGAGTGAAAAGTAACTCCGTAAAAAGTGTTTTCAACAATTTTTGCTGGAAGCGGATACAAACCTAAACTTTTAAGACTATTAATTGCCACATGACCTGGACAATGAGTTGGAAAGCCAATTTCTGCGTGCTCCTCAAAAACTCTCACTTTAACTCGAAATTTTGCAAGGTTCAGCGCTGTGAAGGAGCCACAAGGTCCGCCTCCAACGATAATGGCGTCTGAAAGGTTTTCCATGATTACACATTAAAAGAGTTTGAAATTAAATGCTTATGTTAGAAGCTCAACCCTTCTTTTTCCACGAACCATAGAAGTTGTCCGTATCTTTCCAGCAATCTCCAACCTCATGAGAAACTCGTTAAAGTCCTTAAAGCCCAAATCCTTAAACTCCTCACTTAATGCTTCAAAAAGTTCAGCATCTGTCATGGCACCCTTCTTTTTTAGGATTTCCAACAAAAAATAGTAGGCTGGATGCGTTTTCCAAGTTTTAACCGGCAAAGCTTTACGCTCCTTAAGCAACTGGTGTTGCTGGTTTTTGAACTTGCCGAACTTGCTGCATGAAACCTTTATACCACTTTTCCATGTCAGGTGTTATGGAAGGACCAATCCTTTTCATAGCTTCTTGAAAGTCAGCAAGCGTGACTTCTTTAGCGTTCACATCTCTTCTTAGGGCATGCATGGCTGCTTCTCTGCAAAGGGCTTCTATGTCTGCACCAGAATAATTCTTGGCTATAGCAGCTAACTGTTCTAGGTTTACGTCTTTGGCTAAGGGCATGTTTCTCGTGTGAATTTTAAATATTTGAAGACGAGTTTTATCATCGGGTTCAGGCACATATATTAGCCTATCAAATCTTCCAGGTCGAAGCACTGCAGGGTCAATAATGTCCGGTCTATTTGTAGCCGCTATAACAACAACATCCTCCAATGTTAAAATTCCATCCATCTCAGTTAAGAGTTGACTGATAACCCGTTCTGTTACGCCGCTGTCTGCAAAACCCAAACCTCTACGAGGCACAAGCGAGTCCATCTCATCAAAGAAAATTACAGCTGGAGCCGCCATCCTGGCCTTTCTAAAAACTTCTCTTATGGCTTTCTCAGACTCGCCGACCCATTTTGAAAACACTTCTGGACCCTTAATTGTAATGAAGTTTGCTTCGCTTTCAGTAGCCACAGCTCTAGCCAACAGAGTCTTGCCACAGCCAGGAGGACCATAAAGGAGTATGCCCTTCGGAGGTTTTATACCAAGTCTCTTGAAAATTTCAGGATTCTTCAGCGGCCATTCCACTGCTTCTTTAAGTTCTTGTTTGACTTCTTCCAGTCCGCCAATGTCGTCCCAGTGGATTGTTGGCACTTCTATGTAGACTTCACGCATGGCTGTGGGCGTCACTTCTTTGTAGGCGTTAATGAAGTCTTCCATTTTCACTTCCATTTTTTCTAGCACGCTTGGTGGTATGCGCTCTTCTTCAAGGTTTATTTGTGGCAAGTATCTGCGGAGGGCTTTCATGGCTGTTTCTCTGCAGAGAGCCGCCAAATCTGCGCCAGTGTATCCATGAGTTATTTCGGAAAGCTTCTTAAGATCCACATCTTCAGCCAAAGGCATCCCACGCGTGTGAATCTGCAGGATTTCATACCTTCCCCGCTTGTCTGGAACACCTATCTCAATTTCTCTATCAAATCTGCCCGGTCTGCGAAGAGCCGGGTCAAGGGCGCCAGGCCTATTAGTAGCGCCTATAACTATGACGTTCCCCCTTCCAGATAAACCATCCATCAAGGCTAGAAGTTGGGCAACAACACGCCTTTCAACCTCTCCGGTAACTTCTTCCCGTTTCGGCGCTATAGCATCAAGCTCATCGATGAATATTATGCTTGGAGCGTTCTGTTGGGCTTGCTGAAAGATTTCTCTAAGTCTAGCTTCAGATTCGCCGTAGAATTTGCTCATTATTTCAGGTCCGTTTATTGAAAAGAAATTTGCCTCCGACTCGTTTGCTACAGCCCTAGCCAGCAAGGTCTTGCCACAACCAGGCGGTCCGTGGAGTAGTACTCCTTTTGGTGGTTCTATTCCTAGCCTTTGGAAAAGCTCCGGATGCCTCAGCGGAAGTTCAACCATTTCCCTTACTCTTTGGATTTCCTCTTGCAGTCCACCGATATCCTCATAGGTTGTTCTTGGAAGCCCTTTCCCTTCAGGCGCTGGTTCATTTAAGATTGTTAGTCTTGTTTCTGCTGTAACTTTAACTATGCCATGGGGACGAGTTTTGGAAACGGTGAAGGGTATGGCGTGTCCAAGCATCATAACCAGTGTGGTGTCGCCCTCAACTAGAGTTCTTTCCATAAGGCGGTTTTTAACAAAGTTTGTAAAATCCTCGTCAACGTTTAATCGCATGTCCACCGGCGCCAATGTTATGCTTAAAGCATTTTTAACTTTGGCTGGTCTTGCAATGACGTATTCGTTTATGGCTACTCCAGCGTTTTTGCGGGTGAAACCATCTATTCGTATAATGTCTCGGTTTTGGTCTTCGCTGTAGGCTGGCCAAGCTATGGCTGAGGTTGACCTTTTGCCAACTATTTCTATGACGTCGCCTGCTGAAATGCCCAGCTTCTCCATTGTTCTCTGGTCTATACGGGCTATGCCTCTGCCGACATCTCTCTGTCTTGCATCGCCAACACGCAATTGCACTTCACTCAATCAGAATTCCCTCCATTATTATTGTCATAATACGTTTCAAAGCAAAGATTCATTCCTATATAAATGTTTAAAACAACCGTTTAAGGTTATCTGCTCACTCTACGAACCATAATCGTTTGCACTTGACTTATTTCGCTCACCGTTTCAAGCTTCTTTTCAAACTCGTCCAACATGCCGCTCTTGTCTTCTGGAAATTTTATATGCGCTATCAAAGCCTTCAAGCCAAACGCTATGGGTTCTTCACCGTATCCATAAATTGATGCAAACTCAGGTAAGCATTCCTCAATTTTCTTTTTCAAATCAGTAAAGTCGACGATTATGTCTGTTGGAAATATTTTGTACGATATTATCACATTACCCATTTAATCTTCTCCTTTGCGAATCTTTCGCCCTTTAACAATCGGCGAACCCAATTTAAGCTTTGCTCATCCAAATTTTCTAAATAATAATGTTATAAGCATTCTAAAGAAAAAGAAAGTATAAAAATTGGAAGCTTTAAGAACGTTCACGACATTCTTCTATTTTTTTGACAAGCTTTTCCACGTTTTCAGGTTTTTCAGCAAATGCCAAAAGTTTTTCGCTGTCTGGTCCAATAAGGATAAAAAGGGGTTGGAGGTAGAGGCGGGCAAGTTGGGACCAAACATGGCTTGTTGGTCCAATTGTTTCTAGGAATAGTAAGACAACACCGTCCATTTTTGAGTCAACTATTTTTTTGGCTATTTTTTGAAGCCACTCTTCCTCTTCAGCGTTTTCTACGGTTTTTGGTTCCAAGCTCATGGAAGTTTACCCTTTGCTATTTTCGCCTCATGGCGTAGGCTATTGCAATTACAGCTAGCACAACTGCTATTATGGCAGCGTATGGTTGCGGCTGGAAGTATTGCAAGTATATTCCTATTAAGAATCCAACTCTTGTCATTATTGTGTTTGCGAACAATGCTCCGAAGCCAACCATCATTCCATATACTCCTATTAGGAAGAATGCTCTGTATATCTTATGCACAGATGTTGATTTTCCTTCTGCCTTTGGAAACAGTGTAAATATGAAGTAGGTTAATCCGCCTAAGGTTATTAGGACCATGAGCCAGTTGTTAAAGGTCGTCTGCAAATCTGTGGGTGTCCAAAGGGGCACGATGGCAGCGTTTATCTGCTTTATTATGTTAGCCATTGGAGCTGTTCTTAAAGCTAAGGCTGCGCCTACGGCAACGTTTACGCCTATGCCATATCTTGCAGCCCAATAATACTTCTTTGAGTATTTCAGGAAGAATGTAAGTCCTAACAGCAATGGTATTATTAGATGCCAATTTGTCACAATGTCTTTGCCCAGTGGGACGAAGGCAGTTTTGTTTAAGCTATCTAATGAAAGTGCTATGGAGTAGCCTGCTGCTGTTCCAACGAATAAGTGTTCAGCAAAGCGATATAACACGTTGTCTTTGTATACAAAGCTGTAAATCCACACTACTACTACGGCTGCAAGCCAAGCACCCATTACTTCTACTTCGCTCATTTCTTCTCACCCCTCTTAGAGAGCTTTGTGTAGGCAAACACTATGTTTCCCACTATGATGAACACCAGAATGAGTCCATGGGCGAAGCTTTGAGCATCCATTGAAGCGATGCCTAAACCTTTTCTTCCAACAAGAAGTTCGTATTCTGCTGCTGACCTTTGTCCAGTAAGCATGCCGACTGCTTGTCCAGCGTTAACGTATGGTTCAATTGAAGGAGCAATGACGCTGAGTGCTCCAAATAGGAGAGGCGTGTGGTAGGGGGTGTACCACTGGCGGACATACCATCCAAAAGTGTCTGTTCCAGATGATGCAACAATAACTAGCGCATAAGCTGAGGCATCATTAGCTTCAACTATTAAGGGCAAACTTGAAGTTGAATTGCCATAATTATCCGTTGCAACAGTTCCAGTAATACTCTTTGCTAAGGAGGCTACTGCTGACTCTTGACCTGCAATGTATCCCAAGAAAACGTAGTCTTCTCCATACGTCTTACCTTCAAACACGTCAGGAGCTGACGCTTGCAAAAATTGAAACGCAAGTGGACCATAAGTTATCGTTGAAAGGAACACTAGCTTACAATTCTTCTCGAATAACTGTTTCATGAGGGCTATGACTTGCGGCTCCAATTCAGCTCTTGCAGCCACCTCATAGTATATCTCTATAAGAACATGCGAACCAGGCGGAACTTTGCTATCATCTTGTATGTAGTCGTAAACTGCTTTTGTGCGTGATGAAATTCCTATTGGAAGACCAACCGGATAAATTAGAGGAAGTATTATTGCGATGACGAGCAGTGTGTACAATAGCTGCCGTGTGCTTAAGATTTTATCAATTTTTTCTATTGCTGTCATGTCTATTCCCTCCTTCCCATCCAAGTGGTTTCTTTACCCAACAGAAGCCTAAGCCCCAGTATGATGATTCCAAAGCCTAAACCCATAGTAATGGGTCTAAAGGCTGCAGTGTTTGGAACCGTCATTATCCAGTCTCTGATAGGAAGCAAACCACTCCACAGTAATTCCCCTAGGCTTGTATTTCCGAGCATTACAAGAATAGCCACTACCAGTAAGAGAAGTGCTGGTGGGTTTCTAACTCGAAAGGCTCTGTACGAGGCTGAAGCTATGTAAAAGATTAATATTGAATACATTGCGGCATCAGAAGGTGCATAGATGTATGTGTAAAGCCATTGAAAGTTTTGCTGTGTCGGTATTGAAATTCCTGAAGATAGAGCTATAACTGCAAAGGCAACCATTATTACTTCCATAATCATTACTATACCACTAAAGAACACTTGTTTAGGCTCCTTCTTTCGGCTCTGATTTACATGGTACCGTAATATGTCTACGCCTCCAACAATGGCGGCCATAGCCGTTATTACAACAACCCAATCAGTCAGAGCTTTATCCCAAGTGTTAAATGCTGTCCTCACTTCGCTGCTTATGTAGAAGAAGTAAAAGATCACCATCAACAGTATTATTATTGTCACGATTATTTGCGGAATATTTCTCCTTACTACAGCACCCATTTCGTTTCACCCCTTACATCACTAGATAAGTCGCCAGTTTAATGCCCAACGGCAGCAACACAAGACCCACCACTATTAGAACCCATGAAAGCAGTTTTCCTATGTCCTGTCCTCTTATAGACGCTAATGTTACATTGTCTCCAGAAGCCATAGCACCAGCAGCGAATATCTCCTCCCCTATGAAGGAATAGTCAGCAGCCAAGACGAAGAAGGGAATTTGAGTTTCACGGGCTGTTCCAGCAACTTGAAAAGCTCCACTAGCAGCACCTGCCTCAACAAATATTAGCGATTCAGCCCAGAAAGGCCCAACCATTATGTTTGTTCCAGCATTTTCTCTCTGTATTGTTGCCTGCACAGCTGAAGCATAAGCGAACTGCTGGTCTGTCAAATACCTCACATTGTACGTAACATTGTAAAGTTCTGGTTTTCCGGCAGAGTAATACGCGTCACGGATGACCTCTTCTTCTGCCGCTATAAGCTCTGGAACCCCAAGGGTTGAAACGAGATTCGCACCGTATTTGCCGCAAAGTCTTGCAACATGATTTAGCACTCCTAAACCAGCAAGATATTGAGGAGCCATAGAAGTAGATAGTGGACCATATCCAAGAGTGAAGTGTACGGGTCTGCCCATTTCAACAGACCTTGCCACACCCTCTTCTATAGCGTCAAAGGCGGCTATCTTCCTAACAGGAATCGGTTTGCCTCCCTTAGCTTTCCGCATGAAATAGTAGCCCGCAAGCATAAGAAACACTAGCAAAGCAAAAGGAACCACTCCAGCTTTCGAATAAATGATATCCATCGATATTTTTCTCCTTTTTCCATTTTTGAAAAACAATGTTCCATATAGGAAGCATTTATTATATAAGATTTTCCAGATGCCATAAGAGAAAAGAACAGAAAAAGCCTTTAGAGACAAAAACCAAGCGCAAGTGGAAGCTATTCACAAAATAACCACACTCCATCGAGTAATGGCATTTTCATTAATATTCCAATACTTTCAGAAATAACATATATAACTCTCCAAATTCTTATAACTCAGAAAACACTGGTCAAAATGGAACCAAAATTCATCCTAGCAACAGACGTGGGAAGCACCACAACCAAAGCCAGATTTTTCGGAAAAATTAGAGATGAGTGGAAATTTCTATCCAGCGGTGAAGCGCCAACAACGGTTGAAAAACCCGTGGAAGACGTTACAATGGGAATAAGAAACGCCGTAAGAGAAGTAGAAGAGCTCACAGGACACAAGATAATAGATTACGAATGTGAAGAATTGCGGTTCCTAATGCCCCACAAAGGAGAAAACACTGGAATAGACGTTTACGTATCAACAAGCAGCGCCGGCGGAGGACTCCAAATGCTCGTCCAAGGAGTAGTCAAAAGCATAACCGCGGAAAGCGCCCAAAGAGCAGCCCTCGGAGCCGGAGCCATAGTAATGGATGTCCTTTCAGTAGATGATGGACGAGACACTTATGAAAAAATAAGCGCCCTAAGGTTTCTGAGACCAGACATAGTATTGCTTGCAGGCGGGATAGATGGAGGAACAAAATCGCATGTGTTGGAAATGACTGAAATATTAGCCATGGCTAAACCCCGCCCAAGATTTGAAATAGAATTTCTTCTACCAGTGGTCTATGCTGGAAATAAAGATGCAAGGGAAGATGTAAAGAAAACGTTATGCGAAAATTTCGACGTGAGAATAACAGACAACCTTAGACCCATGTTAGAAGTTGAAAAAGTAGAACCAGCAAGAGACGCTATTTTAGGATTATTTATGGAACACGTAATGGCGCACGCCCCAGGATATGAAAAGCTCAAAAAATTAGTTTCAACAAACATCATGCCAACACCAGCCGCTGAAGGAATGATGGTTAGAAAATTTTCGGAACTAAAATGCGTAAACAGCATCGGTGTAGGACTTGGAGGAGCCACAACAAACGTATACTCATACTTTGACGGAAGATTCCTAAGAACAGTCAGCGCAAACTTGGGAATGAGCTACAGCGTAGGCAACGTCCTAAAAGAAGCAAACATTAAAAACGTGAAAAAGTGGACCCCATTCCAAATAAGCGAAGAAGAAGTCATGGGCATAGTCTACAACAAAATGATAAGACCAACAACCATTCCCATGACTTTTGAAGACCTAGTCATAGAACATGCCCTCGCAAGAGAATCAATAAGAATGGCCTTCAACCACCACAAATACCTTGCAAGAGAACTCAAAGGCGTAAAAAAGGAAAGAACAATCTCCGACATTTTCGAAGAAGTCAAAACCGAAGACACTTACTTGGATGTATACAGAATTAACTATATAATAGGCACTGGAGGGCTACTCTCAAGAGCTCCAAGAAGAAGCCAATCAATGATGATGCTGACTGACGCCTTTCAACCAGTAGGTTTCACATCCCTAGCTCAAGACAGCGTCTTCATGATGCCACATTTAGGCGTACTCTCCACAATCCATCCAGAAATAGCCCTACACATATTCGAAAAAGAATGCCTCATATACCTTGGAACACTAATAGCCGGGGCAGGCATAAGCAAACCTGGCGCCAAAGTAGCCGATATAACAATAGAATATGAAAATGGAAAGAAAGACAATTTTGAATTACTATTCAGCAAAATAGTAAAAGTTGAAATCCCATACGAAAAAACCGTAAACGTCAAAGTATACCCATCTAGCGAATTTAACTTCGGAGCGGGCTTCGGAAGAAATGTTGAAAAAACCGTAAGAGGCGGAGTAGTTGGTTTAGTGTTTGATGGAAGAGGAAGACCAATACACATACCCGAAGACGAAAAGGAAAGATTCAACACAATATTAGACTGGTACTCCTCCATGAACCTTTACCCCAAAGAAAAAATTGAAGAATGGAGAAGCCAACTATGAAAGATTCCAAAGAAAGCTTCGCTTACACTCCAGGATTAAAGGTAACCCCATGCACTTACATAAGGAGAATACGCAGTCTACCCCTAAAAGGCGAAATCCTCGTTAAAAAGGGAGAAAACGTCAATTTCGACACAACCGTCGCCACATGCTGCATCGAAGGAGCACCATACATCGTTAAGATAGCAGAACTCTTAGACGTAGACCCAGAAGAAACCGTACGCTACATACTAAAGAAAGAAGGAGAAAACGTAAGTAAAGGAGAACTCTTAGCAAGAAACACATCCTTATTCGGACTCATAAACAAGAAAGTAACCGCAGAAGTAAACGGCGTAATAGAACGAATAAACGAGATTACAGGCCACTTAACAATAAGGGAACCCCCAAAAAATGTGGAAGTTAAAGCCTACATTAAAGGAAAAGTTGACGATGTAATACCAAACGAGGCAGCCGTAATAGGAACTTATGCAGCCTTCATTCAAGGAATAATAGGCTTCTCTGGAGAAAGATTCGGAAAGCTCAAGATGGCTGTGTCAAACCCGGAGCAAGTCCTTGACGCTGATATGATAACGGAGAATGATGCTGGAAAAATAATTGTTGGAGGCTCCCTCGTAACATATGAAGCCCTAGAAAAAGCCCGAAAAATAAAAGTGAATGGAATAGTTGTGGGAGGCGCCAGAATGGAAGATTTGGAGAGTATTCTCAAAACGAGGATAGGCGTAGCCATAACGGGTAGAGAAGACATAGATTTCACGTTAATTCTCACAGAAGGATTTGGGAAATTACCAATGTCTGAAAACACCTTCCGAATATTAAAAGAAAATGAAGGAAGGATAGCGGCAATTAACGGCACAACTCAGGTTAGAGCAGGCGTTCTGAGACCAGAAATAATAATACCATTAGAAGTCAGCGAACGTGCTCGAAGAGAAAAAGAACTTGAAGAAGGAAAAATGAAAGTTGGAAGCATAGTTAGAATAATAAGGTTTCCATATTTTGGGGCTGTTGGAAAAGTCATAGAACTTCCCATAGAGTTGAATAAAATAGAAACAGAATCCCTCGTGAGAGTTGTTAGAATAGAACTGTTAGATGGAAGAAAAGTTTTAGTTCCAAGAGCAAATGTTGAAATTGTAGCAGACTAAGATGTTTTTCCTAAATAACTCTTTAAATATGCTAAAAATTCCTTGCTTTTCTTTTTCTCCAAGCGCCTCAGAACTAAGGTTTTATCTTTAAACACTAAAATGATGTTTTCCTCTCTCAAAAAAACGGCGGATATGAATATTAGAAGTGTTAATATCAAATAAAATGGGTTTTCAGCGTTAAATATACTTAGCATTGCACATATAACTGCCAAGACTAAAAGAGGCTTGCTAAATTTTCTTTTTAAACCAATTTTAACAAGTTCTGAAAGGCTATACTCTTCCTTCAGAGACTCGCTTGTCACGATTAACTTATCGTCTTGAATCATAAGCTTCTTCTCATCAGCGATGATTTCCATCCGCATTCATCTTTTTACAGTGTAATTCTTTACTCTTTTCGCCATTAAATGTTATAAGCCTTTAGAGGAACGTGAAATTTTAAGCCTAAACCATGTTAAACTTAAATTCTCGTTTGTATAAAAAGCCACTTCCAGAAGGTTTGTTTCATGTGGGATATATTAATAAAGGGTGGCAAAGTTGTCGACGGAAGCGGCAATCCATGGTTTAACGCTGATATTGCAATTGAAAAAGGACTAATAGCCGATATTGGCGATTTAAATTCGAATTCTGCAGATGTTGTCTTAGACGCTAATACTATGATGGTGTGTCCAGGTTTTATAGACATGCACTCCCACTCAGACTTTGCCCTGCTCATAAATAGGTATGCTGAAGGCAAAGTGAGACAGGGAGTAACAACCGAAGTTATAGGAAACTGTGGCAATTCAGCAGCGCCTTTAAACGATGAACTAAGGAAGGATATTAGAAGAGAGAACCCAATATTAGAGGAAGCTGGAATAGCATTAGACTGGTCAAAAATGGAGGAGTTCTTTAAAATCCTAGAAGAACCAGGATTATCCATAAATGTGGCTGCTCTTGTGGGACACCAAAACATCCGAGTGCTTACAATGGGATATGAGAACAAGCCTCCCACAGAAGAGCAATTAGAAGAGATGAGGAGGAATACGGAGGAAGCAATGAAGGCTGGAGCTTTCGGTTTATCAACAGGCCTCATTTATCCGCCAAGCAGTTATGCTGACACAATGGAGATAATAGAGTTGGCTAAAGTTGTGGCAAAATATGGCGGGATATACGCTTCTCACATTAGAGGCGAAGACGGACCGAGACTCGTTAATTCTGTTAGAGAGGCAATTGAAATAGGTGAAAAAGCTGGCGTGTCGGTGGAGATATCCCATCATAAGGCGCATGGAAAACTGGCTTGGGGCAAGGTTAAAACAACTTTGCGGATGATGGAGGAAGCCAGAGAAAGAGGTGTGGATGTAACCTGCGATGTTTATCCGTATACTGCAGCCAGCTTTGGGTTAAGCGCTCTTCTCCCCCCAGAAGCCCATGAAGGCGGTGTTGACAAAATTTTGGAGAGGCTTAGAGATTCTGACTGGCGCAGAAAGATTAAGGAGGAAATGGTTAATGGATTGCCAAATTGGCCAAGTCCCTTCATAAGCGCCGGGTGGGATGCGATAATGATTTCATACTCTAAAAAGCATCCGGAGTATGAGGGAAAAATGATAAAAGAAATATGCGACTCACTTAATGTTGACCCATTTGAATTTGTTTTCGACCTATTGATTGAAGAGGAAGCTTCAACGGAAGTTGTAAGGTTTACAATGAGGGAAGGAGACGTTTGCACAGTTCTAAGCCATCCACTGTCAATGGTTGGCTCAGACGCCTCAATTCAAGCAACATACGGCCTTCTCAGCAAAGGAAAACCACATCCAAGAGCTTATGGAACATTCCCCAGAGTCATTAAAAGATACGTCAACGAATTTGGCATTTTAAGGCTTGAAGAAGCCATAAGAAAGATGACTTCGCTTCCAGCAAACAAGCTTAAACTATTTGACAGAGGAATCATAAGAACTGGAATGTGCGCAGACATCGTCATCTTTAACCCAAACATTATATTAGACGAAGCCACTTATGCGGAGCCCCATCGCTATCCTAAAGGAATAGAGTACGTAATTGTTAACGGAAAGATAGTTATAGAACACGGAGAACACACAAAAGCCTTACCTGGAAAAGTTTTACGCCTCACCCATGAAAAAACGTAAGGAGGTGAACAAATGGAGAAAAAGAAAGAAGAAATAGTTTGCATAAAAGCAAAACTTCTCATCAACGGCACAGGAGAAGACCCAGTAACTAATCCCGTAGTTGTTGTCAAAGGAGACAAGATCAGCGATATTGGCAAAGAGGGAGAAATTGGAACAGTTGAAGGTGCAAAAATTGTCGACCTAGAAGATTTAACACTTTTACCAGGGCTAACAGATGCACACGTTCATATTTTAGGTGAAAGAAGCTACAGTCCAGCTGAGGACATAATAGTTCCCCATGACCTCAAAGTTATTAGGGCTGTTGAGGACTGCCAAAAACTCTTAAAAGCTGGGTTCACAATGGTGAGAGACCTTGGAAGCTCGATATCCTTATCTCTCAAAAAGGCAATTAACGAAAGAACCATTATTGGACCAAGAATATTTGCAGCTGGAAGAACAATTTCGCAGACTGGGGGGCATTCTGACATCCATTATTTGCCAAGGGAAGAAGTCCTAAAAATGGGAATTTTGCTAGCCGATGGTCCAGACGACTGCCGCCGTGCTGCTAGAGAAGCATTACGGGATGGAGCAGATGTGATAAAGATAATGACTTCAGGCGGTGTTGGTTCTGAGAAGGATGATCCGCGTTATCCGCAATTTACTGTGGAGGAAGTGAAGGCGATAACTGAAGAAGCTCATAGAATTGGGAGAAGAGTTGCTTCCCATGCTGAAGGAGCGGAGGGTGTGAAAATTGCGATTGCTGGGGGAGTTGACTCTGTTGAGCATGGTTATTTCTTGGATGAAGAATCGGTGCAGATGATGATTGAGCGCAATGTTTTCTTTGTGCCAACTCTATGTCTGGTGGAAGTTTACAAGAAATCTTTAGAAAAACCCTTAGACATGCCTCCTTGGAGACTTAGAAAACAAGAAGAATGCATAGATGCCATGCCAAAAAGCTTCATGATGGCTTATAAGGCTGGAGTAAAAATCGCTACAGGGTCGGACTTCTTTGGACCTCCAATGAGAGCTCATGGAGAGAATGCCGCTGAACCCATAACTATGGTTAAGTATGGCATGACGCCGATGGATGCGATAGTTGCTGCCACAAAAAATGCTGCTGAATGCATAGGAATCGAAAAAAGCGTTGGCACAGTGGAGAAGGGAAAACTTGCAGACATAATAGCGGTGAAGGGCAATCCCCTCATTGACATAAATGCTCTTAAGAATGTGGAGTTTGTCATGAAAGAGGGAGTGATATACAAGAAGCCACAGTCAGCAATGTAAAAGGGTTTTAAGTGTTCAAGCTTTTTCCAAATATTTGAGGTGTCTCAACATCAACGTTCCACCATGGATTGCTCCATTTCTTCTCCACTTTCGGCACTATTTCTAAAACTTTTTGGATGCGAGAGAAGATTTTTGTAATATCCGCTTTAGAAAACCCTATTTCTTGAAGAACTGCCTCATTTCTTAGTATGTTTTCTAAGTTAAGCCGAAAGGTTAGGGCGAACTTCTTGTCTTTTTCGAGGATTCTGCGCATTTTTTCTGGGTTAATGTTACTTCTTCCGTTGCCGATTTCGTGATCAAAGAATAATGCACATATGTCCTTCATGTCCTTCTCTTCTATGCCTATGAGAAGGCGGTCACTCTTATAGTAGGGGTAGTTTAGAATCCGATAATCCATGTGTTGACGGGCAAGTTCATCTCTGTTGGAAATTGGAACGTCAAAGATGAATTGACACTTGGAGAGAATGACGTTGTCCACGCCTATTGTGTACAAATTTTCTTTTGGAACGTTGAATTCTTCGCGGACATCAACTTTATGCCTAAGGTCCACAGCGTCGGTGAATATGTCAAGTACGCCACATTGTAGAGAACCGTCCTTAAGTATTTTTTCAATTGTTCTAACACGGTAGCGTTTTCCGGCTCTCATAGCGTTAAATCTGCAGTCGGAACGTGCTGCGAAATGGTAGTATCTTGTTCCGCAAAACTCACTCAGAGACAGCAGCAGTTTGTATAGGTCTTGTGCACGGCTTTTAGGCGCAATCAAGTCTATATCATTTAATTCGCGGAAGAATGGGCTTAATGGGTTATTTGCGCTTGGAGATAACATGCGAACTGCTGCACCACCAAAAAACAGCGTTGGTATGGGTTCTTTAATCTGCTTTTGAAGGTTTACGGCTGGAAAAAGCTCTTTAACTCGGTGAGCATTAAGCCCTGCCCAAACGGTAACTAAACCCCTTTCCATGGTGAAACTTGATTTATCAACGTAATCTGGGATTTCGAGGCTTTTTCTAATATTTTCATAGTTGACTTTTGAAGCTAATGGCGTTTCAACTTCGTAAGTTGTGCCATCATAGTCTTTAAAGAGAATGCAACGCACCGCTGAGTCTCCCAAGCATTACATTATTGGGGAAAACAGAAAAAGTTATTGGTAAAACCACAAATCGTAAATGCAATTTTGTTGCGCCATAAAGTATATTTCACTGAAAATTCTCATTAGAACTAAACTTGGAGATGAAGATGGTTGCTGAAACTCTTCTTTGCATCTGATGTTCACGGAAGCGATGTCTGTTGGAAGAAGTTTTTGAAAGTGATTGAACATTTTAAGGTTGACATAGCAATTTTAGGCGGAGATTTAACTGGAAAAATGGTTATTCCAATGGTTAGGGAAGGAAATGAATATTCATATGAAATTTTTGGCAGACACATCAGAATTGCGGCAAATCAACTTCAAGAAGAAAGCGCAAAAATAGCAAATTCCGGTTACTATCCATATCCATGCGAAAAAGAAGAAATTGAACAATTAAACAACGACCCCCAAGCCCAAAAAGACCTTTTCAACCGCCTCATGGTGGAACGCATGCAACATTGGATGGACCTTGCCTCTGAAAACTTCAAGGGAAAATCCGTGCTTTATGTTTCTCCTGGAAATGATGACCGTTTGGTTGTTGATGAAATCCTCGAAAAAAGCGATTCGGTGGTTGCATGTGAAATGAAGCTTGTCCATCTTCCAGACGGATATCAAATGGTCACATGCGGTTGGGTTAATCCTACTCCATGGAAAACCACTAGAGAGGCGCCAGATGAGAAACTTGAACCCATGTTAGAGGGGTTAATGGCTAAAGCTGAAAATTATGAGAAGCTCATATGCAACTTTCACGCGCCACCATACAATTCTGGGCTTGACACCGCGCCAAGACTGAAAGAGGACTTTTCAGTTAAAGTCCGCTTCGGGGGAGGAGTGGATTTAGCGCCTATGGGCAGCAAAGCCGTGAGACACATGATTGAGAAGTATAAGCCTCTTTTGGGGTTACATGGGCATATTCATGAATCTGCTGGTTTCAAAAGGTTTGGTAGAACGCTTTGCGTTAATCCAGGTTCTGAGTATGCCGAGGGTATTTTGCGCGGTTACATTGTTTTCTTGGGTGGAGATAAGGTTCAGGGACACTGGAGGGTGGCTTGCTAATTTTTAATTTAACAAGCAATTTCCTTTAAAATTGCATAAAAAGTGGATGTTGCTAAAAAAGGCTTATAAACACACAAATATATAATGAAAAATTGTGCAATCTGGAGAGGAGAAAATTGTCTAAAGCAACTTTTGTAAGAGAGGCTACTGGGCTTGTCAGAGAATTCGGTCCAATGATGGCACTCATGATGGCAATGAACAACATGATAGGAGCAGGAATCTGGGGACTGTCAGTAAGAATGCCGTATACATATCCAGGCTCAGACCCAACACTAGCCTTCATAATCGGATTAATTCCAGCCTTCTTCTTCGCCATATCATACGCATGGCTTGCCTCATGCATGCCAAGGGCTGGAGGAGACTACGTTTTCATCTCAAGAACAACAAACCCAGCGCTAGGTTACGTTGTAACAATAGGAAACTTTCTGGGCAGATGGTTCTCAATAGGGTTTTTGCTCGTAACTGACGTTGGACTTTGGGGCATCGCCTTTTTAATGCTTGGAAAAGGCACAGGAAACGACGCAATATTAGATCTTGGCAAATTTTTGGCGTCACCACCAGATCCTTTGATAACGCTGGCTATTGCGTTCCTTCTGCTCTTAACCATATGGTTTTTCTTGACAATAGGTGGAACAGCGTTCAAGGCATACATAGCGGTAATATGGTTTATTCCCCTGGTAGGCGCCTTAGCTTGCATCGCCCTAAATTATGCTAACCCATTCAATCCATCATCTTTCCAAAGCGCATGGGATGCGGTCTGGGGCACTGGTTCTTACAATGAGATTTTAGCGATAGCTCAAAAATATAATTATAGCCCAACGGCACCAAACTTTGACGCTACAATTCGAGCAGTGGCAGGTGCTGCCCTTTTCGCTTATTCTGGATTCCATAACCCTGCTCAATGGTCAGGTGAAATAAAGAATCCAAAGAGAAACTTGTTGATTGGAATAATTGGGGGTACGCTTATAACGGCTGTGATATACATAACCATGGCTGCTTCAGCTTTTTATGCAGGTGGAGATTTCATTGCCAAATATAGCTGGGCATACTACAAGGGGAAAGCGGACTTTGTAATCACGCCTAAAATTGAACCAGTGCTGCCAATGTTTGCCGTTCTATTCGCTGGAGGAAACGTGTTCCTCGCATTTTTGATAGCTACAGCTGGCGCCTTCAGCCTTTACCATGTAAACCCATCAGCATTAATGATGGAAACAAGGCGAGTGTTCTCTTTGGCTTTTGATAGGCTATTTCCAGAAAGATTTGCTAATGTCAGCGAAAGATTCCACACACCCACATGGGCAATATTGTTTATGATAGTTGGAGGAGCCATAGGCATAGTCATATCCTCACCATTGTTAGGTCCGCTTAGAACTTTGGCTGGTGGAATTAATGCAACGTTCATGTATTTGCTTGGCTATTTGTTCACGGGACTTGCCCTTGCCCTGCTGCCAATTACCAAGCCTGAAATATATGAAAGCATAAAAGTTGAGGTTGGTGGAGTTCCAGTTCCAGCTATATGTGGTGTTGCTGCCTTTGCTTTGGGCATATTCTTCTTCGCTGCCAACGCACAAAGCATGGCGCCGCTTGATATTTTCATATCTTGCCTCGTTTTAGGGATAGGCTTAGCCCTATACATTTACTACGCTTACAAGAACAAGAAGATGGGTATAGACCTGAAAACACTGCTCAGCGAAATACCGCCAGAGTAGACGCTTCAACTTCCACTTTTTTCTTATTGTATCTATGGTCCAGTGAAGCCACATTTTGGACACTTATATGGACGCCCAAACTTTCTGCACTTTCCACAACGCCTTATCAAAATTTCTCCACAGTTTGGACAGAGAAACTTTGTGGCTTCTGTTCCTGGAGAAATTGGTTTACCACAACTTGTGCACGTTACTAAGGTTAGAGTTGCAGCTTTTTCCGCCATTATTATTCCTCATTGATAGCTTTTGTAATTGTAAAGCTTCCTTATATTTTGTGTGCTTTTCGCAAGTTTATTATTATAGTCTTATGCTATATTTCACGGGGTTGTTTTGGGAGTAAACCTTCGAGACTTGGTTCCTAAAAAAACTGTTAGACTTGAAGATTTAAGTGGAAAATCCATAGCCATAGACGCTTATAACGCATTATACCAGTTTTTAGCCATAATCCGCCAGCCAGACGGCACCCCGCTTAAAGATACTATGGGAAGAATAACAAGCCACTTGAGCGGACTGCTTTACAGAACAAGCAACCTTGTGGAAATGGGCATAAAACCAGTATACGTTTTCGACGGAACACCACCCACACTTAAAGAAGTTGAGATAAAGAGGCGCATGAAAGCAAAAGAAGAAGCCCTAATACGATATGAACAAGCCATAAAAGAAGGCAAAATAGAAGAAGCCCGCATGTACGCCCAAGCCACATCACGCCTAAAAGATTACATGGCCGAAGACAGCAAAAAACTCCTGGACTTGATGGGAATTCCATGGGTTCAAGCACCCAGCGAGGGAGAAGCCCAAGCCGCCCACCTAGTGAAACGTGGAGACGCCGACTATTGCGCAAGCCAAGACTATGATAGCTTACTTTTCGGCGCTCCAAGACTTGTTAGAAACGTGACAATTTCTGGAAGAAGAAAGCTTCCAAGCAAAAACGTTTACATCGAAGTTGTCCCAGAAGTTGTGGAATTGGAAAATGTTCTGAGAGAGTGCAATATAACTTATGAACAGTTAATTGATGTAGGCATACTGATAGGAACGGACTTCAATCCAGACGGCGTTAAGGGTTTAGGACCGAAAACTGCCTTAAAACTGATAAAGGAGCATGGAAACATAGAGAATGCCATGCAATATTTAAAAAATGCAGAGTTTCCAGTTGAACCTCAAAGAATTAGGGAGATATTCCTCCATCCGAAAGTGACGAACAATTACAAAATAGAATGGAAAGAACCAGACATTGAAGGTATTGTAAACTTCATCTGCAGAGAAAGAGACTTTTCAGAAGAGCGTGTAAGGAAAGCTGTGGAGAAAATGCAGAAGGGTATAACAAAACAAAAGGGGAAAACAACGTTGGAAGAGTGGTTTAGATAGTTGCACGAACGCAGCAGCATGTTTAAATGGAAACCTTTAACTTAAAAGAGCGTTAATAAAAAAGAATTCTTCAAAAGGTGAAAATCATGCAAAAAAATCAAATTAATCTCCCAGTCGATGAATTGCCAACAAATTGGTACAACATCACACCAGATTTACCTGAACCATTACCGCCACCAAAAGAACCAGAAATGGGTCCTTCACGAATGGAATTTCTTGGAAAAACCATGGTGCACGAATGCTTAAGACAAGAAATGTCAAATGAAAGGTGGATTCCAATCCCAGAGGAAATCAGAGAATTATACATTCAAGCCGGACGCCCCCGCCCGCTTTACAGAGCCAAACGATTAGAAAAACATTTGGGACTAAAAAAGGTCAGGCTTTATTATAAACGTGAAGACTTGTCACCAACAGGCTCTCATAAAGTTAATACAGCCTTAGCACAAGCCTATTATGCAGCCAGAGAAGGAAAAACAACGTTAGTCACAGAAACAGGAGCCGGCCAATGGGGAAGTGCGCTTTCTTATGCGGCGGCGCTTATGGGACTTAAGTGTGTGATTTTTTGGGTTAGAGCAGTATACAACTGGAAGACTGATAGGCGCACTTTAATGAAGCTGATAGGAGCGGAAGTTCATGCTTCTCCAAGCAAGGAAACAAACATTGGAAGAACCCTTTTGGCTAAGGATTTGAACCATCAAGGGTCGCTAGGCATAGCGGTTTCAGAAGGCTTGGAATATGCGGAAAACCATGAAGGAAGCGTTTACTGCCTCGGTTCCGTTCTAAACCATGTCCTAATACACCAGTCAATCATCGGTTTAGAAGCAATAAAACAGTTTGAAATTGCCGACGACTCTCCAGACCTGATTATTGGTTGTTTGGGCGGAGGCTCAAATTTCGGCGGAATAGCCATACCCTTCGCTGGCGAAGTTCTACAGAAAAAACGCCAATGCGAGTTTTTGGCAGCCCAGTCTGAAGCAGCACCAAACCTCGTTAAAGGGGAATACCGCTACGATTTCGGCGACGTAGCAGAACACACGCCTCTGCTCAAAATGTACACGCTTGGACACAAAAAAGAAATGGTGCCCATAAAAGCAGACGGCTTACGCTATCACGCAGCAGCCCCACTAATAAGCGCTCTTAGACACTATAACATCGTAAAAGCCGTAGCCTACCCAGCCGACGAAAAGGCGATTTTTGAAGCAGCAAGGATTTTCCTTCAAACTGAAGGTTGGCTTGCAGCGCCAGAATCCAGCTATGCCATAAGAGCTGGAATAGATGAAGCATTAAAAGCCGAAAAAACAGGCGAAGAGAAGGTTATATGCATGAACATAAGCGGACATGGATTCTTAGATTTACAAGCTTATAAAGAAAAACTTTCAATAGGATGAATCTAAAATCTATGACCATAACGTCCAGTTAGTGGCACGAAGGCTACTCCGCCGAGGTTCTCTTCCTTAAGTTTTCCATTAGTACCCTTTGCAATTTTGATGAGACTTTGGAAAAGCGATACGCTACCAATTGGGATTAGCATTATTCCATTGGGTTTTAACTGTTCAATTAAAGGTTTTGGAACATCTGGCGCAGCAGCCGTCACGAGAATTCTGTCGTAGGGAGCTTTTTCAGGATAACCCATAGAACCATCAGAGCATATTATGGTTACACGGTCGCCATATCCATTGTTAATAATGTTTTTTCTTGCAAAATCAGCCAACCCTTGAATTATTTCAACAGTGTAAACGTGACCCCACTCGCTTCTGGGCGCATCGCTGGAGGCAACTATCTCAGCTATTGTGGCGGCATGCCACCCCGAACCCGCTCCAATTTCCAACACTTTTTGACCTACTTCCAATTGGAGGGCTTCATTCATTATTGAAACCATGTTTCGCCTAGCCCGCAAATGCGGGGCTATGTGGCGCCGAAATTGTCTGCCCAAAACCAATTGGAAGTGGCGTGTCCACAGCACTGTAAGACTGCATGTTCTCTGGAAGAAACTTTGCACGAGGCACTGAACGCATGGCTTTGATTACTTTTGGCGAGCGGAGGATGCCTTCCCTTATTAGGTTTTCAATGAGTTTTTCCCATTCCTTTCTCTCCAATTTTATAGCACCAAATGAATAATTGGAGAGGAGGCTTTTAACATTATTTCACTGTGACAGATTTCGCCAAGTTTCTAGGCATATCTGGATTATGCCCCCTTTCAACAGCCATGTAATAGGCTAAAAGCTGCAACGGAATTATGTAGGGTATTGGCGATAAAACTTCAGGAATCCCCCTAGGCATTTCAACCCAATTGTCTGCCAAACCTTTTATTTCCTCATCGCCTTCCTCCATAACCGCTATTATTGAGGCACCTCTGGCTTTCATCTCCATGATGTTCCCAACTATAATTTTGTGAGTCTCATCCTTTGGACAGATGAAAACTACTGGAAAGCCCGGTTCTACAAGGCTTATTGGACCATGCTTGCTTTCGCCGGCTGGAAAGGCTATGGCTGGAACGTAGGCTATTTCCATAAGTTTCAGTCTGCCCTCATAGGCTGTGGCTGTGCTTATTCCCCGTCCCAAGAAAAAGAAAGTTTTGGCGTCTTTGTATTTTTTTGCGATTTGCTTCACCTTTTCCTCTTGTGTTCGGATTACTGTTTCAACAGTGTCTGGCAGTTTCTCCATTTTTTCAGCCAAATAATCCATCTCATCCTGAGAAATTTTACCTCTCTTTTTAGCAAGCCTTAGGGCTAGTTGAGCCAGCACAGAAAGTTGGGATGTGAAAGTTTTTGTTGCCGCCACTCCAATTTCTGGACCAGACTGCTGACCAATGTAAACCCTTGAAACCCTTGTTAAAGTTGAACCGATAACGTTGGTTAATCCAAGAATTGTTGCTGCCCTTTGCCTTGCACAGTTAACAGCAGCCAAAGTGTCCGCCGTCTCGCCGGATTGGCTTACCGCTAAAATCGTGCTGTCAATGTTGACGGATTTTCCATGCTGTTCAATAAATTCTGATGCTATAACTGGATAGGTTGCCAAAAAAGCAAGCTTAGAAAACATGTAAGAAGCAGCCAAACATGCATGGTAAGATGTCCCACAAGCCACTAAATAGACTTCGCGGGCTCGGTCAAGAAAAGTTGCCATCAAGTCAAGATAATGCTCCTGCAATCTTAAGGTGTTCCGCAAAGTGGCTGATTGTTCATGAATTTCCTTAAGCATAAAATGCGGATACCCCTGTTTTACAGCCATCTCAGGCGTCCAATCAATGAGTTTGGGCTCTCGCACAACAAGGCTGGAGTCAGCAATTTTTCTAATTTCAAAACCTTCCAAGGAAAGCGTAACAAGCTCCCCATCATCGATTATTACTGCTTTGTTGGTTAGTGGCAGAAATGCTGGTATGTCCGAACCGCAGTAAATTGCGTTTTCATTTATGCCAATGACTAATGGGCTTTCATGTCTTGCACATATTATTTTGTTGGGTTCTCTCGGCGAAATCACTGCAATAGCATAGGAACCATCGAGCCTTTTCACGGCTTCGAGAACGGCATCGGCGAGGCTTAATGTGGGATTTGCCTTCAAAATTTCTTCAATAAGATGCGCCGCCACTTCCGTGTCTGTTTTTGATTTGAAAATGTGACCGCGGTTTTCCAACTCGAGTTTCAATTCGGCAAAATTTTCTATAATACCATTATGAACAATGGCTATTTGTCCACTGCAATCCAAATGAGGATGTGCATTAACTTGCAAGGGCGCACCATGAGTAGCCCACCTTGTATGCCCAATGCCGATGTTTCCAGGCAAATCGTCCAAGTTGTGGATTTTGTTAACTTCTTCGATTTTTCCCTGGTCCTTTTTTATGTATAGTTTCCCATCGTGTATGGTTGCTTCTCCAACCGAGTCATAGCCACGATACTCAAGCCTTTTCAAAGCTGCGTGGATTACGGGAGCAGCCTTTCCATCTTTTAGAATGCAGCCGAAAATTCCACACATGTCTAAGCCTCTTTGCAAGCTTTATTCAAGGCTTTCTGGGAGTAATAAGCTTTTTTAGGAATAAATTTCGAGTTCTAAAAATTTTTTAAGAATAATTCCGCCTTTAGGCGCGTAATTTAGGCGTAAATTGCTTTATTTTTTGTTAAAGTTTTAAAAAATTTTTTATAATACACACAGTTTAGCAAGCTTTTTGGTTTAAAAATTCTCTTAGGTTCTTATTCGGTCACCGTAATAAAAATTTTAATAAAGGATTGGACTTTATGCTTATGAAAAGCCATGAACAAAAAACTGCTACTCCACGAAGAGGGTAAAAGGCAGAGGGTAAAAGAAATAGCCATACTTGAAGACCCACAAAAGTTAAAAATGATTTTAAATAGGCTCAGCTGGAAAATTTTGGTCATGCTCTCTGAAAAGGAAATGTATCCACTGGAAATAGCAAAAAAACTCGGCATCCATGAACAAAAAGTTTATTATCACATAAGGAAGCTAGCGAGGGCTGGAGCCATAACCATCGCCAAAGAAGAAGAAAAGAAGGGAGCTATAGCAAAATATTACAAGGCAGTTTCGCCAGCCTTCGGAATAGAACTTCCCCAAGGATACAAAACATTAGAGAGACTTTCACTTTTGAGCATGGATGAAAGAATCCAAAAATTCTTTGAGGGATTTATTAAGGAAGATGGAACATTCGAAGGAAAAATAGTTGTTGGAAGCCCCATGCCTCACGGACCCTTCAAAACAAGCGCAAGAGACGGTCACTACGCATCGCATTTAACTTTCTTTTTAGGCCAGTTCGCAAAAATGCCAGAAGACTTCGCCATAAAACTTGACGTTGACGTTAAAGCAGAAAAGGAAGAGAAAAACAACCTAATTCTTGTAGGTGGACCAGGAACAAACCTCTTAACGCAGGAGCTGAACGATTATTTGCCAATAAGGTTTAACATGCAACCATCAGAGCAAGGTTTCCTCTTCGGAGGTTTGGTCTCAAGAAAAACCTCAACCGTTTACACAGCAGATGCGGTTGGGTTAATAGCAAAAATTGTGAATCCATGGGATAACAATAAGTGGGTTATAGTTTTAGCTGGAAACAAAGCCGTAGGAACAAAAGCGTGCGTCTTAGCCTTAACAAACTTTTGGAAGAAAACCTTGAAGGATTATGATGGCAAGGATGCTTTCGCAACGGTAATCCAAGGATTTGACTTGGACGGCGACGGAAAAGTTGATTCAATAGAAGTCCTTGAATAAGTTTGCAGGAGAATGGAAATGGTAACTGTCAGAGTTGCCACTTTGAAAGATTTAAGTGACATCTTAGAGTTGGAAAGGAGAAACAATCAGCCCACGAAAGAGGATTTGCAAGCTTTATTTGGATTAGATAATCCGAACGAAAAATGTTACTTTTTCGTGGCGGAGCATGATGGCAAAATTCTCGGATATTCCCGCATGCACCTTTACAAATGGAACAACAGCGCCTATATCATCACGCTTCTTGTAGACGCTGAACAAAGGCGTAAAGGAATAGGAACACGGCTGTTAAAATTTATGGAAGATTTCGCAAGAGAAAAAAGAGCCCGAATTTTACTGTTTGACACCTCCACCGACAATGCTCCAGCCTTACAACTTTATTTTAAAAATGGGTTCAGAATATGCGGATACAACGACAAAATCTACGAAAACGGAAAGACAGCCCTCTATCTTGCCAAGGAATTATAAAGACTGGAGCGGGAACCTCCATGGATAAGGTTGTCATCAGAAAAATGCGCAAGGAAGACCTAAAGGTTATTTCGGAACTTGCCATGCTGGCAAATCCCCATGCAACCAAGGAAAAATATAGCAAACATCTCCTTGAAGAATTGAAAGAAAATCCCGATTTATCCTTTGTAGCCGTTTGCAACGAAAAAGTCATCGGATACGTGCAAGCCAACTTATGCAATGACGAAGCCGTTCTTGAGGACATAGTGGTTGACAAGGAATATCAAGGGAAGGGCATAGGAAAAATACTGTTAAATAAAGAGTTGAAAGCCCTAAAACAAAAGAAAGTGAAGATGGTTTTGGCTGAGGTTCATTATAAATGTGCTTCAGCCATTCCATTTTATTACAAACACAATTTTCGCATATCAGGATTTAGGCGGGACTACTTCGGAGAAGGACACGACGCCATCATACTAAAACTTGTTTTAAACAAGCATTGAGGCGGTTCCGTGGAAATAAAAGAGGTCATTCTTGCCTTTGGACACAAAAATATCCAAGCCACCCACCCAACAACACTGGAAATAACAAAAGAAGAAACGCTAACAAAAAGAGGAGACTGCATTATTGCAGTTTCGGCTGATAAGGCTTTGGCAGATTTAAATGTTGATTTTAAGGGTTATCTACGCAAAGAAAATGCCAGAATAAGTTTGCTGATTGAAGCTGGAAAAATTGCCGATGTTGTCAACGCTTTTGGAAGCCCAAAGCTTATTTTAGCGCATCCCACGGATATGGTTGTAAGAAAGAGCAATTACATCTGCAGTAGAACATTGGCAATTCAAGCGGATAAGGCAGCGATTGATTTGCCGAGAAAGCTTGTGGAGAAACTGAAAAATCCAGAACAGAAAGTGAAAATAACGCTAACAGCGAAGGTTTAAAGGATTTTTGCATCTATAACAGCTTGCCATTCATAGGGGGCTGTTGCCCGAACAAGCCTTGAAAACAAAATTTCTTCCACTTTTCTTCCGAAATTTTCAACTCTTTCCATAAATTGAAGTTTCACGTTTTCCAAAGAATCAGAACCGCTAACAAAAGTGTAAAAGTGAATTATGCCACCCGTTGGCTTTATTGCCTTACATGCAACATCCACAAACTCTATGGCTTTTTCGGGCAAATTCATAATCACACGGTCAGCCACCGCAACCAGCTTTTCCTCAACAACCTGTTTTGCGTCGCCCAAAATTGGATGAACTTTGTCTTCAACCCTGTTAAGCCTAATGTTTTTCTGCAGAAACTCGATGGCGCAGGGGTTCGCGTCTATGGCGTAGACTTTCACATTATGGGTTTTTGCAATTAATATCGCGAAGGGACCAACACCAGCAAACATGTCTATTATTGTTTCGCCATCCTTAACTAAAGATGCAACTCGATTATGCTCATAAGATAGGCGTGGGGAAAAGTAGGCTTTCGAAAGGTCAACATAAAATTGACAACCATATTCTCTGTGAATTGTTTCTGTTTTTGGCTTCCCAGCAATTACGCTAAATTCCCTTAAACGATAAGTTCCCGAAACCGCCCCAGCCTTAGCGAGAACAGTTTCAACATTTTCATGCGCTTCAAGAATTGCCTCGCCAACCAAAGTCTTATACGCTTCAAGCTCTGGAGGGATCTCAATTATGGCTATGCCACCAACAAAATCTATAGCCCTTGGCAAACTAGCCAACAAATACGGAGGAAGCCTGTTCTCCAACAGCTCAGTAAATGCTACTCGCTTTTTTCTCTCTGAAAAGACGCCTATTGAAATCTCACAGTTTGGAAGTAGCCCTCTAAAAGTGTTTAATTCATTTTCTGATGGTTGATGATTGAGCGGAATGTAAATGAAAGCTTCGTTTCTCTTAATTTCCAGTTCTCTGTCAACAATTTCGAGCTTGTTGGCTAACATTATGGCTTTTTCGCCAAGCGTTTTCAGAACCTTTAAGCATACGGATTTCTTGCCAGCAGCGTTTTCCATTTTGTTTCCATTATAATTTTGCAGTGAAACAACATAAACTTATTTAATCGCCAAATTAAGTTGCATAAACCCGATTTTATGAGCAAAAAAGAATAGGTTAAACATTATTTGCTTTCTTCTTTCACCCTAACCAAAGGCTGAGTAGCCAATTTCAAACATTCTTCGTCATGCCGCGGATTCCCAGTTTTATTTAAAATCCACTCTGTCAATTTTTCACATTCATTTGGATTGCAGTGTAGGCTGCTTTGTTTTATGGGTTCCCAAAACAAGCATTTGAAGCATGGAATTTCTGTTAAAATTTCCACGTCAGTTTGCATGATACATCGTGAATACGAGAAACGCTTCACTTTAACTTATAGGTTATGAATTGACGTGTATGACACAGTTTAATAATTGAAACTTCTGATTCAGATTCCTACTTTCCAAAAACTATGGCTGACGTAATCTCATCTGCCTTTCCTTTAACAGTTTCAAAAAGCCCTTTACTTATGAAGCCACGCTCCAACGCTTTTTCAAGTTTTTCCAAATCCAAAACTTGAACTGCACCGTTTGGTTTTATGCAAACGTCAACCTCTAAATCTACATAACGTATTGCATGGGGATAAACTTCCACAGGCGTGTTCAAGTTTACATATGTTCCTTTCAGCTCGCCATTAGATGAGAAGTATTTTGTTACAATGTGCCATTCACCAAGCCTTGTTTCGCTTAAGGCTGTGTCTCCAGCTTCTTTTTTAACGCCTAATCCATCATAGAAACCATTGCCCCGCATTATCCGCTTATACTTCAACTCTTTATCATTAACGACTTCTACAGTTGCCTGTCCAAGATGGAAGACGATTCCGCTAAGCTTGACATGTTCAATGTCCACCACTGAGCCTTCTTCTGGAAACTCGTACAAAATTTGTTCCCTAAATGAATTCTCAATATTTTCTGACGCTTCGCCTTCCTCTAAAAGTCTCTCAGCCATCTCCAAAACAGACGAAACCTTGCCCCCGCAACTCTTGAAGAAATGATGCCCATCCAAAGTTGGAGTTACAGAAGCCCTCAGCTTGTCCATGCCTTTTTTGGAGAAGTATGGAAATTCCACATCCATAAAATATAAGCCGTCAACTAAAAGTGCTGGAGCCTCTGCAGAAGCCATCTTTCCTTTTAAAGCCTCAACTTTATCGGCAAGCATTCTTATTTCATTTTCTAAAGCTTCTTGCGGTTGGTTCGCTGAGGTTTCACGCCATATAATCCCCCAACCATTAGGGGCAAGATTTTTCCCAAGAGCATAAAGCTCCGCTCGCTTTTGCAAATCTCTAATTTTTAGGCTTACGCCAACCTTGCTGTTTTGTGCGAGGATAGCATAATTTCCAACAATCTTCAAATTTGTTGTCAAAAGGGGATGTTTTGCACCAATTCTTTTCCTTTCAACCTGAACAGTTAATTGCTTTTCATTCGCATATGCAACCTCAGACTTTGGAATCCGCCCAACCACGCCATCGCCAATGTCAACGTAAACGCTAAACTCATCCAAATCCACAACTTTTCCCTTGTATATTCCGTCAACGCTAACAAGCCATTTCCGAGTTATAACATCCTCAAAGCTGGATTGCAAAACAGAATGAAATTTGCTTACCGCTTCAAATGTTCCAAGAACCCTTACGCCTTGCACATCATACCTATCCTTTATTTTTAGGTCCGGAGGGGCTGGATTATCATGAAGCCCAAAACGCTTCTTTATGGTTAGAGAAGGATTAACTATTTCAAAACCATGGTCCAAGAGGAGTTTTGTTAAAGCTGTTGTGTAGATTCCCCTAACATTTGCCTTCAAAGTTTTATCTCCTTCACTTTTCAGCCAACCTTCTCAATTTTGTAAAGTCTACCCGCTCTGTTAACATGAAATTTGGTGTTCAAGATTTTTTCTGCAAGCCAAATGTTTGTTTCCAAATGGTCTGAAATTGTTCGTGCATAGTATACAGAATTTCCCTCAGCCAAGGCAATATATGGAATAAGCATGTCAGCCAAATGCACATCCACTGTTGGTTTAGCAGAAATCTCCATGTAAAGCTTTTCGGCAGCCTCTCTCCCAACAGTTTCACTTGTCTTCCTTAATTCGCCAATGGCGTCCGCCCCCAAAATTACGTTTGTATCTGTTTCAGCCCAAAGAACAATGGAGCTTCCCTTCTGCAAAGGATTGGAATCATCATTTATTATCTGGATTTCAGCTGAATAGCCTCTCTCTTTAAGATAGTCGTTTGAAGCTTTTGCTTGACGCTCAGCAACCTTTCTATCCGCCAAGAAAGTGCAAACCGAAACGCCTTTTATTGTTTTTATTTTGCCAAAATCTTGCAAAACCAAAGGTTTCAGATTTTTACAAGGTTCAACCGTTATGGTTACTTCACCCATGCCTTTAGGATAATAACCATACCTATTAACAGTTAAAGTGGCATTTACTCCCATACGCTGAAGCGTTGGCAAAAGCACACATCGCATATAATTAATTGTTGGAGAGTTAGAAACATCCGTTCCACCCTTTGAAACACGCAAATGCACAGTGTTCTCTGCAAAAATGCAGATGGGCATAACCGTCATCAAAAGCATTGGAATGCTTCCAGCAGTGCCAATTTCCGCTTCAACCGTCCCACCCTTAACTTTTTTAGGTTTAAACCAAAGCTCCCTAGAGTTAAGCTCTGCACCCTCCAATTCAGCATCACAAAGTTTGGCGGCTGTTAAAACCGCCTCTAAATGTTGGGGTCTCAAGCCTGGTTGAGGTCTTTTCTGTCTAACATTGTAGATGTGAAGGGTTTCGCCGAGTATGGCGGCTAAGGCAACAGATAGCCTAAGAATTGTGCCGCTTCCACTTTTCTGGCTTCCATCGATTTCAATCACTGTGTGAAATCCCCTTTTCCGATTCAGTCAGCTTATTAAAGGATGAAAAACAATTAATAAATGCGTATAGTATTAAGATTTGGAAAAGGGAAAATTTATGAGCGAAGAAAGGAGAACCCTCGAAAAGCTTGTGGAAAGAATCGACGAGCTTCTCATGGTTTTAAATCGAGTCACAGAAGATTTAAAAGAAATTTCGATATCCCTAAAATCCATAGCAGTTTCCCACCTTACCCAACCGCCCACAGCACCAACACCAACGCCAACACCCGCCATGTCGAAACCTCCAGAAAGATTGCAAGGAATAGAAGACATCAAAATGATGTTTCCAGAAGATTTAGAAAACCTCTTAAATTTTGAAGAAAAAGACGACTACATTATAATAAAGCCTCGACAGTTTTTAGGTTCAGAAAACTTCGCCAAAATAGCAAGCGTAGTGCGTGGAATAGGCGGGGACTACATAAGCGCTGGAAAAGCATCACATTTCAGAGTCCCAAGAAAAAGAACATAACCGAAACTGAATACTTGAACGAGTATCATTATCTATTTTAGATGCTTGAAAACTGCTAGAATCAGTATCTGTATCTTATTTCAAAATCCTTAAACTCGCCAGTATACTTCTCCCAACGCACATCTACGCTTGCAACTCTTGCGCCTGGCGGTCCATGTTTGCAGAAGTTTATGAGTTCTTTAACCTTTTCTTCTTCTCCTTCAAAAACAGCTTCAACCATGCCGTCTGGCAAGTTGCGAACCCATCCCGTTACATTGCGCTTCTTGGCTTCGTATTGCGTTTCTGACCTGAAGAAGACGCCTTGCACCATACCGCTTACAAGCACATGCGCCCTAACCTTCATCAGAAAGCCACTTCCAGCCGTTATAGATTTGAAAATTTATGCCTTTGAGCTTATGAATTTTCACTTTAACCCATCTCTCTCCACTTTAGGCGCATGTCGTTGTAACGCTTGTTTTAAAAGAGGTTTAAGCGGTGCTAATTTTGGCGAGTTCAAATGCTGGAAAGCTCCAATGGAAAGTTAATGGTTTACGCTTCAAACTCTGCATTCCGAGAAAAGCGAATGCGGTTCATTAGGGTTGCTGCTGAAAAGATGGCGAAAGTGTTGAAATTGAATTTTGAAGTTGTAGCTCTCAGAGAGAAATTCACGCCAATATACGTTTATTACAAAAATGGCGACGAGGAGCCCGTTCCAATTTACTGTGATAAAGATGGAAAAGCAGATGAAAAAGAAGTTTACACAGCCTTAAGGAACATGATTTTTGTCCTATCCTTTCACCCGAAATACTCAGCTTTGAGGCAGATAAGGAAAGAGGTTATGCTGTTTTCCTAAATCTTATGTTCTCCTTCTCAAGCCATATCTCATATGTTTGGTTCACGTCAAAGTCTATGCCTAAACTCTCGTACTCCTGCTCTGTTAAAAACAATATTATTTTTGGAACTGCAAACTCTGTCCTTGTTGGAAAAATGGGCAGTTGCTGCTGCACCGCTTGAAGGACCTCTTGCACCATCTTAGCCTCTTCAGTCTGCGGTCTAACAACAAAGCGTGGAATCTGCCGCTCTTCAATTAACTCTATTCTTTTTCCAAGATTGCCATCCAAATCTCGAATGGATTCTATTTTATTCACCCTAACTCGGAACATGCTAATCCGCAAGAAATAGTGTAGTTTGGCTATTTACGCTTTCGGATAGTGCTTATACTCCAACTCACATTTAGGAGACTATTCCATTTCAATCGTGGCTGGCGGTTTGGGAGTAACATCATAATAAACCGTTGCTACGTCAAGGCATTCTTTGAAGATGGCTTCAGCAATTTTATTCAGCGTATTCCACGGTATTTCTGAAACCTTCGCAGTTAAGAAATCTTGAGTTTGAACAGACCGAATGCCAACAACAAAGGGTTTTTTCTCAGCAGAATCCTTAATGGCATAAAAAACCCGAGCAACCGCTGGGTTTTCGGTGATAATTTTTGCCTGAAGAGAAATAATCTTAGGAATGGGTGCTTGATGAACCTTCCCGTTCATTGTTTGAACCTTTATTGCAACAATTTCGCCATAACGCCTCTTTCCACCCTCCACTCCAGTGGCTTTGTCCTTGAAAATTTTCACATCAACATTTCTTGAAGGAACATTAAGGAGCCTCGCCACAGCTTCTTTTATGCGATTGACTTCAGAAAGCCTTGACTCCTCTTCATTGTCAATAATCACAGCGAAGTATTGACTTGGCTTATGTTGTTCCAGTTCCCCTTCAACGATTTTCGTGGCTTTCTTTAAAGTTTCAAGTTTATCATGGCGAATTTCTCCAACAACACGAACAGATAAGCCGGGTCCTGGAAAGGGTTGCCTCTCAGAAATTTCAGCGGGTAACCCGAGATGTCTTGCCACCATTCTTACTTGGGATTTATACAATGTTACGAGGGGTTCGACAACTTTAAAGCCGTAGCGTTCCATGGGGTTTATGCCCATCTGCTCCAAAACATTATGCTGAGTTTTCACGCCGCCAACTGTTTCTTCAATGTCCGCCCTTATTGTTCCCTGCACGAGAACTTTGCAGCCTTCATTTTTTGCTGTTTCGCCGAGAACTTGATAGAAGGTTTCACGGAAAACTTTACGCTTTTCCTCAGCATCCCTTAACCCCTTCATGTTTTGCAGAAAACGCTCACGCACATCAACAACTTTAGTCGGAACATTCAAAGGAGGCTTAGACAAGATTTCTGCCACTCGTTCTGGTTCGCCCTCACGCATAAAAGCGTCATCAAGCATTACGCAAACGAGGTTTTCACCTATGGATTTATGCGTCAGCACAGCGCATGTTGAACTGTCAACACCGCCTGAAACAGCCACCAAAGCCTTTTCGTTGCCTATACTCTTCTTAATTTTTTCAATTTGAGATTCCACAAAATTTTTCGCTTCAAACGATTCCACCATGACACCCCTTTTCAAGCTGTAATTGATTTGCTGTTTCCAAATTTATGATTTACCACAAAACAATAAAAAATGTAGGCTGAAAAAGTAAATTTCCAATCCATTGTTTAAAAATGGAACAGTTTTATAGAAAGGAAAAACCGCAAAGTAAGGTAATTATTGAGTTTAAAGTTTTTGTGCTTCATAATTCTATAATAGACAAAGTGGTTCAAATGAAAACTGAAGATGTGAAAGCTTTGGCTGATGCCTTAAAGGAATTGAACGAAAGTTACGAGGAGCTACTTCAAACAATGAAAGAAACAACAAAAGAAGCCAAAGCAACAAAAAATTTGTGGAGAAAAGGAAAAAGTTCAAAAGTAATAAAAATTGGTTTAGCCCTAATAGCCTTCCCAGACCCAACAATAAGCGACATAATAGGCTCAGCTCTGGTTGCTGCAGGAATGGTTCAAGAAGGAATACGCCGCCACACCATTTACGTTGAAGACGTCTACAAAACATTCCAAAACACACTTAAAGAAGTGTGGAACATTAGAGAAAGCCTTTAATGATTCGAGTTCCTGGTGAAATTTTATATTTGCAGCATGTTATATGCATAACATGTTTAGGGGGAAATAAAGTGAAACTAGTAACAGTATTGTTACCAGAAGCTTATCTGGAAGGTTTAGACGAGCTTGTTAGGGCAAATATGTATCCAAGCAGAAGTGCAGCCATACGTTCAGCAGTTAGAGACATGCTTAAAAAGGAGCTTTGGGAAAGACGTGAAAGATGAAAACTGCCTTCATTTTGACATGGCAAGATTCCTAATTTCTTTGGCAGAAGCAGCAGGATTTTCAGCAAGCGTTATGGCTCGCCCCACAAGGAGATAACGGGCTCCAGCCTTCAAAGCAGATTTTATTTCGCCGCCCTGTGCGCCAATTCCAGGCGAGTATATGGGTATTTTTTCGCCCAATATTTCGTGTACTTCCCGTATTTTTTCAGGATATGTGGCTCCAACAACAACGCCGTCGGCTTCCCATTTTAAGGCTTTTCTCGCAAAAACCACATATTGCAGAATTTTCTCTCCAGTTTCAACATCATAAACAGTCTGCCCATAGCCTTCGCTTGCTCCCTTGTGACTCATATAAACGAGAAGAATTACGCCACGCTGCATTCTTTTGGCAACGTCAAAAATTGGCTTTAAACCTTCTTCCCATCCAATAAACGGATTAGCTATGAGAGCGTCAAAACCAGCAGCATAATAATATTCGGCGATAACTTGGTTTGTTGAGCCAATATCGTTTGCCTTACAATCCATTATCGCCATAAGTCCAAAATCATGCGCCTTTTCTACAAGTTTTTGGACGCCATCAAAAATGCCTAGGGGAAGAACCAAATGATGATTAATTTTTACAGCGCAAACGTATGGCGAAACTGCCTCAAGAACACCATTTGCCCTATGATAAAGGCTTTCGTAATTTTCGGGCTTTTCAAATGGAAAATCCAAAGCCAAAACAATGTTTGATTTTTTGTTTTTGGCTGTTTGCTCAATTCTCGCCTGAAAAGACAAATGAAACACCATTTTTTATTTGGATGTACAGCTAAAAACCTTTTCCTTGCTTTAAGATTTGCATTTACAAAAGATACATGGAATGTTTGGCTCCTCTTCATGGCTAAACGATAAACTTAAATGTTATGTTTTCCCACTTTGTAATGGTGGGATTATGGGCGAAGTTCAACTTAAAATGGATTCCAAGGGTAGGCTTTACATTCCTCAAGATATAAGGGAACAGATAGGCGACATCGTCACGCTTAAAAAAACTAAGGAAGGTTTCCTAATAGCGCCAGGTAAACCACGAAATTTCATGGAGGAATTCCGAAAGGTCATAACATCTGAACCTCCAAGAAAAGGCAAACCTGAGAATTGGTCACCTTCAAAGATGAAAGCTGTTTGGAGCAAGGCTTAACGTGATCACCGGGTTAGATACTAACATTTTATGCTATGCTTTGGATCCCGCCTTCCTCGAACATGAGAAGCTTAAAAATCTTCTCATCAACTTATCCTCAGAAAACAGGGTTGCTATAAACCCAACAGTACTTCACGAAACCTATCACACGCTTGTTTTTGGACAAAAATGGGTTTCAAGTGAAGCTGAGAGGAGACTGAAGATGCTTCTGAAGCACCCATATATCGAATTCCTAAGCCAAACAAAGAGAACATGCATCGTTGCGCTCAGTCTAGCTCCACAGTACAAACTCGGCGGGAGGGACGCCCTAATAATAGCCAACTTTATAACAAACAAGATTCCAGCAATATATACACATGACCAAGAACTCCTAACTCATACGGAAATCTTGTGGAAAGACTTCAAGATAACCTTCAAAGATCCCTTAATCGAAACCTAGTAATGAATCTGAATGCTAAGTATGGCTAAAAACCTTTAACATTCCAGTTTCGCCGCCTGAAACCAATTTGATGTATGAAAGCGTTGTTTCCACAGCTTCTCTAAGCTGTTCTTGGGATATTTCTGGAGCACCATACCCAACAACCAACACATTCCGTGTGTTTTCAGTAATCTTTGTGCAGTCTGAGTCTCTGTAAGGGTAAATGCATAAAACTTGCTTTTGATCTGCTAAAACAAGCATTTTATCCGTTAAAGCGATGGGTTTACTCATGCCAATTCCCATGAAGGTTTCGCCGTTTCTTGCAAATCGAACTTCAAAGGGCGGGTTTAAGCGGTCTTTGTCGAATCCGCTTATTGGGATTATTGTTTTCATGGAAGCCAAGTTATAAGCGTCCACAACTGTTGATATTCGCGGAAGCTCATCGCCATGCAAAACTCGTCTCAGCAAGGCTTCACCTGAAGGTCTCGTTTTCGTTGGGTCTATGCCAAGTCTCCAATAAAAATCTCTGTAGGCTCGCACTGTTCGGTCATCTTTCAAGGCTTCAATGTTGTATTTGGCTCTAACTTCCTCATAAACAGACTTTTTAAGACCATTAATCCGTCCATTTTCTTTCTCCACTTTGACATTGCAGATTACGCCAATACAGATGGCAAGTTCTGGAAACCTTGAAACTTCTGAAGCCCAACTAACAAGGATTTGCATTTTCAACACACTGTTCGGATTTTATACAGCGTTAGGTATTTAACAGCTTACAGTAAAATCCTCTTCTCTATAAGCTCAAGTAAAACCGCGTGAAAAAATGATTGGAGAACTTGCGGCTTTAGGTGCAGCTTTCAGCTGGACAATATCGGCTATGCTGTATAAAGAGGCACTGTTGAAAACTAAGCCTATTTCAGCAAACATAATGCGATTAACAAGCACATGCACAATTCTGCTTATCTTCTTAGCCTTAAGCGGCAGAACTGCCATCTTAACAAGCTTGCCAAATTATGCTGTTTTACTCTCTTGCGCCAGCGGCATAATAGGGCTTGGCTTCGGCGACACATTATACATGATTAGCCTAAAACTTATAGGCGTAGGACGCGCCGTCCCAATAACATGCATTTATCCCCTCTTCGGACTTTTATGGGCAACATTCCTCGGAGAACCCGTCACTTTACCAGTCGTTTTTGGAGCACTCATAATAGTTTTGGGAGTATGGCTTCTAAGCAAAGAGAAAAATGCAAATGGAATGGGGAAACAGAAGAAAATTTTGGTTAAGGGAGTTGTTTCTGCTCTGGCAGCAGCCGTATTTTGGTCAGTTAGCATAGCCATGATTGACGTCGCTGTAACACTTCCAGAAACAAGCGATTTAGAACATGCTTTAGCCATAAACACAATCAGAACCGCTGCCGTGGCGATTGCACTGCTGGCCTTTTCGCCAATCATCGACAGAAACTTCGGTTTTTTGAAGATGGAGAGAAAAACGTGGGCTCTTCTAGTTTCAGGAGGAATTGTGGCGTTGGGTTTGGGATGGTTCCTCCTTGCATTTAGCTTCATACACGTTCCAGAAGCACGAGCCGTTCCAATATCTTCAACAACACCCCTCTTTTCCACATTATTAGCAGTTCTTCTCCTTCACGAACGTATCACACTAAAAAATGCGGTTGGAGCCATAATGATTGTCGTAGGGATTTTTCTAATATTCTTCTTTTGAATGAAAAGAAAAACGGTACAGTTTTATACTTCGCAATGTTTTAAAGGAAAACTTGGCAGACTGGAAGGTCTCATGGCATGTCAGTATCCCCAAGTGTTCGCGAAGTTCTAGCAAGAAGAATTGCAGGCGAAATAATCCTATCAAACAAGCCGGGTGCCACAATGCGGAAATGGCGTGAGCTTTTCGCTGTTTCGCAAACAAGTCTTTCAGATAAGATGGTGATAGCGCCTTCAGTTATTAGCGATTACGAAAGCGGAAGACGTGAAAGCCCAGGCACAAAATTCGTTAGAAGATTTGTTTGGGCGTTATTAAAAATTGATGAAGAACGCGGAAGCCGTTTCATCCGCGAATTTGCAAAGCTGACGAGTTCGCCTAGTGTAGCCATACTTGACCTTAGAGAGTTTCCAATACCAGTTCGCATAGAATACTTATGCAAAGCCATAAAAGGCGAAATAGTCGCATGCGCAAGCACATTTGTTAAGGAGGTTTATGGTTATACAGTTGTTGATGAAAAAAGGGCGATTGAAACCCTTTCTGGTTTGGAGTATTCGCAACTTTTTGGCGCCACAACAGAACGCGCATTAATTTTTACGAACATAGGGAATGAGAATTCGCCCATGATGATTGTCCGCTTGAACAATTTGAAGCCTCGGGTTGTGGTTTTCCAAGGCGTTAAGCCTGACGAACATTCAATAAGACTAGCGGAGTATGACCGCATTCCACTCATATATTCTAGTTTGCCAACTGTTGAGCAGTTAATAAAATCTTTGAGGAAGCTTTATCGGATTGCGCTTCGCAGGAAACTTGGCAAGCCAGTCCGCCCGCCACCAAAAATAAGCGCATAACAGGTGCGAACCGTAATGATTAAGGTTGGATGTTGCGGTTTCCCAACATCAATGAAAAAATACTTTGAAAATTTTAGCCTTGTAGAGTTGAACAGCACCTTTTATCAATATCCACGCATGGAAACTGTAGAAGGTTGGCGGAAGAAGGCACCAGAAACTTTCGAATTCACAGTTAAGGCGCATCAAGACATAAGCCACAAAGAAAAAATGAAAATTAGCGACATAAGTCTTCAGGCTTTCGAAAAAATGAAGCAGATATGCAAAGTTTTAGATTCCAAAATACTGCTTATCCAGACGCCAGGCTCTTTCAGACCCGACAAGCTTGAAGATGCTGAAAAATTTTTCAAAGAAGTCAACCGTGAAGGTTTGGTTTTGGTTTGGGAGACTCGTGGACCAGCATGGGAGACTCCAGAAATATATCAGATGCTTAGAAGGGTTTTGGAGGAGGCTAATGTTGCGCATGTTACTGACCCTTTTAGGGTTATGCCCGCTTATGTCGCTGAAACAGCCTATTTTAGGCTTCACGGTTTAGGCGAACAAATGTATTATTACCAATACAGCGATGCGGAGTTGCAAAGGCTCAAAGAATCCATCACGCCCTACGAAAAGCACGGAAAAGAGGTTTACGTATTGTTTAATAACCTTTCAATGTTTGAAGATGCAACACGCTTTAGAGAATACTTGGCTGAGGGCAAATTCCCAAAAATCACCAGCGCCATCGGCTTACAATCATTAAAGGATATTTTGGGAAGGACACGTTATCCCATTTCAAAAAACATGTTAATAAAGAAGGTTGGGTGGAGGCTTGTGGAGGTTGAAGAGGGAAAACAGGAAAGGCTTAACACTTTTTTGTTTGATTTGCCTTCTAAAACATACAAAAACGTAGAAGAGCTTCTTAACGAAATAAAATCCGTCAGGAAAATTTGATTACTCCTCTTCTTGCGAGTTCACTTTTCAACTTTCGAAAATCATTAGTTAATTCTTCTTTGTATTTGGCGCTGTAAAGGGCTGCAGCAGGATGAAAAGTTGGAAAAATTGTTACTGATAAGCCTAAAACTGACGCTTCATAGATTTTTCCATGCACTTGCGTTATACTTGAGAAGGACAAATTAGCTTTTGAAAAAATGTAGGCGGTGGAATAATTCCCTAAAGTGACGATAAATTTGGGATGGATAATTCTAATTTGCCTATCCAAGTAGGGTGTGCATGTTTGAATTTCGTTTGGTGCGGGTTCACGGTTTCCAGGCGGTCTACACTTTAAAACATTGCCAATGAAAACATCATCTCTCAAAAAGTCTATACTAGCCAATAAAGTGTCAAGAAATTTTCCAGCAGCGCCGACAAAGGGCTTACCCTTAACATCTTCCCAGTAGCCTGGAGCCTCGCCAACAAACATGATTTGACTTTGTGGATTGCCCTCGCCTGGAACAGCATTTTTACGGGTTTTATGTAAACCACATTTTTTGCAGTTTAAAATTTCCGCTGCTAAGGCTTCCAATTGACCTTGTTTAATGGACATATCATTTGCCCTTCTTCTGCGTTTATTTCCAATGAATGCGGATTTAAATTTGGTTGAAGTAAAAGAATCATAATCGCATTCTCTCGAAAAACCTAGAGGGTAGGTCGCGTATTGGTTGATTTTAAAGCCAAACAAACATGGAAAACCCTAAAACATAAGCTTCAAAGCTTCGGCGCCGCGCATTCCAATTTTGACGCCAAACTTTTCAGCTTTGCTAGTAACTGCCCTGACTTCAGCATTCAAAACGTCATCAAAGGTTTTGACACCACTAACCATGGCAGCAGCCACGCCCAGACGTTCTGCAGCATCCATATTTAAGAAACCGCACATGATAAATCCTTTATCCGCTATAATGATTAAAAGCGGCGGAGAATCTGGAAGCTCAACACGCAAACCCAAACAGGCTTTGCCATCAACTTTTAAAGACGCCACATTAATCATAATGCAGCACCTTCTTACTAAACAAATTTATCTTTACACCCCACTTAAATAATAATCGCTCCCTAAAATAAACGGCGAAGTTCATATGCTTACAAAACTTAAAGAAAAAATCCAAAAAATGCTCCTTGCCGAGGCGGAAGCAGCCCACAGAATAGGCTTGACACCAAATATGATAAGCTTGATTGGCATAATCTTCGCCTTCTTTTCAGCCGTAGCATATGTGCAATGGCAAACAAACATGCTTTACCTCTTTTTAGCCACAATCCTACTTTTGCTTTCAGGTTTTTGCGACGCATTAGACGGCGTAATAGCAAGAACATATCAAAAAGCAACACCTTTTGGTGGATTCTTAGACTCTTTATTGGATAGATATGCCGACTCCATAGTTTATATGGGCATAATTTTGGGCGGATTATGCGATGCCTTATGGGGTTTAATGGCTTTAATAGGCTCTTTATTGGTAAGTTATAGCCGTGCAAGAGCGGAAGCGGCTGGAATTAAAATGGAGTCTATAGGGTTGGTTGAAAGGGCAGAACGCATAATCATACTAGCCTTGACAACCATCATAGCATTCCTTTGGCAAGCACAAACACAAGCCGTAATGAACGTGGGCATAATTTTGCTTGCAATCCTCACAAACCTAACAGTCCTACAAAGAAGCGTACACGTTTATAAAAAATTAAAACCTTCTGGGGCGTAAACGGCTGCGCCTTTCATCCCGAGCCCTAACCTTCACGATGCCACGATGCACAGCACATGAAATACAATAATATTTAGTGTCAACCCAAGAAGACAAATAAGTTCCCTTCTGACGAAGCTCTTTAGCCAACTGAGGATCAACAATAGAGCGCCTACTGGTAACTTTTTTGGCTTTATCCCTAGGAACTAGTTGTCCACACATGGCGCACTGAACAACGCCACTGCTACCTTTTCCACCCTTTGACCTGCCACGACTCTTTCTTTTATATGGCAATGTTCCTACTCCTCTTACACATGAATAAATAAATGCCACCTTATATATCTGTCCTCAACTTTAAGATTGAGGCAATGTTGGCTTTTGCGTCAATCCTTGGAGTAATTTTTCCAGTTGACGACGTGAAAAGGGTTGTGACTCCAGGACCATGACCAGAGGTTACACAGTTTGTGTGGACAACTATGCCAATGGATATGGCGCCTTTCTTGTATATTCTCCCGTAAGAGTGGTCTGCGTCAAGGATTGCCACCAGATCGCCAAGTCTTAAACTGTCAAGTCCCCATTCTTTTATGGTTGCTTCATCGAAAAGTTGAATGTCATAATCTCCAGAATATGTTTGGTTTGCCCCCAAACCAGAACCATTATAGCCGCTGGAATCGTATGCGTTACTGGAACCTCAATTTTGTCGCCGTTCGGCTTCGGGTCCAAAGCTTGAAGAAAATGTGGATCCATATTCATAACCTTCACTTCTGGAAAATCTAACAGTTTCAAGCCGACGCCGAAAGCCTTAATGAGAACCTTGTCGCCTAACATGAGCTTTTCAAGGGTTTCAGGCTGGAAATCCGCAAGAACATGTTCTATTCCACCATGTTTCCCAGTTACAACCCCCTTTGCACCTTTGGCTTCACCTCCAACCACCACCGCCTCGTTTCCAACACAAGAAAGCACATTAAAAGCTGTGTTTGCGCCCTGCCCATAACGCGGATCATTCTCTTTATTCTCTAAGCTCACGCCTGGTTCAACATGGTCTGCTTCCCATCCACATGCTTGGTCGCCAACTCGCACGTTGTATGTGATTCCGCCGACTCCTGGCAAAACCATTGGAATTCCATGGGCAGAAACTCTGTATATGTCTCTTCCATAAACTGGACTGGCTACTTCGCCCACAACTGAAATTTTCACCAACTTTTCAACATTTGTTTTTAACGTTTAATATCCCTCCGCATGTAGATTGAACCTTTTTATCAAAACATCCTAATTAGTTTTTCATGCTACACGGCAAGTTTTAAAAGCATGATGTCTATTTTGACTTGAGTGAAGCATAACTTAAAAGGCAAAATCCTCCCGTGGCTGATAAATAATGTCTGACATTGGATTAAGGTCTAAAATGCTTGTAAGAGACGTTATGAGTAGCCCAGTTGTAACCATAGAAGAAAACGCACCAGTGAACAAAGCCGCAGAATTGATGGATAAGCATGGTTTAGGCTGCATAATAGTAACAAACAAGGAAGGGAAACCTTTAGGGATAATAACGGAAAGAGACTTGGTTGTGAGAGTCTTAGCTAAAAATGTTAAACCAGACTCTCTTCAAACAAAAGAAGTTATGACCTCACCCCTGCTTACAATAGAACCACACGAAACAATTAACGAAGCAGCGAGAAGAATGAGCAGGTTAAACATAAGAAGATTAGGAGTCATATATAAGGGACAGCTTATCGGGTTGATTTCAAGCAAAGACATTTTGGCAGTCATGCCCGAACTTGTGGAAACAATCCAAGAAAAAGCGCTCATAGAAGGCGAAAATAGAGCCCAAGAAAGCGAAGAAGAATCCACGCCTCTTGCTGGATACTGTGACCATTGCGGAGGCTGGTCAGACGACTTGAAAGAGGTTAATGGAGAATACGTCTGCGAAGATTGTAGGGCGGAATTGGAAGAAGAGGAAGGGTGAGGGCGAGTTTTTGCGTGTTAAAGAAATCATGAATGAAAGGCACCCGTCCGTTTATGAAGATGAACTTGCCACAAAAGCCCGAGCAATAATACGAGATTTCTCCCTAAGAATTCTTCCAGTAATAGACAAAACAAAAAGGCTAATCGGCACAGTTTCCCGCGGCGACATCATGACAATCTCTTCCTCCGTCTCCCCAATAAGAGTTAAAGGCATCATGAGGAACCCGAAACATACAGCAACAATAGAAGATGATGCTACGTCCACGGTTAAGGAAATGATTCGACTCGACGAATGGAACATACCAGTCATAAACTCCACTCAAGACAAAAATTACAAGGGAGTTTTCGGCTTAGAAAACTTCATTGAAGCCATAATCAAGACAAGCCCAGAAAAACTTGCAAGAACCGTTGAGGAAGTAATGTCAAAAAACGTTGTGGCTTGTTCTCCAGAAGATGATGTGGATAACATTTGGCGTTTAATGCAAACCAAATCCCTCGGAGGCG
>Ga0315298_1000337_pt1 | contig 92948 bp, 76 predicted proteins | sample WHS_1_MG_FD_203077 | JGI IMG/M metagenome (GOLD analysis project Ga0315298, IMG submission 203077) | Extremophilic microbial mat communities from Washburn Hot Springs, YNP, Wyoming, USA - WHS_1_MG | ecosystem: Environmental > Aquatic > Thermal springs > Hot (42-90C) | place: USA: Wyoming...
GTTTCGCTCCGCGCTTCCTCCCCACGGTCGGTCACCCTCCCGCAGTTGCGCTTCACTTCGCTCGCCGTGACCAGCTCACGGTGGGACTTACACCCACAAGAGTGCGCCCGTGCCGGGCGCACAAAAAAAGCCCCGCATGTAGCGGGGCTTCGAGGATTGCGCGGAATAGGGGGGTCTTGATCCGCGTCTTTCAGGATTGTCCCCGCTTTGGGGTCGGGCACAATCCCTAACCGATGTTGAGATGGTACCGATTCCGTCCGCTGGAATCGATACCTCTTTAGAGGGGTGCCTACATATCCATTCCGCCCATGCCACCCATGCCGCCCGGCGGCATGCCATGGCCGTGCTCATCGTCCTTCGGGGCCTCGGCGATCATGACTTCCGTGGTCAGCAGCAGACCCGCCACCGAAGCGGAGTTCTGCAGCGCCAAGCGCGTCACCTTCGCCGGGTCGAGAATGCCGAGCTCGATCATGTCGCCATACTCGTCCGTGGCCGCGTTGTAACCAAACGCGCCCTTGCCTTCCTTGACACGATTCAACACGACCGCGGCGTCCTCGCCGGCGTTGTCGACGATCTGACGCAGCGGCTCCTCGATCGCGCGAGCCAGGATGCGCGCGCCGACCTGCTGGTCTTCGTTGCTCAACTCGAGCTTCTCGACCGCCTTCTGCACGCGGATCAGGGCCACACCGCCGCCCGGCACCACGCCTTCCTCGACGGCCGCACGGGTCGCGTGCAGCGCATCCTCGACGCGCGCCTTCTTCTCCTTCATTTCCATCTCGGTGGCAGCGCCGACCTTGATGACCGCGACACCGCCAGAGAGCTTCGCGACGCGCTCCTGCAGCTTCTCCTTGTCGTAATCGGAGGTGGCTTCCTCGATCTGCTGACGGATCGACTCGACGCGGGCCTTGATGTCGGCCTGCTTACCGGCGCCGTCGATGACCGTGGTGTTCTCCTTCTCCACGACGATCTTCTTGGCCTCGCCGAGGTCATTCAGCGTCGCCTTCTCGAGCGACAGACCGACCTCATCGGAGATGACCGTGCCGCCGGTCAGGACCGCGATGTCCTGCAGCATCGCCTTGCGGCGATCGCCGAAGCCCGGGGCCTTGACGGCCGCGACCTTCAGGATGCCGCGGATGTTGTTCACCACGAGGGTGGCCAGCGCCTCGCCCTCGACGTCCTCGGCGACGACCAGCAGCGGGCGGCCGGCCTTGGCAACGCCCTCGAGCAGCGGCAGCAGCTCGCGGATGTTGGAAATCTTCTTGTCGACCAGCAGGATGAACGGCTTGTCGAGCTCGGCCGACTGATTCTGCTGACTGTTGATGAAGTACGGGGAGAGGTAGCCGCGGTCGAACTGCATGCCCTCGACCACTTCGAGCTCGTTGTCGAGACCCGAACCTTCCTCGACCGTGATCACGCCTTCCTTGCCGACCTTCTCCATCGCGTCCGCGATGGTCTTGCCGATCGACTCGTCGGAGTTCGCCGAGATCGTGCCGACCTGGGCGATCGCCTTGGAATCCTTGCAGGGCTTGGCGAGCTTCTTCAGCTCTTCGGTCGCTGCGGCGACGCCCTTGTCGATGCCACGCTTGACGTCCATCGGGTTGCGGCCCGAGGAAATCGCCTTCATGCCCTCGCGCACGATCGCCTGAGCGAGCACCGTGGCGGTGGTGGTGCCATCGCCAGCCTCATCGGAGGTGTTCGAGGCGACTTCCTTGACCATCTGCGCGCCCATGTTCTCGAACTTGTCCTTCAGTTCGATTTCCTTCGCGACCGACACACCGTCCTTCGTGATGGTGGGGGCGCCGAAGCTCTTCTCGAGCACGGCGTTGCGGCCCTTCGGGCCGAGCGTCGCCTTGACGGCGTTCGCCAGAATATTGACACCCTTGACCATGCGCTGGCGGGCGTCATCGCTAAAGCGGACTTCTTTGGCTGCCATTTGTGCGTGCTCCTCGCTTACTTGCTCTCGATCACGGCCATGAGGTCTTCTTCGCGCATCACGAGCAGATCCTCGCCTTCGACCTTCACTTCCGTCCCGCTGTACTTGCCGAAAAGGACCTTGTCGCCGACCTTCACATCGAGGGCGCGAACCTGGCCGTTTTCAAGAATTTTGCCGTTTCCGACCGCGACGACCTTTCCCTGAATCGGCTTCTCAGCCGCGGTATCGGGAATGACGATGCCACCCGGAGAGGTACGCTCCTCCTCCAGGCGCTTGACGATGACGCGATCATGAAGAGGACGCATCTTCATGGTGAACGCTCCTTAAAAGAATACGATGGATTAAGTTAAAGCCACGGGAGAGCTATTAGCACTCTACCCGTGTGGCTGCTAATGATAGGTAGGCCGGTCGGATTTTCAACCCTGCCGGGGTCAATTTTTTCTCGCCCTGCGTCCCGGGGGCTGTGGATACCCCTCACGCCGGGTCGGTACGAACGGATTAGAATGAGTCCTTTCCCGCTCCAGCCCCGGCACACCGGATGACCGACAGCATCGTGGTCCTGACGAGCTGCCCCGACGAGGCGGCCGCCGCCCGCATCGCCGGGGCGCTGCTCGAGGCGGGGCTGGCCGCGTGCGTGACGCGCCAGCCGGTCCGCTCAATGTACCGCTGGGAAGGCCGGCTGGTGGATGAACCGGAAGTGCTGCTGGTCATCAAAACCCTGGCCAGCCGCTTCACAGACCTCGAAATGCGCCTCAAATCACTGCATCCTTACTCGGTGCCGGAAATCATCGCCCTGCCGATCGCGGCCGGCTCTGCCGCCTACCTGTCCTGGCTCGCGGCCGAGGTGACGCCGTGACGCCGGGAGCACGCCCGGCGCACCGCCCGTGGGCCGCGGCGAGTGCGCTCGCCCTGGTGCTGCTGAGCGCGCTGCCCGGCCTGGCGCGCGCCGGCAGCCCGCCTTCGCTGTCGCCGGCGGTGCTCGCGGCGCTGGGCACGCAGGCCTCGGGCGGCAACAAATTTCCTCCGCCCGGCGAGGTGTTTCATTTCAAGGCGGCGCCCGGGGCCCATCGGCTGCGCCTGTCCTGGACCATCCGGCCCGGCTTCTATCTGTATCGCAGCCGCATCCATGTGCGAGCGCTCTCCGGCACGGTCCTCGGTGCGCTGAGCCTCCCGCCCGGGATCGTGAAGATCGATCCGTTCTTCGGTCGCGAACAGATCTACCGCACGGCTGTCACGGGTGAACTGGCGGTGCAGCGCGGCACCGTGGCCGCGCCGGGCGATGCGGCGCTCGCGGTCACTTACCAGGGCTGCGCCGATGCGGGCCTGTGCTACCCGCCGATCACCCAGACGGTCACGGTCGCCCTGCCGGCCGGCCTCGCCGCGGCGGCGCCCGCGGCGAGGCCGCGCGGTGCGGCCGCGCACCGCGCGCAGCCGACGAGCCAGAGCCGCTTCGCCGCGCTGATCCGCTCCGGCAACCTGTTCGCGATGCTCGGGGCGTTCTACCTGGCGGGCCTGGCACTCGCCTTCACGCCGTGTTGCCTGCCGATGATTCCGATCCTCTCGGCGCTGATCGCCGGGGGACGCACGGTCGGCACCACCCGCTCGGTCCTGCTCTCGCTCGCCTACGTGCTCGGCATGGCCTTCACCTACACGCTCGCCGGAATGGCCGCCGCGGCAGCCGGCGGGGAAGTCCAGGCCGCGTTCCAGCAGCCGTGGATTCTCGGGGCATTCGCCGGGCTGCTCGGGACTATGGGGCTCGCCATGCTCGGGCTGTTCACCGTGCAGATGCCCGCCGCCGTGCAGACCCGTTTCGCCGAGCTCAGCAGCCGACGCACCGCCGGCAGTCTCGGCGGGGTCGCCGCCATGGGCGCCCTCTCGGCCCTGATCGTCACCACCTGCGTGGCGCCGGCACTGGTCGGGGCGTTGGCCGTGATCGGCCAGGCCGGCCAGATCGCCCGCGGCGGGGCGGCGCTGTTCGCGCTCAGCATCGGCATGGGCACTCCGCTGCTGGCCGTCGGGGCCTCCGCCGGGCGCCTGTTGCCGAAGGCCGGCGCCTGGATGGATCTGGTGAAGCGGCTGTTCGGCGCCATGATGCTGGCGGTGGCGGTGTGGATGCTGGCGCGGCTCGTGCCCGCCCGCCTGACCCTCGCTCTGTGGGCGCTGCCGGTGCTGGCCGCCGCATGGGCGCTCTGGTCCCAGCGGCACGCGGCGCCTCGCGGCCGCATCGCGTTACGCGCCGCCGGTGTGCTGCTCGGCGCGTATGCCGCGACGCTGCTCACCGGCGCGGCGCTGGGCGGCACCCACCCGTTCGCACCGCTGTCGCGCGGCGGGCCGCCGACGCTGCGCTTCGCGCCCCTCGGCTCAGTGGCCGAACTTGAGCGCGACGTGCACGCCGCGGCCGCGCGCCATCAGACGGTCATGGTCGATTTCTATGCCGACTGGTGCACCTCCTGCAAGGAGATGGAGGCCAGCACGTTCACCAATCCGCAGGTCCGCCGCGCGCTCGCCCATACTCTGCTGCTGCGCGCGGACGTCACGGCCGACAACGCAGCCGACCAGGCGTTGCTGAAGCATTTCGGCATCTACGGGCCGCCGACCATCGCCTTCTACGGCCCGAACGGCCACGAGCGCCGCCATGAGCGGGTGGTCGGTTATCTCGATGCCGCGGCGTTCCTGCGCCGCGTCGAGGCCGCCCTGGGGCGTCCGCCCGCATGAGCCGCGGCCGCAAAATCATGCGCGGCGCGCTCGCCACGGCTCTGATCCTCGCCGCCGGCGTGGCGGGGTATGCGCTACGCGCGGCGCGGCCGCCGGCGGCCGCGCCGCTCGTTCCGGCCCCGCCCGCACGGACGGCTCCGGCAATTCCCGCGCCCGCCGCGCACCGCGGGCGGCACAAGCGGCCCGACGCCCTGCCCGAGATTCCCTTCCGCGACCGGCACGGGCGGCTGCGTCGCTTCGCCGACTGGGGCGGCCGGCCGCTGCTGGTGAATTTCTGGGCGCCGTGGTGCTCGCCCTGCCGCGCCGAAGTGCCGCTGCTCGAGCAGCTGAGCCGAACCCGGCCTCAGGGCCTGCAGGTGATCGGCGTGGCGGTCGATGCGCGCCCGGCGGTCCTGCGCTACGCGCGGCAGGCCGGAATCCGCTATCCTCTGCTCATCGGCCTACGCCCCGGCATGCGCGCCATCCGCGCACTCGGCATGGTGGCGGCCTTTCCGTTCTCCGTGTTCGTCGATGCGCACGGTCGGATCGTGACGGTCGAGGTGGGACGCCTGCACGCCGCCGAGGTGCACGTCATCCTCGAGCGGATCGGGGCACTGGACCGCGGCCAGATCAGCCTGTCCGCCGCGCGCGGGCAGATCTCCGCGGAAATCGCGCAGCAGGCTGCACGACGCGCGAGACGCTCTCACGGTTGAGCGCGATTTCGGCCTGATCCCGTCCGATCGCGACAAAATCCGCCCATTTCGCCCTGAATTAGGGTAAATTGCCTGCGCTCTGTGCGCCAAGGCCTGCCGATATCCCGCATGACACGCCTGTTGCTCCTGAACGGCCCGAACCTGAACCTGCTCGGACAGCGGGAACCGCACATCTACGGGGCGGACACGCTCGAGACCCTCGAGCGGCGTGCCGCCGAGTGCGCGCGCGAGGCCGGCTGCACGCTCGAATGCTTTCAGAGCAACGCCGAGCATCTGCTGCTCGAGCGGATTCACCGGGCCGGCGCCGAAGGCGTGGGGTGCCTCATCTTCAACCCCGGCGCCTTCACCCATACGAGCGTCGCGCTGCGGGATGCGGTCCTGGCCGTTCACCTGCCGCTGATCGAGGTGCACCTGTCCAATCCGCACGCGCGTGAGCCGTTCCGGCACCGGTCGTACTTCTCGGACATCGCCCTCGGGGTGATCTCGGGCTTCGGCGCCCTGGGTTATGAGTTGGCCGTGCGCGCTGCCGCACAGCATCTCGCCCGGGCACCGCACGCCGGGTGACCCCGAGTCGTTCCACTGCATACCGTCCCATGACGTGAGGGGGATTTCCCACATGGATATCCGCAAAATCAAGAAATTGATCGAACTGCTGGAGGAGTCCGGCATCGCTGAAATCGAGATCAAGGAAGGCGAAGAGGCCGTGCGCATCAGCCGCATGCCCACCGGCAACGCGCTGGTGCATGCCCTGCCGCAGTTCGCCCTGCCCCAGATGGCGGCGGCGCTGCCAGCCGAAGCACCGGCCGCCGTGGCGCCGGCCGCCGAAGCGGCCAAGGCGCGCTCCAACGAGCACGTGGTCACCGCGCCGATGGTCGGCACGTTCTATGCCGCTCCGACGCCGGGCGCGAAGTCGTTCGTGGAGATCGGCGATGAGGTCAAGGTCGGCCAGGTGCTGTGCATCATCGAGGCGATGAAGATGATGAATCAGATCGAAGCGGACCGGGCCGGACGGATCACCTCGATCATGGCGCGCAACGGCGACCCGGTCGAGTACGGCCAGCCGCTGTTCGTCATCGAATAAGCGCGCGCCGCCATGCTGGAAAAGGTTCTCATCGCCAATCGCGGTGAAATCGCCCTGCGCATCCTCAGGGCGTGCCGCGAGCTGGGCATCAAAACCGTGGCGGTGCACTCCACCGCCGATTACAGCCTCAAGCATGTTCTGCTCGCCGACGAGTCGGTGTGCATCGGCCCGCCGCCCTCGGCGGCGAGCTACCTGAACATGCCGGCCATCATCAGCGCCGCCGAGGTCACCGATGCGGTGGCCATCCACCCCGGCTACGGATTTCTCTCCGAGAACGCCGATTTTGCCGAACGGGTCGAGAACAGCGGCTTCGTGTTCGTCGGGCCGAAGGCCGAGACGATCCGTACCATGGGCGACAAGGTCTCCGCGATCCGCGTGATGAAGGCGCACGGGGTACCGTGCGTGCCGGGATCGGACGGACCGCTCGGCGATGATCCGGATGAGAACTTCCGCATCGCCCGGGACATCGGCTACCCGGTGATCATCAAGGCCTCCGGTGGCGGCGGCGGCCGCGGCATGCGCGTGGTGCACAGTGATGCCTCGCTGCTGAACTCCATCGGCGTGACGCGCAGCGAGGCGCTGGCGGCCTTCGGCAACGACCAGGTGTACATGGAGAAATTCCTGGAGCGGCCGCGGCACATCGAATTCCAGGTCCTCGCCGACCATCACGGCAACGTCGTGCACCTGGGCGAGCGCGACTGCTCGATGCAGCGGCGCCACCAGAAGGTACTCGAGGAGGCCCCCGCCCCCGGAATCACCCCGAAGCAGCGGCGCACCATGGGCGAGCGCTGCGTCGAGGCGTGCGTCGCGGTCGGTTACCGCAGCGCCGGGACGCTGGAGTTCCTCTACCAGGACGGGGAGTTCTACTTCATCGAGATGAACACCCGCATCCAGGTCGAACATCCGGTGACTGAGCTGATTACCGGCATCGATCTGGTGAAGGCGCAGCTGCTGATCGCCACCGGCGAGAAGCTGCCGTACGTGCAGAACGACATCCAGATCCGCGGCCATGCGATCGAGTGCCGCATCAACGCCGAGGACCCGAAGAACTTCATGCCCTCGCCCGGACCCGTGCGGCTGTGGCACGCCCCGGGCGGCCCCGGCGTGCGGGTCGACAGCCACGTCTACTCCGGCTACAACGTGCCGCCCTACTACGACTCGCTGATCGGCAAGCTGATCACACACGGCGAGTCGCGCGAGGTGGCCATCGCGCGCATGCGCAATGCGCTCGCCGAGATGGTGATCGAGGGCATCAAGACCAACGTTCCGCTGCACCAGGAGATCTGCAATCATGCAGCCTTCCAGAAGGGCGGCACGGACATCCATTACCTGGAGCGTCGGCTGGGTCTGAAGTGACCGCGGGGCGCCGGGGCGAAGCCTGACCGGCGCGCCGCGGCGCCTCTGCACGGTGAGCCATGAGCGAGTTTCTGCAGATCAGCTTCGATCTCGGCGAGCTCCCGGCGGACGGGGCGGAGGCGGCCTGCTTCGAGTGCGGCGCGAGTGCGATCACGTTCGCCGACGCGCGTGACGAACCCGTGCTCGAACCGGCCCCCGGGGAGTTCCGGCTCTGGCCGGCGACGCGCCTGGAGGCGCTGTTCACGCCCGATGCGCCCCAGGAGGCACTCATCGCCCGCCTGAGCGCGGCACTCGGGGTGGCGCCCGAGCGCCTCACGGCGCGGCGGCTCGCCGACCGGGTGTGGGAGCGCGAATGGCTGCGCGATTTCCATGCCATGCGCTTCGGACGGCGTCTGTGGATCTGCCCGCAGCACGAGCAGGTCGAGAATCCCGACGCTGTGGTGGTGAGGCTCGATCCGGGTCTCGCCTTCGGCACCGGCACGCATCCGACCACTGCGCTGTGCCTGGAGTGGCTTGACGCTCATCCGCCCATCGACGGCGAGGTCGTCGATTACGGTTGCGGATCCGGCGTGCTCGCGCTTGCTGCGGCCCGGCTCGGGGCTCGGCGCGTGCAGTGCTTCGACATCGATCCGCAGGCCTTGCTCGCCACGCACGAGAATGCTGCGGCCAACGGCCTGGAGCGCCAGATCCGCCCATGCGCAGCCGCCGAAGCGCTCGAGCCGCCGGTGGCGCTGCTGATGGCGAACATCCTGTGCGCTCCTCTGGTGGCGCTGGCGCCGCGATTCGCAGCGCTGATCGCCACTGACGGGGCGGTACTGCTCGCCGGGCTGCTCGAGCCCGATGCCGACGAGGTCATCGCGGCATACGCACCGTGGTTCGCACTGAAGCCGTTCGCGACACGCGAGGGCTGGGTTGCATTGTCGGGACGGCGCCGCGCCGAGGGACCGATCTGAATGTTCACCGTCTGTCCCAAATGTGGCCTGATGCTGGTCGTGACGGCGGCGGACCTGCGCGCCGCGCAGGGCCATGTCCGCTGCGGCCGGTGCCGCAGCGTCTTCAACGCGCTCGAGTCACTCGCCGAGCCCCCTGCCCAGGACGGCGCGGCGGCCAACCGATCGGCCGCCGCTGCGCCATCGCCGCAGCCCCATCCCCAGCCCGAGCCCGAGCCGGCCGCCACGGAGGCGGTGCTGAGCGGCCCGCCCGGCGAGTTCGAGTGGATCGAGCCGGAGCGCGAGCCGCCATGGACGCCGGAACCGGCAGTCGAGGCGCCCTCTCAGCCCCCCGCAGCCGAAGCACCGGCACCGCCGGAGCCGCAGCGCGAAGAGGAAGAGGACGCGATCCTGGCGGCGCCGCAGCACGGGGACGCGGACGTCGTCCTGCAGATGCCGCAACCGCCGATCGTGACCCTCGATGCGCCACTCACCGCCGATGGCCCACACGAAGCGGCCGCGAGCGAGCCCTCCCTGGCCGAGGAGCCGCCGCACGAATTTCAGCTCGAGACACCGCAGCGACACACCGGCGCGTGGTTCGCCGGCGCGCTGGTGCTGCTGTTCGTCCTGGCCGGCCAGGCGGTGAACCACTACCGCGGCGTCCTTGCCACGATGCCGTCCGTCGGCTCGAAGCTCCTGGCCGTCTACGGCGCGCTCGGCATTCCGGTCGTACCGCTGTGGAACGTACATGCCTACCAGGCGCGCCAACTCGGCGCGACGGTCAGCGGCAGCGACCCTCATCAGATTACCGTCCGCGCCAGTGTGGCCAACGACGGCCCCTGGCCCCTGCCGCTGCCGCTGCTGCGCGTGACACTGCAGGACCGCTACGGGCGCACCATTGCCGCACGCGATGTACGGCCGAGCGATTACCTCACGCGCGGCTCGAGCGGCGCCTCGATGCTGGCACCCGGTGAGCGCATCGACGCCACCGTCGCCTTCGTCAATCCCGGCTCAAAGGCCGTCGGGTTCGAGATCGACGCGTGTCTGCGCGAGGGCAGCCGCGTCGTGTGCGCCCACGGAGCGCACTGATGCTGCGCATCGGCCCGTACACACTGCCCTCGCGCGCGGTGCTCGCCCCCATGGCGGGCGTGACCGACCGCCCGTTCCGCATTCTGTGTCGCCGCCTCGGCGCGGGGCTCGCCGCCTCCGAGATGCTCACCTCCGATGCACGGCTGTGGCACACGCCGAAGTCGCGCCGTCGCCTCGACCACAGCGGCGAACCGGAGCCGCGCGTGGTGCAGCTCGCCGGGGCCGAGCCGCAGGTGCTGGCGCAGGCCGCCCGCCTCAGCGTCGAGCGTGGCGCGCAGATCATCGACCTGAACATGGGCTGCCCGGCGAAAAAGGTATGCGGCAAGGCATGCGGCTCGGCGCTGCTGCGCGATGAGACGCTGGTGGCCGAGATCCTCGCGGCGGTGGTCGCCGCGGTGGACGTGCCGGTGACGCTGAAAATCCGCACAGGTTGGGATCCCGAGCACCGCAACGGCGTCGCCATCGCGCAACTCGCCGAGCGCTGCGGCATCCAGGCGCTCGCGGTCCACGGGCGGACGCGCGCGGAGTTCTACCAGGGCGCGGCGGAATATGAAACGATCCGTGCCATCAAATCCACGGTGCGCATCCCGATCTTTGCCAACGGCGACATCCGCTCACCCGCCGATGCGCTCAAAGTGCTTGATTTCACTGGGGCCGATGGCGTCATGATCGGACGCGCCGCGTTCGGTGAGCCGTGGATCTTTCGCGCCGTCGAGGATTTCCTCGCGGCGCGGCCCGCCGCACCGCCCTCGCGCACCGAGGTGCGTGATATCATCCTCGCTCACCTCGAATCCCTGTACGGCTTTTACGGCGAGGAGACAGGCGTGCGCATCGCTCGCAAACACATTGGCTGGTATTGCGAACGATGTTTTTCCGATCCGGAGCCGATTCGTCTCGATTTGATGGCGGCGCAGGACGTGCGCGAGCAGTTCGCGCGCGTGCGTCGGCATTTCGACGCGTGGGCTGCAGATCACGCGCGTGCGGCCTGAGGCGCCATCAAAAACGTGGGAAATTCACATGACAGCAAAAAAGAAAATCGCACAGTGGCGCGATGGGGGCATCCGCGTCACGGCCGGGGAGTTGCCGCTGCGCAGTCACGCGGAGCGGGCGCTCAGCGACTATTTCACGAACCTCAACGGCTCGCATCCGGCGGGCCTGTACAACCTGGTGCTGCGCGAAGTCGAGGAGCCGCTGTTTCGCGTCGTGCTCGATTATGTCGCGGGCAACCAGAGTCGCGCGGCGGACATCCTCGGCATCAATCGCGGTACGCTGCGTAAGAAGCTCAAGCAGTTCGGCCTGACTAACTGACGAGTTGTGATGAATCAAACCGTGCGGCCCGTGCGGCGGGCACTGCTTTCCGTTTCCGACAAGACCGCCCTGGTGGAGTTCGCGCAGAGCCTTGCGCGCCACGGAGTGGAGATCCTCTCGACCGGCGGCACGGCGAAACTGCTCACCGCGCACGGACTCACGGTGCGCGAAGTGTCGGACCACACCGGCTTCCCGGAGATCATGGACGGGCGCGTCAAGACCCTGCACCCGAAGATCCATGGCGGATTGCTGGGGCGGCGCGGCACCGACGAGCGCGTCATGGCGCTGCACGACATCGAGCCGATCGACCTGCTGGCGGTGAACCTCTATCCGTTCGCTGAGACGGTCGCCCGCCCCAACTGCAGCTACGATGAGGCGATCGAGAACATCGACATCGGCGGCCCGGCCATGCTGCGCGCCGCGGCGAAGAATCACGACGCGGTCACCGCAGTGGTCGATCCGGCCGATTACGCACGGATCCTGGCCGAACTCGATGCGCACGGCGGGGTCAGCGGGCCGACGCGCGCGCAGCTCGCGACCAAGGTCTTCGCACATACGGCGCGCTACGACGCAATGGTGGCCGCATACCTGACTCGGCAGCATTCCGGCGCGCACGCGCTGCCGGCGTCTCTGCCGCTCGTGTTCGACAAGGTCAGCGACCTGCGCTACGGGGAGAACCCGCATCAGCACGCCGCGTTGTACCGGGACGCACTCGGCGGCACCGGGCTCGCTCAGGCCCGCCTGCTGCAGGGCAAGGAGCTCTCCTTCAACAACATCGCCGACGCCGACACCGCCGTGGAGTGCGTGCGGCAGTTCGACGAACCGGCGTGCGTGATCGTCAAGCACGCCAACCCGTGCGGCGTGGCGCTCGGCGCCGGACTGCTCGAGGCGTACGAACACGCTTACCGCACCGACCCGACGTCGGCCTTCGGTGGCATCATTGCCTTCAACCGGCCGCTCGATGCCGCCACTGCGGCCGCCATCATCGGACGCCAGTTCGTGGAGGTAATTGCCGCGCCGGCGGTCTCGGCCGACGCCGCGGCAGCGCTCGCCACCAAGCCCAATGTGCGCGTCATCGAGCTCGGTGAGATGCGCGCGAACACCGGCAACGGCCTGGAGTACCGCAGCGTCTCCGGCGGACTGCTGGTGCAGAGCCGCGACACCGGCCACGTCGCCGAGGCCGATCTGAAGGTGGTCACGCGCCGCCAGCCGACGCCCGCGGAACTGACGGATCTGTTGTTCGCCTGGCGGGTCGCGAAGTTCGTCAAATCCAACGCCATCGTGTACGCGCACGGACGCTGCACCATCGGCGTCGGCGCCGGCCAGATGAGCCGGGTGTACTCCAGCCGCATCGCGGCAATGAAAGCCGCCGACGAGCATCTGAAGGTCGAAGGCGCGGCGATGGCTTCGGATGCGTTCTTCCCGTTCCGCGATGGGCTCGACGTGGCCGCCGAGTACGGCATCAAGGCCGTGATTCAGCCGGGCGGCTCGCGCAACGATCCGGAGGTGATCGCCGCGGCGGACGAGCATGGCATGGCGATGGTATTCACCGGCATGCGCCATTTCCGCCACTGAGCCGCTCATGAAAGTTCTCATCATCGGCGCCGGCGGACGGGAGCACGCGCTCGCCTGGAAATGCGCAGGCTCCGCGCGTGTCGAGGAAGTGCTGGTCGCGCCGGGCAACGCCGGCACCGCGCTCGAGCCAAAGTGCCGCAATGTTCCCGTGGCGGCCGAGAACATCCCGGCGCTGGTGGCACTCGCCGAATCCGAGGGTGTCGCACTCACCATCGTCGGGCCCGAAGGTCCGCTGGTGGCGGGCCTCGTCGATGCGTTCCAGACGGCAGGTCTGCCGTGCTTCGGCCCGACCCGAATGGCGGCGCGCCTGGAGGGCTCCAAAGCATTCACCAAAGACTTCCTGGCGCGCCATGGCATTCCAACCGCCCGCTCGCGCACCTTCACGCGCGAGAACTACGATCCGGCCTGGCTGGCGCAACAGACCCTGCCGGTCGTGGTCAAGGCAAGCGGGCTCGCCGCCGGCAAGGGCGTCATCATCGCCGAGACGCTCGCGGAGGCCCGCGAGGCGATCGGCGCAATGTTCGCCGGCCGCTTCGGCAGTTCCGGCGAGGAAGTCGTCGTCGAGGAGTTCCTGCGCGGGGAGGAGATCAGCTTCATCGTCATGGCCGACGGCCAGCACATCCTGCCGCTCGCCACCTCGCAGGACCACAAGCGTCGTGACGACGGTGATCGCGGCCCGAACACCGGCGGCATGGGCGCGTACTCTCCTGCCCCTAGAGTCACGGCAGAACTTCACGAGCGCATCATGCGCGAAGTAATCGAGCCGTCGATCGCCGGACTGCGGGCCGACGGCACGCCGTACACCGGCTTTCTTTATGCCGGCCTGATGATTGCCGAGGACGGCACGCCGAACGTGCTGGAGTTCAACTGCCGCTTCGGCGACCCGGAAACCCAACCCATCCTGAGCCGCCTGCGCTCGGACCTCACGGTCCTGTGCGAAGCGGCGCTCGCCGGCTGTCTCGATACGGTGCAGGCCGAATGGGATCCGCGCGCCGCGCTCGGCGTCGTACTGGCGGCCGAGGGGTACCCTGACGCAGTGCGCAAGGGCGATCGGATCGAAGGACTCGAGCGCGCGGCCCAGCTCGCCGCCGGCCGCGGCAAAGTCTTCCATGCCGGCACCCGGCTCAACGACGGTCATGTCCTCACCGATGGCGGCCGGGTCTTGTGCGCCGTAGGGCTCGGGGAGTCCGTGTCGGCCGCACAGAAAGAGGCCTACGACATCGCCGCCGCCATCCACTGGCCCGGAATGCAGTACCGGCGGGACATCGGCTACCGCGCCGTCGCGCGCGAACGGCGCGGCTGAACTGCCCAGCCGCTCGAAGCACGTCCGATCCGAAGCGCCGCTTCGACGTGGCGTGCGGCTGGCGGGCCCTCCCCTGGCCCGCCACTCTCGCCGAGAATCTCTGCATTTCCCGGACGAGACCGCTCTCGTGCACTAAAAGTCCTGACCGAACTCGATGCCGAACGTACGCGGCTGCGCCGGCAGAATGTAGACCTGGCTGTTCAGACTCGGGTTGCTCTCCGTGAACCGTGAATACTCCGCCAGGCGGTTCATGAGATTCGAGATGAACAGATCGACGTGCATCCCGTTGCCCGCATTCGCGCCGAGTTTCAGATTGAACAGCGCATACGCGGGCAGGTTGCCGTAGACCGCATTCTGCGACAGCAGCAGCGCTGAGGCGGTCTGGTTCTGGTACATGCCCGCGAGCTGCACGTAGGGCTTCCAGTCCCCCATCATCGGCAGGGTGTAGCGCACCACGACGTTGCCCTTGAACTTCGGCGCCACCGGCAGATTGCTACCGGCGGGCACTTCCACCGCCGGCAGCGGGGTGCACGGCGGGGTCCCGGGAATGCAGCCGTAATAGTTCGACGTCAGCACCGGATCGGTGAAGGCGAAATTCGCACTGACATACAGGCTGTGCACCGGCACCCAGGCGAGGGTGTTCTCGATGCCGCGAATGCGCGCGTTGCCGCCGTTAGCAATGATGGTGACGCTGTTCGCACCGAGGAAGGAGAACTGGAAGTTCTTCCACTCTTCCCAGAACACGGCCCCGTTCCACCTCAGGGTATTGTGGAACCACTGCGTCTTCCAACCCACCTCGTAGTTGGTCAGGTAGTCGGCCTGGTATGGAGAGGGGGCCGGCACCTGTCCCGCGACGACCACCGGCGGCGCGATGCGATTGACGCCACCCGGACGGTAGCCCTTCGAATAGGTCGCGTACACCATCGCATTCGGAGTGATCTGATAGGTGAGGTTCACCCGCGGCACGCTCCCGCTGCCCGACGTCGAGGCATCTAGATCCGTGCACGGAGAATTCTTCACGATCGGCCCCAGGAAACAGGTCGCCGTCCCCTCCCCGGTGAAGAAATTGGCATTAAAGCCGTAGAAGCCGATCAGCGAATTATCGTAGTGATAGAAACGCATCCCTCCCGTCAGATGCCACTTCGGTGTGATATCCCAGGTGGCCTGTGCATACACTGCACGGTCACGATCGACCCGCTGCTCGTCGGTCAGCCAGATGGTATTCGGGTATCCCGGCACCGATACGTCAGTCGCCGAATTACTGCTCGGCGTGTACCCGAGTCCGTCCGGATTACCCCCATAGACACTGGTCCAGCCGAACCCCGGCATCGTGTAGTTCTGCCAGATGTTGTGCATCTGGCGGCCGATGTAGGCCCCCACCGTCGCGTGCACAGGCTCATCGAGCGGCGTGGTGACCCTAAACTCTTGGCTCCACATCTCGAAGTCGCCCGCACCGATCACGAACTGCTGAGGCATGATGGGCGTACCTGCGTTACCCGTGTAATACGCCCCCGAACCGTTCACCTTGTCGTAGAACTCCGAGTAGTCGCTGTAATCGGCAATCGAATGCTGATTGCGCTTCAGGAATCCCCCGGTGTACACGATGTCGAAATCGTGGACCTTGCCCTCGATGGTGAGCGCGAGCTGATCCCAGGTGTCGTGCGAGGTTTCCGGTCCGAAATGGGTCAGCTTCAGGTAGCCCACCGCCGGATCGTAGCCGAAAAATCCATTCGCGGAGATCGACTGGCCCTGGAAGGTCGGCGTGACCGTCCAGTCCTTGCCCAGATGAAAGCGCAGCTCCACGCGCCCGCCATAGGTATCCGAGGTGTTGTAATTGTTCTTCAGCCAGGGCCCGGCGGTGATCGCTCCCTTGCCGACCGAGGAGACGGGGGCGCACTGACCGCTGCCGGCCTTGTAGCTGCTCGTGGCGTAGTACGCGGGATTGGTCTGAATCGCCCAACTGGGGAATGAGCGCACCCCGTTGAAAATGCAGCCGTTCGCATCGGTACCAGCAACGTTGCTGATATAGCCGCCATGATGCACGTCCCAGGCCACCAGACGGATCGCGGCGCGCGACCACAGCGGTATATTGACGTAGCCCTGGAACACATGACCAGGCCCGCCGTCCTGAATGATGTTCTCCTGCAGGTCGTAGCCGGCGGAGAACTTATCGGGGTTCGGCTTGTTGGTGATGATGCGCACCGCACCGGCCTCAGCACTGGAGCCGAACAGAGTGCCCTGGGGTCCCTCCAGCACCTCGATGCGATTGATGTCGTACATGTGAATGGGGACGACGCCCGTGATGGTCGTCACCGGCTGTTGATCGAGATACACCCCGACGCTGGGCTCCGATCCGGAGTGATTGCCGTCGCCGCCGCTCACCACGTCGCGGATATAGATGATCGCGCCGCCCGGCCCCCCGTTGCTGCCTTCGCCCTGGCTGCGCACGAACGAGACGGCGGGCGCCATCTTGACGTAGTCGTCGATGTTGGCGATGTTCAACTGGCGCATCGTGCGGTTGTCGAACACTTCCACGCTGATCGGCACGTTCTGCAGGTTCTGGCGGATCTTCTGGGCCGTGATCACGATGGCCTGCAGGCCGCCGCTCGGTGTGTCCGCATGGGCCAGCGGTGCGGCGGCCGCCAGCGCGGCCAGCGGCAGCGCGGCCCGAACGATCCCGCGAAGGACCGTGGCGGAGCGCGACGGGACCTGTTTTCGTGACAATTTTCTACGTCGACTGCGCGTCATTGATGACTCCCCGATGTGATTTCGAATCGTCTGTGGCGCGATCCTGACAGGCGGACTCGGACGTCCCTGCAACCGGTCGTCAGCGAAAATCAGGAACGCGTGGATAGGTGTTCAGTACTTCTCCCAGGGCGCTCTTCAGCGGCCCAAGCCAAGGTTCGTAGTGGCGCCACTGATCGATGCCGTCCCGAAAAATCGGTTGGCGGACCTGCTCGGCGCTGGCCGTGCGTACCGCACGGTTATTTTCATGGAAGCTGAGGCACTGCGCTTCGAACGGCAATCCGCAGCGTTCGAGCAATCCCCGAATGTAGTGCTCGGGATGGCCGATCAGATCCTCGTAGCACACCCTCACCACCTGACCCGGGAGCACCTCATCGTAGTGCGCCATGAGTTCAACGTAGTCGCGGTAATAGAGCCCCAGGTCCTCCAGTCCATAGGTGAACCATTGACCGCGTGCGAAATGCTGCTTGAAACAGGAGAAGCAGCACGCGAGCGGGTGGCGCCGTGCATCGATGATCAGCGCGTTCGGCAGAATCAGTCGAATCAGGCCGATGTACCAGAAGTTGTTCGGCATCTTATCGATGAACCGCGGCGCGCCGGTCTTGCGCATGATGCGGGTCTCAGCGAGATAGCGCTCGCCGAGCGCGCGCAACTCATCGCGCCCGAGCGCAGCGACGCGTTTGAGAAACGCTCCCTCTTCTTCGTCGTCGCCGGGACCGGCCAGCTCCCGTGCGATGCGCGGCAGATCCGGCAGCTCCATGGTCCCTTCGATGCGCGAGTGGCTGGCGAGGATCTGCTCGATCAGCGTCGAGCCGGCACGCGGCAGGCCGACGATGAAGATCGGATCGTCCGCTTCGGCGCCGGCACCCGCGCGGTCGGCAAAAAATTCGGGCGTGAACAGCTGCTTCGAGCGCCGCACGAAGTTCGCGTTCGCCTGCGGGTCGTAGCCGTGCGCCTTGCGGCGCAACGCATTGCCCGCCGCGTAGTGCGCGAAGGATGGCTCGAACGACTGTGCGTCTTCGAGCGCTTTACCGAGTGCGAACTCGAAGTGCAGGCGGTCCTCGTCCGTGAGATCGGTACGCTCGAGCGCCTGCCGCATGGCGAGCACTTCGGCGTCACTGAAGCGAAAGGTTTTGAGATTGGCGAGGCTCCAGTAGGCTTCGCCCAGTGTCGGCTGCATCTGCAGTGCCTGGCGGTAGGCCGCAATGCTCTGGGGGATCCTGGCGAGGGTCTTCAATGCATGCCCGTAGCTCATCCACAGCCTCGGCTGGCGCGGGTAGCGCGCCAGGACCGATTCGTAGGCAACGACCGCATCGTCGTAGTTGCCGAGATTGGCCGAAATGGCCGCCTCGAGCGTGAGGTATCCCGGATCTTCGGGCGCCGTGGCGCGCAGATGCCGGCACTGCGCCTGGGCCTGCGCCGCTCTGCCCTCGCGGTTCAGCACCGACGCGTAGTTGTATCGGGCTGCATCGAAACCCGGCCAGAGTGCAAGACAGCGCTCCAGGAGCGTGCACGCCTCCCGATAACGGGTGAGACGAGCTGAGACTTCGGCGAGCATCCGGAGCGCCGCCACATCCGTCGGACAGCGGCTGATGCGGGCGCGCAGTAGCGCTTCGGCCTGCGGAACGTCGTTGGCATTCAAGGCCGCGGCGGCGGCGCGCAGCTCCGGGTCGCGGCCGGCAGTCTTGAGGTAGCGGGCATAGGCCGCATCGGCCTCGGCGGCCTGACCGCTTGCCGCGAGCAGACCGGCGAGCTCGAGCCACGCCGAGGGCATGTCGGGCTGCTCGAGGCACAACCGGCGCAGCACCTGAAGCGCAGCGGCAGTCTCGCCGCAGCGCCGATGTGCAACGCCGAGCAACAGCAGGGCCAGGGGCTGCCCCGGGTCACGTCTGAGGATGTCGGCAGCGTGCTCGGCAGCGAGCGACGGATCCGTCTCGAGCATTCGAGACGCGTGAGCCAGCGTGGCCTGCAGGGATCCGGCGGGATCAGGCGCGGCACTCATGGCTTCAAAAGTGCGCGCCCGTGGCGATTCGATTCGCAGCCCTCGCCGCCCGGCGAGTAGGTGCTCCACAGAAATCTGCGATTTCCGGAGTCATCGGCAATGAGACACCATCTGCGTAGCAATGGTCGTTGCTCACCGCGCCGCGGCGACTGAAGACGCTCATCGCGTCAATCGCTCGCGGGAATCAGCAACCCATTACTGGACGCCCCCTCTTCGGCGATAGTCACACAATTGAAATGGAAAGCCAAGATGCGCTCAGGGCTTTGGTCACGGCGGCGACAGGCTGCCGGCCCGAGCGATCAGGCGCAGCGCTCACCCGGTCATTCGTCGCCGGCTCTAAGCCGGGCCACGGCGGCGGGACCTTGGCGCTGGGTTCGCATCGAGACCGTCGCAGCTCGTGGCCTGGTCGGCTTAAGACTAATGGCACTGAATTAGGCCCGAGCGGTATTCACGCGGGGGCGTAAGAGGTTGAAGCAGAAGAGGAAAGGCTGACCGGAGTTGATAGGATGTAGTTGTCACACATCCACCCCACCAACCCCGGAGGCTGCAGCCTTGCGTGATCGTAATGGCGCTTTCCATTCTCAGCAACGTCGAAATGGCATCCGCGGGCGGATCGATCGAGCCGGTGCGGTGGATTTCTTCAACCTGCTCACAGGCCCTGAGCTGCTGGAGATGACCGAGGCACTGCTGCCCGAGCATCGTGAGCGGCTGTACCCGCCGACTCAGGTTCTGGCGATGTTCATCAAGCAGGCGCTGGAGGAGGATCGTTCCTGCCAAAGAGCGGTCAATGCCTGGGCGGGGCAGCGCGTGGCCGAGGGGCTGAGGGTGCACAGCGTGAGCACCGGGGCATACTGTCATGCTCGAGCACGCCTGCCGCTGGAGATGGTCAGCGGGCTGGCGCGCCAAAGCGCCCGACTGCTTTCCCAGCGTGCCCACCGCAGCTGGCACTGGCACGGTCGGCGCGTGAAGCTGGCCGACGGTACCGGCATCTCGATGCCCGACACCCCAGCGAATCAGGCCTGCTATCCGCAACCGAGCAGCCAAGCCAAGGGGGTGGGTTTTCCGTTGGCGCGGCTGGTGGGCATCATCTGCCTGTCCACTGGGGCGGTGCTGGAGGCGGCGATCGGACCTTACGCCGGCAAAGGACACAGCGAGCTGGGTCTGTTTCGTAGTCTGCTGCACACCCTCTCGGCCGGAGAGCTGCTGCTGGCCGATGCGCTGTACTGCAATTACTTCCTGATCGCGACGCTGCAGGCCGCCGGGGTGGACGTGCTGTTCGAGCAGCACGGATCGCGCATCACCGATTTTCGCCGCGGCGAGGCGCTGGGCAAGCGTGATCATCGGGTGAAGTGGCCCAAGCCCAAGGCGCGCCCCGCCTGGATGAGTCGCGAACAGTATCGGGCCTTTCCCGAGACATTGACCGTGCGGGAGCTGCGCGTCGGTGGACGGGTCCTGGTGACCACGCTGCTCGAGCCGCGCGAGGCATCCAAGGCAGAGTTGGCCAAGCTGTACGAGCGTCGCTGGAACATCGAGCTGGACCTGCGCTGCATCAAGACGACGCTGCGCATGGAGACGCTCAGCTGCAAGAGCCCCGCGATGATCCACAAGGAGCTTTGGGTATATCTGCTCGCTTACAACCTCATCCGTCTGTTGATGGCGCAGGCGGCGCACAATGCTGGTATTCAGCCGCGCCAGGTGAGCTTCAAACATACGGTACAGATGTGGACGACGTGGATCTCGCAGAACTTGCCTGCCCTGGACGCTACCGGGCACGCGGAACTGTTCCGGCTGATCGGTCAGCGTAGAGTCGGCAACCGACCCCGGCGCGTCGAGCCACGGGCACGCAAAAGGCGACCCAAACCATTCCCGTGGCTCAAAATACCTCGGGCTCGAGCCCGCCGAAAGATACGCAGACATCGTCATCGGCTATATGCCTAATTCAGTGCCATTACCTCTAGGGCTCCGTTCCCGTCGTGCCATCGGCCCCCACGGATCGCTCGAGCTGGCGCATCAACTCCGGCAGGGGCACGGGCCGGCTGAAGAAATAGCCTTGCGCAATCTCGCAGCCGATGCCGGCGAGCACGTCACGCTGATAGGGCGTTTCGACGCCTTCGATCACCAACTCGACGTTCAGGCTGCGGGCCATGGCCACCATCGCCTTGAGGATCGAGACGTCGCCGTTCGCGGCCGGCTGCAGGTGACGGATGAAGCTGCGGTCGACCTTGAGTTTGTCGACCGGCAGATGCCGCAGATAATGGAACGAGGAGTAGCCGGCGCCGAAGTCATCGATCGCGATACGGATGCCGAGTTTGCGCAGCGCGGCGAGCGTATGCGCGGTTTCGCCGCTGTGTTCGATCAGGAAGGTTTCGGTCAGCTCGAGTTCGAGTATGCGCGGATCGACACCGGTCTCAGTCAGTGCGGATTCGACGATCGCGAGGAACCCGGGATCGGAGATCTGCACGCCCGAGACGTTGACTGCGATCCGCGGCAGCGGCTGGCGGGCGGCGCGGCACCGGGCCGCGGCCCGCAGCGCATCGCCGAGGATCCACGCGCCGAGCGGTCCGATGAGGCCGGATTCCTCGGCGATCGGAATGAAGCTGTCGGGCCTCTGCATGCCGAGCAACGGATGATTCCAACGCACCAGTGCCTCGGCGCCGAGGATCCGGCCGGTCGCGATCTGCACGATCGGCTGGTAATGCAGCTCGAACTCCTGGTGCTCAATTGCGCTGCGCAGCGACTGCTTGACGATCACACTGGTACGCAGCCGATCGTCGATGTCGGTGCTGTACAGGCTGATGCCTGGCCGGGCGGCGCGTTTGGCCGCGTGCAGCGCGATGTCGGCGCGCTGCGCGAACTCGAGTGCGCCGTCGGTGCCATCCTCCCGGGCGGCGTCGATGTACAGGCCGATGCGCGCCGGAAGGTTGATCGTGCCGCCGGGCAGGCTGAACGGCGCTGAGAGGATCGGCGCGGCCGCCGCCGCGATCTGCCGGGCACACTCTTCGGATTGTGCCGCGTTGCCGAGTACGGCGAACTGGTCGGCCTGCAACCGGTAGAAGCGGCTTGCGGCCGGAAACGCCTCCTGCAGGCGTCCGGCGATCAACGTCAGGATCTGATCCCCCGTCGACATGCCGTAGGTGTCGTTGATTTCGTGAAAGCGCACGAAATCGACCATGTAGAGCGTCGCGCGCTGTCCGCCGAGACGCGTCTCGGCGAGGTACGCGGCGAGCTCGCCGTGGAACTTCTTCGCGTTTGGCAGGCGCGTCAGCGGATCGTGATCGCGCAGGTACGTCAGCTCGTCCTTGGCGAGCTTCTCCGGCGTCACATCCAGTGTCACGCCATTCCAGAGGATTTCACCGGCGCTGCGGCGAATGGGGCGTACGCGCGAGCGCAGCCAGCGACGCTGACCGTCGGGGCGTTCGATCGCGAATTCCAGATCGAGCGTGCTCAGCGTCGCGGTGGCTTCCCGCCAGCGCTGCTCGATGCGCGGGCGGTCCTCCGGCAGCGTCAGGGTGAAGAACCCGCTCGGCGTGAGCGGCTCATCGGCGTTCAGGCCGAGCAGGGCCGCGGCCGAGCGGCCGAGGTAGGTGAAGTGCGATTCGCCGTCGCTGCGCTGACTGATCTGGTAGATGAAGCCCGGCAGCGCATCGCCGATGCCCTCGAGCATCTGCGCGAACTGATCCTGCGCCGCCAGGGCTTCGTGCCGGGCGGTCACGTCGGTCAACATTGCGGTGAAGGCGATGATCCGCCCGGCATGGTCGCGCACCGGGGAGATCAGCAGCTGGTTCCAGAAAGTCGAGCCGTCCTTGCGGTAATTCAGCAGCTCGCAGCGCACCGGTTCGCCGCGGCGAATCGCCGTGCCGATCTGCACAACGGCTTCATGGCAGGTATCCGCACCTTGCAGGAAGCGGCAGTTGCGCCCGAGCACCTCGTGTTCGGCGTAGCCGGTCATGGCGAGAAACGCCGGGTTGACCCGCACGATGGGCTGGTCGGGATGCGTGGCGTCGACGTAGACGATGCCGCTGTCGGTGGCCTCGATGATTGCGGTGTGCGGCAGCAGCGGGAAGCGTCCGGCTGGACCCTCGACACCGGAGAGGGCAAAGAGTCGCGAACGGGGCAGTTCGCGCAGTTCGGCCGTGCAGCACAGATAATCGACCTGCAGGCGTCGGGCGAACTCCGCATCGGCTTGCGTTGCGCAATGTGCACTGAGCAGCGCGATACCCATCGCGCGCAGTCGGGGCGCGAGCGCCGCGAGACGCTCCGGGTCGCTGCGATAGCCGTCGGCGAGCCGTTCGGCCGGCAGCGCGAGCAGCGCGATGCCGAGGTCCGCGATCGACTCCGGCAGCGCCTCGGTCGTCTCCAGCGCGAGCGCGAGCCGGCCGGCGAACGGGCGCAGTGCCTCGAGTGCCGCAGCGAGCGGGGCGTGCGCCAGGTCCGGCGGCAGTGCCTCGAGCATGAGCATCAGACTCTCGCGCAGTGTCTCGGGCAGCGCGCGGCATGCGGCCAGGAAGGCCATCGAGTGCTCGCGCTCGGCGAAGATGCTGAAGGGCACTGGCACGACGTAGGTGCGGTTCACGCCCCCACGCTGCTCGCGGCGCATCACGGCAGCGACGCGCTCGATCTGCCGGCGCGCATCGGCGCCGCGCAGCAGCCCGGATTGCAGCGCCAGGATGGGCACCGGGTGCCCGGCGGTATCGAGCAGCGGCCGGCAGAGGATCGGGAGGTCGCCGCCACCCGCATCGGTCATCTCTACCGCCGCAGATGGGGCCTTGCCGTGCGTCTGCAGCGTCATCAGGTGCAAAGACCGGTCGCTCGGCGCCTTCAGCCCCGCGAGCGTGACGGTCAGATCGGAGCTCGTTCCATCGAGGCGGCGCGCGTACGCCGCAGCGCAGCGACTGCGGCCCGGTTCGAGCGGCAGGTGGCGCAGTTCGAAATCACGCGTCCAGGCCTCCAGGCCGAGCAGTGCATCGGCGCGCATGCCGAGCAGCGCCTGTTCGTCGCGCTCGAGCAGGGCACAGAACGCCGGATTGACCGCGAGCAGACACAGGGTCTCATCGGCGATGGCGGCCGCCATCGGCAGTGCGGCGAGCAGCCCGTTCAGCCATTGCTGCGTCGGGGCGGCATCGAGCGTGTCGAGCAGCGCTTCGCCGCTCAGCTCGCTCGCCGCCTGTGTCCCCCGATCCGTGCTCATACACCGTCCCTCGGGACCGGCGGGAGCACTTTCCGCGCGCCTGTCTGCCGCATGAAACCTCCGGTTGTTGTTCGGTTCGCGCGACCGGTGCCGCGCCCTCTGATAGCGGTACGATACGCAGCCGGGTCGGGCGGGGATGCCGGGAGCAACGTATGCGCACCGTGGGGAGTTCTTGACGAGGCGGTCTCTCGCTTGGGTGCAATCGATTGTTTTCTTAAACCGGACGTGAACCGCTCCGCCGCGGCGCGCCGCTCAGGGCAGTGACGTGCGGGTTTGACGGGTGACCAGCTGTGCCAGCCCGGTGAGCTCCGCGGCGATGAACCGCAGCAGATCGTCCGTCGAGACGACGCCGAGCAGAGCGCCGTCGCGATCGACGACCGGGGCCCGGCGTACGGCGCGCGCCTGCAGATTGCGCAGCGCATTGTCGATGCCGAGGTGCGCCTCCAGCACCAGCGGCTCTGCCGTCATGACGTCCGCGACGTTCAATGTCGAGAGTGCGCCGGAGTGTTTCAGGCGTGCGCGCACGATGTCCCGGTCGGTGAGTATGCCGGCGACACGGAGGTGCCCGTCGATATTCTCCGTGACCACGACCGCGCCGGTGTGCCAGCGCAGCATGAGCTGGGCAGCCTGTTCGAGCGAGGCCCCGAGCGGGGCCGTCACGGCCGGAATGCTGGCGATCTGACCCGTGTTCACGGCGGAGCACCTCTACCCGCAATTGACGCACGGCTTTGGCCGCCGGACCATGCGTATCAGTGCTGATGGTCTGCGGCTGGCCGGGGTGTGAGAGTCTGCCGCCCGGGAGGTGCGCACATGCGTATCGGTGATCTATGCAGTCGCGACGTCCATCGCGTCACGGCTGAAGAGCCTTTGCTCGATGCGGTGCGGGACATGCATCGCCATCATGTCGGCGCAGTGATCGTGGTCGACCGACCTGGAACTTCAGCTCGACCTGTCGGCATCGTCACCGATCGGGACGTCATGCGGGCCGAGATCACGCAGCGAGCCGACGTGTTCACGCTGAGCGTCGGGGACGTCATGAGCGTCGATCTGCTGACGTTGCCCGCGTCGAGCGAACTGGCCGACGGCATTGAACTGATGCGTCGGCGCGGCGTACGGCGAGCACCGGTCCTCGATCCGGCCGGGGTGATGCTCGGCATCGTCACCTTCGATGATCTGCTGCCGGCCGTGGCCGGACAGCTCGATGCCCTCGCGCGCCTGCTCGGCCGCCAGGCGCGGCACGAGCAGTGAGGGTTCGGGCGCACCGCTGCGCGCATGCTATGCTCGGTCCCAGCAGCATCAGCGGGGGCCGTCATGATGGATGCGAAATCCGGTGCGCGGGAACGCCTTGAATCGGTTCGCGGCGGGTTGATCGGCCTCAGTCACCGTATCCACGCCCATCCGGAGCTCGGCTTCGAGGAAGAGCAGGCGAGTACATGGCTCTGCGAGCGTCTGAACGAGGCCGGCTTCACGGTCGAGAAGGGCATTTGCGACCTGCCCACCGCCTTTCGGGCCCGCGCCGGGGCAGGCCCGTTGCACGTCGCGTTCTGCGCCGAGTATGACAGCCTGCCCGGGATCGGACACGCCTGCGGACACAACATCATCGCGGCGTCTGCAGTCGGGGCCGCCATTGCCGCAGCGCAGGTCGCCGATGAAATCGGCCTGACGGTGAGCGTCATTGGCACTCCGGCCGAGGAGGTCGGCAATGCCAGCGGCAAGATCCTCCTGCTCGAGCGCGGCGCATTCGCGGGCGTCGATGCGGCCATGATGGTTCACCCGGCGCCGATCGACATGTGTCGGGCGAAGATCATCGCGGCCTCGATGTTCGACGTGCATTGCACGGGCAAAGCGTCGCATGCCTCGGCGTTTCCCGAGCTCGGCATCAACGCGGCTGATGCATTGACCGTGGCACAGACGGCCATCGGGCTGCTGCGCCAACACATCCGTGATACGGATCGTATTCATGGCATCGTCACGCACGGCGGCGATGCGCCGAACGTCGTGCCGGCGCACACTTCAGCTCGTTACATCATCCGCGCCGAAACGCTCGAACAGCTGGACGAGCTGCGCGAGCGGGTGCGCCGATGCTTCGAAGCCGGTGCGCTCGCCACGGGCGCGAGCGTGCAGATCGTCGGGGGCGAGAAGCCGTACGCGCAGATGCGGCACGATACCCGCATGGCCGAACTGTATCGGCGCAATGCCGAGCAGATCGGCCGGTCGTTTCCGAACCCTGAGGTGTGGGAGCACCGCCCGACCGCCTCGACCGACATGGGCAACGTATCGCTCGCCGTCCCGTCGATTCATCCCATGATCGGCATCAATTCGCTGCCGGCGGTCAATCACCAGCCGGAGTTCGCGGCCCATTGCGTCAGCGCCGATGCTGATCAGGCGCTCACCGATGGGGCGCTCGCGATGGCCTGGACCGCGATCGACCTGGCGGCCGGCGCCGCCTGATGCTCGCGGGCGTGCCGCTGGCGGCGCCGATCAATGCAGCTCGAGCACCTGTTCGTCCCGATAGGCCGAGGGCACCGACAACACGATACGCTCACCGGCGTGTAATCCGGAGAGCACCTCGATGCGATGGATCGAGCCGACGCCAAAGCGCACTTTGCGGCGCACGGCCCGGTCCCCCTTGGGCGTCAGGACGAAGACACGAGCCGTCTTGCCGCTTGCGACCCCGTCGGGCCGCGAGACGAAGTCGACATGGTGGAGCGTTGCGACGCGCAACGTCGCATCCACGCTCTCATTCGCACGCGAGCCGGCCGGCGGCGTGCCGGTGAGGCGCACGTAGACGGTGACCACGCCGCCCTTGACGGTCGGATCGACGCGCAGCACCCGACCGGCGACCAGCCCATCATGCGTGTCGATGTTGACTCGCATGCCGGGTTTGACGTCCGCGGCGGAATACTGGCTCACATGCAGTTGCGCCATCAGCGCATCGGGTGAACTGATGCGCGCCAGGTCTGCCCCGAGGGACACCTGCTGGCCCATCTGTGAGTTGATTTCCTCGATCTGGCCGCCGACCGGCGCCCGTACGGTGAGCTTGGCGAGCTCCGATTCGCGCAGCGCCGTCAGCACGGCCTGCTGCTCGACGCGCTCGCGCTCGGCGCGCAGCAGCGCGCGGTTGCCCGATTTCAGGCGCGCCAGGCGTTGCTCCTCCAGATGCAGCTGCTTCTGCTGCAGCCCGTAGCGCAGCTTCTCATCGGCATACTGGTAGTGTCCGACGATGCCCTCGGCGGCGAGTGTGCGATCGGCCGCGACGTGCATCGCCGAGCTTTCGAGGTGGACTTTCATGCTCGCGATCGTCGAGCGCTCATTGAGGACGGCGCTCTGTTCGCTCTGCTGCTGCGCGATCAGATCGGCCTTCGCCGCGGCCAGGGCCGCCACGGCACTTTGGGCCGAGTTGGCGAGCTGCGGGTTCGAGAGCGTCACGAGCGGTGCGCCGGGCCGGACCCGTTCGCCGGGTTCGACCCATACGTGCTCGACCACGCCGGTGGCTGGTGCGGCGATCCAGCGCGACTGGGCCGGAAAGAGCTTGCCGGTGGCTTTCACCCGGACCGGAAACGTGCCGTGCTGCACCGTGCCGATCGACAGGCTGCTCACCGCGACCTGGGCCACGTTACGGGTCCGCGCCTGCCACGCCCAGCCGGTGCCGGCGAGCACGGCGATCAGCGCCGCGACGATCCAGCCGCTGTGTCGCCGCCACCACGGATGCGGGGGCAGCGGCTGGTGTCCTTCCCAGGCGGGAACCCGGAGCGATTCTGGCTCAACACTCATGCACGTCCTCCACCGGAGCTGCTTCAGCGGCGCCTGCCGGCTCAGCGCGCCGCGGCGGTCCCAGCCGCCTGAAATATCCAAAAATATCGTTCCGGCCGCGCCGCCGTGCGGCGCAGTCTTCAGTCCCGTCCGTGGTGCCGGCCGGCGTCCGCTGGACATGCCCGCGGGACCGGCGTCACGGTCGCCGCCGCCGCGGGCCGCTGCAGCCGGGGGGCGTCAGGCCAGGAGAGGTCCGGTAACGAGCGTCGCTGATCGGCGACAGTCAGAGAACTTGCCCGGTCTGCCCCCCGTGTGTCAACCGCGGAGTGAGCCTTGGCCGTGCGGGCCCGGCAACCCGGACGACCCCGCGGCGCGAATCGCCGCACTGGCGGTGCGTGACGCCAGCGTCTCGCGAGGGTTGGGCCGGCGCGAGGGCCGCCCGGCGGGCATCTCGATGCGCTCGCTGTCTCAGGTCCGCTCGTGCCGAGCGTGTGACACCGCGAGTCGTGGGCGGTGCGGCTGCGTACGATGCGCTATTGTGCACGTGCCGTGGACGCGCGGCTGTGGCCGAGTCCACAGCCCGTCGAGGAAATGGGGCGCATCGGCTCAGCGCCGCACGCCGCAGGGCACGGCGCAGCGTTCAGGCGGCGAGTCCGCGTGCGGCCATCTCGCGGGTGTTGCGGCTCAGCCGTGCGGCATCGAGGATGCGCTGCAGCTCGGCGCGCATCCGCGCCTGGCGCGGCGAGTCCATCCGCCGCCACGAACACAGCGGCGCGACCAGCCGGGCGGCAACCTGCGGATTGATCGGGTCGAGCGCCAGGATGATGTCGGCGAGGAAGGCGTACCCGGCGCCGGAGGCATTGTGAAAGTGCACCGGGTTGCGGCTGCTGAAGCTGCCGACCAGCGCGCGGACGCGGTTCGGATTGCGCAGATCGAAATCCGCATGGCCGGCGAGGGCGCGCACCGCGGCCGAGGTCTCGGCCAGGGAAGAGCACGCCTGGATGGCGAACCACTTGTCGAGCACCAGCGCATCGGACCGCCACCGGGCATGAAAGGCCTCGAGCGCCTCGGTGCGCTCCGGGCAGTCGACGTGCGACAGCGCGGCGAGCGCCGCCAGCACGTCGGTCATGTTCGCGCCGCGGTCGAACTGGGTCTTGGCGAGCCTCAGGCTGTCGGCCTCGCCCGCGGCGAGCAGGTAGGCCAGACAGGTGTTGCGCAGAGCCCGCCGCCCGATCGCGCCGCTGTCGATGCGGTACGGTCCTGAATCGGTGAGCCGCTCGTAGGTGGCGCGCAGTTCGGTACGCAGCGCGTGCCCCAGGGCGCGTTTTGCAGCCTCGCGTGCCGCGTGGATCGCCTCCGGATCGACGAGCTCGAGCTGATCGGCGAGGTAGGCCTCGCCCGGCAGTGCGAGCGCTTCGGCCGCCCATGCCGGATCGGCCTCGGCCGCCGCGAGCGTTGCCGCCGCGGCATCGATTACGGCGGGCTCGAGCACGGGCGTCTCGCCGCGCCGCCAGGCCTGTGCCATGGCCAGCACCACGTCGGTCGCATAGCGCTGGCCGGCATCCCAGCGCACAAACGGATCGGTGTCGTGCGTGGCGAGCAGGCGCAGCTGCGCGGCGCTCAGGCCGTTGAGCCGCACCGGGGCGGAAAATCCGCGCAGCAGCGAGGGCACCGGCCGGGTGGGCAGGCCTTCGAATACGAAGCGGGACTGCTCGGCGTCGGCCAGCAGCACTCGCGGGCCGGGCAGCGGGGCCGGCTCCCCGGCGAGCCGCACGGGCAATTGCGCGCCGCGCTCCCCGAGCAGACCTACGGCGAGCGGCACCACGAGGCCCGTCTTGTGCGGCTGGCCGGGGGTCGGCGCCGTGCGCTGCGTCACGGTGAGCACGTAGCGGCCGCTGGCGGCATCGTATTCGTCGGCGACGGTGAGCTCCGGTGTGCCGGCCTGGTGGTACCAGCGCTTGAAGCGGCTCAGATCGACCCCCGAGGCGTCCGCCATGGCGGCGACGAACTCATCGATGGTGACCGCCTGGTTGTCGTGGCGGGCGAAGTACAGATCCATGCCGCGCCGGAAGGCGTCGCGGCCGATGATGGTGGCCATCATGCGGATCACTTCGGCGCCCTTGTTGTACACGGTCGCGGTGTAGAAGTTGTCGATCGCCTCGTAGCGGTCGGGTTGTACCGGATGGGCGAGGGGACCGGAGTCCTCGCGGAACTGCGCCTCGCGCAGCAGGCGTACGTCGCCGATGCGCTTCACCGCGCGCGAGCCCTGATCCATGCTGAATTCCTGGTCGCGATAGACCGTCAGGCCCTCTTTGAGCGACAGCTGGAACCAGTCGCGGCAGGTGACGCGATTGCCGGTCCAGTTGTGGAAGTACTCGTGGGCGACGACCGACTCGATGCTCTGGTAGTCGGCGTCGGTTGCGGTCTCGGGGTTCGCGAGCACGCATTTGGTGTTGAAGATGTTGAGGCCCTTGTTCTCCATCGCGCCCATGTTGAAGTCGGACACGGCGGCAATGTTGAACACGTCGAGATCGTACTCGAGCCCGAACCGCTCCTCGTCCCACTTCATCGCCGCCTTAAGCGAGCGCATCGCGTGCGCACAGCGTCCCTCGTCGCCGGGCCGCACCCAGATCGCCAGCGCCACCTCCCGCCCGGAGCGGGTGGTGAAGTGGTCGCGCACCGCGACCAGCGGGCCGGCGACCAGCGCGAACAGGTAGCAGGGTTTGGGATGGGGGTCGGTCCAGGTGATGCAGTGGCGTCCGTCGGGCAGCGTCTCGAGCGGTCCGGGATTGCCGTTCGAGAGCATCACCGGGCAGGCGGTGCGATCGGCGAGGATGCTCACCGTGTAGCGCGCCATGACGTCCGGGCGGTCCGGGAAATAGGTGATGCGCCGGAAGCCCTCCGCTTCGCACTGGGTGAAGAAGGCGCCGTTCGAGACGTAAAGCCCGGAGAGTTCCGTATTGGCGGCCGGGTCGATGCAGGTCTCGATCTCGAGCAGGCAGGCATCCGGGACCGCATCGATGATCAGCGTCGTGCCCTCGAGCCGCCAGCGCTCGGCGCCGAGCCCGACGCCGTCGATCGCGATGGCGAGCACCGGCTGGCCGGCCCCATCGAGTCGCAGTGCGGGGCTGCGCCCGGCGGCCGGGTTGCGCCGCAACGCCAGCGCCGAGCGCACCCGGGTCGCGTGCAGATCGAGGCTGAACTGCAGGCGGACCGTATCGACGAGGTAGGCGGGCGGCTGGTAATCGGCGAGCCGGGTCTCGCGTGGCGCGGGTGCGGTGGTGGCAGCAGGAGAGTCGGGCATGGCGCGTCCGGAGTTCAAAATGCACGGGAATTATGAGGGCGGAAACTACCACAAGCACAGAGGGATTCCGCTGCGATCTGCCCTTTGGCGCGAATGGCTCCCGCGGCCGCCCGGTGCGCACGGGCGCGGTCTCGCGCGGTCCCCGCGCTCGCCCGGCGCAGGGCGAGCGAGGGGCTATCGAGCCGTGGCGCGCAGCACCAGCGGGCTGCGTCCGCGGGCCTGCGGTCCCATGGCGTACAGATACGGCCCGGTAACCTCATCGGGCGCAGGATGCGCACCGCCGGGCTCCCCGGGGTAGTGCAAGCGCCGCCCAGGGGTCATGACCGCTCCGGTGTCGATGCCGAACACGCGCAGCGGATGCGCGCCGTCGGCGTGATATTCGTCGGCCAACACGCCGATCAGCGCTTCCTGTGCGGCCTTGGCCATGGCGAAGCCGCCCCAGAACGCCCGGTCAGCGGCATGCAAAGAGAAGCCGACGGCCGGATCGGATGATTTGTGCAGCAGCGGCATGCACCACTGGGTGAGGAAGAACGGCGCCGCCAGGTTGATGTTCATGACCTTGGTCCAGGTCGCCGGCGGATAATGCTCGAAGGGCGTCAGCGCGCCGATCCAGGCGGCGTTGTTGAGCAGTCCGTCGAGCCGCCCGAAGCGCTCATCGATGCGCGCGGCGATCTCGCGCAGACCGGCGATCGTGATACCGGAAAGATCCGCCGGACACAGCAGCGGCTCAACGGCACCGATGAGCGCCACTTCCTCGTTGAGTGACTCCAGTCCCGCCCGGTCCCAGTCGAGCAGGACCAGTTGCGCGCCATGACGCGCATAGCGCAGTGCAACGGCACGGCCGATGCCCTGTGCCGCTCCGCTCAGCAGGATGATCCGTCCGGCGAGCAGATCCGCGCCCGCGTCGTAACTCAACAGGCTGCCGTAGTCGGCCGCGCTCCAGTCGCTCGAGTCCATCGCACTCTGTCGTGTGGAAAAGTGCGCGCACTATACGACAAAGCCGACTGCCTCGCGCAGCTGCGCTCGGGCGAGCCGCATCGTGACGAATGTCAGTGTTTCGCGGTCGGCGTTGCGGTGAGTACGTATGAGCGTGACGCGATGCGACCGATACCATCTGCACCCAGATGGATTCGAACGCGCCCATGGTCACGCCCGAACGCAGTACAGCTGCGCCGAGCGGCGCCGGCGGCCGGGACGCACGCCGAGGGTGCTGATTCTTGTCGAGAAAACCCAATTTGTTTCCCCCGCTGGCGCGCTGCACGGCCGGCCGCCGCGACGCGCGGCGCCGCCCACCCGGTGCGGCGCGTCGCTGCGCGCGCAGCCGGTTGAGCCGACCGTGCGTGCACGGCGGTCTCGATCCGGCTCGATTGCAGCTCACCGTACAGCAGAACCGACGGCAGAAAGGCGCAAGCCATGAGAGATGATGCGAAGCAGGCACAACAAGACGTGGTCATGGATTCGATCCGGCCCGCGCCACCGACCGACAAGGCGCGCCGGAATTTTCTGATTTCCACCGCCGGAGTGCTCGGCGCCGGTGCGGTCGGGCTCCTGGCCGACGCGCTGATCGACAACATGAACCCCGGCAAGGCCGTCGAAGCGCTCGGAGCGCCGATCGAAGTCGATGTCAGCCGCATGGAGCCCGGGCAGCTGATTCTCGCCGAGTGGAAGAAAAAACCGATCTGGATCCTCAGGCGCGAGCCCTGGATGCTCAAGACGCTCGAGGACGCCTCGCTGCTGCAGCGGCTGAAGGATCCGCACAGCACCCAGAACCAGCAGCCGACCGCCCAATTCGTCAACGGCAACTACCGGGCACTTCGCCCGGAGTACTTCATTGCCGTCGCGCTGTGCACCCACATGCAGTGCATTCCCGGGTACCGGCCCGCGCCGCACACCCTGACGCCGTGGTGGCCGGGCGGATTTCACTGCGCCTGCCACGGCTCGATGTACGACTTTTCCGCGCGCGTGCTCGAGGGCTCTCCGGCACCCTCGAACATCCCGATCCCGCCGTATTTCTGGAAGTCCGCGACCGTGGCCCGCATCGGCGAGGTGGACGCGTCCGGGGCGAAGAAGAACTGGACGCCCGATATCTGGTGAGTGCGCCACCGCGCTGCCCATCGCAATCCATCAACGAAGGAAACGATCGCAATGAAATCCGCGTTGGCCGCACTCCTGATCGCCGTTGCCATTCTCCCCCCGGTGTACGGCAAGGACGATTACCACGGTCTGCCGCCGGCGGGCGCCGCAGCGCAGGGAGCGACCCTGCTCACCGTGTGTGCCGCGTGTCACGGCATGAATGGCATCGGCATGAGCCCGACGCATCCGAATCTCGCCGGACAAGGGTACGACTACATCCTGAAGCAATTGGAGAACTTCCGCAGCGGGGCGCGCAAATCGAGCGTCATGAACGGCATGGCCATGACCATTCCGCCTTCGCCTGAGCATGCGAACCTGAAGGCGATCGCGGCGTATTTCTCGCAGCTGAAGCCGATGTGGACCTATGTCGCTGCGGTCCCGGTGCCGGCGACCCCGGAGCAGCTTCAGCTCGGTAAGGTCGTCTACGAGCGAGGGGTCGCCGCCGAAGGCCTTCCGGCCTGCGCGGCGTGTCACGGCCTGAACGGGGAGGGCAACGGTCCGATGGCGATACCGGCGCTCGCCGGACAGCATGCCCCGTACATGCTCGGGGAGCTGCAGCGCTTCGCGAGCGGCCGGCGGACCAATAGCCCCGGCCAGGTCATGTACACCATCGCCCGGACGATGACGGCGGATGAGCAGAACGCGGTCATCGCCTACCTCGCGACATTGAATCCCGAGCAGGTGCTCGGCACGGGTCCGAAGAATTTCACCGCTTATGCGCAGCTGCACGGCGCGACGGGTGCGCCGAAGGCGCACTGAATGCGCTGCGGTCAGCCGGCGCCGCTTGCGCGCGCCGCGGCATCCCGACACGGCGGCAACGTACGTACTGCAAGGTCTTCAAATCCATGAACAACAGCAAGCCATCAAAATCGAGCGGTGTGTTCGGCTGGTTCGATCAGCGTCTGCCGATCTCCGCCACGTGGCGCAGCCAGGTCGCGCGCTATCCGGCGCCGAAGAACTTCAATCTCTGGTACTTCTTCGGCTCGCTCGCCATGCTGGTGCTGGTGATGCAGCTGGCGACGGGGCTGTTTCTCGCGATTCATTACCAGCCGAACCCGCACCTGGCGTACTGGTCGGTGCTGCGCGGCATCCAGCGCGACTCGCGCTGGGGCTGGCTGATCCGCTACATGCACATCGTCGGGGCGTCGGCCTTCTTCCTTCTGGTCTACCTGCACATGTACCGGGCCGTGATGTACGGCTCGTACAAGAAGCCGCGCGAGCTGCTCTGGCTGGTCGGGATCTTCATCTACCTGGCGCTTGCCGCCGAGGCGTTCCTCGGCTACCTGCTGCCCTGGGGACAGATGTCGTACTGGGGCTCGGCGGTGGTGACGAACTTCGTGACCGCGCTGCCGGTGATCGGCAAGCCGATCGCGACCTGGATGCGCGGTTCGTTCGTCGTCGATCTGCCGACGCTGAACCGATTCTTCGTGTTTCACGTGTTCCTCATGCCGATGCTGCTGCTCGCGCTGGTGCTCGTGCACCTGATTGCGCTGCATCAGGTCGGCTCGAACAATCCCGACGGCATCGAGATTCACGACAACGTCAATGAGACCGGCTGGCCGCGCGACGGCATCCCCTTCCATCCGTACTACACGGTGAAGGACCTGTTCGGCGTCAGTGTGTTCTTCGTGATCTTCTTCTGGTTCGTGTTCTACAACCCGGCCGGCTGGGGGCTGCTCCTTGATAAGCTGAACTACACGCCGGCGAACATCCTGCATACGCCCGCGGACATTCATCCGCTGTGGTTCTTCCTGCCGTTCTACGCGATGCTGCGCGGCGTGCCGGACAAGCTGTACGGGATCATGGCGTTCGGCGGCTCGTTCGTGCTGCTCGCATTCCTGCCGCTGCTCGATCGAAACCCGATCCGCTCGATCCGCTACCGCTCGGTGCTCTACAAGTTCAACGTGCTGATGATGGCCGCTTCGTTCCTCTGGCTCGGCTGGATTGCGCATGGATTTGCCACCGAGCACAACATGGTGTACGGCCTGCACGTCACCGAAGTGTTCTATGCGACCTTCCTCGTGCTGCCGTTTTTCAATCGGCAGCGCTCGGTGCGCGCCACGGTGCTCTGGCTGGTGCTCGCCGAGGCGGCGGTGTGGCTGATCGACGTCTGGATGTACTCGATCAACGCACACGGCTGGCACTTGATGCTGCTCACGGACTGGATCCCGACGCTGTACCTGCTGGTGGTCTTCGGCGGTGCGCTCGCGTTCCCGGCCATGACGCGCGATGCAGCGAAGCTGCCCGAGCGACTCACCGCCGGCGGGATCTTCCACTGAGTACAGGCCGGCCGACGTTCCCCTTCGGGCGCGTGCCGGCCACGGACGCAACACAGACGAACTCATCTCGGCAGGTTCATGCAATGACACAGAAATCCTCTCCGCGCCGGCATCGTCCCGTCGTCTCGGCGCTGGCCGCGGTTGTGCTGGCCGCGGGCGGCGCGGCCTTCGGCTCCGTGGCCACTACGGCGCCGCCGCTGCGGCCGATCACGGTCAACCTCAAGGACAAGGCGGCGCTGCGCAACGGAGCGCTGTACACGGTGCACATGTGCGTCGCCTGCCATTCTCTGCAGGGCGTGCGTTACAGCTCACTGCCGAAAGTGCTCGGTCTGAGCCGTGAGCAGTTTCTCGCCACGATCGGCACGAACGGCAGTCACTTCCATGACACCATCACGAGCAACATGCCGCCGGCGATGATGGAGGCGTACGTGAAGATCGCCCCGCCGGATCTGACCGTGATCGCCAAACGGCGCTCGGCCGCGTGGCTGTATACCTATCTCACGTCCTTTTATGTGGATCCGTCACGGCCGACCGGCGTGAACAATACGGTCCGCTACAACGTCGCCATGCCGGATGTATTCGCCTCGATGCAAGGGCTGCAGAAGCCGGTGATGGTCGAGGGCCTGCGCTTCGGGAGTCCGGCCCAGGTGGCGGTCGGCGTGCAGCCGCTCACGCCAGGGAGCATGACCCGGGCGCAATTTGATCAGACGGCACGGGATATCGTTTCCTTCCTGTATGCGGTAGCCCATCCGCATCAGCAGCAGCGCGCGCGCCTCGGTCCCTGGATCCTCGGGCTCTTCCTGGCGCTCTCGGTGCTCACCTATCTCCTCTACAAGCTGTATTGGCGGCGCGTCATGACCAGCGAGGAGCGCTGGTGGAGAGTCGGCCGATGATCGGGGCGCTCGGCGCCGATGCGCCGCTCGCATCTCCCGCGGCCGATGTCGCGGTGCGCGATTCGCGGCGAGCGTATGCGGCGCTCGCGCTCGGCACGGTGCTGTTCGTGTTCACGATCTGGTACGAGGTGTATCGGGACACGCGGCCGGATGCGGCCGCGTGGCGCGATGCGGTGCTGCAGAGTCATCGTCAATGGCGCCTGCGGACCTCGTTCCTGTTCCTGATCTGGTCGATCCTGGCGGGATTCTGTGCGCCGTTCGGGTTCGCCTCGATCGTGTTCGTGCCGGTGTGGATCTGGTTCGTGTATCGCGTGGCGCGCGGTGCCGTGCAGTTCGCGCGTCACCGGGTCATCTGACGGTACCCGGGGTCGCTTCGAGCGCCTGTGGAGCGCGCCGGGACGGTGCGATCAGCGGGTCTGAGCGTCGACGGTTCGCGCGAGCGCCGCGAGCGCCGGTGCGACGCTCACCGGGTAGGCGCTCTCAGGGGTGAGCGCCCGCAGTGCCTCGGGCAGACGGTGCAGCTCCTCGGCGGCGAAGGCGCGCACCGCGGCCAAGGGCGGCGAGGGGGCCAGACGCCGGCCGGCGGACATGACGGGTTTCAGCAGCGCCTCGCCGGGTTGAGCATCCTGCTCCAGGGTGAGCGTGTCCTCGGCCATGCGACCATCGGTGCCATATCGGCGCCAGACCTGCTTGCGGCCCGGCCACGTGGCCTTGCCCTCGGAGCGCTTGCGGCGGGCGATGCCACCGTATTCCTGCAGCTTGTAGACGCACTCGAGGTAGGGCTGGTCGGCCGAGGTGTTCATGCGGGTGCCGACGCCAAAGCCGTTGATCGGGGCCGCTGAGGCGACCAGCTCGGCAATCGAGTACTCATCGAGGCCGCCGCTGGCGAAGATCTCAATCGAACTGCAGCCACCGGCATCGAGGATCTCGCGCACGCGCCGTGCATGCACACTGAGGTCGCCGCTGTCGAGGCGCACGGCGCGGATGTGGATGCCGTCGGCCGCGAGCTTCCGGGCGAGCGGTACGATGCTCCGCGCTGCCGCTTCGGTATCGTAAGTGTCGATCAGCAGCGTGTTGGCCTGCGGGTGCGAACGGGCGAAATGCTCGAATGCGGTCAGCTCATCCGTCTCGGCCTGGATGAACGAGTGCGCCATGGTGCCGTAGAGCGGAATATCCCAGCGCATGCCCGCCAGCACCGTGGCCGTGCCGTCGAATCCGGCGAGATAGCTGGCGCGCGCGGACAGCAGGCCCGCCTCCGCGCCGTGTGCACGGCGCAGACCGAAATCCACGAGCAGATGCTGCGGCGCGGCGAGGCGCACCCGCGCCGCCTTGGCGGCGATCAGGGACTGGAACTGCAGCAGGTTGATGATCCGGGTCTCGACCAGCTGCGCTTCGCGCAGCGGGGCGACCACGCGCAGGATCGGCTCGTTGGCGAAGAACACCGACCCTTCGGGCATCGCGGCCACATCGCCGGTGAAGCGCAGGTCGGCGAGTGAGGCGAGGAAGCGCGGTGAAAATCGCCCGCAGCGTTCCAGCCAGGTGAGCTCCGCATCGCTCAGGCGCAGCGTCTCGAGGTACTCGAGCACCTGTTCGAGACCCGCGGCGACCAGGAAGCCGCGGGCCGGGGGCAGATCGCGCACGAAGAATTCGAATACGGCGGTGTCGTTCATGCCCTGATCGAAATAGGCCTGCAGCATGGTCAGCTGATACAGGTCGGTGAGCAGGGCGCTGGTCTCGGGCATGGTCGGTCTTTCTGAACACGAAGGGGGGCGTTGCGCCCGCCGGCGCGGCATCCGTGTGGTGTCCGGGTGCGCCGGATCGGGGCGGTCCGGAGTCGGATCCCGCCACCTGCGCAACGACCGTGATCTGCGGGGTGGACAGGCGGGGCTACGGACTGAACCGCGTGGCGCCGCAACATCCGGCGGGAAGGCGGCGGTGCGGGAAAAATCATAGCACGCACCGCCGGCGCGCCGCCGTATTCGACCGGCACCTCGCTACGAGAGGGCGCCGGCCGGCGGGTCCAGGGTGACCGGCGGCCGGCGCGGTGAGAGCGTGTCGGACGGCTGTGCCGGCCGCAGAACCGGGCCATCGAGGCACGCTGCCGGCCCTTCCGCAGTGTGGGGGACTCGACGCTTGCCGAGTCGCGCGCGTCGTGGTATCTGTAGCGCGTGCCCAAGTCTCACCCCCATCGCGCTGCGTCCTATCGATTTTATTGGCCGCATTCCCAGGCGGTGGGTGGGCTGTTGTCGGTTTCATGACCTAGTCGAGACAAGAAACAACCCCGAAAACCGCCAGTCCCCTGGCGGTTTTTTTTCGCCCCGGGGACTCGCCACCGGAGCCCAATATGCATACACAGACAGACGATCTGCGCATTCGCGGAATGACCGAGCTCGCGACCCCCGAAGAGGTGGTTCGCGAGCGCCCCTGTTCGGACCGCGCGGCCGGCACGGTGAGCGAAGCCCGTCGGGCGTTGCAGGACATTCTGCACGGCCGGGACGAACGGCTGGCGGTCGTGATCGGCCCGTGCTCGATCCACGACGCGCAGGCGGCCCAGGAGTACGCGGCACGCCTGGCGAGTGAGCGGGCACGGCTCGCCGATTCGCTCGAGATCGTGATGCGCGTGTATTTCGAGAAGCCGCGCACGACCGTGGGCTGGAAGGGGCTGATCAACGATCCGGATCTCGACGGCAGTTTCCGCATCAACGATGGCCTGCGACTGGCACGCGGGCTCCTGGTTCAGATCAATGAGCTCGGGCTGCCGGCCGGATGCGAATTCCTCGACATGATCACTCCGCAGTACATCGCCGATCTGGTCTCCTGGGGCGCGATCGGGGCGCGCACGACCGAGAGCCAGATTCATCGCGAGCTCGCATCCGGCCTGTCCTGCCCGATCGGCTTCAAGAACGGAACGGACGGCAACGTGCGCATCGCGGTGGACGCGGTGCGCGCCGCTTCGCAGCCCCATCATTTCCTCGCCGTCACCAAGCAGGGCCGCAGCGCGATCGCAGCGACCGCGGGCAATCCGGACTGTCACGTCATCCTGCGCGGCGGACACGTCCCCAATTACGATGCCCCGAGCGTCGAGGCGGTCTGCCGGGAAACGCTGGCCGCGGGCCTGACGACGCGGTTGATGATCGATGCCAGTCACGGCAACAGCGGCAAGCGCCCCGAGCGCCAGCCGCTCGTCATCGAGGACATCGCCGCACAGATCGAGGCCGGGGAGCGGCGGATCGGCGGCGTCATGATCGAGAGCAACCTCGTCGCGGGGCGCCAGGATCTCGTCCCGGGCAAGCCCCTCGTTTACGGCCAGAGCGTCACGGATGGGTGCCTGGACTGGACGAGCTCGGTCAGGGTGCTCGAACGGCTGGCGGCGGCCGTTGCGCGCCAGCGCGAACGGGTCGGGCGCAGGCGAGGCGCCTCGGCGCTCGGCGGGTGCTGAACCTCAGGGGAGTGCGGCCGCGGCGCAGGGCGCGCAGCGCGCCGCGGGGGGGCGCAGAGGGCAGGTTGGGGCAGTAAGGACAATCACGGATGATCCTCAGCCGCTGATCGCTCAATCTTGCGGGCAATGCCTCACGGCTCGGCCCTGAAGGAGTGGGCGGCATGAAGCGCATCATCCTGTTCGCCGCGGTCAACATCGCTGTGCTCGCGGTGATCACCGTCGTCGTCGAACTCCTGGGACTCGATCGATATCTGGCGGCCCGTGGCGTCAGCCTCACCGGTCTGCTGATCCTGAGCGCGGTGTTCGGCTTTGGCGGCGCGTTCGTCTCACTCGCGCTGTCCAAATGGATGGCGAAGCGCGCGATGGGCGTGACGGTGATCGGCGCGCCGCAGAATGCCACGGAACACTGGCTGCTCGAGGCGGTCGGCGCGCATGCCGCGCGGCTGCACCTGGCCATGCCCGAGGTGGGGATCTTCGAGTCGCCCGCCATGAACGCGTTTGCGACCGGGGCGCGGCGCAATGCCGCGCTGGTCGCCGTCAGCCGAGGACTGCTCGAGGGCATGGCGCCCGAGGAGGTGCGCGCGGTCCTCGGGCATGAGATGACTCACGTCGCCAATGGCGACATGGTGACGCTGACGCTCCTGCAGGGCGTGCTCAACACCTTCGTGATCTTCCTGGCGCGGGTCGTCGGTACCGCGATCGACGGTGCCATCGGCGGACAGCGCGACGAGCGGGCCGGGGGTGGGATGTTCTACTTCTTTACGGTGATCATCCTGCAGATCGTGTTCGGTGTGCTGGCGACCCTGATCGTCATGGCCTTCTCCCGTCACCGCGAATACCGGGCTGACGCGGGCGGTGCGCAGCTCGCCGGACGCAACAGCATGATTGCGGCGCTGCACGCGCTGGAGCGGACTGAAGTGGCGACGTTGCCCGGGCAGTTCCGGGCGTTCGGCATCGCCGGGGAGGGCATGCGCGGGCTGATGAGCCGGCTGTTCATGAGCCATCCGCCCCTGCCGGAGCGCATTGCCGCGCTCCAGAGACTCACTGCAGCCGCTTGAGTGGCGTGCCCTGCCCGCTGCTGCGAGCTGCGGCTCATCAGGGGAAGGCGGGTCGGGGCCGCGGGGGGCATGCCGAACCCCATGTGCCGACCACGGCGCCCAGGCTCGCCGGTCCAGTGAGGCCGGACGACGCACCGGCTCCTGCAAAGATGCCGGCGACGCCGAGACGCGCTAAGCTGATCCCGATCGCCGGCACGAGGGAGTCTCATGCGTTTACTCGGGAACGTTCTGTGGTTCATCTTCGGCGGATTCATCACCGGTCTGGGCTGGTGGGTGGCAGGCCTGTTCGCGGCCATCACCATCGTCGGCATCCCGTTCGCCATTGCGGCTTTTCGGATCGGAACGTTCACGTTCTGGCCGTTCGGACGGGAAATCATCGACGATCCGACGCGCAGCGAAGCGCGAAGTCTGCTGACACTGATCGGTAACATCGTGTGGATCATCCTCGGGGGGCTGTGGCTCGCGCTCGGACATCTCGTCTGCGCGTTGCTGTTCGCGGTGACCATCATCGGTATCCCGTTTGCGCTTCAGCATCTGAAGCTCGCGCACCTCTCGCTGACGCCGTACGGCAAGCGCATCGTCGTGCGGCCGTGAGCGTGCACCTGCCATTCTGAGAGACAGCTGGCGGGAAGAATCAAGAAGTTGCGCAGAGGCATGCGCGCGAGGGGAGGGGCGAATGCGGTGGATTTTTCGGGCGGTGGCGCTCACTGTGCTCCTCGGTGTGCTAGCCGGATGCGCCAGTACGAATCGCGCTGCGCTCCGCGGGCAGTCTGCCCGCGTCGCACGGGTACCGACGCGATTCGCGGGGCAACCGGCGCCTCGTCTCCTCGCACCGACTGACGCGCAGTCGCAAGGTGGGTTCGCAGCGGCACACGCGGCGGCCATGCACGGTGACGCGGCAGCGGAGTACGTCGTAGGTTCGGATTATCTGCGCGGTGTGGGCGTGCAGGAAAATGACCCGAAGGCGGCATTCTGGTTGCGCAAAGCGGCCTTGCAGGGTGTGGGACCGGCGGAGTGCGATCTGGGGTATTTGTACGAACACGGGCGGGGCGTTGTGCGCGATTATCACCGCGCCGTGAAGTGGTACGGCAAGGCGGCGGCCCAGGGTGTCGCCAACTCGCAGTACAATCTTGGGCTGATTTACGCAAATGGTTATGGTGTCGCGCGCAACTACGCTGTGGCGCTGAAGTGGTTTCGCGCCTCGGCGGCTCAGGGCGACTCGGATGCGGAGTCGGGTATCGGTATGTCGTATCTCAACGGCTGGGGCGTGCCAATCGACGACCGTAAGGCGCTTCTTTGGCTGCACAAGGCGGCCGCGCAGGGAAATGCCATTGCCGGCGAGAACCTCGGCGCGCTCTACGAAGACGGCCGGGGCGTCGCCCAGAGTGATGCCCGAGCGGATCGATGGTTCCAGCGGTCTGCACAGAGAGGCGATGCGCTGGCGCAGGCTGCGCTCGGGCTGGCATATCTGCGCGGAAGTGGTGTTCAAGAGGACCGTGTCCGCGGGATTTACTGGCTGCGGCAGGCTTCGATGCGGGGGTATTCGAACGCTCAGGACCTGTTGGGGGACATCTATTGGCAGCAGGGTCACTATGTCCGCGCCGTCAAGTGGTATCGGCAGGCTGCGGCCGAGGGAAATCCGCGCGGTGAGTACTATCTGGGCACTGCCTATCAGACCGGCAAGGGAGCTGCACAGAGTCTGCGCGAGGCGGTCGCATGGTTTCACAAGGCAGCCATTGGCGGGGAAGCGCAGGCGCAACTCATGCTGGGTCTGCAATACATGGCGGGCCGCACCGTGACGAAGAACATTGAGCTCGGGTATGCGTGGGTCGCCGTCGCGGCGGATTCACCAGAGCCTGCGAAATACGCGGCGCTCGTGCGGGACAAAATTGCCTCGGAAATGACACCAGCGCAGCTCGCGCAAGCCGCGCAATGGGTAAGAGCGTGGAGGGTGGGGCGCGACATCGACTGAAAAACGACACTGCCGGACGGCCTGCAGCGCACGGCAACGGCGCGGATGAATCAGGCCGAGCCTCGATTCAGGGAGCTTCCGCGCTCAGAGGAGTAACCGGCTGGTTGCGACGCATTCCGGCGTCTGTGCGACATCGACGCTTGCCCCGTGGACCGCAGCGAACTCGCACGCGGGCCAGACTACGGCACGAATATCTTGTCGAGCTGACCGGGCGGGGTACCCGGGCCGTTGTCGGCGACGCTGATGACGAAACGCCCGTTGGTAAGTTGGGCAGTGACGGCGATCACTCCGGCGGGCGTATCCGAGAGCGCATCGACGACATTGCGCATGAGATTGATGGGTGTGAAAACGCTCGGCGTTTTGCGCATGGCTGAAGGGTGCGCCAGTCGGCGGCTTTGAGCAGGACTCGCGCCTTCAAAATGAAGGGGCCCCGGTTGGGGCCCCTGGAATTCACCTGGGAATGGCGCTATTGCGCCGTGTAATTGGATTCAATGAACTTCGCCACCCTGTCGTGCAGCGGCTTGAGCACTTTGGGATTGAGATAGATCATGTGGCCGGAGGGGAAGAATTTGTAGCGGATGTTCTTCTGTAGCTTCGCCGGGATTGTGAGTTGATGCATTTCATACTCGGCTGCGTAGAACGCCGTGCCGAGATCAAAGTATCCCCCGAGCAACAGGATCTTAAGGTCAGGATTGAACTTCATCGCAGACGCCAAATCCGGCATCACATTCGGGGTGAACGGCAGTTGGAATGGCGCGCCCGGCTGCATGTGCTTCCAGCTCCAGTCTCGGAATACGCTGATTTCGGTCTTGTATTTCATGTGCTCGCCGAAATGCAGCGTATTGCGCACGTAGCTATTGAACTCCGCGACGGTGGGCGCGTTGATCGCCGAGTCCAGCGGATCGTACATGGCGCTCTCCCCGAGGGAGTCCATTGCCGGTCCGCTGTAGCGGGAGTCGAGTCGTCCCGTGACGTCATCGTCACCGGGTAACTCGTGGCGGAATTGGCCGCCGCGTACCCTGAGATTCGCCTTGAGAAGGTAGGCGGTGGGGAGCCCCGTGTACTCGTGCAGCTTTTCCGCTATCTGTTGTTTCACCGAAGGGTCGAGCTGATCGCCCTCATCGAGGGCGGAAAGATAGGGTCCCATCGCAAATTGCTCGACCTGGCTAAGCAGGGGCTTGAGCTCCTCGGGCTGATTGGGGAGCTTGTGATGATACCAGGCGGTCGCGGTGTAGCTGGGAAGGCCCAGGGCGTAGCCGATGTTGATGCCCGGATCAATCTCGGGGAAATCGAGATTGATGTTGAAGTTGAGAATCGAGGATTGCAGGACTACGCCGTTCAGACCGACGGCTGCGTCCCGTTCCAGAAGGTTGGCGAGCACCGCAGAGCGGGTCGTGCCATAACTCTCGCCGTATAGGAATTTTGGCGAATTCCAGCGATTGTTACGCGTCAGGAACTGCGTAATGAACTGTACGAAGGCATGAGCGTCCGGATCGATGCCGTAGACGTCCGATGGCTTGCCGGCGCCACCCTCGCTTTTGCCTAGCACCCTGCCGAAGCCGGTTCCCGGCGCATCCACGAATACCTCATCGGTGGCGTCGAGGAGGCTGTAATTATTATTGACTAGTTGGTACGGCGCCGGCGGCGTCAGCGTCCCGCTGCCGACGATGACTCGCTTCGGTCCGAATGCGAGCATGTGCAGCCAGACGGTCGATGAGCCAGGGCCGCCATTGTAGAAGAATGTGATGGGACGATTCTGCTCGTCGCGTACCCCACTTTTGAAGTAGGCGAAGTAGGACATGCTGGCGATCGGCTTGCCGTCCTTGTTCTTCAGGATGAGGATGCCACTCTTGGCTTCATAGCCGATGCGATGTCCCTCGATCGTCACCACGCCGTGCGTGATGGAGCTGTGCGCTTTGGGTGCCTGGGCGCTAGTGGTCTTGCTGCCCTTGCCGTGCGGAGTCGGGCTGGCCGCAAGGGGCCTGTCTCTCGTCGGTGCACCGGGCCGTGCGATGTCGAGACTTGCGAGACTGCTTCGCGCCGTTGCTTCCCGAGCAGTGCAGCCGATCAGGCCTGCGGTGAACATGAGCAGCACCGCGCACGCCTATTGCACAATTTGCCTCGCGACGCTGACGTTGGCAACCATCTGTCCGACTTTGGGTTCCGCACGGAAAACGGCGCCGTCCATACTGCATGATCCTATTCCAGGGTCTCGAGGGAGCCTGGAGTTCGTCAGAATTGTCGCCCGGCCAAAATCAATGTGTACGTCGGACTCAGTCGCCGCCGTGCCGGGCGAGTCTCATGCACCGCGAGTGCGTAGTACCCTACTTGGTGGTAGTAGGTGATACGGGCGCGAACGTGCGCCTCGGTGCCTTTGAAGCCGAGATTGTGGAAGATGTTCTCAATGAGAGCGATGCGCTCGTCATCGACCTTGTGCACCTTGCGCGCAACCTCCGGTGAGCGCCGAGCCCAGTCGCGCACAGCGGCGTCGTACTGTGGGCTGTAGTCCTCGTCCTCGACCCACATCTCGATCAGTTCTTTGAATTGGGCCTCGCCATCCTTGCGGTCGCGGGCGGCGATCCGACGCAGGGCTCGTGTATTGACCTCCTGCCAGTCCTTCAATACCCGCTCGAGGAGCGCATCGCGGCTGCCGAAGTATCCATAAAAGCCGCCACGCGTGACCCCGAGCCGCTGGGAGATGCTTTGTACGGTGACCGCTTCCACGCCTCCCTTGATCAGCATCTCGCGGGCGATTTCGAACCAGTCCTGTCGGACGCGCTTCACCATGGCGTCATTCTACTTGAGCACGACGGTTCGGTTGCCGTTGCGGAAGACGCGCCGTTCCGAATGCCATTTGATGGCGCGGTTTAGTACCACCGTCTCGAGCTCGCTGCCGACGACCGTGAGGTCCTCAGGGGACTGCGTGTGATCGACCCGCTCGACCTCCTGTTCGATGATGGGGCCCTCATCGAGGTCGGTGGTGACGTAGTGTGCTGTGGCGCCGATGAGCTTGACCCCGCGGGCATGCGCCTGGTGATACGCCTTGGCGCCCTTGAAGCCCGGGAGAAAGGAGTGGTGGATATTGATGGCACGTCCATCAAAGTAGCGGCACGCGTCCGCGGTGAGGATCTGCATGTAGCGGGCGAGCACCAGGAGCTCGGCATCGACCTGCTCGAAGAGCCCGATCAGGCGCCGCTCCTGCTCGGCCTTGCGGCCGTCGATGACGGGCAGGTAGTGGTAGGGCACGCCGTGCCATTCAGCCAGGCTTCTCAGGTCCTGGTGATTGGAGGCGACCGCCACCACCTCGACTGGCAGGGTTCCCGTGCTCCAGCGATGCAGGATGCTGTTCAGGCAGTGACCCTGGCGTGAGACTGCGATGACCGCCCGGCAGCGCCGCTCGACTTGGTGGAACTGCCAGCTCATGCTGAAGCGCTGCCCGACCTCCTCGCCGAACTTGCGGTCCAGTACCTCGAGCGAGGGAATCCCGCGACCGATGTCGTGAAACGCGGTGCGCATGAATGACATGCGCGTATGGGGGTCATTGTGGTGCTGCGCCTCGGTGAGCGTGGCATGGTTCGCGGCCAGGAATCCTGCAATGGCCGCAACGATTCCCGTGGTGTCCGGGCAGGCCGTGGTGAGGACAAAGAGCCTCGGGGACGGGTTTGCCGCGGAGTTTTCCGCGAGAGGCCCCGGAGTGCTGGCGCTCGTTCTGGGATCGAGGGTAGTGGGCATGTGAGCTTCAGGAGATGGGTGCGATCCGGTCATAGGGCAGGAGGCAGGCCCGGGCGTCCTGCCGCATCGGCGAGCCAATCAGCTAGATGTCTCGCATAGCTGCGATCGACGATACAGCGCAAGCGGTGAGGGTCTCCCTCAGGAGTCCAGAGGATGGCGGGAATGTCCGCAAGCCCCGTGCGACTGCAGCGGCCGCTGGGGAATGCGTCGGCGTGCAGATTGAGCGTGCACCCGCCCATCAGAACGTCGGCGCAACGCGTGCCGCTCAATTCACAGACCGCCAAGGCGTCACTCAGATCCGTCACGGCGGTGAGCTGAGCCGTCAGCTGGCCGGTGAGGGCGGCCCGAAGGGATTCGGTTTCGCTGGCGGGGCAGGCGAGGAGCCATTCGGTGGGGGTGAGCCAGAGGAGGGCGCAATCTGCGCCGGCGCTTGCCGTTTGGGGTGCCGGGAGCGGCAGTCCCGTGTGGCTCATGAGGGCATCCTGCAACGCCGAGTCGGATGGGCTCTGCAGCAGCAGAAATCCCCCTCCGGAAAGCCACGTCACTTGGAGATCGGGCATCGCGACGAAGCGCGTGTCGCCGCCCTGGATCAGGGTATCGAACGGCTGCTGATGCTCAAGCATTGAGGCGGTGACCTTCTGGATCGTACCAACGGGGCGAGACGATTCGAGCCGGGAATGTGCGCCCGCAGAAGTACACATGGACCGCCTCGCCCGTCCGGGCCTGGCCGGCCTTAACCAAGCCGAGGGCGACGCTGCGGCCGAGCGCCTCGCTCATGCAGCTCGAGGTCACATAGCCCTGGCTGGCATTGCGAGTGGTGGCATCTGCGATCACATGGCTCCCGACCGGCAGTACCGTGCCTGGCTGTTGAGCCTCGAGGCCTACGAACTGCAGACGATCTGGCCGCATCGCATCCGGGCGCTCGAGGGAGCGGCGGCCGACGAAGTCGTCTGATTTCTTCGCCAGCAGAGCGCCCATGCCCACATCGGCGGGAATGCTGCGTCCGTCCGTATCGGTACCCACGTGCAGGTATCCCTTCTCGGTTCGCAACTCCTGCAGCGCCTCCAGACCCAGCGGTAGAACGCCGAGATCCGCGCCCTTCGCGAGGAGCCTTTCCCAGAGGGCGGTCGTGTAGCCCGCCGGGATGTTGATCTCGAAGGAGAGCTCCCCGGTGAATCCCACCCGGGCGATGCGCACGGGCACACCTTCCAGGCTGCCGCAGCGGATGGAGAGATGAGGAAAAGCGCTTGGCTCAAGATCGATGTCCGTCTCGAGACGCGCAAGCAGCGCCCGCGCATGGGGGCCGGCGACGGCGATGTTGCCCCAGGCTGAGGTCACGTTCGTGACGAGCACCTTAAGATCCGGCCATTCGCACTGCAGCCATTCCTCGAAGCCAGCGAAGATGCGGCCGGCCCCACCGCTGGTGGTGCTCACGAGGAAGTGGTCCTCGCCGATGCGCAGGCACACCCCATCATCGATGATGATGCCGTGCTCGTTCAGCATGAGGCCGTACCGGCCGCGGCCGACGGCGAGGGTTTTCATGCCGTTGTAGTACATGCGGTTCAGGAAGAGCGCCGCATCGGGGCCTCGCACTTCGATCTTGCCGAGTGGCGAGCCGTCAAGGAGGCTCACCGCCGTGCGCGTGGCACGCTTCTCGGCCCGGATGCAATCCTCCCGGTGGCTGCGATCACCGGCGTACCAGGCCGGACGAAGCCAGCCCCCGAAGTCCTCGAGCACCGCGCCGTGCGCGGCGTGCCAGCGATCGAGCGGGGTGCGGCGCAATGGATGATAGAAGGCCCCGACGCGCCGTCCCGCCAGGCTCCCCAGCGTGACCGGATCGTAAGGGGGGCGAAAGGTGGTATTGCCGACCTGCGGGATCGAGGTGTCGGTCAGCTCGGCGAGGATGGCGAGCGCATTCATGTTGCTCGTCTTGCCCTGATCGACCGCCATGCCGGTGGTGGTGTAGCGTTTGACGTGCTCCACCGAGCGCAGGTTCTCTCGCACGGCGAGCTCGAGGTCCCCGCGTGTGACATCGTTCTGCAGGTCAACCCAGGCCTTGCGGCGTGAGCGTTGAGGACTCGACCAGAACGCGGAGGTGGCTGCCAGCTCCATGTCCGTGGTCGGGGCCCGTCCGGCATCGCGTGTGGCTCCAGCGGCCTTGGCGGCTTCGCGTCCAGCGGCGAAACCATCCGTCAGGCAGTGGTGCAGCGCCAGATTACCGGCCGCCGCCCCTGCGCAGCGGAAGCTCTTCGGGCCGGCACCCGGAAGCAGGGCGGCGCGCTCGGGGTCGTAGCGCAGCTGTCCCTTGGCTTGCGAGAACAGGTGCACCGAGGGCGTCCACCCGCCGGACACGCAGAGGAGATCGCACTCGAGCCGATGGGCCGAGTTTTCGTTGATGCGGCCGGCCGCAGCGCCGATGTGCCCGACGTCGATGGCCTTGACGGCACGGCCACCGTGGGCGCGTACCGGGTAGTAGCCTGCCATGACCCTGATTCCAGCGCTGCGGGCCCGCAAAGCCGCCTCTCCCGGTTCAGCGCGGGTATCGACGATGGCGCAGATCTCGACTCCGGCGGCCTGCAGGGTGCGGGCGGCCTCATATGCGGAGTCCCCGCTCGTGACCACGACGGCTCGGTGCCCCGGCCGCACAGCGTACTGTGCAGCGTAGGTCATTGCGGCCGAGGCGAGCATGATCCCCGGCAGATCGTTCTCCGGAAAGACGATCGGACGCTCGATCGCGCCGGCCGCGACCACCACCTGGACGGCCCGAACGTGCCAGAGCCGTTCGCGCCGGCCGGCGCTTTCGGGCTCACTGAGCTTTTCCGAGAGGGCAATGAGGTTGTGGTCATAACAGCCGAATGCCGTCGTGCGGGTGAGCACGCGCACATGGGGGGCGGCGCGCAGCTCACGCTCGACGGATGCCGTCCAGTCGAGCGCGGTTTGGGCATCGATCCGCTTCGCTTCCCATTGGAGTGCGCCGCCGAGCGCCGGTCGATCGTCCGCCAGGATCACTCTAGCGCCGGCTCTGCTTGCGGCAAGTGCTGCAGCAAGTCCTGCAGATCCTCCTCCGATCACCAGGACGTCGCAGTGCTCGTGCCGCTCCTCGTATCGATCGGGATCGGGTTGAGTCGGGGCGAGCCCGAGGCCAGCCGCTCGTCGGATCGAAGGCTCAAACATGTGCCAGCTCGGCCACATGAAGGTCTTGTAGTAGAAGCCGGCGGGCATCAGCCGGCCGAGAAGCTGAAATGGCGCGAAGGCGTCAGAGCGGGCACTGGGCCAGCAGTTGACGCTGCGAGCGCTCAGTCCGTCACGCAGCTCCACTTGGGTCGCCTTGAGATTCGGTGTCGTGCGCGCCCCGACCCCGAGTTGAACGATGCCATTCGGCTCCTCGCACCAGGCACCGACCAGTCCCCGGGGACGGTGGAGCTTGAAGCTTCGCCCGACGATGCGCACGCCATTGGCCAGCAGTGCGGAGGCGAGGGTATCGCCGGCGAAACCCCAATAATGCTCACCATCGAACTCGAAGGCGAGGGGATGCGTGCGATCGATGCGGCCGCCGCTCGCGAGCCGCCATTCATTGCCATTCACGTGCGCGCCTCGGACGATGTGTCGTCGAATTTAGCAGTGGCGCGGATCTCGTGCGTGACGGTGCTGCGAACCATGACGAACCATTGCCGACATCCCCATGCGTGCAGCCAGCGCTCACGCACGAAACCTCTTGGGTTGTCTCTCATGAAGAGGTACTCGGCCCAAGCCTCGTCCGAGACCTGCTCCGGCGGCCCGGGACGCACGAGGGGCAGTTCACCGCCCCAGCGAAATTCGGGCTCATCGCGAGGTCCGCACCAGGGACAGGTGATTTGCAGCATCGACGGGCGCCTCAGTGTGAGATACCGGCAGCAGCGCCTTCGTCGATCATGGCGCCGCGGGTGAATCGCTCGAGCGTGAAGCCTTCGGCGGCCGGATGCTGGCGCCCGGTCGCCAGCAGGTGTGCGAACACGAAGCCGCCGCCCGGAATGGCCTTGAAGCCGCCAGTGCCCCAGCCGCAGTTGAGATAAAGCCCCTTTACGGGCGCCGCATCGATGATCGGGGAGGAGTCGTGGACCACATCCACGATGCCCGCCCACTGGCGCAGCATCCGCATGCGGCTGAAGCAGGGAAAGAGCTCGAGGAGTCCGGCGACCGTGCCCTGCAACGTGGGAAGATTGCCGCGCTGCGCATAGGACGGGTAGAGGTCGAGTGCGCCGCCCGTGACGAGTTCCCCCTTGTCGGATTGGCTGACGTATGCGCCCGTCGACATCGACATGACGACGCAGGATAGGACCGGCTTCACCGGCTCGGTCACGAACGCCTGCAGCGCATGGCTCGTCACCGGCAAGCGAAAGCCTGCCTTGGCGGCAAGGACACTGCTGTGACCCGCGACGGCTAGGGCGACCTTGGGCGCGCGAAGCTCGCCCCGGTTCGTCTCAACGCCCACGATGCGGTCGCCTTCGCGCAGGAACCCCACGACTTCGCAATTCTGGATGATGTCCACCCCGAGCGCATCGGCAGCGCGGGCGTAGCCCCAGGCGACGGCATCGTGCCGCGCGACCCCCGCGCGTCTTTGCAGCACGGCGCCTTTGACCGGATAGCGGGCGGTCGGCGAGTCGTTCAGGAGAGGAACCCACTCACGGATCTCGGACGGCTTAAGAATCTCGCCGTCGATCCCGTTGAGGTGCATGGCATTGAGCCATCGGGCGAGCATCTCGAGCTGGTGGGTATTGTGGGCCAGGGTGAGGATGCCGCGTTGGCTCAACATGATGTTGAAGCCGATGTCGCGCGAAAGACCTTCATAGAGACGCAGTGACAGGTCGTAGAGTCGGGCGCTCTCGGGATAGAAATAATTGGAACGGACGACCGTAGTATTGCGGCCCGTATTTCCCCCACCGAGCCAGCCTTTCTCGATCACCGCGACATTGTGGATGCCATACTCCTTGGCGAGGTAATAGGCCGTGGCGAGCCCATGGCCACCCCCGCCGATGACGATGACGTCGTAGCGCTGCCGGGGCTGCGGGCTGCGCCACAGCTGCGGCCAACGCTCGTGAAATGAAAGGGCGTTGCGGACAAGGCTGAAAGCGGAAAGGCGCATCGGCATCACTCGAGACTTCCGTTCGCCAGAGTATACATGGGTGTATAGTCCTGTCCGCAAGTCGTATCGGATCAATTGCGCCATGAATATACAATGGTGTACAGTTTGAATATGCCCCGTCCCTTTTGGGGAAAGGTGGCGGTATTGATTTTTCCGGCATCCGGCCGACCGTGCGCGCATGGGCCGTCTCGATCTCATCGCTGTCATTTTGATCGTCGCCGACGGGGCGCTTGTTCAACGGCCAGAATTCCGGAGTCGCGGTCATGAGCGTGAGCGAAGCGCCAGGTGCAATCCAAGAGGCGCGGTCCTGCGGTCCCGCGGTCCCGCGGTCCCGTGGGATCGTGGCTGATGCCTGGGAGGAGCGGCGCCCATCGAACGACGACAAAGGTCGGCTCGCGGGCGGGACGCTGTTTCCGCAGGATCCTTCGAAGGAGGCGGCGGGCCGCCGAAGCCAGACCGGCCGGGACCTACTCGCCCGGATCGGCAGGGTCAATGTCGCGCGCCTGCCGGTTGGCCTCGCCCTCTCCCTGCGGCTCGTCGCCTTCTGGGCCCGCACATCGGCGCGGGCAGCACACATCATGGTATTGCACCCCCATCGGTCCGATGGGCGTGGAATTCTTCGCAATGTCTCTGGAGAGGGCATATTGCGGCGGATTCCAGCTCGCCGAAATCCGCAGTCACCTTGCCGAGTTCCGCTTCGATCTCTTCGGGGACCTCGATTGCCCTCTCGGACTGGTCAGCGACTACGGTCGGCTCATCGATCAGATTGCTTTGAAATCCGGGCTACGCCGAGCGGGACGTGCGCGTCCCCAGGCCGCGAGCACGTGACGTCGTATACGCCAACCCATCTTCACCGGGAGGTCCGCATGTCCAATTCCATAGAATCGCAGCGGGATCGAGAGCTCCCCTCGGCCATGTACGCGTCGTTAGCCGATCTCCCGCGACTGGCGGAAGCGTCCACACGCGGCGCAATTCCGCACTTCACTCGTGGGACAGGCGTGCGGGATGCGGACCGCGGGATTGCCGAGACCTGCGACTATGGGCTGCAGCAGATCGATGTCCTCAGCGAGGATCTGGTGCTCGTTCGTACCAACTTTGACCGCTTCAGTCCCACGCGGATCAATCTCGAGGTGCGCGGCTGCCTTTATCTGCACTTTCGACTCGAAGGACTTAGCGATGAGGTGATACCCGGCGCCGGTCGTAGGCATCTCGACCGCGAGAGCTTCATTCTTTCCGCCACCTCTCGGTCTGGCTTATGGGTGCGTGATGTGCTGGGGACTGCTTGGCGTACGGTGGGGATCGTATGCCGTCCGCCGGCGCTTGCCATGCAGGAACTTCGCTGGCTGGGGGAGAATCTGCCGGAGCACTTGCGCCGGTTCGGTGCGGGCGATGATGTGGAATTCGCGTTTGTGGGAGAACTCACCGCCGAGATGCGAGCGGCCGTGCAATCCCTGATGCACGCGCGAATGCCGCCGGAGATTCAGGATACCTACCTGCGGGCGAAGGTAGTGGAGCTGATGTGTCTCGCACTGGCTCGGGTTCGCGGCACCCCGGAGGCCGATGCGGCCGTGGGTGTTGCGGTTCGTCTCAGCGAGAGAGATATCGAAGCGATACGGTCTGCACGGCGCTCCCTGCTGGCGAGCTCATCCGCGCCCTCTCTCGGCGCCTTGGCGCGACAGGTGGGCATCAATCGCAACAAGCTCGCGTTCGGGTTCAAGCGCCTCTTCGGCGTAACGGTCGGGGAATTCGAGCGAGTCCTGAGGCTTGATCGGGCGCGCTCTCTCTTGCAGAGGCAGGATCTGCCGATCCGACATATCGCGACACTGGTCGGCTACGATGATCCCGGGAGCTTCAGCAAGGCGTTCAAGCTCGAATACGGCATGCTGCCGTCCGAGTGGCGAGGGAGGGACGCCAAAAAAATGACGGAAGCCCAGTTCTTCGGGACTGCCGCCCGACACGATGAACCCACAAAAACCTACTCTCCGGGTTAAGCGGTCTCTGCTCCATCGGACGCTGAGAACGCTCTTCGAGATGCACTAAAAAGATGACGGCTCGGGGGAAAAACGAGATGCCGAAGTACCTGACGATCCGATCCAGACAGCTCGTGCTGATAGGGGCTGCCTGCCTGCTCGCGCCGACGCTTCCGGAGCGGGCCGCCGCTCGGAACGAATCGACCACCCTCGGTACGCCCACTCGGAATTCAAGGCAAGCCGCGCCGGTGGCGCTCGAGCAAGTGGTCGTGACGGCGACCAAGCAGCGCGAAACGCTCCAGAACACGCCGGTCGGTCTTACCGTGATCACGAGCAACAGAATTCGCGCGCTCGGGATCAAGGACTTTAACGATTACATGCAGTACGTGCCGAGTCTGCAGATCTCGAGCGAAGGTGGCACAGGGCTTGGTGTTCCAATCATACGTGGCCTGTATTCTGGGCCGGAACAGACGACATCCACAGTCGCCGTCTATCTCGGCAACACACCGCTCACGCCGAGCAGCGCCGGGTTTCCGGGCACACTGGTGATGCCGGATCCCAATCTCGCCGATGTCCGGAACATCGAAGTGCTCAAGGGGCCACAAGGCACTCTCTACGGCGCAAGCTCGCTCGGAGGGTTGATTCGTATCGTGCCCGCAAAGCCTTCCTTCAAGCACGTGTCAGGGGAGGTGGGCGTGTCGGGGTCCGCCGTGGACGGTGGTGGTGACGGATACGGTGTGCATGGCTGGGTCAACATTCCGCTGATCGCACATGAGCTTGCGCTACGGGTGAGCGCATTCGACCAGCTGGTGCCTGGATTCATGACGAATGTCCTGACCCATCAGCGAAATGTCAACACGACACGTGAGCAAGGCGGAGCGGCGACGTTGCGGTTTGACCCAACGGAGAGGCTCGACATCGAATTCAATGCATCCTATCAGGACATTCATAACAATTCGGTCGCCGGGTCGGACCTCAATGCGCAGACGCTGCAGCCGCTCGAGGGAAAATACCAGTACTCGGCGTTCACCAACACGAACATCGACACCTCGTTCCTCATAGGAAATGTGACGGCGACGTACCGTCTGGACGCCGGAACGATCACCGAGTCCGCGAGCTATGCGCGATACCACTCCGCGCAGGTATTTGATTACACTTCGCTTTACGGGCCGGTCCTCGGCTTCGTGTCGCCGCTGGCCGTGTTCGGGCACGTTGCGCCGCGAATGAACAAGTACACGGAGGAGCTGCGCTTCAACTCGAGCCGTATCGGGGCATTCAGCTTTCTGGGCGGTCTGTATTATACCTACGAGCGCGACACCTACGGCTTCGTCATGAATGGCGTCGATGGACTAAACGGGACTCCTCTGCCGGCGCCTCTGAATGATCTGCTGACGGGCGATACTACGAACCATTACGATGAGTACGCCGCCTACGGGGACGTCACGTGGCATTTCGCGCCTCGATGGGATGTCACCGCCGGCATCCGCGAAAGCCATAACTCGCAAAGCGGCTCGACCAGCGGTGGCGGACTTCTGGCCGGAGGGTCGGGCGATTCGCGCTCACGTTCCGCGAATTCCGATACGACCTACCTCGCGACCGTCAAATGGCGGCCGGTCGCCGACCTGACTGCCTATTTGCGCGCGGCGAGCGGTTATCGGCCCGGCGGCCCGCAATTCAGCGCCGCGGCCGGCGTGCCCTCATCATTCGGTCCTGACACCGTATGGGATTACGAAGGCGGCATCAAGGGCGCCTGGCTCAATGGGCGACTCTCGGCCGATGCGGACGTCTATCGCATGAATTGGCGAAACATTCAGTTGAATGCCCTGGTGAACGGACTCACGGTCACTGGCAATGGCGGCAATGCGCATTCACAAGGAGTCGAGTTCCAGGGCCAATACGCACCGTTGCGGGGGCTGGTTCTCAGCGCCAATGCGGCGTATGACCAGACTCGTATCGACTCCATATCCGCCAACAGCGATGCCGGCGCCGAGGTCGGGGACCCTCTGCCGAACACACCGAAGTGGAGCGGGGCGCTGGCGGCAGACTATTCGGTTCCGATCGGCGCGGTCGTGGGGACCGTCGGCGCCACGTATCATTACCAAGGGTCCGCCGCGAGCTCCTTCTCGGGAGTCAATAGTTACATCGACGCGCGGATACCCGCGTATTCAGAGGTGGATTTGCGCACAGGCGTCGAGTGGGGGCGCTATCGTCTGATGTTCCGCGTCTCGAATCTGTTAGACAAATACGCACTGTCCAACATTACTCTGTCACAGCTCATTCCCGGTGACCCGTTCGACCCGGTATATGGAAGCGGCGTTCCGCTGCAGCCGCGAACGTACCAGCTGTCACTGGAGGCCCGGTTCTGAGATCTTCGCGGCACTCGCTCGAGCGAAGAATTCCGAAGGCTCAACGATGAGTACAGATTCCGCGATGCATGTGGCCTCGACCACGGACGTGCCCGGTGTCATGGTCTTCGCCGGCAGCAATTGACACCGCCCATCCTGCGCCGCGGCCGCAGCCGATCTCCGGATTCGATGAGTTCAATGGCAAATCAAAGAGTTGAAGTGGCCGCGTATGAGGCGTGGCGAACCGGATCGCGTCGCGGATATTCGCAGTACGTACTTGGAATTCTCGGCCTCATTACCGTTCTCGACTACTACGACCGGAGCCTCATCAGCATTCTCATCGAGCCCATCGAGCGTGGGCTGCATCTCGATGATGCGCAAATCGGCCTGCTGACCGGGGTCGCTTTCGCTTTTGCCTATGGAGTCTTTGGTATACCGCTCGCGCGGCTCGCCGACCGGTACGGAAGAGTGCGGATACTCACGGCGGGCGTGTTCGTATGGTCGGTGATGACCGTCGTGACAGCCAGGGCCGTGGGCTTTGCGACCATGGCGCTGGCGCGATCGGGCGTCGCGCTCGGAGAGGCCGGAGCGTTCCCGTCGATCCAGGCGCTGGTCTCGGATTATTTTCCGGTGTACCGACGGGGCACGGCACTGTCAGTCATCGGCGTCTGCGGCGGCATTGGGTTGACCTTCGCGCTGGCTGGAGGCGGGATGCTCAATGACTGGCTGGGCTGGCGGGGCGCGTTCCTGCTCTCGGGCGCTCCGGGGCTGGTGCTGGCGGTGCTTCTGTGGCTCACCGTACGGGAGCCCGCGCGCGGTGGAGTCTCGCCAGCCGGGGAATCCAGGTCCGATGATCGGGGCGTCGGCGCATCGCTGCGCATCCTGATGGGGCGGCGTTCGTTCGTCCATCTGTGTATCGGGCTCGCCCTGGTTTGCATTGGCGCCTATGCCCAGAGCACCTGGACACCCGCGTTCCTGATGCGAACGTATCACTTCTCGACCGGCGAGGTGGGTGCCTATTACTCCGCGGCGGTCGGGCCAGGCACGCTGATTTCGATCTTCGTCGGCGGACTGCTCAATGACTGGTTCCTGAGGCGCAGGCACTATGCGGGCCCGGTGTGGATTCTGGTGGCTGCGTTCGCGCTCATGGTGCCCCCGGCCATCGTGACCTACCTCACTCGCGATTTCGCTCTGGCGATGGGGCTGACGCTCGGCACCACATTGCTCGGGGGCATCTGGGTTGCGCCCCTGTACGCCGTCGTACAGAGTCTGGCGGGACCTGACTTGCGCGCGTTGGCAGCGGCGGTCGCGAGTGTCATCACGAGTGTCATCGGACTGAGCGCCGGGCCCTACGTGGCGGGCCTGCTGAGCGACCTGCTCGCGCCGCGCTTTGGCGCCCGCTCGCTCGGAATCAGCCTGTGCTTGCTGAATGCGACGTACGTGATGGGCATCGTTCACTTTCTGCTCGCCATCCGCACCATCAAAGCGGACGTCGCGGAGGCCGAAGGCCTTGCCATTTCATCGTGCGATCGAGGAACAGCATGAATCGAGAACTTTCGCGGTACCTGGTCAATCCCGGTCCAAAGCGTCCGGCCACCGGACTCAAGGCGGCAGTCACGACGGACTCGGCGATCGTCACCGAGACGATGGTCGAGGTCTTAAAGAGCGGAGGGAACGCCGCCGATGCGGGCATCGCCGGATGCATGGTCCAGGCCGCGGTGGAACCGTTCATGACAAATCACGCCGGGCTCGTGACCTTTCTCTATTACGAGGCGCGCACGGGCAAGGTGCATCAGCTGGACAGTCTCGGAGGATTTCCCTCCGGCCTGCCGCCCTTCAAGCCCGTCCCGCCGGGAACCGGGCCTTATGCAGCGATGCCGCCCTCAGCCATCATTCCCGGCTTTATGCCCGGACTGAAGGCGATTCACGAGAGGTTTGGCTCGCGTCCCTGGGCGGAGCTTTGCGCTCCAGCGGTGCGCTGGGCCGAGGAAGGCCATCCGGTGTCGACGTTCGAGTACGGCGTCAACATCTTCGCAGACAAGTTCATCACCTACTTTCCCGAGAGCCGGGAGTTCTTCCAGCCGAATGGCTACTTTCCGAATGTCGGAGAGATCTTCGTTCCCCAGGGGCTCGCGCAGACCCTCGAAGGGGTGGCGCGGCAGGGACCGGATTACATGATCACCGGGCCCTGGGCTGAGCGTTTCGTGCAAAAGGCCAACGAGATGGGCTGGAAGATAAAGCTCGAGCACATGACCGAGACGCCGCCGCGCTGGGTGGAACCGCTGCGCATCCCTCACCACGAATACGAGATCGTCAGCCTCGGTCCGCCCCAAGCGCAGGGCATCTATATCGCAATCGTACTCGGGGTTCTGAAGCACCTCGGTATTCGGGAGATGAAATGCGGTTCGGCGGAGCACATCTGGGCCATGGGCCACGCGTTGCGCCAAGGTGGGCGCCACTGGGAGTTCGCACAGGACGATAACGTTTATGGCGTGCCGCGCGATGAACTGCTGGATGATGGGTATCACGCACATCTTGCGAAACTGATCAGGAAGGCCCGCCCCAAGGTCGACCTGACGGAGCACATCCGACTCGCGGCGGAGTCCGGTACGGGAGGCGATTCCATGTCGGCCTTCGGGGGGGCGAACGGAAGGCCGCGTCTCGCGAAGTCACACTCGGATCAGCCGTCGGGCTCGTGCGAGCTGGCGGTGGTGGACTCCGCAGGCAACTGGGTGCAGATGATGAATACGCTGCAGGGATCCGGCATCCCCGGCATGGTGATTGGCGGGGTGCCCATGGTCGGCAGCCATTCGACGTTCGGTGCGCTCACGAGCCCGATGGACGCCACCCTCGTCAAGGGGGCCAAAGCACGCTGCATTATCGGGAACACCATCGTGATGAAGCAGGGAAAACCGGTGTTTTCTGCCGGATCACCGGGGAATGTCCACTGCACGGTGCCGCAGGTGCTCGCCTACGCGCTTGATTTCAAGCTCGATCCGCAAGCGGCGGTCGAGGCACCCCGGATGCTTCCGATGACCGAAGGTCGCTCCATCGCGATCGAGGATCGACTGGCGCCGAGGGTGGTCGAGGATCTGCATCGACTCGGGGTCCGGGTTGCGGTCACTCCGAGCTATGACTACCACATGGGGTCCTTCTCGGTGATCGCGAGGGATGAGGGTTCCGGGACTTACACGGCCGTGGCCGATCCGCGCCGTTGCGCTGTCGCCGACGGGCTGCGTTGAGAGGGCAGTACCCGGTGCCGGTCTTGAAGGCCACTGGATGGTCGTCGATCAGCTTGCATGGGAGAGACAAACGATGAGCGAAAGTCGCGATGGGTTGTATGCAACCCTGGGAAAGCAGAACCCTACGGAAGCGATCGCCGGCCGGGGCATGGTGACGGGCACGACGGGCAGCGCGGCAGTCGAGGCGGGCGTCGACATGCTGCGCCAGGGGGGCAGCGCGGCCGACGCTGTTGCGGCCGCTGCGCTCGCTCAGATCTGTCTCGCAGCCGGCTCGTGGGTGAGCTACGCCGGCATCTACACCATGGTGTATTTCGAGGCCTCGACGGGAAAGATCTATAACCTCAATGCCGGCTTCAACACGATACAGGCTGAGGATGACCCTCGTGGAATTCCCGGTCCTAAACTGGGCGATCTCAGCAAGGGAGGACTGAGCGCCTTTCAATATGAAGCGAGCGGCAGAACTGCGCTGACACCTGGGTTCATGGCCGGCCTCGAGGCGACCCACCGGCGCTTCGGAAAATTGCCGTTGCAGGCGATCTTCGATCCGGCCATCCGCTATGCGGAGGAGGGCTTTGCCTGGACCGCGGGGCACGCGCAACAGTACGCGTTTCGCGCATCGGTCCTGTCGCGATTGCCTCATACCCGCGAAGTCTTCGCGAAGGCGGATGGATCAACCTATGGGGCGGGCGAGAACTTCAGGCAGCCGGCCCTCGCCAGGACTTTGCGCCGGGCGGCCACCGAGGGGATTCGCGAATACCTGTACTGCGGCGAGTGGGCCGAAGCGCTGGTTGCAGCCGTGCGCGCCGATGGCGGCAGGATGACCATGGCTGATCTGCGCGACTACGAAGTGATATGGAGCGAACCGACGCATGCGAGCTATCACGGTTATGACATTTATTCGCACGGATTGCCTGCCGCGGGGGGCGTCTGCCTTTCGGAGGCGCTGAATCTGGCGGAGCTTTCCGGACTGTCGAGCAAGGGACGGTATTCGGAGTCTCCGCAGGCGCTCTTCTGGCTCGCGCAAATTGCCAAGCCGGCCTTCGCGCTCGGATCCGCACCGACTGTGGATGAAGCCGACTTACAGGCGGCGATCCACACACTCGGTATCGATCTGTCGCTGTCCTCGAGGCTCAGGAAGAGCACCTCCAAGGCACTGTGGGATGCCATCAAGTCCGGGCGGCTGCCGGGTATCGGAACGCCGCCGGCAGTGCCTGCGCATTCGGATTCCGTTGTGGCCATCGATCAGTGGGGAAACATGGCGGCGGTGGTCCACTCCATCAATACGGTGAGCTGGGGGGCGACGGGAATATTCGTCGAGGGGATCTCGATTCCGGATTCCGCCTCCTTCCAACAGCATGCCGTGGCCGCCGCCGGACCGGGTCGCCGGCTTCCCGACCCCACCAACCCAGGCCTCGTAGTGAGCAATGGAAAGCCCGTCATGGCCTTCGGGTCAATTGGTGCGGGTCTTCACATCCGAACGGTGGGATCCCTCATTGCCGTGCTGGACTACGGCCTCACGCCGCAGCAGGCGATCAACGAGCCGAGCATCGGTTGCTTCGAGATGGGGGGCATCGGCCGACTCACGGTCGGAGCCAAGGAGTTTCCTCCCGAGTTTCTCAAGGCAGTGCGCGATCTGGGCCAGGACGTGGTTGAAAGCGATGCGTTGCGCGGCTATTGGATCGGCATTCAAATCGATCCGGTGACGCGTGAGTTGCATGGCGGGGCCATCCGGGAGCTCGCGATGGGCGGCCGAGCGGTCGGTTACTGAGGGTGTCACGGTGACTCAGGGCCATGACATGCGTCGGCGCGAGATCAGAGAAACCGACCTCTACAGGGAGGTCGCGCGCTTTTATGAGCAGATCCATGCACCCGGCACGGATCGGGTGACCGATGCAGCGGATATCGCGGTCCGATCGGACGCCGAGGTCGTTGCCTTCACCGGTTCGATTTACCAGGATCTGGGCAGGCCGCCGTTGACCCGGATATGCACGGTCAGTCTCAGCTCGGGCGAGCTGCACGTTCACAGCAGCACTGCAGGCAGCGACCGCTTGCCGCGCTGGTCGCCCGATGGAAAGCGACTGGCATTTCTCTCGGACCGGCGCGAAGCCGGAAACTACCAGCTGTACCTCACCGATGGCGCGGCCAAGACCGAGGCGCTCGCGGCGCCCGAGGTGGACGGAGTCATCGAATACCTGCAATGGTCTCCGGATGGCGGATCGATATTGCTTGGGGTGGCGGGCTTCGGCGCGGATTTTGCCGGGTGCCAGGGAGGCCACAAGACGCTCGGCCGCGACGGCGAGCTGCCCGCGTGGACGCCTGCCATAGAGTCCGGTGGCGAGGAGAACCTCTGGCGAAGACTCTTCGTGCTCGATGTCGCGCAGCGTACGGCGCGATGCATCTCGCCGGTCGGGACGAATTTCTGGGAAGCGTGCTGGCTCGGTAACGGGAGGGTGGCCGCGGTCACCTCCTCATCGTATAGCGAAGGCTCCTGGTACCAGGCGCGTATTCAGTGTCTCGAGATCGGCAGCGGCGAGCTGGAGGTGCTCTTCACACCGGCAGATCAGGTCGGCGTCCTTGCCGCCTCTCCCTCGGGGCAGCGCCTGGCGTTCGTCGAAGCAGTCTGCAGCGACCGCATGATCGTCGCCGGAACTCTCATCATTCTGTCGGTCGATCGGGGCAACGTAGCGGCCGTCGACACGCAGCAATCCGATATCACGCACGCAGAGTGGCGTGACGACAACCATCTCACCTATGCCGGAATCCGTTCCCTCGAGACGGTCATCGGCGAGACGGACGCGAGGGAGCCCTGTGTCGGTCGCGAGTACTGGGCGAGCCGGTGTAAGACGATCGGCGGCTGGAACCCGGTCTGTGTTCCGTTGCCGGCCGGTGGCGCAGCCGCGATAAGCGAAGCGTACGCGACTCCTCCGGCGATCTCCCTTTTCGGTTCTGGAACCGAGCGTACGCTGCTGTCGCTCGCGGCGCCTGCGGCCGGCGAGACGGGCTTCAGTACGGCGCAGGTCGAGCCCTTCAGCTGGCAGGCTCGCGATGGACTTCAGATGCAGGGATGGCTCATCCGTCCTCCCGGCACCGGACCTTTCCCGCTCGTGATGGACATCCACGGCGGGCCCGTCTGGTGCTGCCGCAACCGCTGGCAGGGCAGATTGCGCGGCGCCAGGGTCCTCGCCGATCACGGCATCGCTTCGATCTATCCGAACCCCAGAGGCAGCAGCGGGCGAGGGCGGGAGTTCGCCCGGCGGGTCAAAGGCGACATGGGAGGGGAGGACACTCACGATTACCTCACCGCAATCGACGCCCTGGTTGCCGCCGGGATAGCCGATCCAAAGCGGCTCGGCGTGACCGGGATCAGTTACGGCGGGTTCATGTCGGCGTGGCTCATCACTCAGGATACTCGTTTCGCGGCGGCCGCCCCCATCTCGTGTGTGTCCGACTGGTACAGCGAGTATCTGACTTCCCAGATCGGCGATTTTGTCAAACTGTTTCTCGATGCCGATCCAGCGGCGCCGCACGGGCGGATGTTCGATCGTAGTCCTGCGATGTTCGTGCGCAACGTTCGTACGCCGACGCTGCAATTGACGGGCGCGCAAGACCAGAACACCCCTCCGACGCAGGCTTTGGAGTTCCATCGAGGACTTCTGATGCAGGGGGTGACGAGTGTACTTGCGACCTATCCGAAGGCGGGCCATGGAATCCGCACCTTTCCGGAGGTGATCGATGCCACCGCCCGCTATGTGAGCTGGATGCTGCAGCATCTGCAGCCGGAAGTGACCCATGACTGAGTTCGGAGGAGTTAAATTGAAGACCCGGGAAAGCCGCGCACCGACAGAGGCTGGTGCAGATGAGTCTCACGAAGCTTCCGCCTCGCCCGGCGCTTCAGCGCCCGGTCCGCAGAATCGACCTAATGTCAGGCGGATGTTCCGGGATATCGCCATAGATGCCGGAGTTCCGACCGGATGCTACTGGCTGTCGATGGCCTATATCTCGCACTCCGAGGTGGTTGCGCTCATCGTGGCGAGCATCTTTCCGCTGCTGAAGAGTCTGTACGAGCTGCTGCACAAGCGCAGGCTCGACCCCATCAGCATGGCGATCCTGTTGGGCCTGATGGTTGGGCTGGGGGTGCTGTTCATCGGCGGTGGTCCGAAAGTGATCCTGCTGCGCGAGTCGGTGTTCACGGGAAGCTTCGGGCTCGCCTGTCTCGTCTCGCTCCTGTTCCGGTCCCGGCGCCCATTGATGTTCTTCTTTGCGCGATACAGCGCCGCGGGCAGCGATCCGGCGCTGTGCGCCTGGTACGACCGGCTATGGGAGAATGCCGGCTTCCGGCGCATGCAGCGCATCGTCACGCTGGTCTGGGGACTGGTGCTGGTCGGTGAGTTCACGTTCCGAGTGGTCCTGATCTACACCGTTTCACCCGGCACGGTGCTGGCGGTTTCCCCCATCGTCATGGGCATCGTGAGCGTGCTCACAGTGATCTGGACGATGAAGTACGGGAACCGGGCCGGTAAAGCGCTCACCCAAAGCCATTGACCCAACAGGGAAAATCGCATGCAACGAGATATTCGATCGACCGCGCTCTACGCTGAGGCCGAGCAGACCTATCGGCAATTCCGCCAGCCTGGCACGGGCCAGATCAGTGACGCGGCAGAGGTGCACGTTTCGCCGGACGGCAGGCATGCCGTGTTCTCGGGCACACTGGTGGAGAAGCTCGAAGGCGCTTCGCCGACCCGCATCTGCCGGACCGAACTCGCGACAGGCGATACGCAGGTGCTCACGTTCGGGCCGCACGTCGATCGCCTGCCGAAGTACGCTCCCGATGGGCGGCGAATTGCATTTCTCTCCGATCGCGCCAGGACGGGTGATTTCCAGCTATACGTTCTCGATGCTGAGAGCAAAGCGGCGCACCCCACCCCTGCCGTCGCGGGCTGGGTCGAGTACCTGCAGTGGTCCCCGAGCGGAAAGCGGATTCTGCTGGGCGTGGCGGGGCACGGCGCCGACATCGCCGGCGGCCAGGGGGCCGTGACGAGCCGACAGCTCGCGACTGAGATGCCGTCCTGGATTCCGCAGGTCGAGACGGACGATGATGCCTTCCGCTGGCGCAGCCTCTGGCTCTACGACATCGAAGCGGACACCGTGCGGCGGATCGAGGCGCCGGGCGTGAACTTCTGGGAGGCATCGTGGTGCGGTAATGACAGCGTCGCGGCGATCGTCTCGCCCGGCGCGGGCGAGGGACTGTGGTACAGCGCGACCTTGCAGCTCGTCGATGTGAGCAGCGGCGAATCGCGCCTCATCCATCAGCCCCGCGATCAGCTCGGTTGGCCAGCGGGTTCTCCTTCCGGCAGGCACCTTGCGGTCGTCGAGGCGATCTGCAGTGACCGCGGGATCGTCGCGGGCGAGCTTCTGGTCATCGAGACGGCATCCGGCAAGGTCTCTCGCGTGGACACCCGCGGGATCGATGTGACTTACACCGAGTGGCGCTCCGATGGGGTGCTGCTGATTGCCGGTCATCGCGGCTTTGAGACCGCGGTGGGCATCTTCGAGCTGGCGAAGCACTCGTTTACCGAGACCTGGGCGAGTCAGGAGGTTACCTGCGGCGGGCGTTATGCGGCAGTCGCGGGCCTGAGCGATCGTGGCGATTGCGTGCTGGAAGCGGAGAGCTTTACGCGCGCGCCGGAGCTCGCGGTGATCCGCGAGGGCGAATACCGCCCGGTCAGGTCCTTCGATCTGGGATACGCGGCGCTCGCCGCCGCGATCGACCGAGTCGAGGCGACTCGCTGGCATGCTCCGGATGGACTCGAGATTCAGGGCTGGCTGCTGCTGCCGAAGGGCGAGGGCCCGCATCCGCTCGTGCTTCATGTCCATGGCGGTCCGATCTGGCATTTCCGGCCGTCCTGTCTCGGGCGCAGCGGTGCGGCATTCCTGATGCTCCTGAAACGCGGCTACGCGGTCCTGATGCCCAATCCCCGGGGCAGCGCCGGACGCGGACAGGACTTCGCGCGGCGTGTCTTCGGGGACATGGGCGGACTGGAGACTCAGGATCACCTGTCGGGGCTGGATCACCTCGTCGCGCGCGGCATTGCCGATCCGGCGCGACTCGGGGTTACCGGCGGCAGTCACGGCGGATTCATGACCTCGTGGATCATCGGACAGGACACCCGCTTTGCGGCGGCGGTCCCGGTGGCGCCCGTCACCCACTGGGTATCAGAGCATCTGATCTCGAACATTCCCGATTTCTGCGAGATCTCGCTCGGCGACCGGTGGACCAACGTGGCCGGCAAGTATTTCGAGCGCTCGCCCATCTTCCATGCCCGGAAGGTCAAGACACCAACACTGAATATCTGCGGCACACTTGATCGCTGCACTCCGCCGTCAGAGGCGGTGCAGTTTCACAATGCACTCCAGGAGAACGGCGTGAAGTCCGTCCTCATCACATATCCTGAGGAAGGGCATGGGGTTCGCGGCTTCCCGGCGGCGATCGACTATGCGGCGCGGGTCGTGGAGTGGTTGACGGCGCACATGCCCGCGTGAGGGCGGGGGGGGGCGGGTCACCCGGCGCTCCCAGTGTGGTCCACCCGCCCGGAGGAATCGAAGGGCCGTGCAAATCGCGCCCACTCACCGATGCTGGATTGCAGTCGCCGATTCTGGCATTGCTTCATGTTGTATGCTTTGCGGTGTGGGGCTTCTTTACGGCAGCCAAGCTGGCTCGACGCCAACTATCGTAGCGTGACCGCCTACCTCCGGGCAGGCATTTCCTAGACGGTCGCGGCCCGAATCGAGCCGCGCCAAATCGGCCGTTGTGCCGATTGCCGGGTTCAACGACTTCCATCATCGAACACGTGAGAGTTCATCCAGCGATTGTCTCGATGAAGCCAGAGGATCACTGGCTCTTGATGGTGTCTTCGATCCAAGACCTGAAAAAGGAAACGCGTGTAGCGGACACAAGCTGCCCGCAGAGCCCCATGCGAAAGGTTCCGGCGCGCATGGCCTGCTCGCGCACCCCGAAGGGGGAGCTGACCGTAAACATGTACGTCAATCCGGTCGGAAGCTTCACCTAAATGGTCAGGAAAATCGTTGCGGCAAGAAATAACAGCAGAGTCTGAACAGCCATCCGCGACCCTTTATCTCATCGGGCCTCGCGAATACGATGTAGACATTGTGCTTGCGCGTCAGCCCGTAGGCTGTTTCAAGAAGTCTATTTGCCAGGCCGCTCAGGATGCCCCCTGCGTTATCGATGAGCAGAAGTCTTGGCGTGGCTCTGTCTGAGAGATACATCTCAGTTGTGATTTGATACATCACCAACGGCAGGATCACTGTCTGCAAGAGAGGGTCGTTCTTCAGTTCGTCGAGCTCGATCACAACCAGAGGATTGTCGAACGAGACAGTGCGCCGACCCGAAAACCATTTCTGGTACTGCCCGCTGGTGAACTGCTCGAGCTGAAGGGCAAGATCCTCGCCTCTGTTCGTCCCGTCGTCGAACTGCGCGAGCCAATGTGCAACGTCTGACAGTTCCGTGTCATCCTTCTTTTTCAGCCAGCTTTCCCGAATCGCCTGCGAGATGAGCTTATGCTCAATTGCCGGCGCGTCTTCTTCCTGCGTGAGCGGGTAAGCCAAAAGACGTACCACGTTCTGAAGCATCGGCATCATGTTGTCGAGCTGTTCCTCTGTGCGCAACCCCGAAAAGGGATTAACGCTCGTGGGCCGATCATGCTCGAATACGACGGTTTGCCCTCCCATCTTCTCGCAGAAGCGAGTGTAGGAGCGACCAACATCAATGACCCGAACGCGCCCCTCCTTGGAGAGAAATTCACGCAGGAGTTTGTTCGAGACTGCATCGCTCATACTGTTTCACCTCGAGAGACAGGCAAACGTAACGGTAAGGATGGCATTCAATTTTTATGAAGGTGGACACCTATGACCGTGCCCGCAGCCGATACCGGGCGAGGACCGTTACGTGGCGGTCCGTCAACAGGGTCTTCGCGTGACGCCTGCGAACGGCTGAGGGTGCTGAGCGGAACGCGTTCAGCCTTGTGCCGGGATGGGGCGCTGCGATACGGGGCGGGTCCCGTTGACCGCTTTCTGGGGGGGAATTCGATTCCGAATTTCCGGCGATTGCCGGAAAAGTTTTTTTTATCAGTGACTTATGGCTCCCCGGGTTGGACTCGAACTGGCGTGTAACTCACTGATCGGGCAAGCGTTTTTTCGCTAGCCTGGCAAGTTACCCCTGAAGCTATCTTGGAAATCGTGTGCTGCGGTGATAAGCGGTGATACGCCGTGATACGGCCTGAGCATGCATATCGCCGGAGGCCAGGCCCGCGCCAAGAAGTGAAGACGCGCGGCCAGGTAAGGCGCTGCGACTCCTGGCCAGAGACGCCGGGGGTCCGCCGAGATCATCGGCGCAAGTTCTGGGATAATGCCTGGGGCACACGAGCAACCTCGATCTTGGGGGTACAGGCATTATGGATATCGACACTCTCGAACGCGAAGCGCTAAAGCTTCCTGCCGAAGATCGGGCACGACTGGTCCGCGATCTCCTCGACAGCCTCGACGAGCTCTCAGCGGATGATCTCGACCGCCTGTGGCTCGAGGAGGCCAGTCAGCGGGCAGCGCAGATCGATGCCGGCGAAGTCGAGTTGATCTCCGCCGAGGAAGTCGACCGGAAGGCACGGGCGCTGTTGCGATGACCTATCGCTTCCACCCGGCGGCGGAAGCGGAACACCTCGGACAGATCGCCTTCTACGAGTCGCGGCGTAAAGGCCTCGGCGGACGGTACCGAGATCACTTTCTGAAGATAGTCCAGGGAGTCTGTGAGCGGCCGGCGCAATATCCGATCGATCACCCGCCAGATATTCGCCGCGTTCGCCTCCGACCATTTCCTTTGACGCTCATTTATCGTGAGCGGGACGGGGCCGTCGAGGTACTCGCGCTGGCTCATTACCGTCGCCGCCCGGGCTACTGGTTGGGTCGAGCGGCGGAAACCAAGATGGAAGGAGCTTCGAGTCCCGTCAATCGTGGATGACGCGCCAGGGGAACAGGATCGCACGGTTGGCAATTGGCCGGACCGGTCCAAGATGGCCGGACGGTTCCATTCATCGGGGGATCTTCCGTCCCTGCCGAGCGTCGGTACAATCGGCGGCGTATGAGGATACTCCGCTACGCCAATCTCGACACCTCAGGACTTGCCGCGCAGTACGCGCGGACCGCGCAGGCGATCAGCAGTGGGGATTTCCGCGCCGCGCAGGTGAAAAAGCTCACCGGTCATCAGGGTCTCTACCGGGCCAAGCTCGACCATGCGGATCGGCTGATCTTCACCCTGGTGAAGTACGGCGATGAGCTCTCCGCCCTGATGCTCGAGGTCGTGCGCAATCACGACTACGGCAAGTCCCGGTTTTTGCGCGGCGCCGCAATCGATGAGGCGAAGATCACGGATGCCGATGTCGTGCAGGCGCGTGCCGAGGCACTGCCCGTGCGGTATCTGCACGAGGAGCGGCCGGTCGTCCACTTTCTCGATAAGCCGCTTTCCTTCGACGATGCGCAGGATGCCATCTACCGCATCCCGCCGCCGCTCATCATCGTGGGAGGGGCCGGGAGCGGCAAAACGGCGCTTGCGCTCGAGAAGCTCAAGAGCGCGACGGGCGAGGCGCTCTACGTGACCCAGTCAGCCTACCTGGCGCGCCACGCCCGCGACCTCTACTACGGGGCGGGTTTCGAGCACGAGGATCAGGACGTTGCCTTCCTCTCCTATCGAGAGCTGATGGAGTCCATTCGCGTTCCTGCGGGACGCGAGGCGACTTGGCGCGACTTCTCCGGGTGGTTCGCGCGGGTCCGCCAGGCCTACAAGGGGATCGACGCTCACCAGGCGTTCGAGGAGATTCGCGGCGTCATCGCGGCACAGGCAGGCGGGATTTTGAACCGCGAGGCTTATCGGGCACTCGGGCTCCGCCAGTCGATCTTCCCCGCGTGCGAGCGGGATCGGCTCTACGATCTATTCGAGAAGTACCGGGGCTGGCTCGTGGATGCGAAGCTTTTCGATGCCAACCTGCTCGCGCACGAGTGGCGCGCGCTCGCCGCTCCGCGTTACGGCTTCGTGGTCATCGACGAGGTGCAAGACTTGACCGCGGTTCAGCTCGCATTGGTCCTCAAGACTCTACAGGAACCGAGCCAGTTCGTGCTCTGCGGCGACTCCAACCAGATCGTGCACCCGAACTTCTTCGCCTGGAGCCGTGTCAAGAGCCTCTTCTGGAGCGATCCGGAGCTCGCTGGCCGGCAGGAGCTCCGGGTGCTCGCGAGCAACTTCCGCAACGGCTCGGAGGTGACGCGTGCTGCGAACGGCCTTCTCAAAGTCAAGCACCGGCGGTTCGGCTCGATCGACCGGGAGAGCAACTTCCTGGTGCGGGCGGTGGGGGAGCTCGCCGGGCACGTGGCGCTACTGCCGGACAAGGATGGCATCAAGCGCGAGCTCGATGTGAAGGTCCGCCAGTCGGCGCGGTGCGCCGTGCTCGTGATGCGCGAGGAGGACAAGGCCGAGGCGTGCGAGTGCTTCTCGACGCCGCTCGTCTTCTCCGTACAGGAGGCGAAGGGACTCGAGTACGAGAGCATCGTGCTCTACCGCTGTGTCTCAGGATACAGGCGACAGTTCGAGGAGATCGCCCAGGGAGTATCGCGGGAGGATCTCGCGACCGATGCGCTGGAGTATGCCCGCGCGCGTGACAAGAGTGACAAGTCGCTCGAGGTCTACAAGTTCTTTGTCAACGCACTCTATGTGGCGATGACGCGGGCGGTGGAGAACCTGTACCTCATCGAATCCGACGTTGAGCACCCACTGCTGAAGCTCCTCGGGCTCTCGATGAGCGGCGCCCTCGACGTTGCGGCTCAGCGCTCGAGCATCGAGGAGTGGCAGAAGGAGGCCCGTCGACTGGAGCTCCACGGGAAGCAGGAGCAGGCCGAGGCGATCAGGCGCACGATCCTGAAGACCACCGCGCCGCCTTGGCAGATCTTCGACGAGGGGCATCTGCGCAATAGTCTCGATGCCGTGTTCCGCGATCGAGCCCCGGGCGAGAAACAGAAGCAGCGCCTGTACGAGTGGGCAGCGGTGCACGATGAGCCGGTGCTGGCGATGCGGCTGGCGAAGGAGGTCAACTACGGTCCGGCGCATGCATTCCGGGACAGTCGGCGAGCAGTAGCGCGCAAACACTGGGTCAAGTACTCCGCCAGCTACTTCAAGGACATCTTGCGGGAATGCGAACAATACGGCCTCGAGCACCGCACGCAGGCGAATCTCACGCCGCTCATGGCAGCGTGCGCCGCCGGCAACGTGCCGCTCGTCGAGGCGCTCCTCGAGCGCGGGGCTGACCCGGAGAATACTGACCATTACGGTCGCAACGCCCTGCACTGGGCGATGCGCACGGCATTTGACGATCCGAAGTTTGCGAAAGGACCGTTCCCGGCGCTCTACGAGCGGGTAGCACCCGCCTGTATCGATGTGAAGGCGGGGGAGCGGCTGGTGCGCATCGACCGTCACCAGTCGGAGTATCTGCTCTTCCAGACGCTCTGGGTGCTGCTCAAGGACAGGTTCACCTCTGCACATCGCGGGCCAGGCGGGGCCTTCGATTCGCAGTCGGTGCTGGAGGCCTGGGAGCATCTGCCCGGGAGCGTATTACGAGCCGAGCGCAATCGACGGCAACACGTCTCGGGTGTTCTTGCGCGCAACGAAGTCAACCGCGACTACGCCTACAACCGCGCACTCTTTCTGCGCGTATCACATGGTTTTTATCTGCTGAGCCCTTCGCTCGAACTACGCATCCGAGAGGGTGAGGGGGAGGTCTGGCGTCCGCTCGCCTCGATACTCAACTTCCCGCTCGTGAGAGAATTCACAATCGAACATTACAGACCGGCACTGGATCGCTATCACAAGGTGTCAGGACTTCCGTCCTGCCCGGTAGAGGTGCGGCATGAGCGCGCAGAGATCTCCGATCGCGGTGCGCAGGCGACAAAGATCGACGCGCCGCGCGAGGAAGAAGTGGGGGAAAGGGAACGTCCGCGGGACGAGCTCGAAGCGCCCGATGAGCCAAGATGGGGCACTCCGGCAGCGCGGATGAGGGAGATGATGCGTCTGCAGCGCCGGATCGACGAGCTGAGAAAGCAGAAGAAGGACAATTGACTTTGCCCTCTGCGACGGGCGCGTCGACGCTGGCGCTCTCTGAATCAGAGCGGCAAGCCGGAGTGCGCAATTTGTCAGGCCCGCTCGGCGGGAGTCCGGCACCGGTCAGGGGCGGTCTCCCGCCTCGAGAGTGGACAGATATGCTCGTCTCGACACCCGAGGACCTAACAGCCGCTCAGCGGGGTCAACGGGGTCTGCTGGGGTACGGCCACGCGTCGCTCGCTAACACGTGGGGGTACGGCGCCTCATTGGCGCGGGCGTACCCCCAAACGTACCCCCACGACCACCTCGCTGGAAAAGAGGTAAGCAGTACAATCAATCGGTTGCGATCCGCGGTCGAGGTGTTGGAATGGCGAAGCCGAACCGGGATCCGCGTTCGGGACTCGAATTGGCGCCCGACCGTTCAAGAGCTTACTGGATGCGATCCCGAAAGAAGATTATGAAATAGCGATAAGCTATTGATTGCAAATGGCTCCCCGGGTTGGACTCGAACCAACGACCAACGGATTAACAGTCCGACGCTCTACCGACTGAGCTACCGGGGAACCGCTTCGCGAGATCCGCGAAAGGGCGCGAATTTTGCGGTGCAAACCCGCGCGCGTCAAGAAACCCGCCGCAAATATTTTGCATGCCGAGCCCGGTGCGGATTCCCCCCGAGGGCGCCCCGGGCCCGGGGGAACGTTCAGGACCGCCGGGCCGTTCCGGCGCGCGGAGCGCGTGCGAGCCGCCGCAGCACGCGGCCGTAGGCGAGTGCGTTCAGCGCCACGAGCAGCGCGGCGAGCCCCCACTGGTCGGGCCGGGTGAGTCCGGGGGGATACAGCGCGGAAAGCAGGTAGTGGCTGATGAATCCGCCGCGGTAGCCGGACTCACCGGCCAGCTGCCGCAGGTGGTTCTCGAGGCCGGTCAGCGGACAGACCTGTCCCGACAGCTCCACCCAGACTCCCCAGGCCAGCGCCGGAAGGTGCGCCAGGAGCGCCTTCGGCCAGCGCCAGGCGAGAAACCCGCCGAAGATGACGAACGCCACGAACGCGAGGTGCAGAACCACCACCCCGTCCGCCAGCACCCGCCACAGCATGGTCTCAGGCACTGCGCGCGGCGCTTCCCCTGGCGAGCACCTGCGCGATGCGCTCAAGGGCCTTCTTCAGCGTCTCGAGGCTGCAGGCGAAGGAGAGGCGGATGTGGCCCGGCGCGCCGAAGGCCGAGCCCGGCACCACCGCGACTTCGCCCTCGGTGAGCAGCACTTCGGCAAAATCCGTGTCCGAGGCGCATCCGAGGGCGGTGATCGCCTGCGTCACGTCGGCGAACGCATAGAACGTGCCGGCACCCGGCAGGCAGGTCACCCCCGGCAGCTCGTTCAGCGCGCCGACCAGATAATCGTGGCGTGCCTTGAAGGCCTCATTCATCTCGGCCACACAGGCCTGATCGCTCGAGAGCGCCACGGCGGCGGCGCGCTGCGAGACGCTCGAGGCGTTCGAGGTGGACTGACCCTGGATGGTCGCCATGGCGGCAATCAGTTCTTTCGGTGCTCCGCAGTACCCGATGCGCCAGCCGGTCATGGCGTAGGACTTCGAGACGCCGTTGATAGTCACCGTGCGCCCGTAGAGCTCCGGCACCACCGTGAGCAGGCTGCACAACGGCTCGGCGCCCCAGTAGATCTTCTCGTAGATGTCGTCGGTGCCGATTACGATGCGCGGCTGATCGATGAGCACCTCGCCGAGGGCGCGCAGTTCCGCGCGCGTGTAGGCCGCACCGGTCGGATTGCACGGACTGTTCAGCAGCACCAGCCGCGTCTTCGGCGTGATGGCGGCGGCGAGCTGCTTCGGTGTGATCTTGTACCCCTGGGCGGCTCCGGCCGTGAGGATGACGGGCTGACCGTCGGCGAGCATCACCATATCGGGGTATGAGACCCAGTAGGGCGCCGGGATGATGACCTCGTCGTCCTTGTCGAGCACCGCCATGCACAGGTTGTAGATCGCCTGCTTGGCCCCGGAGGTCACCAGGATCTGCGAGCGCTCGTACTGGATGCCGTTGTCGCGCGCGAACTTCGCGATGATGGCATCCTTCAATTCATTGGTGCCCTCGACGTGCGTGTAGCGGGTCAGTCCTTTCTGGATCGCCTCGATGCCGCCCTGGGCAATGTGCGCCGGTGTGTCGAAGTCCGGTTCGCCCGCGCCGAGACTGATCACGTCCTTGCCTTCGGCGCGCAGGCGCGCCGCGCGGGCCGAAACATTGAGCGTGGGCGAGGGCTTGACGCGCTGGACGCGTCGCGAGACGGTTACGGTCACTGGGAATCCTGTGATGCGCCAAAGCAACTGGCGCCGCTATATTAAGCCATCGGCACCACCGCCACCATCGCGCGGTGGGTGCCAGAGAAGGAGAGCGTCTCCGGCATGGAACACGTTCCATTCAAACTTGAAGCTGAATTTCAGCCTGCGGGCGATCAACCCCGGGCGATCGAGAAGCTGCTCGAGGGGCTCGGCGACGGCCTGAGCGCGCAGACGCTGCTCGGGGTGACCGGCAGCGGCAAGACGTACGTCGTGAGCGAGGTTATTGCGCGCGCGCAACGCCCGACACTGGTGCTGGCGCACAACAAGACGCTGGCCGCCCAGCTCTACGGCGAATTTCGCGGCTTCTTCCCGCACAATGCCGTCGAGTACTTCGTGTCGTACTACGATTACTACCAGCCCGAGGCCTACGTGCCGTCCTCGGACACCTTCATCGAGAAGGACGCCTCGATCAACGAGCACATCGAGCAGATGCGACTCTCGGCCACCAAGGCGCTGCTCGAGCGGCCCGATGCCATCATCGTGGCGACCGTCTCTTCGATCTACGGACTCGGCGACCCGCAGGCCTACCTCGCGATGATCCTGCACCTGGTGCGCGGGGAGCACCAGGATCAGCGGCGCCTGCTGCGCCGTCTCGCCGACATGCAGTACACGCGCAACGACCTGGATCTGACGCGGGGCACCTATCGGGTCCGTGGCGATGTCATCGATATCTTTCCGGCCGAGTCCGACCGTGAGGCGGTGCGGGTCGAGCTGTTCGACGACACCATCGAGTCGCTCGCGCTGTTCGATCCGCTCACCGGTGCGATCGCGCGCAAGGTGCCGCGCTTCACCGTGTATCCGGGCACCCATTACGTCACGCCGAAGGAGCGGCTGCTCGGGGCGGTCGATCAGATCCGCGACGATCTGCGCCTGCGGCTCGCGGAGCTGCGCGAAGCGGGCAAGCTGCTCGAGGCGCAGCGCCTCGAGCAGCGCACCATGTACGACATGGAGATGATCCAGGAGGTCGGGTACTGCGCGGGGATCGAGAATTACTCGCGCTACCTCTCCGGACGGGCCCCCGGGGAGCCGCCGCCGTGCCTGTTCGATTATCTGCCGCGCAACGCGCTGCTGGTGATCGATGAGAGTCACCAGACCATCCCGCAGCTCGGTGCGATGTACCGCGGCGACCGCTCGCGCAAGGAAGTGCTGGTCGAGTACGGATTCCGGCTGCCCTCGGCGCTCGACAACCGGCCGCTGAAGTTCGAGGAGTGGGAGCGGCTCGCCCCGCAGATGATCTTCGTCTCGGCGACCCCCGGGCAGTACGAGTCCCGCCATGCCGGGCAGACCGTGGAGCTGGTGGTCCGTCCGACCGGCCTGGTCGATCCCGAAGTCGAGGTGCGCCCGGTCGGCACCCAGGTCGATGACGTGCTCTCGGAGATCCACCGCTGCGTCGAGCGCAACGAGCGCGTGCTGATCACGACGCTCACGAAGCGCATGGCCGAGGACCTGACCGAGTATCTGCATGAGCACGGGGTGCGCGTGCGCTACCTGCATGCGGACATCGAGACCGTCGAGCGTACCGAGATCATCCGCGATCTGCGGCTCGGCAAGTTCGACGTGCTGGTGGGGATCAATCTGCTGCGCGAGGGGCTCGACATGCCCGAGGTGTCGCTGGTGGCCATCCTCGATGCGGACAAGGAGGGATTCCTGCGCTCGGACCACTCGCTCATCCAGACCATCGGCCGCGCGGCGCGCAATCTGCACGGCCGTGCGATCCTGTATGCCGATCAGATCACCGGCTCGATGCGCCGCGCCATGGACGAGACCGACCGGCGCCGGCGCAAGCAGCTCGAGTACAACGAGGCGCACGGCATTACGCCGCGGGGCATCCAGAAGTCCGTCGCGGACATCATGGAAGGGGCGCGCAGCGCCGCCCCGGCAGCCCGCGGCCGGCGCGGCGCGGCCGGCAAGGAGCGCGGCCGCGGCGCACCGTCCGCCGCCCCGGAGACGCTCGAGCCGGCGGCGCTGGCGCGCCAGATCAAGCGGCTCGAGACCGAGATGCTCGAGCGGGCCCGCAACCTGGAGTTCGAGGAGGCGGCCCGCCTGCGCGATGACATCGCGCGACTGAAGCAGCTGGAGCTCGGCCTGGCGTGAGCCGTCCGGCCGGGGAGGGCGTAAGTTCTTGGGCAGGCTCGGATTAGCTTGCGCGCGCCGGGCCGCTCTTGTATCTTTCGCGGCCCTCCTCCGGGAGAATTCCTTTTATAGGCGCGTAGCTCAGTGGTAGAGCACCACCTTGACATGGTGGTGGTCGGTGGTTCGATCCCACTCGCGCCTACCAGTATCGAAGGCGGTCGCTTCCGGCACCCTCCGGGGGCGACCGTCGGTATTTAAAAGAGCCGGTCCGATCGGGAGAGCTTCGACATGCCAGTGGTCACTTTGCCGGACGGCAGTGAGCGGCGCTTCGACCATCCGGTGACGGTCGAGGACGTGGCTGCGAACATCGGCGCGGGGCTGCGCAAGGCGGCACTGGCCGGGCGCATCGACGGCAAGCTGGTCGACACGTCCTACCTGATCGAGCGCGACGCGTCGCTCGCGATCGTGACGGAGAAGGATCCGGCGGGTCTGGAAGTCATCCGGCACTCCACCGCACACCTGCTCGCGCAGGCGGTCAAGCAACTGTTCCCCGAGGCGCAGGTCACCATCGGTCCGGTGATCGAGGACGGGTTCTACTACGACTTCGCCTACGAGCGGCCCTTCACGCCGGAGGACCTGGCGGCCATCGAGACGCGCATGGGCGAACTCGCCAAGGCCGACCAGAAGGTCAGCCGGCGGCTGATGCCGCGCGATGAGGCCGTCGCCTACTTCAAGGGCCTCGGCGAGCACTACAAGGCCGAGATCATCGCCAGCATCCCGGCCAACGAGCCGATCAGCCTGTACGGACAGGGCGATTGGGTCGATCTGTGCCGCGGGCCGCACGTGCCCTCGACGGGCAAGCTCAAGGCCTTCAAACTGACCAAGGTGGCCGGCGCCTACTGGCGCGGGGACTCGCGCAACGAGATGCTGCAGCGCATCTACGGCACGGCCTGGGCGGACAAGAAGCAGCTCGAGGAGTATCTGCACCGCCTCGAGGAAGCCGAGAAGCGCGATCACCGCCGCATCGGCAAGGAACTGGACCTGTTTCACCTCCAGGAGGAGGCGCCCGGCGCGGTGTTCTGGCACCCCAAGGGCTGGCGGGTCTTTCAGAGCCTGATCCAGTACATGCGCGAGCGTCAGCAGGCGGCCGGCTACGAGGAAGTGAATGCGCCGGAGCTGATGGACGCCTCGCTGTGGAAGCAGTCGGGGCACCTGGAGAAGTTCGGGGAGAACATGTTTCTCACCCAGACGCCCGATGAGCGCCTCTACGCCATCAAGCCGATGAACTGTCCCGGGCACATCCAGATCTTCAAGCACGGCCTGCGCAGTTACCGGGAGCTGCCGGTGCGCTTCTCGGAGTTCGGCAAGGTCCACCGCTACGAGCCCTCCGGGGCGCTGCACGGGCTGATGCGGGTGCGCGCGTTCACTCAGGACGATGCGCACATCTTCATCACCGAGGATCAGATCACCGAGGAGTGCGTCGCGGTGACGCGGCTGATTCTCGAGATCTACCGGGACTTCGGCTTCGACGACGTGCGCATCAAGTTCGCCGACCGGCCGCCGAAGCGCGTCGGGGCGGACGAGGTCTGGGATCGGGCCGAGGAGGCCCTGAAGGCGGCCTCGAAGGCCGCCGGCATCGACTACATCCTGAACCCGGGCGAAGGGGCTTTCTATGGTCCGAAGCTCGAGTTCGTGCTGCGCGATGCCATCGGCCGTGACTGGCAGTGCGGGACCGTCCAGGTGGATCTGAACCTCCCGGGACGGCTCGGGGCGCATTATGTCGATGAGACCAGCGCCAAGCGCACTCCGGTGATGCTGCACCGGGCGATTTTCGGCTCCCTGGAGCGATTCTTCGCCATTTTGCTCGAACATCACGCCGGGCGGCTGCCCGTGTGGCTCGCCCCGGTGCAGGCGGTGGTCATGGGAATTACCGACCGGAATGACGAATACGTACGTTCCGTAACGGAAAGCCTGAAAAATCAGCAGTTTCGGGTCGAGTCCGACTTGCGTAACGAGAAGGTCGGCTTTAAGATCCGCGAGCACACGCTGCAGCGTGTTCCGTATCTATTGGTCGCAGGCGACAAGGAAGTGGCCGCGAACTTGTTATCAGTGCGCACCCGTAGCGGCAAGGACCTTGGCACGATGAGTCTGGAGACGTTCAGCGAACGGCTCCGCATCGAAGCCGAGAGCCGCGGGCGCCGTACTTTGGAGGATTGACGCATAGCCAGTGTAACCAAGCGGGTCCGGCGGAATGAGGAGATCAATTCGCCGCAACTTCGCGTGATCGCGGCCGACGGGTCGCAGGCAGGAGTAATGTCCCGTGCCGAGGCGCTGCAGATGGCAGCGACCGCGGAGCTCGATCTGGTGGAGGTGTCGCCAACGGCAGCGCCCCCGGTCGTGCGCATCATGGACTACGGCAAGTTCCTGTTCGAACAGAACAAGAAGGCCCACTCGGCTAAGCGCAAGCAGAAGCAGATCCAGGTCAAGGAAGTCAAATTTCGTCCCGGTACGGGAGAGGCGGATTACCAGATCAAACTGCGTAATCTGATCCGCTTCCTGACTGAGGGTGACAAGGCCAAGGTAACCCTGCGGTTCCGCGGCCGGGAGATGGCGCACCAGGATATCGGGCGCAAGCTCCTCGAACGGGTGGTGAACGATCTGGCTGAGTGCAGCGTGGTCGAGCAGCATCCGTCGATGGAAGGACGCCAGATGGTCATGGTGTTCGGTCCCAAAAAGAAGTGACGGTTGGCCGCCGACGGACGGCGGCCCATCGTTCGCCCGTAGCGGGTGCCGCAAGGCGCCTTGTGACCGGGGCTACAGTCATTGTTGAGGAGTCGATATGCCTAAGTTGAAATCCAACCGGGCTGCTGCCAAGCGCTTTCGCAAAACGGCGAAGGGCTTCAAGCGGTATGCCTCCAAGCGCCGCCACAACCTCGGACACCGCGATCCGAAGGTCAAGCGCCATGCCCGCTCGGGCGGAACGAGCCTCGTTCACGAGAGCGACGTCGGTCGTCTCGTGCAGCTCCTTCCCTATCACAAGTAATTCCGAGCGAGGTTCCCCATGGCACGAGTCAAGCGTGGCGTGACGGCCGGGCGCCGTCACAAGAAAGTTCTGGGCAAGGCGAAGGGCTATTACAACGCCCGGCGCAAGATTTACCGCACCGCCAAACAGGCGGTGATCAAGGCCGGTCAGTATGCCTACCGCGACCGTCGGCAGAAGAAGCGTGAGTTCCGCGCTCTGTGGATCGCGCGCATCAACGCCGCCGCCCGCGTGCACGGCCTGTCCTACAGCCGCATGATCAACGGCCTGATGAAGGCCGGCATCGAAGTCGACCGCAAGGTGCTCGCCGATCTGGCCGTGCACGATGCGGCGGCGTTCGGCGCGATCGCCGAGCAGGCCAAAGTCGCGTTGGCCGCCGCCTGAGCGGCGGCCCGGGCGGCATGCACGAGCTGTCCTCCCTCGTCGAGCTCGCGCTCGCCGAGGCGGCCGAGTGCGCGAGCCTCCCTGCACTCGATGAGGTGCGGGTTCGCTGGCTCGGCAAGAAAGGCACGCTCACCGAGCAGCTGAAGTCCCTCGGCGGCCTCCCGGCCGCCGAGCGGCCGGCGGCCGGGCAGCGGATCAACGAAGCCAAAGCGCGCGTCCAGGCGGCACTCGAAGCACGCCGCGAGGCGCTGCAGGCCGCGGACATCGAGCGCGCATTGGCAGCCGGGCGCATCGACGTGAGCCTGCCGGGGCGCGGCGAGCGGCGCGGCGGGCTGCATCCGGTGACCAAGGCCCGCCTGCGCATGGAGGCACTGTTCCAGCGGGCCGGCTTCGAAGTGGCCACCGGCCCGGAAATCGAAGACGACTTTCACAACTTCGAGGCGCTGAATTTCCCGCCCAATCATCCGGCGCGGGCGATGCACGACACGTTCTACTTCCCGGACGGGAAGCTGCTGCGCACGCACACCTCTCCGGTGCAGATCCGCGCCATGCTCGAGCGCGGCGCGCCGATCGCGGTCATCGCGCCCGGGCGCGTGTACCGCTGCGACTCGGACATGACCCATTCTCCGATGTTCCACCAGATCGAGGGGCTGCGGGTCGGCGAGGCGGTGAGCTTCGCGAACTTGAAGGCCATGCTGCACAGTTTCCTGCAGGCGTTCTTCGAGCAGGATCTGGCGATGCGGCTGCGCCCGTCGTATTTCCCGTTCACCGAGCCGTCGGCCGAAGTCGACATGTCCTGCGTGTTCTGCGCCGGCAAGGGCTGTCGCACCTGCAAGCACACCGGCTGGCTCGAGATCGCCGGCTGCGGCATGGTGCACCCGAACGTGCTGATGGCGAGCGGCATCGACGCCGAGCGCTTCAGCGGGTATGCCTTCGGCATGGGCATCGATCGCCTGGCGATGCTGCGCTATGGCGTTAACGATCTGCGCCTGTTCTTCGAAAACGACCTGCGCTTCCTCGAGCAGTTCCGGACGCTCTGACACCATGAAGGTACCTTACGCCTGGCTCACTGAGTGGATCGACGTGCCGTGGGATGCCGCGACGCTCGGCGAGCGGCTCACCATGGCGGGCCTGGAGCTCGAGTCGATCACGCCTGCAGCCCCGCAGTTCAGCGGGGTGCGGGTCGGGGAGATCCTCAGCGCCGAGAAGCACCCGCAGGCCGACAAGCTGCGCATCTGCCGGGTGGCCACCGGGCAGGGCGAGCCGCTGCAGATCGTCTGCGGCGCGCCCAATGCGCGCGCCGGGCTGAAGAGCGCACTCGCCGTGGTCGGCGCAGTGTTGCCCGAGGGCCTGAAGATCAAGGCCGCGAAGTTGCGCGGCACCGAGTCGGCGGGCATGTTGTGCTCCCCGAAGGAGCTTGGGCTCGCGGAGGATTCCGATGGCATCCTCGAACTGCCCGCGGATGCGCCTACGGGGGCGCCGCTGCGTGAGTACCTGCAGCTCGATGATGCGACGCTCGACCTCAACGTGACGCCCAACCGCGGCGACGCGCTTTCGATTCTCGGGGTCGCCCGCGACGTTGCGGCGCTCTCGGGGCGCGCACTGAAGATCCGGGCGCCCCATACGACGAGTCCCGGTCACGGCGACACCGTGACGGTGCATCTGGATGCGCCCGCGGGCTGCCCGCGATTCGCCGGCTGCGTGCTGCGGGGCGTCGACAACACGGCGCCGACCCCGATCTGGATGCGCGAGCGGCTGCGCCGGGCCGGCGTGCGTTCGATCAGCCCGGTCGTCGACGTCACCAATTACGTGATGCTCGAGCTCGGCCAGCCGATGCACGCCTATGATCTGGCCCAACTCCAAGGTCCGATCGGCGTGCGTCTGGCGGCGGCCGGCGAGTCGGTGACGCTGCTCGATGGTCGCAGCGTCGAGCTCTCGCCCGATGTCCTGTTGATCACGGATGCGGCCGGTCCTGTGGGAATCGCCGGGATCATGGGCGGGCAGCGCACGGCGGTGAGTGCTGGGACCACGGATGTGTTGCTCGAAGTGGCGTATTTCGCGCCGGATGCCGTCATCGGGCGCGCACTGCGCTGGGGATTGAGCACCGACGCGAGCCAGCGGTTCGAGCGCGGTGTCGATCCGTCAGGGCAGGAATACGCCCTGGGGCGTGCCCTTGAACTGATGCAGCGCATTGCCGGCGGAACGGCCGGTCCGCTCACCCTCACGGAATCCGAGGAAGATCTTCCTGCGCGCCCCCCGGTCGTGCTGCGTCGTTTGCAGCTCGCGCGGCTCCTGGGCGCACAGATCCCGGACGATCGGGTGCGCACCGTGCTGGAGAATCTCGGCATGCGGGTGCAGGGGCTCCCGGAAGGCTGGGAGGTCGGCCCGCCGGCGCACCGGTTCGACATCGCGCTGGAAGCCGATCTGATCGAGGAAGTGGCCCGCATCGTGGGCTACGAAGCCATCGAGGAGCGGGACGCGCTCGCCGCCGAGCGCGTCCGCGCGCTGCCGGAATTCGTGCCGCCGGAGCGGGCGGTGCTGGAGCTGCTCGCCACGCGCGGCTATCAGGAAGCCATCACGTACGCATTCGTCGATCCGCAGCTGCAACAGCAGCTGTTTGGGGATCGCAGCGCGCCGCGCCTCGCCAACCCGATCGCGAGCGACCTGTCGGTCATGCGCGTCTCGTTGTGGCCGGGGCTGCTGCGTGCGGCGCTCGAGAATCAGCGCCGCCAGCGCGACCGGATCCGTCTGTTCGAGCACGGCGCACGGTTCGAGCAGCGCGACGGCGTGACGCACGAGATCGAAACGCTGAGTGCCGTGGCCTGCGGGCCGCGGATGCCGGAGCAGTGGGGCCTGCCGCGCCCGATGCGCGAGGCGGCTGACTTCTTCGACGTCAAAGGCGATCTCGAGGCGCTGCTCGCAGCGGTCTCGCCCGGCGGCGTGTTCAGCTTCGTGCCGGGCGAGCATCCGAGCCTGCATCCGGGGCGCTCGGCGCGCGTGCTGCGCGCCGGGGAGCCGATCGGCTGGGTCGGCGAGCTGCACCCCTCGCAGGTCCGCGCGCTGCAGTTCGTGCACACCCCGGTGCTGTTCGAGCTCGATTGGGCGGCGTTGGCGCTCGATCGGCCCGCGTACCAGGAAATTTCGCGCCAGCCGCAGGTGCGGCGCGATCTGGCCGTGGTCGTGGACGAATCTGTGCCTTTAAGTCGGCTCGCCGAGCGTGTAGCCTTGGTCGGATCGAGCCTGCTGCGAGATCTCCGCGTTTTCGACGTCTATCGCGGTCCGGGGATCGAGGATGGTCGAAAAAGCGTCGCTTTAGGCTTGATTTTTCAGGACTTTTCTCGCACGCTTACTGACGACGACGTGGCCCGCCTCGTCGCCGCAGTGGTGGCGGATTTGCGCGTGAGCTTCAACGCAAGTATACGAGAATAGATAATGGCGCTGACCAAGGCGGAGATGGCCGAAGCTCTGTTCAACCAGCTGGGGTTGAACAAACGGGAGGCCAGGGAACTGGTGGATCTGTTCTTCGAGGAGGTGCGTGCGGCGCTCTCGAACGGCGAGCAGGTCAAACTCTCGGGGTTCGGTAATTTCGACCTCAGAGACAAGAATCCGCGGCCGGGCCGCAATCCCAAGACGGGTGAGGAGATTCCGATCACCGCCAGGCGCGTGGTGACGTTCCGTCCCGGACAAAAACTGAAGGCACGGGTCGAAGCGTATGTTGGAGCCCAAGAATAACGCCGAGCTGCCGGCGATCCCCGGCAAGCGCTATTTCACCATCGGCGAGGTGAGCGACCTGTGCGGCGTGAAACCGCACGTGCTGCGCTATTGGGAGCAGGAGTTCCCGCAGCTCAAACCGGTCAAGCGGCGCGGCAACCGCCGTTACTACCAGCGCCAGGACGTGATCGTGATCCGCCAGATCCGCAGCCTGCTCTATGAGCAGGGCTTCACCATCGGCGGGGCACGCAATCACCTGACGGGCGATGAGGCCCGCACGGACGTGTTCCAGAGCCAGCAGATCGCCAAGCAGATGCGCCTGGAGCTCGAGGAGCTGCTGAAGATCCTCAGGCGCTGATCCTCTCCCGCTCGGGGCGGGATTCGGGGTATCATTGCCGTTCGCACGAGAGGTCCCCGCTCGTGTCGGTCAGAAGAACAAAGCCTTTCGTCGGAGCGTGGCGCAGTCTGGTAGCGCACTTGCATGGGGTGCAAGGGGTCCCGAGTTCAAATCTCGGCGCTCCGACCAATTTGTTCACTTTGGCCTGCTCGCCGAGCCGGCGGTCTGCAGCGGGCGTCACTCAGACCAAGTCCCGGATTTCCACAACCGGGCTTACGTCCGCATCATAGTCTACGCCCTCCGTATCGAAGCCGAACGGACGGCGAAAGTCCCGTTTGTAGTCCTCGAAGTCTGCACCTTCTGCACAGTTGCCGCTGTCGATGCCGGCCCAAGGCGGTTCGACAGTCGCTTGCACTTCTGGACGCAGCTCCCGGTCGTCAAGGCGATGGCGACCCTACGCGTCGAGACGAGGCTGGCGGGAGTAAAGACGTTCCTCGCGCGGACGATAGGCCTGTTGGATACAACTTACATGAGTGCCCGGATGCATCATCACTCTGTACAGCAACGACAGGTATATCGGCATGACCGCAATCGCGGCACTCGCCTGGGTTCGACAGCTTTCAATGCGGCCACGCGCGCATCTCCGCCGCGGCGTGCCAGCCTTGTGCGTATCGCCACGGCTCTGCGGTCGAGATCTTTCTTGGCTGAATCGATCGTCCGGGCAGCGTAAACTGTGGTTGACAAGTATGTAATCCATAGTTTACATTACGCTCCATGCTCACGCTCCTGAGGTCGCAGACGTTTGACGACTGGCTTTCGGGGCTCAGGGACCGGCAGGCGCGAATCGATCGGCTGGCGATGGGCAATGCGGGTGATGTGAAGTCGACCCAGTCCGGTATCAGTGAGCTGCGGATCGACTACGGGCCCGGTTACCGCGTGTACTACCGCCAGCGCGGCAAGACAATTGTGCTGCTCTGCTGTGGTGGAGATAAGCGGACTCAGGACGTCGACATCCGTCGTGCCGTCGAAATTGCAAAAAATTGGAAGGGCTGAACATGGCAACCAAGCGACCAAGACGAGTGAAGGAGGTTTTCACGCGCTACGACAGCGCCGACTACCTCAAGTCCGAGGAGGATATGGCGGCCTACCTGCAGGCGTGCCTGGAGGAGGCGCCCGACGATCCGGCCTTCATTGCGCAGGCTCTTGGAACAGTGGCTCGCGCTCGCGGCATGATGCAGCTCGCGAAGGACACGGGGCTCACGCGGGAAGGGCTCTACAAGGCACTGTCGAAGGACGGTAATCCGAGTCTCGGTACGGTGCTGAAAGTCCTACAGGCACTCCATCTGCGGATCTCGCTGCACCCGGCCTGATCGGAATGCCACTTGGACGCGCGGCTCGATCGTCGTTTTACTATACCACGAAGCGAGCACGGACGCTCGCGACCCCGTCGGTTCAAGTCATTTGCGCAGCGTCCTGACAGGACGTCGGTAATGACGTCGTGTCAGGACGCGTAGCATGACGTCCGACGTCTGTTGGAAGTTGTGTCCCGCCCGTTGACTTTTTGCACTGGAAGGCAGTCAATGCGTGCATGGCCGAGCCGACGACCCGCGAGCGAGCCTACCGCCTGCGCTGCTATCCGAGCGCACGGCAGCGGCGTGTGCTGGGCCGACTGTTCGGCGCTTCGCGCTTCGTGTGGAACTGGGGCCTGGCGCGGCGCACGAGCGCCTATCAAGCCGATCAGACGCGCCTGAACTGGATCTCGCTGTCGCGGGAGTTCACGGCGTTACGCCAGGCGCCTGAGACGCACTGGCTCGCCGAGCTCCCTCGAGAGCCGTTCAGTCAGGTGCTGCGCGATCAGGAGCGGGCGTTCCAGAACTTCTTTGCCCGCCGCGCCCGCTACCCGCGCTTCCGGCGCCGAGGGGGAGCAGAGCGCGTGCGCTTCACCCTCGATCAGCGCCGAGCGCAGGTCGAGCGGGAAGCGACTCACCGGTGGGCTTTTGTCGATCTGCCGGGCTTGGGGCGCATCAAGCTGCGCCGCAGCGAGGGCCTGGAGGGCCGGCTGCGCTCGGTGACGCTGTCCCGGGATGGGGCGGGCCGATACTTCGCCTCGCTCTGTGCCGATCAGGTATCTGAAGCCGTATGGCCAGAGCCTCACACCGAGGTGATCGGGATCGACCTGGGACTGCGGGATCTGGCGGTGGTGAGTGATGGCGCACACGTCCACACGCTGCGCGCCCCGAAGGCCCTGCAGCTGAAGCGCACTCGGCTGCGCCGCTACCAGCGGCGCCTGAGCCGCCAGCTCACCGCGCAGCTGCGCACCCAGGGTCTCGATCCGACGAAGCCCTGCCCGAAGGGCGTGCGGCTCGGGATGTCCCACAGGCGAGCCAAGACCCGCGCGCGCATCGCGCGGCTGCACGGGCGGATCGGAGATCTGAGGCGGGATGCGCTGCATCGGGTGAGTACGGCCCTGGTCGGGCAGGCCCGCATCCTCGTCCTGGAAGATCTGAACGTGAAGGGCCTGGCACGGGGCGGACACCGCAGAGGTTTTCGCCGAGCAATGGGGGACGTGGCCCTCGGAGAGCTGCGCCGGCAGATCCGCTACAAGGCCGAGTGGGCCGGACGGCAGGTGATCGAGATCGATCGATTCTTTCCGAGCAGCAAACGCTGCTTCGCGTGCGGCACGGTGAATGCCTCACTGGGTTCCGGAAAACGCTGGGCGTGTCCCGCCTGCGGGGTCTCCCATGACCGCGATGAGAACGCGGCGAAGAACATCCGGGCCGAGGGGTTGCGGCAGCTTGCTGCAGTCTCCTCGCTCGCTACCGGTCAGGGGCCGGGAAGTCACGCACGGGGAGTGGCCTGCGCGGCTGAGCGCACACGGCGGGTGACCGCCGAGTGCGCTCAGCGCCGCCCCACGCAGAACCGTGAACTCGCCCAACGGCCCGTCAGGGCCAAGAGCGCTCGAGGGCTGTCAGGAACAGCCCGATGAGCGGTCAGGGCGGGACTCTGAGGAAACGCCGCAGGAGCCCATCCAGAGGGACACGGACGTCGGCCAGCTGCTGCGGGCGCTGACGCCCAAGGGACGGTTCTTTTCCTACGGGCTCGGATTTATTCTCGAGGAGTACGGTGGCCACAAGCTGATCTGACATGCCGGCAACATCGACGGAATGTCTGCGGCGCTGGCAGTGCTTCCGGCAGAGCATGTGGGCGTGGTGGTGCTCTCCAACATGGACAGCAATTGGGCGCCGGAAGGCGTCATGTTCCATATACTGCAGACGTATCTGGGAATCGCGTACGACGACGTGAGCCGCAGGATGTACGTCCTCACGCAGAAAGAGAGAGCAAAGGCCAAGGCCGAGGCGCGGAAACTTGCGGCCACACGCGTGCGCGGAGCGAAACCACCGTTGCCGCTCGCGGCGTATGTGGGGCGCTATTCCGACAGGTTCTACGGAACGGCGCGCGTATCCGAGCACGCGGGCCATCTGGTGCTGAAGATGGGAGACCCGATGTTCACGGGTGATCTGCAACCGTGGCACGACGAGACCTTCCGGGTCCGGTGGCGGTACCGCTTCTACGGCAAGGCATACGTAACCTTCGATGTCGATGCACACGGCAAGCCGAGCGAGCTGAAGTTCGCGCAGATGCGCAACCATTACGAGCGGACGGCAGGGCGCGGTGGGACGCCGCGCTGACGTGCCCGCAGGGTACTCGGCGGTCTGGCCGCCACGACTCTGATGTTGCGCGGCCGCGAACACCGAGGGTAAGCTCATCCGTAGATTCCTGGCGAATGGGCAGATGGCCGCAGAGACGTACGACGAACAGGCCGGGGCGCGTCTGCGAGCGATCATCGCCGCGACCGTCGGCAATGCCCTCGAGTTCTACGACTTCTTCATCTACGGGCTCTTTGCCGTACAGATCGGTCGGACATTCTTTCCGGAATCCAATGCCTACGTCAGCCTGATGCTGTCGTTGGCGACATTCGGGGTCGGGTTTCTCACCCGGCCGTTGGGCGCCGTCGTGCTCGGTGCCTACGCCGACAGGGTGGGGCGTCGGCCCGCCATGGTCCTGAGCCTGTCAATGATTGGTATCGCCATGGCGGGACTAGCGTTCATTCCGTCCTATGCCGCAATCGGCATTGCGGCGCCCGTGCTTGCGGTGCTCGCGCGCCTGGTGCAAGGCTTCTCGCTGGGCGGAGAGGTCGGTGCGAACAGCGCCTATCTCGTGGAGGTCGCCCGCCCGGATCGGCGCGCCGAGATCGTCTCATGGCAGGGCGTGAGCCAGGCCGTGGCGCTGGTGATGGGAAGCCTCGTGGGGACCGTGCTCGCGACGCTCCTCTCGCCCGTGGCGTTCGAGGACTACGGTTGGCGTATCGCTTTTCTGATCGGGGCGGCGATTGTGCCGTGTGGATACTGGCTGCGCCGCCATCTTGCAGAGACGCTGCACGCCGAGGACGCGCACTACTCGCAGGCGGCCGACCGGTCATCGCCGGCTGGGGAGCAGCCCGGGCGTCTGGCGCTCGCACGCAAGCACTGGAGAGCGATGGCATTCGGCCTGATGGCGATTGCCGCAGGCACCGTCGGCACCTACATTTTTGTCTACATAGCCACCTACGCGCAAACGACGTTACACCTTCCGGCACGCGCCGGGTTCCTGGCGAGTCTCGCCGGATACAGCGTGGAGATCCCCTGCATCCTGATCGGCGGCCGTCTCTCGGACCGCTACGGACGCAAGCCGGTGAATGTTTTGGGAAATCTTGCGTTCCTGCTCGGCATCTATCCCGCATTCGTCTGGGTGGTCGCAGCGCGCTCGGCCACGGCGTTGATCTGGGCCATGGTCATCCTGAATGCCGCATATTCCCTGCGCATGGGTTCGTTCTACGCGGCATTCATCGAGTCGCTGCCGCCGCGAATCCGCAGCGGCGGCTTCGGGACCGTCTATGCCGTTTCCGTGGCGATCTTCGGTGGAACGACCCAGCTCGTGGTCACCTGGATCATTCACGTCACGGGCAGTGCGGTTGCCCCCGCCTGGTACCTGATCGGGTTCACCCTGATCGGGCAGATTGCGTACATGCTCTATCCGGAGACGGCGCCAGTTCGCCTGCGCGCGAAGGCGGGGGCCGAGGCCGGAAACGGCAGCGCAGTCGAATATTGAAGACGCCGTCATTAAGTTGAAGCAAAGGGGGAGCCGATGTGCGACCAAGACGACTTCGACAAGATGAATTATGCGCGCTCCGCCATGGTGTCGCGCCGGCAGTTTGGAGCCCTGGTGGCGGGCGCGGGCCTCGTATCGCTGCTGCCTGCGGTGGCGGACGCCGGGGCGATTACCGGCTCACCCGTCGATATCCGCACCCCGGATGGAATCTGCGATGCCTACTTCACTCATCCGAAGACGGGAGCTCATCCCGGTGTGCTCATGTGGCCCGACATCTTCGGGCTGCGGCCGACGTTTCAGGCCATGGCTGACCGGCTGGCCGGTGCAGGCTATGCCGTGCTGGTCGTCAATCCGTTCTATCGGATCCAGCGGGCCCCGACTGCACCGCCGCACCCGGACCTCAATGACCCGGCGACGCGCCGGGAGCTGATGCATCTGATGCACTCGTTGACGCCCGAGAAAACCGTCACCGATGCGCGCGCCTTCGTGCCTTGGCTCGAGGATCGGGCCGCCGTCATCAAGACGCGCAAGATGGCGAGCACCGGTTACTGCATGGGTGGGCCATTCACCCTGCGTACCGCCGCCGCCTTTCCCGACCGCATCGGCGCCGGGGCAACCTTTCACGGCGCCGGGCTGGTCACGGACGCGCCGGACAGCCCGCACCTGCTGATCCCGCACATCAAGGCGCAATACCTCATGGCCATCGCGGCGAGCGACGACGAGAAGCAACCTCAGGCCAAGACCGTCCTGCGCGAGGCCTTCCGCACAGCGCATCTCGAGGCTGAGATCGAGGTCTACCCCGGCACCCAGCATGGCTGGTGTGTGCCCGATTCACGGGTCTATGACCCTGTGCAGGCAGAGAAAGCATGGTCCCGACAGCTCGTGCTGCTGAAGAGAGCACTGGCGTAGCGTCGACCGGCCGGCGCGCGGCCGCCGTCATGAGCCGCAGTGTCGGGGGGCAGGGGAACTGAGGTCGGTCCCGTTTGGGTCTGTCTACAGGTCGACATCAGCGGACGCTTCGGTCCGGTGATTCGCTTTCTGCAGACCCTGCGCCGGGCGTCGGATCCGTCGGCATTCCGGTGACCGAGGAATTTGGCACACTGCACGTCCCGCGCCTCGCGCCTGTTTTGCCTGGAGTATCGTTCGCACATGAGACGGACCGCTCTCATCATCCTGTCGGCCCTGGTGCTGCTCCCAGCGACGGCCTTCGCAAGTTGGCACCACTGGCACAACTGGCACCATGGGCACGAGGATCGCCGGACGTTCCCAGTGACCGCCGCGCTGCCGGACCCGTCCCGTACGCCCGGTGCGCTCAATCCTGCGGTGACGCAGCGCGACATCTATTCGACCATCTGCGTGCGCGGCTGGACGCGCACCGTCCGGCCGCCCGAGTCTTACACCGAGCGTCTCAAACGTGAACAGATTCGCCGGTACGGCTATCGGGACAGGTGGCTGCGCGACTACGAGGAGGATCACCTCGTGCCGCTCGAACTCGGCGGATCGCCGGCCTCGCCACGTAATCTTTGGCCCGAGCCGCATCACGTCGCGGGTGGCTGGGGCTCGTACCGCAAGGATCGGCTCGAGAATCGACTGAATCACCTGGTCTGCCGTGGCCGGATCACGCTCGCGGTGGCGCGGCGCGCGATTGCTCGTAACTGGATGGCCGCGTACCGGCGCTTCATGCATCGCTGAATGCGCGCTACTGCCTTAGGGCCCATGAGGGCGCTGTGTGGCGCAACGCGCGCAGAATCGCGAACCGGCTCAACGGCCCGCCCGGACTGAGAGCACTCGAGTGTGCTCAGGGCGAGGCGATGGCCGGTCGCGGCCGGACTCTCCCTACTCTTCCTCGCGGATGGTTCCCGGAACGCCCGCGGGGATCACTGCGTCATCTGCCGTGATCGACAGGCGCTTCATGAAGGGCACGATGGCGATGGCCGCCGCCGCACCGATGATGGCGACGATGCCGAGCCCGTAGAACAGATGTGAGTACAGCGGCAGGGTCTGCACCGGGTCGGTGACTCGGCGGGGCACGGCCGCGAACGTCGCGACGAAGCCGCCAAGATATTCAGAGATGCCGACGGCGAGGAAATACGATCCCATGATGAAACCCCTCAATCGAGGTCCCACATAGCGAGCCACCATGGCCAGTCCGAGTCCGCTGATGAGCAGCTCGCCGAAGGCCTGCAGGCCGAATCCGCCGATCATCCACCCGAACGCCACCTTGCCCTGCACCGCGAACAGACTGCTCACCCCGTAGGTGAAAAATCCGATGCTGAGAATCACGAAGCCGATCGCAAATTTCGTGGCGATGTGCAGATCGCCGCGGCCGCGGCCGAGGTGGTTGTAGAGCCAGGCGAGTATCGGGCTCAGGATGAAGATCCAGATGGGGTCGAGTGCCTGCACCTGGCCTGCGGGCACCGCGTAATGCAGGCCGAGCAGGTTCAGATGAAGATCCACGTTGCGCAGTGCGAACAGGGTGAGCGAAGTCGACATCTGCTGATAGAAGATGAAAAACAGCATGGTCTCGACGGTCAGGATGATGATGGCCCAGAGCCCCCTGCGTTCCTGCGCATCGCCCTTCCAGATGAGTACGGCGAAGATCACGACCAACGCGATGAACGCGAGCCACACCACCGCCTCGGCAAGCGCGAGATTCTGCACGATCATCGTCACCAAGCCGATTCCGACCGCGGCAGCGGCGACGACCAGCACGGCCTTCTTGAGCGGGAATGGCTCAAAATCCGGCTCCGAGCCCACGGCGGCGAGGTGGCGGCGCATCACCAGATAATTCAGGATGCCGACGACCAGGCCCGCTGCGCAGACTGCAAACGCGACGTGCCAACCCACCCAGACTGCGATGAGGGGCGTTGCGATCTGTGAGAGCGTCGAGCCGACGTTCACGGCCATGTAGTACATCGTGAAGGCGCTGTCGATCTTGGCCGTGTCCCCCTCATACAGTTTGGAGATCAGGTTGGCGGGATTGGCTTTGAAAATGCCGCCGCCGACCGCCACTACGCCCAATGCGAGAAACAGCAATCCGGGATACGGCACCGCCAGCAGGGCATAGCCGATCGCCAGAATGATGGCGCCGAGCAGCGTCGTACGGCGGCTGCCGAGCACGCGATCGCCGATCCATCCCCCGATGGCGGGTACCGCGTACGCCATGGCGGCAAACGCACCGAAGGTGAGATTGGCCCGGTCGTCGCTGTACTTGAGGTTCTGCACCATGAACAGCACCACCACGGCGGTCATGCCGTAGTAGCCGAATCGTTCCCACATTTCGATCAGGAAGAGGGTGACGAATCCTGCGGTCCGCGAAGCGGCTTTCTTTTGTGTCATGCGCTGATCCGGATGAAGAGGCAAAGTTTTCAGTTTATGCGCATACGGGCGTGAGCGCCATCCCTGGGTGTGCCGCATCGCTCCCAGTGGTGCCCATTGTCCCGGCCTCCGAAGACATGGCGTTTGAGCAGGTGGCATGAATGGAGGACCCTCGCTCCGGAGTGCATTCTGGCCCCTCGCAGGAAGACCTACCGGTCGCGGTTTCGCGTTGTCGTCGTCAATCCTGGTGTCCGGGTGAGCGCACAGACCGCAGGCGAAACTCGTGGCCCGGAAGCGGTGAGTCGGACTCAAGCGGTATGCTGAGAGGGGTGGGTTAGGTGACGACCTCGAGCGCCTCAAGAGCAGGCGGTTTGCCCGATGTTGATCCCGATCGCGCATCCACCGGGATGCAGATCTAGACGGACACGAGATTCCCCGGGCGGATCGTCGTATGCCTTGAACTCGATATGGAGCTCAGTTTGCGTCGAGCTGAGGTCCGCAGCGAACGCGGGCAATGGCCGCATGGGCCGTGTGCGCCCGGTACCGGCTTTCCCAATAGCGAAATTGCCGATACACTCGTTCGAGTCCTGATGAGGGAAGTGTTTCAGGTGCGCAGGATGTCAGGTCTAAAATCATGAAGGATCTACGTCGCTTCCGGCTCGCGGTTCTGTTGGTCGCTGCCACACTCGCGCTGTCCGTGCTGTTCTATCCGCGGCTTCCTGGGGTCATTCCAACGCATTGGAGCGCCACTGGCGCGGTCGACGGGTGGATGCCGAAATGGCGCGGGGCGTTCTTTTCTCCCGCCCTGTCGTTGGTGCTTGTGGTCTGTCTGATCGCATTCGAGCCGATCAGGATTGCCGAAGATTCCGGCGGTCTGGATCCCCGGTATTATCCGATGATCGTTGCGGGTGTTGCCGGACTGATTTTCTTTGTCAACCTTTGGGTGCTCCTGGCGGGGCTGGGTTGGCATCCTGCCTTGCCTTAGCGAAGGAGCTTCCCGGCGAGTCATTGGCAGATCGTACGGATGTCTCGCTCTCGTCGCATCGCCGTCCGTCCAGTGCGATCGCCCGCAGGTCGTTCCTGCGCCGACCCTGAGGGCACAGTGCGGTCAGTCGGTGGCCGCCAGCCACAGAGAGCCTAGACGCTTTGTTCAGGGAGGATCGGACTGGCGCAGCTGGGCCGAGCGGCAGGCGCGTCGCGCCCGTCGGGAGGCGGTATCCGGGGGGGGCTGACGCGCTTCGGCTCCTCCGGCGCTGAAGGGCGGGGCATTGTGCCCGGCGTCT
>Ga0315298_1000338_pt1 | contig 92768 bp, 84 predicted proteins | sample WHS_1_MG_FD_203077 | JGI IMG/M metagenome (GOLD analysis project Ga0315298, IMG submission 203077) | Extremophilic microbial mat communities from Washburn Hot Springs, YNP, Wyoming, USA - WHS_1_MG | ecosystem: Environmental > Aquatic > Thermal springs > Hot (42-90C) | place: USA: Wyoming...
CCTAAGCTTCGTTGAAGTGAAAGGCAGGTCTCCTTCTTTCAGTTTTACAGTCGCAATTGTCTCTGTTGGGTGTAGTGTGAACTCAACATTATGGGTGAGTTCAGGGTTTGCATATTCTGGAACGCGTCTTTCAATTGCGATGTGGTTTTCATAATCCCACGCTTTTAACAAATAGAAACTTACGATCTCAACGAGCGTACCTAAAGCGCGACCAGCGGCCTTTTTCGCGTCTTTTGCATAATTGAATACCTCTTTTGTGAGGGCCTGTTGTAAAGCATCAACGGAATCGTATGACATCTTTCATTCTCAATATTGAAGGCTAACGTAATGTAGTCGCCCCTGATTTATTCAATTCAGGCGGCAGCGACGGTTGAAGGCGTGCGCGAGGCCGATATCGACCACGAGCGCAGCGCTTGCCGCCAGTTGGGCGAGACGCCCGCCACCGCGCACAGGCGCAAATAAAGCCGCTGCAAGAAGGCGATGCCCTTGCGGGCGATCATGCGCAGCAGCCATTTGATGTTGTAGCCCGCTGCGCACAGCACCGCGTGCAGCCGGTCGCCCTGCTCGCCCTTGAGGTGGCAGCGGTCCATGCGGTGATCGGCTTTGAGGTGCCCGATGATCGGCTCGATCGCCTGGCGCCGCTTGAGCCGCTTTCTCTCCTGCTCGCTGATGCGCTTGCTCTTGCCCCGGTGCACGATGTGCACATCCGGATTTTGCGCATCCACGCCCCGGTAGCCCAGATCGGCATAGGCGGTGGTGGGCTTGATGCCCGTGTCCTGCATCAGGATCGTGGCCTGCTCCAGTTGCTCGCTCAGCGTGTGGCCGTCATACGGGTTGCCGTGGAATGCCCGCGCGCCTACGATCAGGTTGCCTTTGAGCGTGCTGGCAATGCCCACCTTCACGCCGAACTCGTAGGGGGTTCGGGCTTTGCCCTTGGAGACGCAGTCTACCTCGGGTGCGTGCCACGCGTAGAGCTTGGGTTGTCCATCAACGGCCTTGCGCTGGCCACTCTGGGCCACGATGCGCGCCGCCTTGTTTAGGGCATCACCCAGCGCCTCCCGCACCGCAACTCCGATGGCACTGGCCTTGCGCTCGATCTCGCGCTGTAGCCGCCCGACGATGGTGCGCTGGCGCTTGATGGCGCGCTTCATGCGCTTGAACTGGCGGGCATGGGCGTAGCGCCCGGCTTTGCGGCTGAGGTCCTGGCCCTCCTTGGCAAAGGTCTGCTTCAGATCGATCCCGGCGTCCTTGGCCGCTTGCACCAGCTTGCTGCGTGCCGTCTCCAGCAGGCGGCTGTCGGTGGGGTGGGCAATGGCCTTGTGCAGCACTGTGCTGTCGACGATCACGCGGGCGAACTCCTGCGGCTGGATCAGTTGGAGGTCCACGGCCACGTTGAGGGTCTGCGCCAGCAGCTCTTCCACGCCTTCTTCGCCCAGCAGTTGGCGGAACTTGACCAGGGTGGTGGCGTCGCAAGGACGGTGGTGTTCAAAGTACGCCTGGCCCGAGAAGAACTGCCAGGTCGGCGTCTCGGCCCAGCGGGCCACCACGCCCTCGTCGGACTCGTTGAAGGCGTGCTTGAGGTACAGCAGCGCGATCATGATGCGCAGCGGCACGCGCGGGCGCCCGGCGTTGCTGGCCACCGGTGCTCGATGCACCTGCTCACCGAAGAGGTCCAGGTCGGGCATGACCACGCCAGAGCGGCCTTTGTGGGAGAACACCTGGGCCACGCGTGCTTCGATCTCTTGCCAGGGCATGCGCGAGGCCAACACGGCCAGCGGATGGCGCAGGTCGATCATGTGATCGATGCGCGAGCGGAAGAAGTCGTCGGTGGCGGGGCAGGCAAACATCACGGCAGAACTCCCAGAAAACAGCCCGTATTGGAAATCAAGCGGGGAGTTGCGGCCATCCGAAATCACCCCAGATCCCAGTGTTCATGCGGGTTCCGGGGGTTCTTCAGGGGCGACTAATGTATCCCGCAAAGTCTGCAAAATAAACTGGCCAGTGCGGGATATTCTGGCCAGGGCTTGCTCCGCCAAGGGGCTTGCAGACTGGGTTTCAGACCGATAGACTGTGCAAAAACACAGGTATAAATGATCCATGAAACCCGGCATGCCTGCTCTTCACTCGGTCCGCCTGCTTGATCAGGTTCGCGAGCATGCGCGGTACTTGCACTATAGCCTCAGCACTGAGAAGGCCTATGTGTATTGGGTGCGCTTTTTCATTCGCTGGCAAGGGCGGGGCGGGGTCATGCGGCATCCGCGCGAGATGGGCGCGCCGGAGGTGGAAGCTTTCCTGACCATGCTGGCGACTGAACGCCATGTGTCGGCGTCCACACACAATCAGGCGCTCAGCGCCTTGCTGTTTTTGTATCGCGAGGTGCTGGGGGTGAATCTGCCCTGGCTCGATGGCATCAGCCGCCCGGCGCAGAAGCGCCGCATTCCCAGTGTGCTGACCCAGGATGAGGTGGCCGCGCTGTTTCAGTTTCTGGACGGCGAGATGGCCTTGCTGGCGAAACTGCTCTATGGCACGGGCATGCGTTTGATGGAGGGATTGCGCCTGCGCGTCAAGGATGTGGACTTTGATCGCCATGCCATCATCGTGCGCGAGGCCAAGGGCAATAAGGACAGGGTGGTCATGCTGCCGCAGTCGCTTGCGCCCGCCCTGTGGCAACAGGTGCGGCGGGCTCGCGCCCTGTGGGAACTCGACCGGCAAATTGGGCGCAGCGGTGTGCAGACGCCGCATGCGCTGGATCAGAAGTATCCCAATGTGGGACGCAGTTGGGGATGGTTCTGGGTGTTCCCATCGCCCGCTTTGTCGGTGGACCCGATCTCCGGCGCGGAGCGCCGCCATCATCTCTTTGAGGAGCGGCTGCAGCGCGCCATCAAGAAGGCTGTGGCAGACGCAGGGATTGCCAAACCCGTCTCGGTGCACACCCTGCGCCATTCTTTCGCCACGCATCTGCTGCAATCCGGAACAGACATCCGCACGGTGCAGGAGTTGCTGGGGCACTCGGACGTGAGCACCACCATGATCTACACCCATGTGCTCAAGGTGGCGGCGGGCGGCACGGCCAGTCCGCTGGATCGGCTGCTCAGCGCCAAGCGGGACGGGCATGTGAGCCTAGTCTGACCTTAGCCGTCTTTTGAAACGCCAGGAACCTGTCGGGCTGCGGGTGAACAGACCCTAGCGATCTTCCGGAGTAAGTCCGGTGTGCTTGGCAATGCGCGCGAGGAACGTCATCCGGGGCCAGATCTAGCATCATGGCATCCAAGTCGTCTTCTCTAAATCAGGTCGGACGTCGTTCCGTCCGATGAATCTCCATCCGGAAGAGAGCTGATCCTGTGTCGCCGACGTCCGATCGCGCCGATCACCGCAGCCAGATCTACCCAAAGTCGAAGGCGATGCGACACTTGCCCAAGTCGAACTCGACGGTTTCATCCACCACGTCGGCCAGCTTGACGTAGCGCCCTTCGCGTAGATGAAACACCTTGGCGACGCGGTCTTCGACGTTGACGAGGACATAGTAGCGCACGCCCTCGGACTCGTAGATGGCGAATTTGATGTGCTCGTCCTTGGTCGCTGTGGACTTGGACAGAACCTCGAACACCAGCTCAGACGCGCGGGTGATGTAGGCACCTTGCACCGGGTGGCAGACCACCAGATTGTCCGGCTGCACCACGGTGTCGTCGCTGATGCGCCAGTCCACCGGCAGCAAGGCGCGGCATTGCGGGCAATCGTCCAATGCCTCGTCGAGCAACCATGCGATTTTGTTGCTCACCGCCTGATGTGGCAGCGGCATTGCGGGCGACATGGCGTAAGCCGTGCCGCGGATCAGTTCCCAGCGACCCTCCCACGCTTTGTAGTCGTCGTAGGTGTAGTGCGGCGGGTCGAATGCGTGGGATCTGGACATGGTGCGCTCCAAGACATCAAGTCCGATCTTCGTGTCGCATGGCACCGCCCGCATCACGCCGGTTGCAGGCGGTAAATCTTTGCGGAAGCGCCGTCTGCAATGAGGTAGAGCGCCCCATCCGGCCCCTGGCGCACGTCGCGGATGCGCTCGCCCAGGTCGGTGAGCAGGGCTTCGCGCGCCACCACGCGGTTGCCGTCGAGCTGCAAACGCCACAGCGCCTGCCCGGCGAGCGCGCCGATGAACAGATGACCGCGCCACGCGGGGAACAGCGCGCCGGTGTAGAACGCCATGCCGCAGGGGGCGATGGAGACGGGCACCCAGTCGGTCAGCGGCTGCTCCATGCCGGGGGCGCTGGTGGCGCCGCCCACCGGCGTGCAGTGTCCCACCGGGGCGCCGTATTCGCAACCGTAGGAAATTTTCGGCCAGCCGTAGTTGCGCCCGGCGCGGGTGATGTTCACCTCGTCCCCGCCCTGCGGGCCGTGCTCGTGCGTCCACAGCTCGCCCGTCACCGGGTGCAGGGCCGCGCCCTGCACGTTGCGGTGGCCATAGCTCCAGATCTCCGGCCGCACCCCGGCGCGGCCGACGAAGGGGTTGTCCGTCGGCACGCTGCCATCGGCACGGATGCGCACCACCTTGCCCAGGGTGTTGGACAAATCCTGCGCCGCGTCGCGTTCGGTGTAGCGGTCGCCCAGGGTGACGAACAGCGTGCCGTCGCGGGCGAACACCAGGCGCGAGCCAAAGTGTGCGGTGCTGGCGATTTTGGGCGTTTGCCGGAAGATCACCTGCACCGCGCTCAGTTGCGTGCCGTCGGCCGACAACACGCCGCGCGCCACCGCCGTGCCGTTGCGCCCGGCATCGGCGCCGGTTCCAGCCTCGGCATAGCTCAGGTAAACGCGCCGGTTGGCGACAAAGCTGGGGTCGAGCGCCACGTCGAGCAGGCCGCCCTGGCCGCGCGCGTCCACCGCGGGCACGCCGGCGATGGGTGGCGATGCCTGGCCCTGCAGCGTCACGATGCGCAGCGCGCCGGTGCGCTCGGTCACCAGCATGCGGCCATCGGGCAGAAACACCAGCGCCCACGGCCGCGACAGGCCGTCGGCCACGATGCGCGTGGCGAATTTCACCGCAGGCTGGCTGTCCGCGGGCAACACGCCGGAGGCCGCCGCAGCCGGGGTTTCCCCCCACACCAGCACCGCACCGCCGCCACAGGCGGCAAGCGCCGCGCTGCCCATGCCGGCGCCGAGCCAGCGCAAGGCCTGGCGTCGCTTCAAGCCAACCGGATCGATGAACATGGCGGCTTCTCCTCCTTCGCGGCAAACGGCTGCCGGGCCGTGGTCTTCAAGCGCTTTGCTGCGCGTCGGTGTCGTGGTCGTCGCCGCCGCCGAACACCCGCTGCCGCAGCGCAGCGAGCTGGTCGCGTACACGAGCGGCCTGCTCGAACTCCAGGTTGCGCGCGTGCTCGATCATGCGCTTTTCCAGCTTTTTGATCTCGCGCGCCACGTCCTGCGGATCGTCGATGTGCACTTGCGCAATTTCACGTTCCACGCTGCCGGCGCGCAAGCCCTTGCCGGGGGTCTGCACCACGCCGTCGATCAAATCGCGCACCGATTTATTGAGCGCCCGCGGGGTGATGCCGTGCGCGGCGTTGAACGCGATCTGCTTGGCGCGGCGGCGCTCGGTTTCGTCGATCGCCCGGCGCATCGAGTCGGTGACCACGTCGGCGTAGAGAATCGCCGTGCCGTTGACGTTGCGCGCGGCGCGGCCGATGGTCTGGATCAGCGAGCGGGTGGAGCGCAAAAAGCCCTCCTTGTCGGCGTCGAGAATGGCCACCAGCGACACCTCGGGAATGTCCAGCCCCTCGCGCAACAGATTGATGCCCACCAGCACGTCGAAGGTGCCCAGCCGCAGGTCGCGCAGGATTTCCACCCGCTCCACCGTGTCGATGTCCGAGTGCAGGTAGCGCACCTTCACCCCGTTTTCGTTCAGGTAGTCGGTGAGCTGCTCGGCCATGCGCTTGGTCAACGTGGTCACCAGCACCCGCTCGTTGCGCTGCACGCGAAGCCGGATTTCGCCCAGCAGATCGTCCACCTGGGTCGACGCCGGGCGCACTTCCAGCCGCGGATCGACCAAGCCCGTGGGCCGCACCACCTGCTCGACCACCTGCGCGGCGTGCTGCTCCTCGTAATCCGCCGGCGTCGCCGAGACGAAAATCACCTGCCGCATCTTGCGCTCGAACTCGGCGAACTTCAGCGGCCGGTTGTCCAGCGCGCTGGGCAGGCGAAAGCCGTAGTCCACCAGGGTCTGCTTGCGCGCGCGGTCGCCGTTGTACATGCCGTTGAACTGGCCGATGAGCACGTGGCTTTCGTCGAGGAACATGAGGGCGTCGCGCGGCAGATAGTCCACCAGCGTCGGCGGCGGCTCACCGGGGGCGGCGCCCGACAGGTGCCGCGAGTAGTTCTCGATGCCCTTGCAGTGGCCGAGCTCGGACAGCATTTCCAGGTCGAAGCGGGTGCGCTGCTCCAGCCGCTGCGCCTCCACCAGCTTGCCCGCGCGGGTGAACTCGTGCACGCGCTGGCGCAGCTCCTGTTTGATGCTTTCCACCGCGCGCAGCACGTTTTCGCGCGGCGTGACGTAATGCGAACTCGGGTAAATCGTGAAGCGCGGGATTTTTTGCCGCACCACGCCGGTGAGCGGGTCGAACAGGCTGAGCGACTCGATTTCATCGTCGAACAGCTCGATGCGCACCGCCAGCTCGGCATGTTCGGCCGGAAACACGTCGATCAGGTCGCCGCGCACGCGGAACGTGCCGCGGGTGAAGTCCATTTCGTTGCGCTGGTACTGCATGCGCACCAATTGCGCCAGCAGTTCGCGTTGCCCGATGCGGTCGCCGGTGCGCACCGTCAGAATCATGGCGTGGTAGTCCGCCGGATTGCCGATGCCGTAAATCGCGCTGACCGTGGCGACGATCACCGTGTCGCGCCGCTCCAGCAGGCTTTTGGTCGCCGACAGCCGCATCTGCTCGATGTGCTCGTTGATCGCGCTGTCTTTCTCGATGAACAGATCGCGCTGCGGCACATAAGCCTCGGGCTGGTAGTAGTCGTAGTAGCTGACGAAATACTCCACCGCGTTTTTCGGGAAAAACTCGCGGAACTCGCTGTAGAGCTGCGCCGCCAGCGTCTTGTTCGGCGCAAACACGATCGCCGGCCGCCCCATGCGCGCAATCACATTGGCCATGGTGTACGTCTTGCCTGAGCCGGTGACTCCCAGCAGAGTCTGAAAACTCAAGCCGTCTTGCAATCCTTCGACGAGCTGGGCGATCGCCGCTGGCTGGTCGCCCGCTGGCGGGTACGGCTGGTACAGCCGGAACGGCGACTGCGGAAAGCTGACGAATTTGTCCGGATCGGGCGAGGCGACGGGTTGCGGTGCGGGCATGGTGCAGAACAGGCAAACGGCGTGAGCGCCAGACCGGCGCTGAAGGCGCCAAGGTCTGACGCGACGGCGTAAAATCGCCGCTTTTGCTGCGCAGCATTGTGCTGCAATCCCGACCTCTTCGCCCGAGCACCGCCCATCTCCCATGACCCAGTCTCTTTTTTCCCGCGTGGAAATGGCCCCGCGCGACCCCATCCTCGGTCTGAACGAACAATTCGCCGCCGACCCCAACCCGAACAAAGTCAACCTGGGCATCGGCGTGTACACCGACGCCGAGGGCAAGCTGCCGCTGCTGGCCTGTGTCAAAGCCGCCGAGGCGCAACTGGCGCAGGCGCCCAAGCCGCGCGGTTATCTGCCCATCGACGGCATCGCCGCCTACGATAAAGCCGTGCAGGCGCTGGTGTTCGGCGCTGACAGCGAGGCCGTCACTTCCGGCCGCGTCGCCACGGTGCAGGCTCTGGGCGGCACCGGCGGACTCAAAGTCGGCGCCGACTTCCTCAAGCGCTTGAACCCGAACGCGCCAGTGCTGATTTCCGACCCGAGCTGGGAAAACCACCGCGCCTTGTTCGAGGCCGCCGGTTTCACCGTCGGCACGTATCCGTATTACGACGCCGCGCAACGCGGAATCGCGCTGGACGCGATGCTGGCCGCGCTCGGCGCCGCTGCCGCGGGCACCATCGTGGTGCTGCACGCTTGCTGCCACAACCCCACAGGCTACGACCTCAGCCCGGCGCAGTGGGAACAGGTCATCGCCACGCTCAAGGTCCGTGGCCTCGTGCCCTTCCTCGACATGGCCTACCAGGGTTTTGGTGAAGGCATTGTCGAGGACGGCGCGGTCATCCGCCAGTTCCTCGCCTCGGGGATGGACTTTTTCGTCGCCACCTCGTTCTCGAAGAGCTTTTCGCTGTACGGCGAACGCGTGGGCGCGCTCAGCGTGGTCTGCGCCAGCAAGGAGGAAGCCGCTCGCGTGCTGTCGCAGCTCAAGCGGGTGATCCGCACCAATTACTCCAACCCGCCGACCCATGGCGCGCAGATCGTTGCCACCGTCCTCGCCTCGCCCGAGCTGCGCGCGCAGTGGGAGCAGGAACTCGCCGGCATGCGCGACCGCATCCGTGCCATGCGCGCTGCGCTGGTGGACAAACTCACCGCCGCCGGGGTCAAGGGCGACCTGTCGTACATCACCCGGCAGAAAGGCATGTTCAGCTACTCCGGCCTATCGCCCGCGCAGATGGAGCGCCTGCGCACCGAATTCGGCATTTACGGTGTATCCACCGGCCGCATCTGCGTCGCCGCGATCAATCTGCACAATATCGACTACGTCGCCAAGGCGATCGCCACGGTCCTGCAGTAAAACGACCCTCCCGGCCCGTGGCAGCGCCTGCGCCCGGGCCAAGCGGCTGACGTGTTGCGCTTGCACGCACGTCGTTGCCCCAGGCTTGGGCGGGGCAACGACGATTCAGCCGCCCGATCAAAGCGCACACGGCGCGCCTTGCATCGCGCAATCCAATCATTTCCTCAACCCCAGGGCGCTCCTGCGCGCCAAGCAAGCAAACCGGAAAACATGATTGCGGGCATCGTCGGCATGCTGGCAGCCGTGGTGATCTTTATTTTGATCGCCGTGTTTTCTGCCCAAAAAGCCAATCCCACAATTGCCTTGCCACTTGGCAATTTTTTGACGAGCCAAGGATTTTCCCGGATCGATGCATCGACACCGCTGTTCAAGGAAATTTCCAATATCTTGTCCTCGACCGCTGACGACACATTCATTTCACAGATTTACCAAAAGAAAACCGAAAACATTCTCGTCTGCTGGTGTACCAATAGTGACGGTAGCGACAACGCCATTCTTGGCGTGCTCCCCCAGGATTTCAGCACCACGCCATGGATGCTGCTTTCCTTGCCGACCATTGGTGGACTCAGCGCTGCATTGATCCGCAAATCCTTCGCGGCATTGGGCAAGAAGTCGAAACGGTCATCTTTTTCAAAGGCTGAAGTCGGCCTTTACGGCGAATCTGTCGATTTGTACCTTCCCGAAAACGGAAAAATCCCCGCATTTCCAGAACGATTCATCAACGCACTGCCACAATTCGGCAACATCCTGTTGCGATCGATGGGGAAGCTGATTTTGGTTGAAAGACTGTCCGTCTCGCGCAGCGACTCGTGGGAAGACGAAGCAAAACATATCCTGCAACTCACCCAAAAAATCAAATTTTCTTTGAGCACATCGTCGAGCCCTGCTGTTCAATGCCTTGACGGCGACCAAAATTCCTGATTTGCACCAACAACCGAGTGACAGTCGATTTTCAACACCGCCCCGGTGCATCCCCCTACAGCGCAAAGCACTCAGGGCGGCTAAAATTTGTGCATCGCAACAATCACCAAGTCGGAGTCGATCATGGTGTATGACCTGTTTGAAACCCAGCGCGCGCTGATGCGTCCGTTGGCCGACTTTGCCGAGGCCGCCGCCAGGTTCTACGCCAACCCCGTGTGGCCGGCGGTGCCCAACAGCATCACGCAACGTGTCTCGGCCAGCTATGACCTGATGCACCGGTTGATCAAGGACTACGAAAAACCGCAGTTCGGCATCAACGCCGTGACCATCCAGGGCAAGACCGTCGCCGTCCAGGAGCGGGTGGTGGTGGAAAAGCCGTTTTGCCGCCTGCTGCGCTTCAAGCGTTTTTCCGACGACGTCAGCCTGCTGGGCAAGCTCAAGGACGACCCCACGGTGCTGATCGTCGCCCCGCTGTCGGGCCACCACGCCACGCTGTTGCGCGACACCGTGCGCACCATGCTGCAGGACCACAAGGTGTTCATCACCGACTGGACCGACGCGCGCATGGTGCCGACGGAAAAAGGCGTGTTCAGCCTCGACGATTACGTCGCCTACATCCGCGAATTCATCACCGCCATCGGCCCGGACGTGCATGTGATGTCGGTGTGCCAGCCCACGGTGCCGGTGCTCGGCGCCATTTCGCTCATGGCCAGCGCGGGCGAAATCGCGCCGCGCAGCATGATCATGATGGGCGGGCCGATCGACGCGCGCAAATCGCCCACCGCGGTCAACAACCTGGCGATGAACAAGAGCTACGAATGGTTCGAAAACAACGTCATCTACCGTGTTCCCGCCAACTACCCCGGGGCGGGCCGGCGGGTGTATCCCGGGTTTTTGCAGCATTCGGGCTTCGTCGCCATGAACCCCGACCGTCACCTGACGTCGCACTATGACTACTTTCTCAATCTGATCCGCGGCGACAACGACGACGCCGAAGCGCACCGCCGGTTTTACGACGAATACAACGCCGTGCTCGACATGGACGCCGCGTACTACCTCGATACCATCCGCGTCGTGTTCCAGGACTTCGCCCTGGTCAACGGCACGTGGCGGGTGGGCGGCGAATTGGTCCGGCCGCAGGACATCCGCCGCACCGCCCTGCTGACCATCGAGGGCGAGCTCGACGACATTTCCGGTGCCGGTCAAACCGAAGCGGCGCACGGCCTGTGCAGCGGCATCGCAGCCGCCAGCCGCCAGCACTACGTCGCCCTGGGGGCGGGGCATTACGGCATTTTCTCCGGCCGTCGCTGGCGCGAAAAGGTCTATCCGGTGGTGCGCGATTTCATCGCTGCGCACCCGCGTGGCGCCGTCGGCAGTCCGTCGCGCAAGACCACACGGCCGCAGGCCGGTTCCAGCCAGCCGGCGGACTCCTCCAGTCCTGCCGAAAGCGACGCGGCGCGCTGACCTCCTGCCACGCTGTTCATGTCGCTGCCCGCATCCCCCCCCTGCACGTCAGCACCCGCCGCGCCCACTGCCGACGGCTGCGGCGCGTCGCCGTCGTTGGCGGCGCAGATCGATGCACTGCTACCACAAACCCAGTGCAAACGCTGCGGCTATGCCGACTGCGCGGCGTATGCCCAGGCCATTGCCAGCGGTCAGGCACAGTTCAACCGCTGCCCGCCCGGCGGCGCGCAGGGGGTCGAACGTCTGGCCGCGCTGCTGCATCGCCCGGCGCTGCCGCTGGATCCACAGTGCGGCGCGGAAGGTCCGCGGCAGCTCGCCGTGATCGACCCCGGTCAATGCATCGGCTGTACGCTGTGCATTCCATCCTGCCCGGTGGACGCCATTGCCGGCGTCGCCAAGCGGATGCACACCGTCATCGACACCTGGTGCACCGGCTGCGCGCTGTGTCTGCCCGTCTGCCCGGTCGACTGCATCCGCCTGAGCGCTTTGCCCGACCCTGCAGCGGCGGCGCGCACCGGCTGGGACGCCTGGAGCGCTGAGCAGGCGGAGCAGGCGCGGCAGCGTTACGCGCGCCACCGCCAGCGGCAGACGGCGTCCGTCGCGCCAACCCCGGCCGCCGCCGCGGAGCCTGCCGCCGCAGCGCTTGCCGCCGAACGCAAGGCTGCCGTGCTGCAGGCCGCCCGCGAACGTGCGCGCTCGCGAGGGGCCGCCTCCGCCGGTGCACCACGTCCTTCCTCCACTGCGTAAACCCGAGATGACGACCCAACCGAGCAAATCGCTGCAAACCTTCCCCAATCCGGCGGTCGAGCGCGACTACCACATCCACATGCAGGTCCCCGAATTCACCTGCCTGTGCCCGCTGACGGGCCAACCGGACTTTGCCCGCTTCGACTTCGACATCATTCCCGACAAGCTCTGCGTCGAACTCAAAAGCCTCAAGCTCTACATGTGGAGTTACCGCAATGAGGGAGCGTTTCACGAAAAGGTGACCAACACCATCGCCGACGATCTGGTGCAGGCGATCGCCCCGCGGTTCCTGCGCGTGACCGCGCGCTGGTATGTGCGCGGCGGGATTTACACCAACGTGGTCGTCGAGCACCGCCAGCCCGGCTGGACACCGGCGCCGCGCGTCGATCTGGCGCAGCTCGAAGCCGCTCAGCCCACGGCGGGCTGACCCCGGGTTCAGGCGGCAAGCGACGTCTGCGGCTGGATGCGCAAGATGGCGTTCAGCCCGGTGACCAGCACGCCGCCGTCGGCCAGGGCGAGCACGCCGTATGGCTGATGCAGCACTCCCGGCAGGGCGCCGGTGACCACGGTTTCTCCCTGGCCGTTACCCGCCAGGGTGGACACCGTGCCGTCGGGGGCGATCCGCCGCACCCGGTTGTTCCCGCTGTCGGCGACGATCAGGCTGCCATCTGGCGCGAACGACAGCATCTGCGGGTGCAGAAACAGCGCCGTGGCCGCGCTGCCGTCGGCAAACCCTCCCCTGCCCGGCTTGCCGGCGAAGGTGCTGACCGTTCCGTCGGGGGTGATGCGACGGATCACATTGTTGAAATATTCGCTGACGTAGACATTGCCGCGCCGGTCCAGCGCCACGCCGATGGGCGTATTGAACCGCGCCTGCGCGCCACGACCATCGCGCCAGCCGGTCGCCCCCGGCGAGCCGGCGAGCGTGCTGACCACGCCGTGCGGGCTGATGCGCCGCACCGTGGAGTTGTAGGCGTCGGCCACGTACACCACGCCATCTGCAGCGACCGCCACTCCCACCGGGTGGTTGAACCTCGCCTTCACACCGGGGCCATCGGCGTACCCTTCGACATCGATTTTTCCCGCCCAGGTGCTCACCAGACCATCGCGGCCGATGCGCCGCAGCGTGTTGCTGCCCGAGTCGGTGACGAACAGCGTGCCATCGGCCGCCACGGCGACGCACTCCGGCGAATAAAAATGCGCCTGCAGCGCCGGGCCGTTACGCGCGTCACGCTGCTCCACCTGCCCGGCAACGATGCTGACCTGCCCATCCGTGCCCAACTTGCGCACGACGCTGTTGACGTAGTCGGCAACGAAGACATTGCCCTGCGCGTCCTGCGCCATGCCGCGGGGGTCGTGAAACCGCGCCTGGGCGAAATCTCCGCCCTGATACTCCCCGGGCCCGATGGCACCGGCGTAGACCTCCACAGTGCCTGCGGCCTGCGCCGCGGCGGCGTTGGAAGCAAACGGCAGGAACAGACCGCCCGACATGGCAAATGCCGCTGCGGATTGGATGAATTGGCGTCGCTGCATGATGGTGCGGAAAATGGCCCCCGCGCGCAAAGGCGGGATTGGGCGGGGAAAGTCACACTGTATTGCAGCCACGCAGAACTTGCAGAGACTGCCGCGGCCTTACGTGCTGCGCCGGTCGACCAGCGCGCGGGCGATGGTGCCGAGATCGACGTATTCGAGCTCCGCCCCCGCCGGAACGCCTCGCGCCAGCCGGGTGACGCGCAGACCGCGCGGCCGCAGCATCTCGGCAATGACGTGCGCCGTGGCCTCGCCTTCGTTGGTGAAGTTGGTGGCGAGAATGACCTCCTGCACCACGCCGTCTGTGGCGCGCTCGATCAGCCGCTCCAGGCCGATTTCCTTCGGCCCCAGCCCGTCCAGCGGGCTGATGCGCCCCATCAGCACGAAATACAGACCGCGGTAGGTCAGCGTCTGCTCCAGCGCCGCCAGATCGGCCGGGCCTTCGACCACGCAGAGCTGGCGCGCATCGCGCTGCGCGTCGGCACAAATGCTGCACACCGCGTCTTCGGTCAGGGTATTGCAGCGCGCGCAGCGCCGCACGGCACCGAGCGCGGCGTCCAGCGCGCGGGCGATGCGCGATGCCGCTTCGCGGTCGTGCTCCAGCAGGTGGTACGCCATGCGCGCTGCCGATTTCGGCCCGACGCCGGGCAGTTGCCGCAGCGCCTCGACCAGCGCATCCAGCGCGGGGACGTGGCCGGGTGCGGCCTCGTGCATGGTGAGCGTGCCCCGGGATTCAGAACGGCAGTTTCATCCCCGGCGGCAGCGGCATGCCGGCGGTTGCCGCGGCCATTTTTTCCTGCGTCGTCGCCTCGGCGCGACGTACCGCATCGTTGAACGCTGCGGCCACCAGATCTTCGAGCATGTCCCGATCATCGCCCACCAGACTGGGATCGATGCTCACGCGCTTGACGGCGTACTTGCACGTCATCACCACCTTGACCAGTCCGGCTCCGGACTGACCTTCGACTTCGATGCTGCCGAGTTCTTCCTGGATGCGGCGCAGGTTGTCCTGCATCTGCTGCGCCTGCTTCATCAGACCGGAGAGCTGTCCTTTGTTGAACATGAGAAATCCTTTGAGCAAAACCTGAAATTGCCGACGGTATGTCGGCAGACATTGTCGTTCAAGCCGACGGCGGCGCCGGCTTGATGCTGCCGGCGACGATTTGCGCGCCCAATTCGTGCACGAGCTGCTGCACCAGAGGGTCCGTCTGGATGGCCGCCTCGGCCTGCGCCTGCGCCTGGGCACGCGCGCGCGCCTCGCGCTGCGCCGCGCTGTCGCTGACGTCCCCGGTTTCGACGCGCAGGCTGACCTCCCGCTTCAGTGCCTCGCGTAGCGCCGCCTGGAGTTTGTCCACTGCGCCGGCGCGGGTGAGCTGCACGTTGGGCACGCGCAGTAGCCAGTCGTCTGCCTGCACGGCGACGAGTTCGCTTTGCTGCGCCAGCGCACGCGGCAGGCCCACGGGCAGCACCAGGCGCTGCACCAGGCTGGGCCAGTCGATCGCCTCGACGCCGGCGTCGGCACGAGGCGGTGCATCGTTGCGATGCTGCTGCGGGGTGCCGTCCGCCTGCGCCAGCGACGCCGCTACCGCGGAAACGGCCACGGTGTCTGCTTCCGTCTCCCCGGCAGGCACGGGCGGCTGCCCGACAACAGCCGCGGGCAGCCGCGCCTCAGCGGGCGTCGGCGCCGTCGTTTGCGGTCGCGGCAACACCAGTCCGCCCGGCGGTACGTCGCCGCCGAGCAGCGGGGAAAACGCCAGCAGGCGCAACAAGGTCATGGTGAAACCCGTGCGGTCATCTGGCGCCAGCGACAGTTCGTTGCGGCCGTGCAGCACCGTGGTATAGGCCAGCTGCACGAGCTCCGGGTTGAGCTGCGCCGCCAGCGCGGTCAGCGCGGCGTGCTGCGGCTCGTCGGCATCGGCGGCCTGCGGGACCACTTGCCGCAGCGCGATGGCCTGCAGCATCCCGGCGAGTTCTTCCAGCGCGGCGCCGAACGACAGGCCACGCGCTTCGAGCTGGTCGATTTGCGCCACCAGCGCCGACCCGTCCTGCGCCGCAAGTGCCTGCAGGATGGAAAGCACGTCCCCGCGGTCGACCGTGCCCAGCATCTGCTGCACCGCGGCAGCCTCCACCGCCCCGGCGCAATACGCCAGCGCCTGATCGGTCAGCGACAGGGCGTCGCGCATCGAGCCGTGTGCGGCGCGGGCGATGAGCGCGAGTGCCGCGGCATCCGCCGGCACGCCCTCGGCCTGCAGCACCCGCTGCAGATGGCTGACGATGGCCGCCGGTGGCATGGGTTTGAGGTTGAACTGCAGGCAGCGCGACAGCACGGTCACCGGGACTTTTTGCGGATCGGTGGTGGCGAGGACGAATTTCACGTAGTCCGGCGGCTCCTCCAGCGTCTTGAGCATGGCGTTGAAGGCGTGGTTGGACAGCATGTGCACTTCGTCGATCATGTAGACCTTGAAGCGCCCGGCCGTGGGCTTGTACACCGCCTGTTCGAGCAGCGTGGTCATGTCTTCGACACCGCGGTTGGACGCAGCGTCGAGCTCGATGTAATCGACAAAGCGCCCGGCGTCGATTTCGGTGCATGCGCTGCACACGCCGCAGGGCTGGCTGGTGACGCCGCCCTTGCCGTCCGGCCCGGTGCAGTTGAGCGCCTTGGCGAGGATGCGCGAAATCGTGGTTTTGCCCACGCCGCGCGTGCCGGTGAACAGATACGCGTGGTGCAGGCGGTTGTGGTCGAGCGCATGGGTGAGCGCGCGCACCACATGGTCTTGCCCGACCAGGGTGGCAAACGATTTGGGGCGCCACTTGCGCGCCAGCGCGACGGAAGTCATGCGCGCATTTTAGGATCAGGCCAACCGGTATTCGGGGGTGCCTTTGGCTGCCAGGCCTTGCCGGCGCACGGTCGTGGTCACCCCCATCTGCCGGCCACAGGCGTTTCGCAATAAGCTCCTGCCTGACGCAGTTGCCTCCTCCCACCGACCATGCCAGCCTCTGCCATCCGCCATTGCACCGCCTGCGGCGCGCCGGTCGTCTACCGCGTGCCCGCGGGGGATACGCGCCCGCGCGCCGTCTGCCCGCATTGCGGTCACATCCAGTACGAAAATCCGCGCAACATCGTCGGCACCATTCCCGTGTGGGGGCAGCAGGTTCTGCTGTGCCGGCGGGCGATCGAGCCGCGTTACGGCCTGTGGACGCTGCCCGCCGGCTTCATGGAACTCGACGAAAGCACCGAAGGCGGCGCCCTGCGCGAAACACGCGAAGAGGCCGGCGCCGACGTGCGGCTCGACGGCCTCTATGCCGTGATCAACGTCCTGCCCGCGCATCAGGTGTATCTGTTTTATCGTGGGCAACTGACCTCGCCACGGTGGCACCCCGGAGAGGAAAGCCTGGAAGTGCGCTTGTTCCACGAAGCCGAAATCCCCTGGGACGAGTTGGCGTTCCGCAGCGTGGCGCAAACTCTGCAGCGTTATTTTGCCGATCTGCGCACCGGGCATTTCCCGGTTCACACGTTCGACATCAGCTGAATCGCCCCTGCCCGGCCGATGCGCGGCAAGCCGGATCAGAACGCGCAACCGCCCACCGGCAACTGGGTGCTGGCGTGCAACAGTTTCCAGAAACCGTAAGCCGCAAAGCCGAGCAGAATCCCGCCGGCAGTCAGGTGAAACCCGCGCTGATTGGTGCGCTGACTCACCCAGCGCAGGGTATGGCCGGCAAACAACATGTGCGGCAAGGTGCCCAAGCCGAAGGCCAGCATGGCCAGCGCGCCTTCCCAGGGCGTCGCGCTCAGAAAGGCCAGGGAGAGCGCGGAATACACCAGGCCGCACGGTAACAACCCCCACAGCAGGCCGGCGGCAAGCCGTTTGGGCAAGGTATTGAACGGCAGCAGCCGCGACAGCAGCGGTTGTGTCAGCCGCGTCAGGCCGCGTCCGATCCAGCCCCCTCCCAGCCAGGCCTGCTGCCAGGCCAGCCAGCGCGGGGTCGTCATCTGTTGCAGCACCATCCACGCCCCGGCGCCGGCCAGCACCACGTTGCCAAGAGCGAACAACGCCAACTGCACCGGACGGGCGCTGGCCGACCAGACTCCGGCACCCACCAGGCCGGCGATCCCCCCCAGCAGGGTGTACGACAGCACCCGCGCCCCCTGCAGCTGCAACTGCTGCCAAAACAGCCGACGCGCAGGCAGCAGTACCTGCTCGGTTGCCGCCCGTTCCGCGGCAACGACCAGTCCACCGCACATCGCCGCACAGTGCAGCCCGCCTGTGAGCCCCATCAACAACAAAGTCAGTGGAATGGTTGTATTCATCGCATTCTGCTGTATCCTGTCACAACTGATTCAATCAAATATTGCAACATCTCGATCTATGAAATCCACGCCGACGCCCACAGCCACGCAGATGGAAAAACCCCATCCTTGCGACGTGTGCTTCCAGAGCAAATTCTGCCTGCCCATCGCATTGCAGCAGTCGGAAATGGCGCGTATCCGCGATGTGATCCAGGCGACGGTACGGGTGCAAAAAGGCGAGGCGCTGTTCACTGCCGGGCAGTCGATGACCAAGGTGTATTCGGTGCACGCCGGGTCGTTCAAGTCGTACATCTCCAGTCCGGACGGCAGGGAACAGATCGTCGGCTTCCACATTCCCGGCGAGCTCATGGGGCTGGAAGGTCTGGGACAGCACACCTATTTCACCGATACGGTGGCACTCGAAGACAGTGAGGCGTGCGAAATCGATTTGCGCGCATTGGAAACCACCACGCGCGACCTGCCATCGCTGCAGCATCAGTTGCACTGCATCGTCGGCAACAAACTGATTCGCGCGCAGCAGGATCAGTTTTCTCTCGGTAGCATGCACGCCGACGAACGCCTGGCCCGTTTTCTGCTGGATTTGTCCGAGCGGTTCAAAGCACGCGGGCTGTCGCCGGATGAATTCGTCCTGCGCATGAGCCGCGAGGAAATCGGCAGCTACCTCGGTCTGAAGCTGGAAACGGTCAGCCGCCTGATGTCCAAGTTCCATTCCGCCGGGCTGATTCATGTCGCCCAGCGCCAAATCCGCATCACCGACCGGCACGGTCTGGCCGAACTGCTCATGCCGCAGAGCAATTGAGGCGATCGGTCGAGGCTGGCGGCGGCAGTTTGACGGCCCCCAAACCGGCACCCGATCTCATCGCTTGACGCCGCGCCAAACTGACGCCGCGCCAAACGCTGTGGCCATCGCGCTGGCGTCTGGCGCGCCACGTGTCTTCAGACACCGGGTTCGAGCGTCACCGGCGAATGCGGCACCCACACCCCGGCCAGCCGCCAGTTGGCGGTTTCGGCATGCACGCGGTAACGCACGGCGTCCAGCGGCGGCGCAAATGCGCTGTAGACCCCTGTTGTCGTGCGGTGCAAATCGATCTGCACATCCTTCAGGTTCGACAAAGGATGACGCAACATCAACCGCAGATGCTCCTCGGCCACAGGCTGGTTGAATTTGAGTTCGATGCGCCCCGCTGCCTGCGACAGAACCCCGTTGAGGTGCATGGCCTGTGCGTGCTGCTCGCGATGAATATCGCCGCCAACCGCCAAGCCTTTTTTGTAATAGTGATCGGTGACCAGGCTGTCCGGAGCGCGGGTCGCCAGATAGATGGTGACAAAGCTGGCGACGACGACACTCAATGGCAGCGCCATCAAAAACCAGGGCCAGGGTTCACGGTACCAAGGGCGCGGTGACAAGGTGGACATGGGAAAACTCCTGCAGGGCGTGGTCAAGTCAGCATCAAGGCACGATCAAGGCACAATGAACGTCGTCTGGCCCGATGCGCTGATCGGCTTTGCATCCTCGGACACCGCCTTGATTTCAATTTTATAAATACCCTTTTTCGCCTGGTCGACTGGTAGGGTGACTTCAAGCGGCTCCAGAATGTTCGATGAGGCCGGCACCTCGTAGACGTTTCGCCGGTACACCGCCAGGTCGTCGAGCCCCGTGGCCTCGATACGGATCTTGCGCGGTTTTTCCGTGGTATTCATCAACTGGATTTGATAAACGTTCTCCACCAGCCCGCCGGGAATTTCGCGCGATAACACGCCACGATCGCGCATCACGTTCATTTTGAGCGGGTCACGGGTTGCCAGGCCGCCGACGAACAAGCCGACCAGCACCAGCAGCAATGCGGAGTAAATGAGAATACGTGGGCGCAACAGGTGGGCCCATTGCTGGCGCTTGTTCCATTTGTTTTTCAGCGCATTTTCACTGGAGTAACGGATCAACCCCCGCGGGTACCCCATTTTGTCCATGACTTGGTCGCACGCATCGACACAGGCACCACAGCCGATGCACATGTATTGCAGACCGTTGCGAATGTCGATCCCCGTTGGGCAAACCTGCACACAGATACTGCAATCGACGCAGTCTCCCTTGCCCTCGCTGCGCGGATCGACCCCTTTGCTCCTCTTGCCCCGCGGCTCACCGCGCTCCGGGTCGTAAGTGACGATCAGCGTGTCCTTGTCGAACATCACCGACTGAAAACGCGCGTAGGGGCACATGTACTTGCACACCTGCTCGCGCATGAAGCCGGCATTGCCATACGTGGCAAAGCCATAAAACAAAATCCAGAACGTCTGCCACGGCCCGAGACTCAAACTCAACACCTGCCCCGCAAGGGTGTGAATCGGCGTGAAATAACCGACGAATGTAAATCCGGTCCACAACGCCAGAGCAATCCACAAACCGTGCTTGAGCACCTTTTTTGTAATCTTGTTGGCGTTCCACTCCGAGCTGTCCAGGCGGATACGTGCCAGACGATCACCCTCGACCTTGCGCTCGATCCACATGAAAATTTCGGTGTAGACGGTTTGTGGGCAGGCATAGCCACAAAACAGACGACCGGCAATCGCCGTGAATAAAAATAGGCTGTATGCCGAAATGATCAGCAGCAGGGCGAGAAAAATCACGTCCTGCGGCCATAGAATCATGCCAAAAAAATAAAACTTGCGTGTCGTGAGATCCAGCAAAACCGCCTGCCGCCCATCCCACTGCAACCACGGCAGGCCATAAAACACCGTCTGCGTCAAGAGCACCAGGGCCACGCGCCAGTTGTTGAACCAGCCTGTCACCGCTCGGGAGTAAATTTTTTTCCGCACCTCATAAAGCCACTCTTCTGTGGCGATCATTTCGGTGTCTTTCGGTTCTGGGGCCTGGGCGTTCATTGCGCGTGGAAAATCAGAGCTGCGGGGAAGTCAAGACAAAACGGGGCGCTTGGCAGCGCCCCGGCGCAGGATGGATAACAAGCGGATCGAAACGTTTACTGGTTCGCCGTCGACCCGTGGCTGATGCTGTAGATGTAAGCCGCGAGCAGATGGATTTTTTCCGGTGACAGAAAATCCTTTTGCGCCGGCATTTGCCCGGCCCGGCCTTTTTCGATGGTGTGCGAAATCGTTTCGATACTGGAGCCGAACAGCCATTGACGCTTCGGATCGGCCAGATCAGGCGCGCCCAACGCCTTGTTGCCAGTACCGTCGGCACCATGGCAGGCGGCACAGGCTGCAGCGAACAGCGGTTTGCCCTGCGCCGCCAGTTTGGCGTCGTGGCTCAGGCCGCTGAGGCTGCGGACGTAATTGGCCACCGCCAGCACGCCCTGTTTGCCGCCCACTGCTGCCTCCATCGGCGGCATCATCCCCATGCGGCCATTGGTGATGGTTTCAACCAATGTTTCCGGGCTGTTGCCGTAGAGCCAGGCGTTGGCGTTGTGCTGCGTCAGATTGGGGAAACCTTTGGTTCCTCCGGCATCCGACCCGTGGCATTGCGAGCAGTAGGTCAAGAACATGCGCTGGCCTGTCGCCATCGCGGCCGGATTTTTTGCCAACTCCGGAATCGGGGTTTTCATATAGCCGGCGTACAGCGGCTCGATGCGCGCGTCGAACGCTGCCGACTCCTGCTGGTACATCTTGTCGCTGGAAAAACCCAAAACGCCCTTGTAGAAGGCCAGGCCACCGTACAGCGTCAGGTAGGCGACGGCAAAGACCAGCGTGAGGATGAACAGCCCCATCCACCAGCGCGGCAGGGGGTTGTTGAACTCCTGCAGATCGCCGTCCCACACATGGCCCGTGGTGGCGATGGGGTTGCCCGCCTTGTCGCGGAAAACCGTTTGTTTGGCCGTCAGCCGCAGGAACAAAAACAGCGAGACGATGGAAACGATGGTGACGCCGCCGATCCAGAAGGCCCACCCCGGGGAATAGAACTGGTTCATGATTTGGACTTCTCGGTGGTCTGCGAATCCCCGCCCTTGCCGCTGGTTTTGCTGAACGACTCGGGCGGATGGTTTTTGGAATCGAGGAAGGGGATCATTCCGTCTTTCTCATGCGTCTTTTTGAATCGCGGGGCGTACGCCCACCAGACGATCGCGGCAAAGACGACGATGGACAGCAGCAGAACGATCGAGCCGAAGGACATGGCGATTCCTCAGTAATTGACGTAATTGGCCTTGGACTTGTAGCTGCTCAGCGCCGTCCCCAACCCTTGCAGGTAGGCGATCAATGCGTCTTCGCGCGTTTTGCCCTCCAGTTCTTTGGGAGCATTGGCGATTTGCTCGTCGGTGTACGGCACGCCCAGCATCCGCATTGCACGCATCTTGGCCTGGATCTTGTCGGCTTCGGCCGGCTGGTGTTGCAGCCAGGTATAAGCCGGCATGATGCTTTCGGGCACGACGTCGCGCGGCTGGCGCAGGTGCAGGCGCTGCCATTCATCGGAGTATTTGCCGCCGACACGCGCCAGGTCCGGGCCCGTGCGTTTACTGCCCCACTGGAAGGGGTGGTCGTACACCGATTCACCGGCCACCGAGTAATGGCCGTAACGCTCGACCTCGGCGCGCAGTGGGCGGATCATCTGCGAGTGGCAGAGGTAGCAGCCCTCGGCCAGATAGACGTCGCGGCCTTCGAGTTGCAGCGCGGTGTACGGCTTGACCCCGGGGATGGGCTGGGTGGTCGTCTTGTCGAAGAACAGCGGCACGAGCTGCACCAGCCCGGCGATGCTGACGACGATGGCCACCAGCACGATCATCAGGCCAACGTTTTTCTCAATGGTTTCGTGACTGAAAGTCGCCATGAATGTCTCCAGTTCAGGGTCAGGCGTGAGCTGCGCTGAGCGCAGGCACCGGTGCATCCACGGGCTTGCCCTGGCGGATGGTGCGGTAAGCGTTGTAGACCATCAGGCACATGCCGAACAGGTAGATCGAGCCACCAATGACACGGATGACGTACAGCGGAATCACGGCCTTGACGCTTTCGATGAAGCTATAGGTGAGCGAACCGTCCGGCTGCATCGCACGCCACATCAGGCCTTCGGTCACGCCGGCCACCCACAGCGAAGCGATGTACAGCACGACGCCGATGGTCGCCGTCCAGAAGTGCACCTCGATGAGCTTTTTGCTCCACATCTGCGTCTGGCCCCACAGCCGCGGAATCAGGTAGTACAGGCTGCCCATGGTGATCATGCCCACCCAGCCCATGGCTCCGGAGTGCACGTGGCCGATGATCCAGTCGGTGTAGTGACCGAGCGCCGAGACGGTCTTGATCGACAGCATCGGACCTTCGAAAGTCGACATGCCGTAGAACGACAGCGCGGTGATCAGGAACTTGAGGATGGGATCCTCACGCAGCTTGTACCAGGCGCCCGACAGGGTCATGATGCCGTTGATCATCCCGCCCCAGGAGGGTGCGAGCAGGATGAGCGAGAACACCATGCCCAGCGACTGCGTCCAGTCGGGCAGCGCGGTGTAGAGCAGGTGGTGCGGGCCAGCCCACATGTAGGTAAAGATCAGCGCCCAGAAGTGGACGATGGACAGCCGGTATGAATACACCGGGCGCTCGGCCTGTTTCGGGATGAAGTAGTACATCATGCCGAGGAACGAGGTGGTGAGGAAAAAGCCCACCGCGTTGTGGCCGTACCACCACTGGATCATCGCGTCCTGCGCGCCGCCATAGACCGAGTAGCTCTTCCACGACAGCAGGCTGATCGGCAGCTTGATGTTGTTGACCACGTAGAGCAGCGCGATGGTGATGATGTAGGCGCCGAAGAACCAGTTGGCCACATAGATGTGCGGGGTCTTGCGCTTGAACACCGTGCCGAAGAACACGATGGCGTAGGCCACCCAGGTGACGACGATCAGCAGACTGATGGGCCATTCCTGCTCGGCGTATTCCTTGCCGCTGGTGATGCCCAACGGGTAGGTGATGGCGCAAAGCACGATCACCGCAGTCCACCCCCAGAAGGTGAACTCGGCGAGCTTGGGCGCGAACAGCGGCACCTGGCAGGTGCGCTGCACGACGTAATACGAGGTGGCGAACAGCGCCGTGCCGCCAAAGCCGAAGATCACCGCATTGGTATGCACCGGACGCAGCCGCCCCCAGCTCAGCCATTCGATGCCATAGGTCATGTCCGGCCAGACGAGCTGGGCGGCGATGAACACGCCGACCAGCATGCCGACCACGGCCCAGACCAGGGTCAGCACGGTGAATTTGCGCACCAGTGCGTAGTTATATGTCTGCTTAAGCGTCAGATCGCTCATCTGCTCCACCTGATGGAAAAAGAAACGAGGAAGTAATGTAGAGCATCGTCATTTACTTATGGACACACTATGTTGACATGTATCAAGACATTGCGATCCGTTAGGGTTAGCACTGATCTGGGGAAAGCGTCAATGCGACACCTCGCCGCATCGACTGCAGTCAGTGCCGGGACTCTGCGTCGGGTTGCACCGGCCCGGTAGCCGCCTTGGCGGCGTCGTCCTTCGGCCGATCGTCATCCATCAGGATGGCGTGCGCCGGGCCTTCGAGATCGTCGAACTGACCGCTGCGCGCCGCCCACCACAACACCCCGACGATGAGCAGCACCAGCAGCACGCTGATGGGGATGAGGATGAGCAAAGAGCCTTCCATCGCCGTTTACGCCGTTTGCACGGGCTGCTGACGCCGCGCCAGCCGGGCAGCGTTGAGCACGACGAGCAGCGACGATGAACTCATGCCGACTGCCGCCCACAGCGGGGTCACGAAGCCGGCGACGGCCAGGGGAATGGCGATCAGGTTGTACACCACGGCCCAGGCCAGGTTCTGCCGCATCACCGCCACGGTCCGCCTGCCGGTTTGCACCAGCCGCGGCAATGCACGCATGTCGGGATGATGCAGGATGACGTCGGCCCCAGCGCGGGCGATCGGCGCCGCGCCGGCAAAACTCACCGACAGATCGGCTGCAGCGAGCACCGGCGCATCGTTGACCCCGTCTCCCACCATGGCCACCACCCTGCCCTGCTCGCGCCAGCGGCGCACGCGGGCGAGCTTGTCCTCGGGGCTCAAACCGCCCTCGGCCTGCACGCCGCCAAGCTGCTTCGCCCAGGCGGCGACGGTGCGGGGCGCATCCCCGGAAATCACCGCGACGTCGGCGCCGCTATTGCGCAATGCGGTCAGCGCCTGCTGCACACCCGGGCGCAGGGTTTCGGCAATGTCGAAGACGGCCACTGCATGCCCGTCCACGCTCAGACCGATGCGGGTCAGCGCAATGTCGCCGTCCACCGGCGCGGCGGCTTGCTGCACCCCGGAAAATTCTGCAGTCCCCAGCCGGACCGTCCGCCCCTGCCACTGGGCCTGCATGCCGCCGTGCGCCACCGCCTGCAAATCCTGCACGCTCTCCACCGCGTCACCCTCCTGCGCCGTGGCGGCAAACGCGCGGGCCAGCGGATGCTGCACCCCCTGCTCCAGCGCACGCGCCAGCGCGAGTGCGCGCGCCTGGCTCCACGCCGGGTCGAGCAGCCGCACCTGCGCAACGACGGGCTCGGCCGTGGTCAGCGTGCCGGTTTTGTCGAACAGCCACAAATCGACGCTGGGCGCGCGGTCCAGCGCGTGGCCGCGTGCCAGCAGCACTCCGTGGCGCGAGAGTTGCGCCGTCGACGCCGCCAGCGCCGCGGGAACGGCAAGCGACAGCGCGCACGGGCAGCTCACGACCAGGACCGCAATCAGCGTGGGCACGATGCGTGCTGGGTCGAGCCACCACCACAGCAACACGGTCAGCAGCGCCACCAGCAACAGGCCGATGGTGAACCATTGCGCGGCAATGTCCGCCAGTTGCGCCGAGCGCGGCTTGCTCGCCAGGGCGTGCTGCATCAGCTCGACCATTTGGCCGATGCGCGTGGCCGCTCCGGTCTGCGTCGCGCGCAACACCAGGGGGGACTGGCGGTTCATGCTCCCGGCCAGAACCCTGTCGCCGGGCTGCTTGCGCACCGGCCGGCTTTCACCGGTGAGCAGCGCCTCGTCCACTTGCGACTCCCCGGCGATCACCACACCATCGACCGCTGCAGCACTCCCGCTGGGCAGCTCGACCTCGTCGCCCGGGCGCACCTGAGTGATGGCCACGCTGCGCCAGTCGTCGCCGGCGTGAGCGCGCACCCGCACCGCGGCAGGCAATTGCTCCATCAGTTCCTCGGCGGCGTTGAGGCTGCGCTGACGCAGGCTGTCTTCGATCAACCGGGCCGTCAGCAGCAGCGCCAGAAACATCACCACCGAATCGAAGTACACATGACTCTGGCCGTGGGCGACGCTCCAGACGCTGGCGGCGAATGCGCTCCACAGCCCGAGGGTGACGGGTACGTCCATGCCCAGCCGGCCGGTGCGCACGTCACGCAGCGCGCCGAGGAGGAAAGGCCAGCCGGAAAACAACAGAGCCGGCAGCGTCAGCGCCAGGCTGCCCCACTGGAAAATGCCGCGTTCGGCGGTGTTCAGCCCATTCGGGTCGATATAGCCGGGCCAGGCGAACATCATCACCTGCATCATCGCCAGCCACGCCACCAGGGTGCGCAAAATCGCCAGACGCCGGGCACGGCGGTGCGCCAGTTCGCTTTGGTGCCGGGCGTTGGGCAAAGGCCGGTACCCCACTTCGGCCAGCGCCTGAAACACTTGCGGCAGTTGCACCTGCGCCGCGTCCCACTGCAGCGCCACGCGACGGGTGGAATAGTTGACCGTGGCTGCGAGCACGCCGGGGATGGCGCGTAACCGCTGCTCGATCAGCCAGACACAGGCGCCGCAGTGGATGCCCTCGACGGCGATCTGTGTGCTCCATCTGCCGTCTCCCAGCGCCGTGGCGTAGGCTGACAAAAATCCGGGGTCGGCCAGCGCCATCCACTGCTGGTGCAGACGGCGGATTTCCTCTGGCGGCAGCGCAGCCAGCGCGCCCTCCCCCGCCGTGCGGCGCTCGTAGTAGGCGCACAACCCGCCCTGGACGATGATTTCCGCCGCGGCAGCGCACCCCTGGCAGCAAAACTGCCGCCACTGACCGTCGAGCTCCATGCGCACCGACGAGTCGCCCAGCGGCAGGCTGCAGTGGTAGCAGTGCGTCTGGGCAAGGTGCGGCGACGCACTGTCTTCAGCCGCGGCAGACGACAGAGGGAAGGCGGAACTCGACATGTCGGGCATCGTAAAAACCCCTGCGTCGCGGCGGATTGAGATGTATCAAGAAGTTTCTATCTATTCATCAGGGTGAACCCGCAGCGGTGCGATCAACCCTGCCACTGCGCCCAGGCTTTTTCCAACCGTTTGATCGACACCGGGGTCGGGGTGCGCAGTTCCTGCGCGAACAGCGACACCCGCAGCTCCTCGATCATCCAGCGCAACTCCTGCAAGCGCGGCGGCAGCGCGCCGCGGTATTGCGCCGCCTCGCGCTGCCAGCGCGAAAGCCACGGCGCCAGTTGCGCCTGCAGCTGGGCGTCGCGCGCCGGGTCGGTGCGGAACTTGTCCAGCCGTCGCTGCACCGCCTGCAAATAGCGCGGCAGATGCGCCAGCTGCCCCGCCGGGGTGTCGGCGATGAACCGCGGGCCGACCAGCGCCTGCAGCTGCGCCTGCACGTCGGCTTGCAACGCCGGCTGCTGCTTGAACGCGGCGAGCTTTTTCTGCGTCGCCGACCATTCGGTGAGAATCGCAGCAGCCAGCCGCATCACCTCGGCAGCGAGCAGCGCAAAGCGTGGCTTGCCCTCGGCCAGCCGCTGCGCAAACGACGCCGCGTCGGCGGGCAGCGGATCGGGCAGAAACGCGCGGTCGAGCGCGCTGGCGATGATCTGCTCGCGCAGCTGCTCGGCGCTACCCAGCGGCAGGTAGAGCATCGCCGCGGTCTGCAGCCCGGGCAGGTTTTTTTCCGCGTGACGGATCTGCTCCTTGATCTGCAACGCAAACAGTCGGCACAGCCCGGCGCGGTGCGCCCGCGCGGCGTCTTCCGGGGTGTCGAACACCTCGACGTCGACGCAGGTGCCGCGATCGACCAGCGCGGGAAAGCCGATCAGGGTGTGGCCGCCGCGGCGCAGTTCCAGCAGCTCCGGCAGGGTGCCGAAGGTCCACGCGGTCAGCCCTTGCAGCGCGTCGATCGGCACCTCGCCGGCGGGCGCGGCAGGCGACGACGGGGTCGCGCCCGCTTCGACCGCAGCCGCGTTGCTTTCCGCGGGTTCCGCGCCATCCCCCTTCTGCGCCGGCAGCTTGCCGCGCAGGCTGGCGAGTGCGGCAAACGCCGAACGCGACGCCTGCCCATGCTCGGCGCGCAGCTTGTCCAGATCGCGGCCGCCAGCGATGTGCCGGCCGTGGGCATCGACCACCTGCACATGCATGAACAGATGCGCGCCCAGGGTTTCGAGCTTGAAGTCCGTGCGGGAGATCGGCAGCCCGGTGGCCTCGCGCACGCGGTCGCGCAGCGCGTCGAGCAGATCGCCCTGGGCGAAGCGCTCGGGCGACGTCAGTTCCTCGGCAAAGCGCTCGGCGGTCTGCGGCAGCGGCACCAGCCGCGCGCGCGGGCGCTGCGGCAGGCTTTTGAGCAGGGCGAGGATTTTTTCCTTCAGCAGCCCCGGCACTAGCCATTGCAGCCGCTGCGCCGGAATCTGGTTGAGCGCGGCCAGCGGCACGGTCACGCTCACCCCGTCGCGCGCCCCGCCAGGGTCGAAGTGATAGTCCAGCGCCAGTTCCAGCGCGCCCAGCCGCAGGCGGTTGGGAAACGCCTCGGTGGTGATGCCCGCGGCCTCGTGCCGCATCAGTTCCTCGCGCTGCAAAAACAGCAGCTTGGGATTGGCGCGCACCGCGTCGCGGTACCAGCGGTCGAAGCTCGCGCCGCTGTAGACCTCGGGCGGGAGGTGCTGGTCGTAAAAGGCGTAGATCAGTTCGTCGTCGACCAGCACGTCCTGCCGCCGCGCTTTGTGTTCGAGCTTTTCGATGTCGGCGATCAGCGCGCGGTTGTGGGCGAAAAACGGCCAGCGGCAGTCCCAGTCGCCTTCGACCAGCGCGGCGCGGATGAACAACTCGCGTGCCTGCTGCGGCTCGAAACGGCCGAAATCCACCCGCCGCTGGTTGTAGACCACCAGCCCGTAGAGCGTGCCGCGCTCGAACGCGACCACCTGCGCCGGGCGCTTTTCCCAATGTGGGTCGTGCAACGACGTCTTGAGCAGATGCGCGCCGACCTGCTCCAGCCACTGCGGCTCGATGCGCGCCACACCGCGGGCGTACAGCCGGGTGGTTTCGACCAACTCGGCGGCCATTACCCACCGCCCGGCCTTGCGGCCGATCGGCGACGACGGATGGATCGCAAAGCGGATGCCGCGCGCCCCCAGGTACGCCGGGTCGTCGTCGCCGCGGTAGCCGACGTTGCCGAGCAGGCCGGCGAGCAGCGAGCAGTGAATCTGCTCGTAGGTCGCCGGCGCGGTGTTCAGCCGCCAGCCCTGCTCGGCCACCAGCGTATGAAGCTGGCTGTGCACGTCGTGCCATTCACGCAGCCGCAGCGGCGAGAGATACTGCGCACGCAGCTCGGCCCACAGCTTGCGCTGCGATTTTTTGTGTGCCACCGCCTCGTGGTAATGCGCCCACAGCTTGAGCCAGCCGAGGAATTCCGAGCGCTCGTCGCTGAAAAATTTGCGGTGCGCCTCGTCGGCGGCCTGCGGCGCGTCGCCCGGGCGTTCGCGCGGGTCCTGTACCGACAGCGCGGCGGCGATGATCAACACTTCAGCAAGCGCCTGACGGTTGCGCGCCTCCAGAATCATGCGGCCGATGCGCGGGTCCACTGGCAAACGCGCGAGCTCGCGCCCCAGCGGGGTGAGCTGGTTGCGCGCGTCGACCGCACCGAGCTCGGCCAGCAGCTGGTAGCCGTCGGCAATCGCCCGGCCCGAGGGCGGCTCGATGAACGGGAAATGCTCGATGTCGTCCAGCCCCAGCGCCTGCATGCGAAGAATCACCGCGGCCAGCGACGAGCGCAGGATTTCTGGGGTGGTAAAGCGCGGGCGCGCGGCAAAGTCCGCCTCGTCGTACAGGCGAATGCAGACGCCGTTGGCCACCCGCCCGCAGCGCCCGGCGCGCTGCTGCGCCGCGGCCTGGCTGATCGGCTCGACCTGCAGCAGCTCGACCTTGTTGCGGTAGCTGTAGCGCTTCACCCGCGCCAGCCCGCTGTCGACCACGTAGCGGATGCCCGGCACGGTCAGCGAGGTCTCTGCGACGTTGGTCGCCAGCACGATGCGCCGCGCCCCGCCGCCGCTGGCGAACACCCGATCCTGCTCGGCCTGCGACAGCCGGGCAAACAGCGGCAGGATGTCCACCCCGGCGCGTCGCGTGTCGAGGTGATGCTTGCGCAGCGCGGCTTCGGTCTCGCGGATTTCGCGCTCGCCCGGCAGGAACACCAGCACATCGCCCGGGCCGAGGCGCCAGAGTTCGTCGACCGCGTCGCAGATCGCCTGCGGCAGGTCGCGATCGTCGCCCTTGTCCACGCCAAAGGGGCGCCAGCGGACTTCGACCGGATACAACCGGCCGGAAACCTCGATGATCGGCGCTGGCAGGGTCGGCCCCCACGCTTGCCGCTGCGCGTCTGCGCTGCCCCCCGAGGGGGCGCCGCCCGGCTTGGGACGGCCCGGCGCCGGGCGGGCCGGCACTCGAAAATGCTCGGCGAAGCGCTCGGCGTCGATGGTCGCCGAGGTGACGATGACCTTCAGGTCGGGCCGCCGCGGCAGGATCTGCTTCAGATACCCGAGCAGCACGTCGATGTTCAGGCTGCGCTCGTGCGCTTCGTCGATGATGATGGTGTCGTAAGCGCGCAGCAGCGGGTCGCTTTGCGTTTCGGCGAGCAAAATGCCGTCGGTCATCAGCTTGACCGACGCGCCGGGCTGCAGCCGGTCGCCGAACCGCACCTTGTAGCCAGCGACCTGTCCGAGCTCGCTGCCCAGCTCCTGCGCGATGCGGCGGGCGATGCTCACCGCCGCCAGCCGCCGCGGCTGGGTGTGGCCGATCAGCCCGGTGCCCCCTGCGCCCAGCCCGCGGCCGACCGACAGCGCGATCTTGGGCAGCTGCGTGGTCTTGCCCGAGCCGGTTTCGCCGCAGACGATGACCACCGGGTGCTCGCGCAGCGCCGCGGCGATGTCCTCGCGCCGCGCCGACACCGGCAGCTCGGGCGAAAAGTCGATGCGGCCAACCGGATGGGCCTGAACCCGCCGCGGCGAGGCAGGCGCGCCGCGCCGTGCGGCCCCGGGCGGACGGGAAGGATCAGATGCAGGCATGAAAACGCAATGTCAAACGCAACCCGACATTCTCGGATAATCGCGGCATGATCGCCGAGCAGGAACAATTCGTCGCATGGCTGCGCTCGGTCGCGCCATACATTCACGCGCACCGCGGCAAGACGTTCGTCGTCGCCATCGCCGGGGAGCTCATCGCCGCCGGCGGGCTGAACGCGCTGGTGCAGGACGTCGCCCTGCTCACGGCAATGGGCGTGCGCATCGTCCTGGTCCACGGCTTTCGCCCGCAAATCGAGGCGCAGCTACGCGAAAAAGGCGTCGGCTCGCGCTATTCGCACGGCATGCGCGTGACCGACGAAGTCGCCCTCGACGCAGCACAGGAGGCCGCGGGGCAACTGCGCTTCGAGATCGAAGCCACGTTTTCCCAGGGACTGCCGAACACGCCGATGGCCGGGGCGACGGTGCGTGTGGTGTCGGGCAACTTCATCATCGCCCGCCCGGTGGGCATCATCGACGGCTTGGATTTTCAGCATACCGGGCTGGTGCGCAAAGTCGATGCCGCCACCATCCAGCGCGCGCTCGAATACGGCGCCGTGGTGCTGATTTCACCGTTCGGCTATTCGCCCACCGGCGAGGCCTTCAACCTGAGCATGGAGGACGTCGCCAGCAGCGTCGGCGCGGCGGTGAAAGCGGAAAAACTCGTGCTCATCACCGAGGTGGACGGGGTGATCGACGAACAGCACAACCTCGTGCCCGAACTCACCGTCGAACAGGCCGAAGCCCTGCTCGCCCGCCTGCCCGACCCGCAACAGCCGACCGACACGGCGTTTTACCTGCGCCACGCCGTGCGCGCCGTGCGCGGCGGGGTGGCGCGCGCGCACATCATTCCCTACGCACTCGACGGCTCCCTGCTGCTCGAACTGTTCACCCATGACGGTGTGGGCACGATGATCGCCGACGAACATCTGGAACATTTGCGCCAGGCCACTGCGGACGACGTCGGCGGCATCCTGCAGCTCATCGAACCGCTGGAAGAACAGGGCGTGCTGGTCAAACGCAGCCGCACCGAAATCGAGCGCGACATCGGCAACTACACCGTGCTCGAACACGACGGCATCATTTTCGGCTGCGCCGCGCTCTACCCCTACCCCGAACAGAAAACCGGCGAAATGGCCGCGCTGACCGTGCACCCTTCGGCGCAGGGCCAGGGCGACGGCGAGCGCATCCTCAAACGCATCGAGCAGCGCGCCCGCGCCCTGGGTCTGCAGAGCATTTTCGTGCTCACCACCCGCACCATGCACTGGTTTCTCAAACGCGGCTTCGTCCTCGTCGAACGTGACTGGCTGCCACCCGAACGCCGGCTGCGCTACGACGACCAGCGGCGTTCGCGGGTGCTGGTCAAATATCTCAACTGAACGTCGCCGGAAGCGGCGGATCTGTCGTTTTCACCACACAAGGATACCCCTATGACCCGCATGGTTCACTGCATCAAACTCGGTCGCGAGGCCGAAGGGTTGGACTTCCCCCCTTACCCGGGCGAGCTTGGCAAGCGCATCTACGACAACGTGTCGAAGGAAGCCTGGCAGGGCTGGCTGCGCCATCAGACCATGCTGGTCAACGAAAACCGGCTCAACCTGGCCGACGCCCGTGCACGGCAATACCTGGCGCGGCAGATGGAACGGTATTTTTTTGGCGAAGGTGCCGAAATGCCGCAGGGCTATGTGCCGCCCACGGCCTGAAACGTCACGCCTCCCGCATACTCCGCGCAGTATTTCGTGCGAAAAACTTGAAATTCTTACAACAAATTTCTCCAGTGCGCAATCAACACTAAACACAATGTGGTGTATGCGCACGTCCTCCTACCATCCCATCAGTCTCGAATACTCATTTCAGTATGTCGGGCCGTGCCGCAATGCCGCGGCGCAATCCAGATCAACCATCGATGGAGGTCGGGCCGCCGGCCCGGTAGGAGATTCAACAATGCGATTGAAAAAACTTGCGCTCGCTTTGGCCGTGGGGGGCATCGGCTTCATCCCCGTGGCACACGCCACCAACGGCTACTTTCAACCCGGTTTCAGCGTCAAGTCCATGGGCATGGGCGGCGTGGGTATTGCCTTCCCGCAGGACGCGCTGGCGGCGGCGATCAACCCGGCCGGCATGGTCGATCTGGGCAACCGGCTGGATTTCGGCGTCAGCGCGTTCGAGCCCAAGCGCAACGTCAGCACCAGTTCGGATGCGACCGTCATGACACCAATGGGCGTTTTCCCCATCGGCGGCAGCTACGGCGGGAACGACACCAAGACGTTCATCATCCCGGAATTCGGCGTCAACTACATGCTCAACCCGACGATGTCCGTCGGCGTCAGCGTGTACGGCAACGGCGGGCTGAACACGGGATATTCAAAAATTTTCCCGCCTTTCATGCCGGGCACGGGGGTCGATCTCCAGCAGTTGTTCATCGCCCCGACGTTCGCGATGAAAATCAATCCGTCGAACTCGATCGGTGTCAGCCTGAACATCGTGCACCAGTCGTTCCGCGCCAACGGCCTGAGCAATTTGTGCAACGCTCAGCCTCCGGGAACACCTCCCGGTTTCACTCTGTCGGCCAACCCCTCGGCCTGTACCGACAATGGACATGCTGACTCCAACGGAGTCGGTGTGCGCATCGGCTGGATCGGGCAGCTCACCCCGACGCTGTCTGTCGGCGCCACCTACCAGTCCGAAACCCACATGCAGGGCTTCGACAAGTACAGCGGCTTGTTCGCCAACGCCGGTCAGTTCAACATCCCGGCCAACTACGGCGTGGGCGTGGCGTGGAAAGCCACCCCGGCGCTGACCGTCGCTGCCGATGTGGTGCGCATCGACTACGGCAGCATCCCGGCGATTGCCAACGGCATGCTTCCGGGCCAACTCGGCGGTCAGACCAATGGCCCCGGCTTTTCGTGGAAGAGCATCAATGTGTACAAGGTCGGCGTGGCTTACCAGTACAACGATGCCCTCACCCTGCGCGCCGGCTGGAACCACGGCGACAACCCGATCGACTCGTCGAACATTCTGTTCAACACCCTCGCCCCGGGCGTGGTCAAGGATCACCTGACGCTGGGTGCGACCTACGCCATCGCGAAGAACATGGAACTCTCGTTCGACTACGTCCATGCCTTTGGCAATTCGGTCAGCGGGCCTCTGCCTGGAGCTTTCGGCTTCACCGGCACGGAAACGCTGACCATGAGCCAGAACGTGCTCGGCGTGTCGCTCGGCTGGAAGTATTGAGCACTTCAGGGCGTCTGGCCTTGGCCGGGCGCTTGCATCAGCAATCCACCGCGGCTTCGGCCGCGGTTTTTTTCTGTGCAGGCACAATCACGGCATGCTGCCACGCTACGTCGTTCTCGACCTGGAGACCACGGGAACCGACCCGGTTCACGACCGCATCACCGAAATCGCCGCAATGCGGATCGAGGACGGCCGGGTGACGGCGACGTGGAGTCAGCTGATCAACCCGCAGCAGCGCATCCCGCCGTTCATCCAGCAGCTCACGGGCATCGACGATGCCTTGGTCGCCGACGCACCGCGCTTCGGCGAGGTCCTTCCCCGCCTGCTCGAACTGCTCGACGGTGCCGTGCTCGTGGCGCATAACGTGCGCTTCGACCACGGCTTTCTCAAACAGTCCGCAGCACGCGAAGGCGTCGATCTGCGCGTCAAAACGCTGTGCACCGTGCGGCTGTCACGCAAGCTGTACCCGCAGCAGCGCAGCCACGGGCTCGACGCCATCATGCGCCGCCACGGCCTGCAGACCACCGCCCGCCACCGTGCCCTGGGCGATGTGCAGCTCCTGCACGCCTGGCTGGGCGTCGCCCAGGCCGAGCACGGTGCCGACACCGTGGCGCAGGCGGCACGCGAGCTCATGCAGGGCAGCGCGAGCACGCCGCCGCAGCTCGATACGCCGCTGGACTCCATCCCCGACACCCCGGGCGTGTACCTGTTCTATGGCGAACAGGACGCCGTTCTATATATCGGCAAAAGCGTGCGCCTGCGCAGCCGGGTGCTGTCGCACTTTCAGGCCGATTCCCGCAGCGCGCGCGAACTGCGCATCGCGCAGCAGGTGCGGCGCATCGACTGGATCGAGACTGCCGGTGAGTTCGGCGCTCTGCTGCTCGAAGCGCGGCTGGTCAAGGCGCAGCAACCGCTGCACAACCGCCAGTTGCGCCGTGAACGCGGGCTCTGCGCCTGGCTCCTGGCGGAAGATCCCGCGGCCCGCCCGCTGTTGTCGCTCGCCCGCGCCGAGGCCTTCGAGCCGGCGCTGCTGCCGCGGCTGTTTGGCGTCTACCGCAGCCGGCGGCAGGCCGTCGAACACCTGCGGGAGCTGGCGCAGCGCCATGCCCTGTGTCCGCAGGCTTTGGGTCTGGAAGCCGGCAAGGGCCGCTGCTTCGCGCAGCAGATCGGGCGCTGCAACGGCGTGTGCTGCGGACTGGAAACGCCGCAACAGCACGCCGCCCGGCTGCAGCTGGCGCTGGCAGCGCATCGCCTGCGCATCTGGCCTTACCCCGGCCCGGTCGGCGTGCGCGAGCACGACGCGCGACGCGACCGCACCGACATCCACGTGTTCGACCACTGGCGGCATCTGGGCACGGCACGTTGCGACAGCGACGTCGACCAACTGCTCGATCAGGCGCGAACCGCCCCGGCGCAAGCCTTCGATCTCGACACCTACCGGCTGCTGCTGTCCGCGCTGATCGACGGCCGGCGCCCAGGGCTGGAGCTGATCCACTTCCCCCCGTCCCGGCGCTAGACGGGAGTGTCTCGCGGCGGGCTCACTCGACCAGTTTTTCCAGCCCGGTTTTGTCGAAATGCTCGGTGCGCAACGCCTCGGCGGGGCAGGCATCGGGCGGGCAGACGCCATGCTGCTCCAGTGCCCGCCATAGCAGCGCCACCTGGTGTTCGAGCTGCGCCGCGTGATCGATCAGGCCGAGAATGGCGCGCGACTGCGGATCGTCGCCGGTCTGCGTCACGGCATACGCCGAAAACCCCATGCGCGCCGCCGCCGCTTCGCGCTGCTGTTCGCTGTCCTTTTGGATGATGCGCGCCGGATTGCCCACCGCCGTCGCCCCGGCCGGAACGGCCTTGACCACCACGGCGTTCGAGCCGATGCGCGCGCCCTCGCCCACGGTGAACCCGCCCAGCACCTGCGCGCCCGCGCCCACCACCACGCCGGCTTCCAGCGTCGGATGGCGCTTGGTGCCCTTGTAGAGCGACGTTCCGCCCAGCGTCACGCCCTGATAGATGGTGCAATCGTCGCCGATGACCGCGGTTTCGCCGATCACCACCCCCATGCCGTGGTCGATGAACACCCGCCTGCCGATGGTCGCACCCGGGTGGATTTCGATCCCGGTGAGCCAGCGCCCCCAGTGCGAAATCCAGCGACCCAGCCAATGCCAGCCCCGCGTCCAGCAGGCATGCGCCACACTGTGGAACAACAGCGCATGCAGGCCTGGGTAACAAGTGAGCACCTCCCAGGTCGAGCGCGCGGCGGGGTCGCGCTCCAAAATGATCTGGATGGTTTCACGCAGGCGTTGCAGCATGGATCGAAGCAGCGAAAACGGGATGGGCAGTCCAGTGTATTCAAGCGCCGTGGTCTTTGCCGGGCGCACGGCATCAGCGCGGCGGCACCTTGCGCAAAATCGCTGCACACACCCCGCGCAGAATCTGCACCTCTTCGCGGGTCAACGCGGCACGCGACGCCAGGCGGTGCAGGCGCGGCAACAGTTTGCGCGGTGCCTGCGGATCGAGCACCTCCAGCGCCAGCAAGGCCTGCTGCACATGGTCGATCAACCCCTGCACCTCGGCGGCCGTGGCTGCCGCCGGCAGTGGCGATGTCGCCGCCAACGGGTGCAGACCCAGAGCCTTGCGCCATTCCCAGGCGATGACCTGCACCGCCTGCGCCAGGTTCAGCGAGGTGTAGGCCGGATTGGCCGGGATGCTGAGCAACGCATCGCAGCGGTAGACGTCGGCATTGCTCAGGCCATAGCGCTCGCTGCCGAACACGAAGGCCACGCGCCATTGCTGCTGCGCGCTGTGCTGCGCCAGTTCGGGCAGCCACTGCGGTGTGTGCAACGGCGGGCCGAAGTCGCGCACCCGTGCGGACAGGGCGATCACCCGGGAGCAGTCGCCCACCGCCTCGGGCAGGGTGTCGAACACCCGGGCAGCCCGCAGGACGTCTTCGGCACCGCTGGCAAACGCCACGGTTTCCGGCTGGGCGAGCACGTCCGCGTACCGCGGTGCGACCAGCCGCAACTGGCTGAACCCCATGTTTTTCATGGCCCGCGCCGCCGCGCCGACGTTGCCCGGATGGCTGGTTTGCACCAGCACGAACACCGTGTCGTCGGGCAGGGCCGACGGCGTCTGCGCCGCTGCGCCGATAAAATCGGTCTGTTTCATGTGTTCTTTGTCATTTTCCGCTCTTCCTGCGCCATTGTCGTTGCCGGCGCCCTGACACCATGCACCCCATGCTCAACGTGGCCGTTCGCGCAGCGCGCGAAGCCGGCAAGATCATCAACCGCGCCAGTCTGGACATCGATCTGCTGCGGGTGGCGCAAAAAGCCGCCAACGACTTCGTCACCGAAGTCGATCGCGCCGCCGAGCAGGCCATCATCGACGTGCTGCTCAAGGCTTACCCACAGCACGGCATCCTGGGCGAGGAAACCGGCAGCACCTTCGGACACACCGGTTCGGACTACCAGTGGATCATCGATCCGCTGGACGGCACGACCAATTTCATCCACGGCATGCCGGTCTACGCCGTGTCCATCGCCCTGGCGCACCGCGGCGTGGTGCAGCAGGCGGTGGTCTACGACCCGACGCGCGACGAGCTGTTCACCGCCAGCCGCGGCGCCGGCGCGTTTCTCAACAGCCGGCGCATCCGCGTGTCCAGCCGCATCCGGCTGGAAGACAGCCTGATCGGCACGGGATTTCCGTTTCGCCAGCACGACGATTTCGATACCTACCTGGAGATGTTCAAACGCGTCGCGCAGCGCTGTGTCGGCCTGCGTCGGCCGGGAGCCGCGGCCATCGACCTGGCCTACGTCGCCGCCGGGCGGTACGACGGCTTTTTTGAAACCGGCCTCAAACCCTGGGACATGGCTGCAGGCAGCCTGCTCATCACCGAGGCCGGCGGTCTGGTCGGCAATTTCGCCGGGGACGACGACTATCTGCGCAGCGGTGAAATTCTCGCTGCCACGCCGCGGGTCTACGGCCAGCTCGTGGCGTTGTTGCAATCGTTTTCCACCAGCGCCAGCCGTGCACAGGAGCACGACCCCGCCCCTGCCGCGGCGACGGCGGCCGAGCCATCGGCGCGCATCCTTCAGCCGGGCGTTGGCGAGCCGCAGCCCGCGACCACGCTCCCGACCGGGCGGCCCCACCCCAAACCCGTGATGCGACGCATCAAGGCCAGCGACGTGGCCAAACCGCGGCAGCAGGCCAAGTCGCTCCCACCAACGGTCTATAAACCCCGAAAGCCCAAGGGTTGATCAGTCAACGTATTGATTCCAAATGATTTTCTCCTGACACGGGCAAATTTGCTGCGACGCACAAATTTTTCTTGCAATTCGGCGGAACGGCTCTACAATACGTTTTGTGCAATGCACAACGAACCTGTGCAGAGCGTCATCGGCATGACACCGTTGCGGGTTCACAATGCGTAGGCTGCCGCCGGCAGCCGCCCCCTTCCCCTTCAGGAGAGACATCATGATGACCCCCGAACAAATCGCCGCCGCACAGAAGGCCCAACTCGAAACACTGTTCAGCCTGGCCAGCAAGTCGATGGACAACATGGAAAAACTCATCGACCTGAACCTGCAGGCGATGAAGACTTCGCTGCAGGAAAGCGCCGATCACACCATGGCGCTGATGTCCGTCAAGGATCTGCAGGAACTGACCAGCCTGCAATCGGGCTGGATGCAGCCGATGGCGGAAAAAATGCTGTCGTACTCGCGCCACGCCTACGAAATCCTGTCCGGCGCGCAGGCCGAACTGGCCAAGACGGCAGAAAGCCAGATCGCCGAAACCCACAAAAAATTCATGGACATGGCAGAGACCGCGGCGAAAAACGCCCCCGCCGGAACGGAAACTGCCGTGGCGATGATGAAAAGCGCGATGAACGCCGCCAACAACGCCTACGACTCGGTGCAAAAAGTGACCAAGCAGGCGGCTGAAGCGGTCGAAGCCAATCTGAACGCGGTGACCAGCACGGCGCTCAAGGCCGCGCAGTCCACTCGCAGCACCGCCACCAAGCGCGCCGCAGCCTGATCCTCTCCCCCGGCGCTGCTGCGGCCTGCTGCCGCTGGATCAACGGTCTGTCAACAAACACGCGGCAGCAGCGTTGAATGGCTACAGGCCTGCGCCAGGTGGCGCAATCGGCTTTCCAGTTGTCTCCTCGGTACCCCAAAGGTACCTTTCCAGCCGGTCAGCGACCGGCTTTTTTTTGCCCGCTCACTGCGCCTGCAGGCGCATCTGGCGATCGAGTTCGCCGAGCAGCGCACCCAGCAGCTCGATGGTCGGCATGGGCAGCCGGGCGCGGCGTGCCAGTTCCAGCGGGGCGTGCAGCAGCGCGCCGATTTCCAGTGGTCTGCCCCGCTCCAGGTCCTGCAACGTGGAAATCTTCACCGCGCCGATGCCGCGGGCGATGTCCAGCCGCTGTTCGATACTCACCAGCGGGTCGCAGTCGTAGGCGCGCGCCAGTTGCATGATTTCGGCCATGCCGGCGCGGATCAGGGCGATCAGCTCGAGATTGGCGCAGATCGCATCCATGCGCGCCCGGGTCAGCGCGGCCACCGGGTTGAACGTGGCGTTGCCCACGAGTTTCATCCAGATGGCATCGCGGATGCGCGCAGTGGCCTGCGGCTCGCAGCCCGCCTGGCCGAACAGCTCGACCAGCGCCTGCACTCGCTGGCTGACGGTGTGCGACGGCTCACCCAGCACATAGCGGTACTGGCCGTTGCCGCGGATCAGCCCCGGTTCGACGACCTCGGCACTGGCATGGACCACGCAACCGACGAGATGCGACGGATCGACCGCGGCGAGCAAGCGCCCCGCGGGATCGACGCTGTCCACGTGCATCCAGCCTCCTGCGGCGTCCTGCGCATAGGGGGTCGAATCGCCGTAGAAATACCACCACGGAATGCCGTTGAGCGCGGCCAGCACCACCGTGTCGGAGCGCAAGACGGCGTCCAGCCGGGGCAGCACCGTATCGAGCTGATGAGCCTTGACGGCGAGGATGACCACGTCCTGCGGGCCGAAATCGGCGGGATCGTCGCCGGCGCGAACCTGCACGCACAGCCGCTCGGCAGGATCGTCCAGACAAAGCCCGCGCTGGCCGATGGCGTGCAGATGCGCGCCGCGCGCCACGACAGCGACCTCATGCCCGGCCGCGGCCAGTTTCACCGCCATACTGCCACCGACCGCGCCGGCGCCAACCACCAGAATCTTGCCCCGCTGCCACGACATTCCCGTCCTCTCCCCTCACCGCCGCGCCACACCGACAAGCACAATACCATGCCCATGCTCGCTCCACGCCAGATCCTCGTCGTCGTGCACAGCCGCTACTTCACCAGCGGCCTGGTGTCAGCCATCGGCGTGGCGCTGCTGGCGCTGGGCACGGCGGCGCTGGCCGGGCTGGGTGCGGCGATCGCGCTGGGCAGCGGCGCTTTGACGGTCTGTTTTGCCGACAACCCGGCGCCCACCCGGGTCAAGCGCGTCGAACTGCTGTTCACCAGTGTCGCCAGCACGGCGGCGTTCGCCTTGGTCAGCGCCAGCCAGTGGTGGCCGCCGGTGCAGATCGTGCTCATTCCCCTGCTGGGGTTTTGCAGCGGCCTGATCGCCGTCTGGGGCAAGCGCGCCCTGGCGATGAGCTTCAGCGTGCTGTTCATTTCGGTCATCACGCTGGGTGCCCCTGCCCCACCCGGGCTCTGGCCGCTTGTCGCCACCGTCGCCCAGTTTTTGCTCGGCGCCTTGCTCTACACCGCCTACGCGCTGCTCCTTGCGCACTGGCTGCGGCGGCGCACCAAGCGCCAGGCATTGGCCGAGTTGCTGATGCAGCTCGGCGAATTCGCCCACGCACTGGCGGCCAACCTGACGGCGCAGCACGGCACGATGGATGGCACCGTGGCGCAGATCACCGCCCTCAACGACACGCTGCAAAACACCCGCGACATCGTGCTGCGCGACGTGCACGACAATGCCGACCGCGCACTGGCGGCACGTCTGCTGCTGTTGCTGGAGGTCAACGAGGCGCTGCTCGCTAGTCAGACCGACGCCGACCTGATCCTGCAGCAATTCGACGCCACCCCCGTGCCCGACGCCCTGCGGCAGTGGTTGCAACGCATCGCCGCGGCACTCGACCAGCGTGCCGATGCCCTGCTGCGCGGTACGGCGGCACAAACCCTGCCCGCGCGCCTGCCCTGCGCCGAGGTCATCGACCATGCCCTGCAGACGTTGCGCCCCAGCCAGCACAGCGCGGCATTCGACCAGGCACGCATGGCGCTGCGCGCCAGCGCCGACAAACTCCAGCGCATCACCACCCTGTTGGCGCAGCTGCCACAGTCCGCGGCGACAGGGCAGCCCGACGTGCTGCGCGGCATCGACCTGCACGCCTTCCTCAGTCCGTTGCGCTACGACCCCCGGTTGCTGTGGCAGTCGCTGCGCTGGGAATCACCGATCTTGCGCTACGCCATCCGCCTGGCCCTGGCCATGCTGGCGGCGGAATTGCTGCTGCGCGTGTTGCCCTACCATCCGCACGACGACTGGGTGCTGCTGACCATCGGCGTGATCTTGCGCCCGAATTACAGCGTCACCCGCCAGCGCATCAAAGACCGCGTGCTGGGCACGCTGCTGGGCTGCGTACTGGTGGCCGCGCTGCTGTCGGCACACCCGCCGCTGGCGGTCATCACCGCGGCAGTGTTCGTCTCGCTGGCGCTGGCGCGGACCTTCATCACCCTCAATTACCGCTTCACCGCGCTGTTTGCCAGCGTCAACGCCCTGTTGCTGGTGTCGCTGCTCGAACCCGGCAGCCCGTTCCTCGTCACCCTGCGGTTGCAGGACACCCTGCTCGGCGCGGCGCTGGCCTGGGTGTTCAGCTTCGTCCTGCCGCGTTGGGAAGCCGACGACTTGCGTCGTCTGGTGCAGGCGCTGCTGCACGCCCTGCTCGGCTACGCCCAGGCCGTGCTCGAACCGCAGCGGGTGAGCGACCTGAACTACCGGCGCGAGCGCAAACGCATCCAGGATGCGCTGGCCGCGGCAGCCGGGCTGTATGCGCGCATGCGCGAGGAGCCGCGCCAGCACCAGCGCATGACTGCCGAGCTCGCCGCCTGCATCGCCCACAGCGACATCCTCAGCGCCCATCTGGCGACGCTGCGCGTGCTGCGCGCGCAGCACGGCGACCGCCCGCCGGACCCGGTGCAGCAGCAACGGCTGCGTCGTTGCCTGGACGTGCTGCAGACCTGCCTGTCGCCGCAGGCCGCCGCGCCCTGCACCGCCCCGGCCGCGCAGGACGCAGCCGACACCGCGACCGAGCGCCGGCTGCAGGAGATCGAGACCGAGGCCCGCGCCATCGCCCGCCTGTCGCGGCAGATCCTTTCTCCCCCGCCCACCTAAAATGGCGGTTTGCCTGGCCGCAGCCGCTAGTTTGCCGCAGCGGGCGGGCCGTCTGTTCCCTGCACCGACCATGACTTCCAAGCGCCGCCTGTTCGTCACCACCGCCCTGCCTTACGCCAACGGTCCGTTTCACATCGGCCACATCATGGAATACATCCAGGCCGACACCTGGGTGCGGTTCCAGCGCATGCAGGGCAACGAGGTGCATTTCGTCGGTGCCGACGATGCGCACGGTGCACCGATCATGATCGCCGCCGAGAAGGCTGGCAAGACGCCGCAGCAGTTCGTCGCCGACATCGCCGCAGGTCGCGCGCAGTACCTCGACGGCTTTCACATCCGCTTCGACAACTGGCACAACACCGACGGCCCGGAGAACCACCAGCTGGCGCAGGACATTTACCGCGCGCTGCGCAAAAACGGCCTGATCGCGGTCCGCGACATCGAGCAGTTCTTCGACCCGGTCAAGGGCATGTTCCTGCCGGACCGCTACATCAAAGGCCAATGCCCGAAATGCGGCGCTGCCGACCAGTACGGCGACGCCTGCGAGGTCTGCGGCGCGGTGTATTCCCCCACCGAACTCAAGCAGCCGTATTCGGCGCTGTCCGGCGCCACACCCGAACTGCGCAAAAGCGAGCACTATTTTTTCCAGCTGTCTTCGCCGCGCTGCGCGCAGTTCCTGCGCGACTGGACCGCCGGGGTCAACGCCCGCGGTGTGCCCCGGCTGCAAACCGAAGTGCTCAACAAGGTGCGCGAGTGGCTGGCCACCGACGACAGCGGCAGCGGCGGGCTGGCCGACTGGGATATTTCGCGTGATGCACCGTACTTCGGCATCGAAATTCCCGACGCTCCCGGCAAGTATTTCTACGTCTGGCTCGACGCGCCCATCGGCTATCTTGCCAGCCTGAAAAACCACTTCGACAAAGGCCAGGCGGCGCAGCACTGGCACCTGCCGTCGCGCACGACGCAGAGCTTCGACGAATTCGTCGCCGACCCCGCGGTCGAACAGGTGCATTTCATCGGCAAGGACATCGTCTATTTCCACACCCTGTTCTGGCCGGCCACGCTGCATTTTTCCGGACGCAAAACGCCCAGCCAGATCAACGTCCACGGCTTCGTCACCGTCGGCGGCGAGAAAATGAGCAAAAGCCGCGGTACCGGCATCTCCCCGCTGAAATACCTCGACCTCGGCCTCAACCCGGAATGGCTGCGTTACTACCTTGCCGCCAAGCTGACCGCCCGCGTCGAGGATGTGGACTTCACCCCGGAGGACTTCGTCGCCCGGGTCAACGCCGACCTCATCGGCAAATACGTCAACATCGCCAGCCGGGCGGCCAAATTCATCAGCCAGTTTTTCGACGGCAGGCTGGGCTACGCCACGCCGACCACCGATCTGTACGATGCCGCGCGCGCGCTGGCCGACGACGTGGCCGCCGCCTACGAGGGCCGCGAGTATGCCCGCGCGCTACGCGACATCATGGCGCATGCCGACCGCATCAACACCGCGTTCGACGCCGCCCAGCCCTGGGTGCTGGCCAAGGACGACGCCCGCCGCGCCGAACTGCAGGACGTCTGCTCGCGCGCGCTGGCCGGCTTCTGGCTGCTGTCCGTCATGCTCTGCCCGGTGCTGCCGGCGCTGACCGCGCGCGTGGCGCGCGAACTGTTCGGTCTGGAGCGCGATTTCGTCTGGAGCGACGCCACCGAGCTGCCTCAACACATCGCGCCGTATCGACACCTGATGCAGCGCATCGACCCCAAACAGCTCGACAAACTTTTCGAACCCGACGCCACGGCCCCCACCGCCGACGCCCAAGCCATGACCAGCCCCGCAGCCGGACCCGCCTCCTCCTCAGACTTCATCAGCATCGACGACTTTGCCAAAATCGACCTGCGCGTTGCCCGCATCGCCCACGCCGAGGCCGTCGCCGGATCGACCAAGCTGCTGCGCCTGACGCTGGACGTGGGAGAAACCACCGCCGACGGCGTTCCCCGGCTGCGCAATGTGTTTTCCGGCATCGCCAGCGCCTACCGCCCGGAAGACCTCGTCGGCAAGCTCACCGTGATGGTAGCCAATCTGGCACCGCGCAAAATGAAATTCGGCCTCAGCGAAGGTATGGTGCTGGCCGCCAGCAGCGCCGACGAGCAGGCCGAACCGGGCTTGTACCTTCTCGAACCGCACACCGGAGCGAAACCCGGGATGCGGGTGCGCTGAGCCGTCACCTCCTCGTCGATCAAACCGCATGAAACGTCTCGAACACGGTCTGGAAACGCTCATTTTCAGCAGCCGCTGGCTGCTCGCCCCGTTTTACCTCGGACTGGTCCTGGGCATCGTGCTGTTGCTGGTGAAATTCGTCAAAACCTTCATCAGCGCGGTCTCGGTGGTGTTTTCCGGCAGCGGCGGCGAAGCCATGCTCGCGATTTTGTCGCTGGTGGACATCGCGCTCGTGGCCAACCTGCTGCTCATCATCATTTTTGCCGGGTACGAAAACTTCGTGTCCAAAATCGACACTGCCGACCACGAAGACCGCCCGGGCTGGATGGGGCACGTCACCTTCTCCGACCTCAAGCTCAAACTCATCGGCTCCATCGTCGCCATTTCCGCCATCGAACTGCTCAAATACTTCGTCGATGTGCGCGTGGCCAACCGTGACGACATGCTCTGGGCGATCATCATCCACGTCGTGCTGGTGTTTTCCGGCGTGATGTTCGCCTTGATGGACCGGCTCTCCGGCATCAAGGCCGATAGTCACGAATAGGCCGGCGCCGCGCGTATTTTCAGGAGGCAACATGGCCGCGCTCGACGACATCGTCCGCACCTTCCCCGACAGCGCATGGGACGCCGCGCCGAGCGAACGCGCCCCCACCACCGGGGTCGAACACCTGCTCGAAGCCGGACATGTGCTGTGCTTCCCCCAGCTCGCTTTCGTCCTGAGCGAGCGCGAGCGCCGCTTTCTCACCCCGGCGGTCAGCGACGGCAAGGCGAAAAACATCAGCCTGCGCGACGACGGCAGCCTGCGCGGCGCCAGCGGCAACGCCCAAGACCAGAACGAGCTGCGCGACATGATCGCGCGCTTTTCGCGGCAGGCGCAAACCCTGGTCGACCGGCTGTTTCCGCATTACCGCGGCCGGCTGCGCGCGGCCAAGGCGTCTTACCGGCCGATGCAGGTCGAAGGCCGGCAGAGCAGCTGGCGTAAAGACGACACCCGGCTGCACGTCGACGCCTTTCCCTCCAACCCGGTGCACGGCGTGCGCCTGCTGCGTGTGTTCACCAACATCAACCCCGCAGGCCGGCCGCGGCAATGGCGCGTGGGCGAGCCGTTTCCCGAATTCCTGCAGCGCTTCGCCCCCCGGCTGACGCCCCCCGTGCCCGGCTCCGCCGCGGTGCTGCGCGCCTTGCGCATCACCAAATCGCAGCGCACCGCCTACGACCACTACATGCTGCAGCTGCACGACAAAATGAAGGCCGACCTGGCCTACCAGCGCACGGCGCCGCAGCGCGACGTGGACTTCGCCCCCGGCACCACCTGGGTGGTGTTTTCCGACCAGGTGCTTCACGCCGTCATGGGCGGCCAGTACATGATGGAGCAGACGTTCTACCTCGAACCGCGCCACCAGCTCTACCCCCACACCGCGCCGCTCAAACTCCTCGAAGACCTGCTCGGCAAAGCCCTGCTGCCCGCCGCATGACCGCGCTGCGTCTGCCGCTGCGCTGGGGACGCGACGGCCTGCCGGCAGCGCCGCGCAGCGTCCTGCTGGTGCAGATTTCCGCCATGGGCGATCAGGTGCAGACCCTGCCCGCCGTCTCCGACATTGCCGCGCGCTGGCCGGGCATTGCCATCGACTGGGTGGTCGATGCGCGCTTTGCCGACATTCCTCGCCTGCATCCGGCCGTGCGCCGGGTGTTCGCCCTGCCGCTCAAGGCCGTGCAGCAGCAGCGCAGTCTGCGCGCGCTGCGCGACTTGCTGGCGAGTTTGCGCGAACTGCGCACCCAGACCTACGACCTGGTGTGGGATCCGCACAGCGTGCTCAAAAGCGCGATCATTTCGCGGCTGGCGCGCAGCCCGTTGCGCGTGGGCTACCGCGCCCAGGACTGCGGCGGCGAGCCGCTGTCTGCGCGCGCCTACACCCTGCACTTCACCCGTCCGGCTGGCGTGCACGGCACCTGGGGCCGGCGGGTGTTCGCCCAGGCCGTGCTCGACACCGACCCGGCCCGCGCCGTGGACTACGCCATCGACCAGCGTTTTCCCCCGCCGGCTGCGTACCACGCTGCGCCCGCGGTGTTTCTGGCTCACGGCGCATCCAAACCCGAAAAACTCTGGCCGCTCGACCGCTGGCAGCGTCTGGCCCGCTGGCTGACGCAGCGTGGCCTGCGGTTGCAGCTCACCTGGGGCAATGCCGAAGAGCACGCGCGGGCGCTGGCCATCGTGCGCGATCTGCCCGCCGGCAGCAGCGACATCCTCGACCGCCGCGGCCTCACCGACATGCTCGCCGTCATCGCCGGCTGTCGCCTGCTCGTCGGCGTCGATACCGGCTTCACCCACATGGCCGCGGCGTTGCGCCGCCCTGTGGTCGGGCTGTTCGTCTCCACCAGCGCGGAACTCTTCACGCCGACGTCCCCGGCGCTGGCTTGCACCCTCGGCGGCAACGGTGTCAGCCCCGAAGTCGAGGCCGTGTGCGCGGCAGTGCAGGCACTGCTGGACGCAACGTCCTAGGAGGCGGCGGCGCGGTCGGCGCGCATGGCCAGCAACGCCGCAGCGACGATCAGCAACGCCGCCAAGCCGGTCCACGGTGTCAGCGCACGGCCGGTCAGCAGCACGAGCAACAGCGTCGATGCCAGCGGGGTGAGGTAACTCAGCACCCCGATGGTGCGCGGGTCTCCCGACTTGAGCGCCCGATCCCACAGCAAAAACGCACCGCCCAGAGGCCCCAGCCCCATGACGGCGATCAACACCAGATCCCGTGCGGTCAGCGGCGATGCCGGTTCCAGCGCAGCGTGGCACACCAGCGCGAGCAGGCCCGACACCAGACCGAACAACCCCAGGGCAGCCGTCGGGAACCCCTGGCCGGTCTGCGCCAGGCGGCGGCTACCGAGTGAAAACGTGGCCCACACCAGCGCCGAGCCGAATGCGGGCGCATAACCCCAGGCCCATGCCGTGCTGAGCGTGCGCCCGCCGACGATCGCCAGCGCCGCACCGCAAAAACCCAGGATGGCCGCCACCACATGCACCGTCCGCAGGCGCAGCCCGGGCAGCAGCAGCGGCGCCAGCACCACGATGAACAACGGCCAGAGATAGTTCACCAGATTGGCCTGCACCGGCGGCGCTGAACGCAGCGCGACGAACAGCAGAAAGTGAAAACCGAACAGGCCGTAGACGCCGAGCGCCAGCGCCGCAGGGGAAACCCGCCACTGCCGCCACTGCCGCCAGGTCAGCACGCTGCCGGCGATGAGCGCCAGCCCGGTGAGCAAAAACGGCGGCACGTGCGACAGCGCAACCCCGAGGCTGGCCAGTGTGGCCCACAGCGCAATGGCACCCAGAGCCCAGAGATTTGCCCGACGTCGTTCGCTCATTCACCCGATCGTAGCGGGCTGCGCGACGCTGCGCTGCGCCGCCATCTCACCACGATACCTCCCGCTCGGGCGTCGCGGTGATGTGGTGGATCGACAGGTCGGCACCGTTGAATTCGTCTTCCGGGTCCAGACGGATGCCGACGAGTTTTTTCAGCACGCCATAGACCACGAAGCCGCCGACCAGCGCCACGGCGATGCCCAGCAGCGTGCCGGCGATCTGCGACGCCAGCGACACCCCGCCCAGCCCGCCCAGCGCCTTCAGGCCAAAAATGCCGGCGGCAATGCCGCCCCAGGTACCGCACAGGCCGTGCAGCGGCCACACGCCGAGCACGTCGTCGATCTTCCAGCGGTTCTGCGTCAGGGTGAACATCCAGACGAACAGCGCACCGGCCACGGCGCCGACCACCAGCGCGCCCAGCGGGTGCATGACGTCCGACCCGGCGCACACCGCCACCAGCCCGGCCAGCGGCCCGTTGTGCAGGAAGCCGGGGTCGTTCTTGCCCGCGGCCAGCGCGGCGAGCGTGCCGCCGACCATGGCCATGAGCGAGTTCACCGCCACCAGGCCGCTGATCTGGTCGAGCTTTTGCGCGCTCATGACGTTGAAGCCGAACCAGCCGACGATCAGGATCCACGAGCCCAGCGCGAGGAAGGGTATGGAAGACGGCGGGTGCGCCGACATCTGGCCGTTGGCGTGGTAGCGTCCGCGGCGCGCGCCCAGCAGCAGCACCGCCGGCAGCGCGATCCAGCCGCCCATGGCATGCACCACCACGGAGCCGGCAAAGTCGTGGAACGGCGCGCCGAACGTGGCCTGCAGCCACGACTGCAGGCCCCAGTTGCCGTTCCACACGATGCCTTCATAAAACGGATAGACGAACGCCACCAGCGTGAACGTGGCGGCGAGCTGCGGCCAGAATTTGGCACGCTCGGCGATGCCGCCCGAAATGATCGCCGGAATGGCCGCGGCAAAGGTCAGGAGGAAAAAAAACCGCGTCAGCGCGTAGCCATGCTCTTTGGTCAGCACGTCGTCCCCAATGAGAAAGTGCTGGCCGTAGGCGATGCCATAGCCGATCAAAAAGTAGGCGATGGTCGAAATGGAAAAGTCGGTGATGATTTTGGACAGTGCGTTGACCTGGTTTTTTTTGCGCACCGTGCCGAGTTCGAGAAAGGCGAACCCGGCATGCATCGCCAGCACCAGAATGGCGCCGAGCAGAATGAACAATACATTGCCACTGGAAAAATCTTGCACCATGTCGGACCTCGAAAGGAATTGCTGCACCAGGACAGCAAGCGGCGTGCCCGCAAGCGGGGCCGTTTTGCACCATTGTGCTCACATTCGTTCACAAACCGCCCGCTTCTGGTGCGCTCTGGGGTTGATGGCGCTTCATTTTGGGGCATCCGGCGCACCGCGAGCGTGCGTCAGGCTGCCGCGGCGGCGTGCATAAAATCCTCAGGTCGTTTTCCTTGTCGGGACGCATCCATGCCGCGCAAAGTCAAACCCTACGTATCGGAAGTCACCCAGTTCCTCCAAGATCTCAAGCACAGCGATCCGCAGCTCGAAACCCGGCAGCAGCAGGGTCGCGCCCGTTTGTGGGATCGGCCGCAGGACCGCGAGCTGGCGCAGGCGTTTGCCGCCGCGCGCGTGCCGCAAAAGGCCTACGTCTACGGCAGCCACTGAGGCCCCCGCGCCGCTTGCCTGCCCCGAACCGCCCCATGCCTGCCGCGAGCGCGGAGGACGCCGCGCTGACCGACCCCGAAGTGGACAGCACACCCGCCACGGTCGATGGCATGGCCGTGGCCCGGCTGTACGGCGAGCCGCTGTTCGAGCTGCCGCAGGATCTGTACATCCCGCCCGACGCGCTGGAGGTGTTCCTCGAAGCGTTCGAGGGGCCGATGGATCTGCTGCTCTATCTCATCCGCAAGCAGAATTTCAACATCCTGGACATTCCGCTGGCGCAGGTCACGGCGCAGTACCTCAGCTACGTCGAGCAGATCCGTCACCGCAACCTCGAACTCGCCGCCGACTATCTGCTCATGGCGGCGATGCTCATCGACATCAAGGCGCGCATGCTGCTGCCACGCCCGCCGGCACAGGCCGGCGAAGAGCCGCCCGACCCGCGGGCCGAGCTGGTACGCCGTCTGCTCGAATACGAGCGGTTCAAGCTTGCCGCGCAGCAACTCGACGCCCTGCCGCTGCTCGGGCGCGATTTCTGGCGGGCACAGGTGCTGTTCGACCGCGATGCCACACCGCGGCTGCCGCAGGTCAGCGTGGCCGATTTGCAGCAGGCCTGGAGCGACATCCTCCGCCGCGCCAGGCTGCACACCCACCACCGCATCACCCGCGAGCAACTCTCGGTGCGCGAGGTCATGACCCGGGTGCTGCGGCAACTCCAGGGCCGGCGCTACCTCGAATTCCACGAACTGTTCGATCCGACGCAGGGTGTGGCCATGGCCGTCGTCACTCTGGTGGCGTTGCTCGAACTTACCCGCGAAGCCCTGGTGGACCTGACCCAGGCCGAGGCGTTCGCACCGCTCTACGTCCGCCTGGCATACACCCCCAGCCGGTAAACGCCGGCCAAGCCGAATCGAACGTCCGTTCGCCCGCGGCGCACGGTGCCCGCCGCCGCGGCATAATCCCCCGGTTTCAACCTCTGCCCTGCCATGACCGCGCCATCGCCCCCATCCCCCGCCCCGTATGGTGCCGCCGCTGCCGATGTGCATGCAGCGCGCAAGCCGATGACCCTGCACCGCCTGCGCGCGCTGCGCGATGCCGGCGAAAAAATCGCCATGCTCACCGCCTACGACGCCGCCAGTGCGCGGCTGCTCGACGACTGCGGGGTGGACTGCCTGCTGGTGGGCGATTCGCTCGGCATGGTCATGCAGGGGCACGCATCCACCCTGCCGGTGACGCTGGAGCACATGGCTTACCACACCGCCTGTGTGGCGCGTGGCAACCGCAGCGCTTGGCTGATCGCCGATCTGCCCTTCGGCAGCTACCAGCGTGGCGTCGAACAGGCGGTGGACAGCAGCGTGGCGCTGATGCAGGCCGGTGCGCAGATGGTCAAGCTCGAAGGCGGCGGCTGGACGGTACCGCTGGTGCGCGCGCTGGTGGAGCGCGGCATTCCGGTGTGCGCGCACCTGGGGCTGACGCCGCAGAGCGTGCACGCGCTGGGCGGCTACCGCATCCAGGGCCGCGAGGCGCACGCCGCCGACACCCTGCGCCAGCAGGCCGCCGAGCTCGGCGCCGCCGGCGCGGCGATGCTGGTGCTCGAACTCGTCCCCTCGGCGCTGGCTGCCGACATCACCGCAGCCTTCCCCGGCATCACCATCGGCATCGGCGCCGGTGCGCGCACCCACGGCCAGGTGCTGGTGCTGCACGACATGCTCGACATCACCACTGGCCCCAAGCCGCGCTTCGTGCGCAACTTCATGCAGGGTGCGGCAAGCGTCGCCGCCGCGGTCAGCACCTACGTGCAGGCGGTCAAGACCGGGGCCTTCCCCGACGAATCCATCCACGGCTACAGCGCCTGAACCCATGCAAACCGTTCACACCCTGAGCGATCTTCGCGCCGCGCTGCGCCTGCGCAGCGGCTGGGCGCTGGTGCCGACGATGGGCAATCTGCACGCCGGTCACCTCGGTCTGGTGGCACGGGCGCGCGAGCTCGGCGCTCCGGTCGTCGCCAGCATTTTTGTCAACCGCCTGCAGTTCGGCCCAAACGAGGACTTCGACCGCTACCCGCGCACGCTGCAGCGCGACGCCGAAATGCTGGCTGGCGCCGGCTGCGACCTGCTGTTCGCCCCGGACGAGGCGCAGATGTACCCGCAGCCGCAGACTTTCCGCGTGCTGCCCGATCCGGCGCTGGCCGGCATTCTCGACGGCGCTGCCCGTCCCGGCCATTTCGAAGGCGTGACCACGGTGGTGATGAAGCTGTTTCACATGGTGCAGCCGGCGCACGCCGTGTTCGGCAAAAAGGACTACCAGCAACTGCTCATCATCCGCCGCATGGTCGAGCAGTTCGCCCTGGACATCGACATCGTCGCCGTGGAGACGGTTCGTGCCGAAGACGGCCTGGCGCTGTCGTCGCGCAACGGCTACCTCACACCGGCGCAGCGGCAGCAGGCGCCGCAACTGCACGCCGCACTGCGTGCGCTGGCGCAGGCCGCGCGCCGCGCCACCACCCCCGCGGAGCTTGCCGCAGTCGAGCGCGACGCGCTGCTCGCGCTGCAGCGTCAGGGCTGGGCCCCCGACTACCTCAGCCTGCGCCGGCGCAGCGATCTGCAGCCCCTGTCGGCGGACGATCTGCTCCACGCCACCCCGGGTGTGGTGCTCGGTGCCGCCCGGCTGGGGCAGACCCGGCTGATCGACAACCTCGAATGCTGATTTGTCATGCCTCAGAGTGACGTTCTCATCCTCGGCGCCGGTCTGGCCGGCTTGTCCACCGCGCTGCACCTGGCCGACCGCTTCAAGGTCACGGTGCTGGCCAAGCGCACCCTGGACGTGTCGTCGAGCCAGTGGGCGCAGGGCGGCATCGCCGCCGTGCTCGGCGAAGGCGACAGTTTCGACGCCCACGTGCACGACACGCTGGTGGCCGGTGCCATGCTGAACGACCTGCCGGCAACGCGCTTCGTCGTCGAGCACGGCCCGCAAGCCATCGCCTGGCTGCGCGCGCAGGGCGTGCCTTTCGACACCGAAGGCAGCGCGCTGCACCTCACACGCGAAGGCGGGCACAGTGCCCGGCGCATCGCCCATGTGGTCGATGCCACCGGCGCGGCCATCCAGACCACCCTGCTGGCCCGTGCCCGGGCGCATCCAAACATCACCCTGCACGAAAACCACGTCGCCGTCGATCTCATCACCCAGCGCCATGTCGCCAGCAACAGCCCGCGGCGTTGCTGGGGAGCCTACGCGCTGGATACCGCCAGTGGCCGGGTGGAAACCTTCGCCGCGGCGCACACCGTGCTGGCCACCGGCGGTGCGGGCAAGGTGTACCGCTACACCACCAATCCCGACACGGCCAGCGGCGACGGCATCGCCATGGCCTGGCGCGCCGGCTGCCGGGTGGCGAACATGGAGTTCATCCAGTTCCACCCCACCTGTCTATACCATCCCAAAGCCAAAAGCTTCCTCATTTCCGAAGCCGTGCGCGGCGAAGGCGGCAAGCTGCTGCTGCCCGACGGCACGCGGTTCATGCCGGCGCACGATCCGCGCGCCGAGCTCGCGCCGCGCGACGTGGTCGCCCGCGCCATCGACTTCGAAATGAAAAAACACGGCTTGGACTGCGTCTATCTCGACATCACGCACCAGGGAGATGCGTTCATCCGCCAGCACTTCCCCACCATCCACTCCCGGCTGCTCGAACTGGGCATCGACATGACACGCGAGCCCATCCCGGTGGTGCCCGCGGTGCACTTCACCTGCGGCGGCGTGCTCACCGACCTGGGCGGGCGCACCGACTTGCCCGGACTGTACGCCGCCGGCGAAGTCACTTACACCGGGTTGCACGGCGCCAACCGGCTGGCGAGCAATTCGCTGCTCGAATGCGCCGTGTTCGGCAAAGCCGTGGCCGAGGCCATCGGCAGCGCCGAAACCGTCACGCTGCCCGCGCTTCGCCGCTGGGACGAAAGCCGCGTCAGCGACGCCGACGAACTCGTGGTCATCAGCCACAACTGGGACGAGCTGCGGCGCCTGATGTGGAACTACGTCGGCATCGTGCGCACCAACAAACGCCTGGAACGCGCAGCACACCGCATCGCGCTGCTGCAAACCGAAGTCGACGAGTTTTACGCCAACTTCCGCGTCAACCGCGATCTGCTCGAACTGCGCAACCTGCTGCAGGTCGCCGCGCTGATCGTACGCTCCGCGCAGTTGCGCCACGAAAGCCGTGGCCTACACTACAGCCTGGACTGGCCGCAGACCGCTGCTCCAGCAGCGCCGACGATCCTCGTGCCCTGAAAGCGCCTGCCCTGCCCATGCCTGCGTCCGCACCGCTCCACCCCGATCTGGCCACCGTCAGCGCGCTGCTGCGCGACGCCGCGCGCGCCGAAATTCTCCCGCGCGCGCAGGCCCCGCAGCCCCAGTTGAAGGCCGACGGCACCTGGGTCACCGCCGCCGATCTGGCCATGCAGACCCGCGTGCAGCGCGAACTCGCCGCACTGTGGCCCGCCATCCCACTGCTGGGCGAAGAAATGCACGCCGCCGAGCAACAGCGGCTGATGGCCGAAGAAGCCGCCGCCCCGGACGGCCCCGGCCTGTGGGTACTCGACCCGCTGGACGGCACCAGCAACTTCTCCGCCGGCCTCCCCATCTTCGGCCCGTCACTCGCGTGGATCCGCGGCGGCAAGGTCCAGCTGGGCGTGGTGGTGGATGTGATGCGCGACGAAGTGTTCAGCGCCGCGCTCGGTGGCGGAGCGCAACTCAACGGCCAGCCGCTGCGCGTTCCACCCGCCCCGCCCCCGCTGGCCAAGACCATCGCCTGCATCGACTTCAAACGCCTGTCCGCACCGCTGGCCACGCAACTCGCCACGCGCCCGCCCTACAGCTCCCAGCGCTCCATCGGCTCCGTGGCCCTGGACTGGTGCTGGGTCGCCGCCGGCCGCTTTCACCTCTACCTGCACGGCAGCCAGGGCCTGTGGGACTACGCCGCCGGCAGCCTCATCCTGAGCGAGGCCGGCGGCCACGGCCAGACACTCGACGGTCAAAGTGTGTTCAACAACTCGCTGGACAAGCGCTCCGCGGTGTGCGCCGGAGATGCCACGCTGTTTGCACAGTGGACGCAGTGGGTCACTCAGGCAGCTACAGCGATTTGATTTGTTTCACGACCCGTGATTGTGAAACAGTCTTTGCGTTCGGACAAAAACAAAAAACTTTGCGCCCGGTACAAAATTTATGAAGCCATCGTCGCGATGGACTGCCGCGGCACGCGGTAGTCATTTTGCGTCATCAGATCGATTCCGTGACCTGCCCCCATTTGCCGTACCAGTGTTTCGGAGAAGTCCTGGGGGTTGAAGGTTAATCGAAGTTTTGTTTCTGCTCACTGCCAGCAGCACCGCCAGCGCGCTGGCGGTGCTGCTGGGCGAATCGTGCCGGCGGGATGCGGCCCAGACTGCTGTGGGGCCTGACCTCGTTGTAGTCCCGCCGCCAATGTGCAATGCACTCCCGGGCCTGTGCCAACGATTCAAACCACTGCTCGTTGAGGCACTCATCCCGGAATTTGCCGTTGAAGCTCTCGATGTAGCCGTTCTGCATGGGCTTGCCCGGCTCAATCAGGATGTGCCGAATCCCGTGGGTGTGCGCCCAGGCCAGGAACGCCCGGCTGGTGAACTCCGGGCCGTTGTCTGTGCGCACCGCTGCCGGATAGCCCCGAAACCGGGCCACCTGATCCAGCACACGGGTGACGTATTGGCCCGAGATGCCGTAGTCCACCACAATCTCCAGTGACTCTTTGCTGAAGTCATCCACCACCGTCAGGCACTTGATGCGCCGTCCATTGGACAGGCTGTCCGATACGAAATCCATGCTCAATACCTCGTTGATGTTCCTGGCCAGTTGCAGTGGCACGCGCTCCTGCGCTGGCCGTTTGGCTTTGCGGCGCTTCTTCACCGTCAGGTTGGCCTGCCGGTACAGCCGGTAGATGCGCTTGTGGTTCACCTCCGGAAACTGCTCGCGCAGCATGTCGTGGATGCGCCGGTAGCCAAATCGGCGACGCATCAGGGCCGTTTGCCGAATCTGCTCACCCAGGGTGGCGTTGAGCGCACTGGGCTGCGGTGGGTGGCGGTAGCTGTCTCGGGATAGCCCCACAAGGCGGCAGGCGTGCCGCTCCGAGAGGTGATGCTGCTCAATCATCTGTCGGATGGCGTCGCGCCGCGCCTGTGGGGCTAACGCTTTACCCCGAAGACGCTCTTGAGGGCGTGGATGTCAAGATGGGCTTCGGCCAGCAGTTTCTTGAGCTTGGCGTTCTCGCTCTCAAGCTCACGCAGGCGCTGGGCCTCCGAGGCCTGCATGCCGCCGAACTTGGCACGCCATTTGTAAAACGTGGCCTGGCTGAAACCACCGCTGCGGCACAGCTCGGGGATACCCATGCCGGCTTCGACCTGCCGCAAAAAGCCAATGATTTGTTCTTCGCTAAATCTGCTCTTCTTCATGTCCGTCATTCTCCTGGGTTGACGGACTTCTCTCGTTTACCGTGGTACGGCTGGCGGGGGGCAGGTCAGATTTGAGAGGGAAAATCGGCATCCAAACCGGAGGAAAATGAACCGTCCTCAAGAGAAACCCCCAAATCACCGGAAAATAAAATTTTGCTCACCGGGTCGTAAAATTGGAAATTTCCCTCTGAATGCATGAAGTGTGCCGGCAGACATACGATTTCTGACCGGCCTAGACGTAACGTGCCACCGCTGTCGGAAACCCCGATGATCCGATGATGGGTATTGTCTTCCTTGCAGAAATGAGGAACGAACCTGGCCCACAAATCGGATATGATCAAATTGGCATTCGACAGCGACATCCAGCGGCCGAGCGAGGAGATCACATCAGGGTCTGCATGAGAAGCAAGGATATATTTCACATCCTTCAACGGGAGGTATTTGCGCAAGTGAAAAGTCAGCTCGGCAAATACCATATTCCCGCCGGGATCGAGGATGGCTCCTTCTTCATGATCGACAATCAAAAATTGATTTGTCTGCACGGCGTGACCGCCGTCCTTGACCAAATCATTGAACATCACACAGGCATGTTTGCCGTTGTTAAATAGTTCGACCCCCATGATTCCACCAAAAAATTTAGGGGCAATGTAGCAACGTCAACCGTCCTGCGATTTGACTTATGTCAATGAATAATTTCGACCAAAGCGTATAGGAAAGATGAAATAACAGGCTGCACGGGCAACGATGTCAAACAGATGAGGTCAGGTCTAGCTGTCAGGTTCCGGATGATTGGGTCCTGACGAATTGCCTTGCGCTATTGCGAGGACGCGAGGCGTTGCGTACGCTGATTGAGGAATGGAAAACGCAGCGCAGCCCGAGATGATCATTGCTTTGCACAAGAACGCCACGACCACACCGGCGACGCGCGCGGCGATTCAGAGCGCCGTGGGCAGCGACGACGCGTTGGCCCGGCAGTTCGGCGTCGGCCGCCACACCATCCGCCGTTGGCGCAAACGCGACGGGGTCCATGACGCCAGCCATACGCCGCACCGGTTGCAGACGACGTTGAACAACTGGCAGGAGGAACTGGTCGTGTACCTGCGTGAGGCGCTTTTGCTGCCGCTGGACGATCTGCTCGCTGTTGTGCACGAGTTCATCGAGCCCGACATGAGCCGCTCGTCGCTCATGCGCCTGCTCAAGCGCCGTGGGCTGTCGACGTTGCCCTCGCCACCGTCCGATGCCAAGCAGACCAAGCCGTTCAAGGCCTACGAGCCGGGTTACATCCACATCGACGTCAAGTACCTGCCGCAGATGGCCGACGAGACGGCGCGCAGCTATGTGTTCGTCGCCATCGACCGCGCCACGCGCTGGGTGTTCATCGCCGTCAAGCGCAACCAGACGGCCGCGGCGGCGCGCGCCTTCCTGCACGCCGTGAACAAGGCCGCCCCCTTTCGCATTCGCACCATTCTGACTGACAACGGCAAGGAGTTCACCGACCGGCTGTTCGGCTGGCGCGCGCAGGACGCCTCGGGGCAGCACGAGTTCGACACCCTGTGCGACAGCCTGGGCATCGAGCATCGCCTCACCAAGCCGCGTACCCCGCGCACCAACGGCATGGTCGAACGCTTCAACGGCCGCCTGGCGCAGATCCTACGCACCCATCACTTCGACAGCGCCGCCGACCTGCAAACCACCCTGCATCGCTACGTCTGGCTCTACAACCAGCACCTGCCCCAAAAAGCCCTCAACCATCGAACCCCCGTCCAAGCCCTCAAAGCCTGGGCATCAACTCACCCCCATCTATTCCGGAAATCAGTACGCAATCATCCGGAACCTGACATGAAAATTGGATAACGAGATCGATTCTGCATTCGAGAGAAAACATAAATCAGGCCGCATTCTCATGACTGAAAAAAATAGCCTCATTAATCCAAAGGCGTCCTTTTTAAGCAACGGTTTTTTGGTTATCGTCTTTGCCCTATTTTTTTGGGGACATTTGGGTGCCTCGAATATTATCTAGATGACCAGAACTTCTTCGGCCCATTAAAGCTAGCGTGGCTAATACAAAAAAACTTTGCCATATCAATAACCTGGAGAATGGGGGTAATAATATTCTTCGGGTTGTTATTGATTAGCAGGCGCCCAGTATTTTCTGCAGTTACCACCTTGTATATTTTTGGATTGATTGTAGCTGGAAGTCTTAACAAGATTCACTATCTCGACGCACCTCTGACAGTTGCTGATTTGCACTTTTTTTTGGCAACCCAAAAGAAAACTTAATTTTATTCCTTAGCTACCCAATGCTCGGCCTATTAATCGTGGCGAGTACGTTTCTTATAATATTAATCACATATTGGTTCATGCGATCGGAAAAAAAACGGAATCTAAACAGGAGCACATTGGTCTTGTTTTCAATGTGCATATTAATCGCAGCATATGGATCTGATGGAATTAGGATATCCAAAAATAAATATTTTGGCTTAGATGAAAACCAAGTTAATCAAGAGGCCGGCCGGGCATTCAACAGAAACCTCGTACAGGAAAATCATCAAAACTCAGTTTTTAGTCTCATAGATATTTTTTCTCCAGAAAATCGACGAATTTCGATGTTCCAAAGAAAGTAAAAAACACCATATTTTTAGAGAGCAAATATAACAATAATAAAATTATAACAAATCATCAACCCGACGTAATATCAATATTAAACGAAAGCCTGTTTAACCTAAAAATTTTAAGCGCATGTGACAACACGAAGCTATGTGACTTTGAGATTTTTGATGAAAATAAAAACTACCCTGGGATTTATGGCCCTTTACTTGTGCATACCCATGGCGGCGGCACTTGGCTTTCTGAATTTGCATTTTTATCGGGGTATGACTGGCGTGTGTTTGGAGAGGGGGGCCTACGCACCACGAAGCATAGTCCCTCATCTTCAATCGTCATTGGCCAGACATTTCAAAAAACTTGGGTACAGAACAATTGCTGTTTATCCCGTCGCTGGAAATTTTTTAAATGCAAGGGAAACTTACAAAAGCTATGGATTTGACGAATTCTATGCCACCGAGGATTTGGGTATAACAACTGACTGGCAATCCACCTCGGATTCAACAATATTCAAAAAGGCAATCGAACTAATTGAAAAAGGCAAAGATAGCAAACCAGTATTTTTATTCATTCTTACTATAAAAAACCACGGGCCGCATGCAGAAAAATTTGATTCCATTAAAAACATAGATTCTGACTTTTTAAATAAGGCTTCGCGCTTGCCTCCCCCTTTGGTTGACTATCTCAATAGATTAAAAGAAACGAATGACGCAATAACCTCGCTCAGAAATAATTGGCTTAACTCAAACAAGCCGAGAGTTTTTTTATGGTTCGGCGATCACCAGCCAATTTTTTCAAAAACCGTGGAAAATAGCGATAAATTTTTAACACGGGCACTTAGGTCATTCTCTTCTACCTCAAATAATCGATTTTTGACATGGTATGAAATCACATCAAATCTTGCGAGTCGAGAGGTTTCTAAAAATCCTATCCCCACGGATTTGGCGTTTTTGGGAAATAGGCTTCTTGAATATTCTGGGCTGCCCTTACAAAACCATGGAAATGCAACATCACAACTATCAGAAGTATGCCCTCTTGGGATTTCTCGCTGTAGAGATGAAAAGTTGATAGACGAATATCTTTCATTCCGCGTATGGGAACTCAAAGAAATTAAATTACCTGATTGATAATCGTCTGGCTTGAATATCTTTGCAATGCAATTGCAATGCAATTGGGGTCAGGTCTAGCCCTGTAGCACCCGACCCACACACCCAGTCTTCACCGCCCCAGCGCCGCGCCGAAGACTTTGCCGAGCAACTTGCTGCCAGTGCCGACCGGGTCGGTACGGATGGCTTTTTCCTGCTCGCCGATGGCCTGGTACAGGCGGTTGAGCGCCTGTTGCGTGACGTATTGCTGGATGCTGGCCTGATCGGCTTTCACCAGACCGAACTGCGCGGCCTGACCGGCGAAGCGGTTGTAGGTCTGTGCCAGGCCGACCTTGTCGGTGGCGCGGGTGACGATGGGCAGGAACTTCTGCGTCAGCGGCGCCTCGGTCTTGCGCTTGAAGTAATCGGTGGCGGCTTCGTCTCCGCCGGTGAGAATGCCCTTGGCGTCCTGCAACGACATGCTCTTGACGGCGCCGATCAACAGCGATTTCGCCTCGGGCACGGCGGCCTCGGCGGCGCGGTTGATGGCGAGTTCGAGCTGGTCGGCCTCCGCGCCCATGCCGGCCATGCGCATCAGGCCACTGGCTTTTTCGATGGCGGGCGGCAGCGGAATGCGCCACTTGGCGTTGCCGTAAAAGCCGTTCTCACGTCCCAGTTCCTGCACCGCAACCTCGGCTCCGCGGGTCAGCGCCGATTTCAGTCCCTGCTCGACTTCGCCATTGCTCAGCGCCGCCACCGCGGCATTCACCGCGCCCGATGAGGCACCACCCGCCTGCGCTGGCTGCTGTTGTTGCGCGGGGGCCTGCGCCGCGTCGATCGCGCCGCTGAGCTGGTTTGCCAGATTGCCGAGATCGAAAGCCATCGCCGGGGTGGCGGCGGTCAGGCACAGCAGCGCAGCAGCGAGGAAAAACCGGGTGTGCATGGACAACTCCTTTGCGCGGAGACGGGGGATCAGCGCTGCGGGTCCGGCGTGGCGCGCAGCACTTCGTCAAGAGTGGTGACGCCTTCGGCGACCTTGACGGCGCCGGCCAGCCGCAGCGGGCGCATGCCGTCCTTGACCGCCTGTGCCCGCAGCGGGCCGAGTTCGGGGCTGCGCACCAGCAGGCCGCGCAGCGCTTCGGTGCAGGTGAGCAGCTCGTACAGGCCGACACGCCCGAGATAGCCGGTGTTGCGGCATTCGACGCACCCCACGGGTTTGCAGGGCCGCAGCGCGAAGCTGGCTTTCCACGGCGCGATGGCGGCATGGAACGCCTCGGTGTCGAAATGCGCATCCGGCTGCTTGCAGTGCGGACACAACGTGCGCACCAGCCGCTGCGCCAGCACGCCAAGCAAGGTGGCGCTGGCCAGATACGGCGGCACGCCGAGTTCGAGCAGCCGCGTGATGCTGGCCGGCGCGTCGTTGGTGTGCAGGGTGGACAGCACCAGGTGCCCGGTGAGCGCCGCCTGCACCGCCATGTCCGCAGTCTCTCGATCGCGGATTTCGCCGACCATGATGATGTCCGGATCCTGCCGCATCAGCGCGCGCAGCCCTTCGGCGAAGGTCAGGTCGATGGCCGGCTGCACCTGCATCTGGTTGAACGCCGGCTCGACCATTTCGATCGGGTCTTCGACGGTGCAGACGTTGACCTCGTCGGTGGCCAGGCGCTTGAGGGTGGAATACAGCGTGGTGGTCTTGCCGCTGCCGGTCGGCCCGGTGACCAGCAGGATGCCGTTGGGCTGGCTGGTGAGCTGCTGCCACTGCCGCGCCTCGTGCGGCGGAAAGCCCAGCGCGGCCATGTCGCGCACCACCACGTCGGGGTCGAAAATGCGCATCACCAGCTTTTCGCCAAACGCCGTGGGCATGGTCGCCAGCCGCAGTTCGACCTCGTCGCCGCCGGGCCGGCGCGTCTTGATGCGCCCATCCTGTGGCCGGCGCTTTTCCACCACGTCCATGCGGCCGAGCAGCTTGATGCGGCTGGTCATCGCCGCCATCACCGCGCCCGGCACCTGGTACACCGTGTGCAGCACGCCGTCGATGCGAAAGCGGATCACCCCCATGTCGCGCCGCGGCTCAAGGTGGATGTCCGACGCCCGCTGCTCGAACGCGTACTGCCACAGCCAGTCGACCACCTGCACCACGCCGGCGTCGTTGGCGTCGAGCGCGCGGCCGCTGCGGCCGAGTTCGACCAGTTGCTCGAACTGGTTGACCGCGCCGCTGCTGCCGTTTTTCTGCGCGTGACGCACCGAACGCGCCAGGTTGAAAAACTCCACGGTGTAGCGCGCGATGTCCGTCGGGCTGGAGACGACCAGGCGGATCGGGCGGCGCAGCATGCGCTCCATCTCCGCCACCCAGCTGCGGTCGAACGGCTCGCTGGTGGCGATGGTCACTTCCGTGCTGCTGGCGGCCACCGGCAGAATGCGGTGCCGCTCGGCGTAGCTGATGGACATGAGGTCGCCGATTTTGCTGATGTCCACCTTCAACGGGTCGATGCGCAGATACGGCAGCGAAGCACGCTGTGCCAGCCACTCGGTGAGGGTGTCGATGTCGAGCACGCGGCCGTCGCGCTGGCGCTTGAGCTCGGCCAGGGCGATGCGGTGCAGTGCATGCAGCTTGCCGCTGGCGTGGGCGCAGCGCTCCCAGCCGTAGCGACCGGTGGCGGCGTCGATCACCCCATCGGCCTGCAGCCATTGCAGCAGCTCGCGCCAGTCGAGGCGGCCTTGCGGCAGTGTCGATGCCGTCTGCGGCGACGGCGCAGGGCTGGTGGCGGGTGGGGAGGAACGCGGGTGGTCCATGGACGGCAAGTGTAGGCCAGGGCATCAACGCGGCGGGCTCAGCCGCTTCAGCAGCCGCGCCCAGCGCCGCGCCGGCAGGCCGCCGGTGCGTGCGGCCACGGCGTCGGCGCGTTCGAGCAATTGCGCACGGGTCGGCAGCGCGGACTGCGCGGCGTCGCGCAGGGCAAACGCGATGAGGTTGCCATCGCGGTTGGGCGGCAACATCCACACACTGTCGCCCGGCTGGTCGAACGCCCGGACGATGCGCTGCAGATTGCGTTCGAGCACCCGCGTGTGCCCTGGCCCGCTGAACAGGTTGACCACCATCGCGCCATGCGCTGCGAGCAGGTTGCGGCAGTTGGCGTAAAACTCGGCAGACTCGAACACCGGCGCCGCGGCGTCCTGGTCGTACATGTCCACATGGAGCACGGCAGCCATGCCGGCATGTGCGGCGTCGGCGGCGAATGCTCCGGCATCGGCGCACAGCACCTGTAGCCTGTCGTCCGGCGCGGGCAGCGCGAACCAGCGGTGTGCGGCCAGAATCACCGCCGGGTTGATTTCCACGGCGACGCAGCGCATGCGCAGCCGCTTGCGCAAGAATTTGGTCACCGCTGCCGCCCCCAAACCGAGCTGCACCGCCGTGCCGCCGCGCCATGCGGCCTCGGGCAGCAACAGCATCCACGCCATCATGCGTTGCACATACTCCAGCTCGATGTCGTTCGGCCGGGCAATCCGCATGCTGCCCTGGATCCACGGCGTACCCAGGTGCAGGTGGCGCACGCCGTCCTGCTCAGACAGGGTGGGCACAGGAAAAACGGGACGACGCGGCATGGCCTATCCAATCAAGTCAAAAGACCGGCAGCGAGGAACGCGGCACGCCACGCCGCGTATTTCCGTTGCAGGCTCCAGCTGGCGTTGGCCGGACTGGTCGACGGCAGCCGCAGCACCTGCGGGCCCAGACGGCGGGTGATGCGCAGCGCCCGCGCCGACTCGCCGCCGTTGTGCGCGATCACGCGCAACGCCGGCAACCGGGCGACCAGCCCGGGCAGATCGTTGAACTGCGCATCGCAAATCGCGCTGTCCAGGCTGCCCTGGCGGCGGCAGTGTGCGTACACGTCCCAGATGCCCAGGCCGCGGGCGTTGACTAGCTCGATACGCCGCGCATACGGCAGCGCGAGCAAATCCACGCCGAACACATCCCCGACGAGCCGCCAGAACTGGTTGCGCGGATGCGCGTAATACTGCTGCGCCTGCAGCGACGCCACGCTGGGAAAACTGCCCAGCACCAACAGCCGGCAATGCGGCGGCACCGCCGGAGCCAGGCCGCGCAGCAGCGGCGCGGCAGCTCCTTCGGCCGGGTCGGCCGGTGCAGCGAGGGAAACGGTCGTGCGCCTGGACATCGCCCGGTATTGTCGCTGGTCGCAACGGCAACCGGCCGAAGCCGCCGGCTGCTTATAATGTGCGGCCTGACTGCATTGCGGGTGTAGTTCAATGGTAGAACGGGAGCTTCCCAAGCTCTTAACGTGGGTTCGATTCCCATCACCCGCTCCAACTTCCCGTCCGGCGCCTGCCGGTTTTTTTTTTCGTCATGACGCCCCACCCTCCCCCTGCAGCGGCGGACGCGGCACCTGCGCCGCGCCGCGGCATCCGCAGCTTCGTGCTGCGCGCCGGGCGCACCACCGACGCACAGGCGCGTGCCCTGGCCACGCTCGGCCCACGCTGGATCGTGCCTTACGCCCCGAGCGAAATCGACTGGACCGCGGTTTTCGGCCGCACCGCGCCGCGGGTGCTCGAAATCGGCTTCGGCATGGGCGACGCCACGGCGCAAATCGCCGCGGCCCGCGCGGAGCTGGATTTCATCGGCGTCGAAGTGCACCCGCCGGGAGTCGGCGCGCTGCTGCAGCGCATCGACGCCGCGCAACTGAGCAATCTGCGCATCGTCCAGTTCGACGCCGTGCCCGTGCTGCGCGACATGATCGCGCCGCACAGCCTGCACGGCGTGCACATCTACTTCCCCGACCCCTGGCCGAAAAAACGGCATCACAAGCGCCGCCTGATCCAGCCGGAGTTCGTCCGCCTGGTGGCCAGCCGGCTGCAGCCCGGCGGTTATCTGCACTGCGCCACCGACTGGCAGCCTTACGCCGAGCACATGCTGCAGGTGTTGCGCGCCGAGCCGGGTCTGGCCAACACCGCGGCGGACTACGCCCCGCGCCCGTCCTGGCGGCCGGTGAGCAAATTCGAGCGCCGCGGCCTGCAACTCGGCCACGGCGTGTGGGATCTGCTGTTTACCGCGCGCACGGCCACCTGAGCATTCACTGCGCCCACTGCACCCAGCCGCCCCAGGCGGTGAGCAGCACCAGCGCACCAAACATCAGCCGGTACCAGGCAAACGGCACGAAGCTGTGCCCGCCGACATAGCGCAACAGCCAGCGCACGACCAGCAGCGCGGAAACGAACGCCACCGCCAGGCCCAGGGCAAAAGTCGGCAGATCGTCCAGGCTGAGCAGGGCGCGGTGTTTGTACAGGTCGTACACCGTCGCCGCCAGCAGCGTGGGAATGGCGAGAAAAAACGAAAACTCGGTGGCTGCCGCCCGGCTCAGGCCGAACAGCATGCCACCGATGATCGACGCGCCCGACCGGCTGGTGCCGGGAATCAGCGCGAACGCCTGTGCCATGCCCACCTTGAGCGCGTCGAGCGCGCGCAACTCGTCCACATGGCGGATGCGCACACGCTGCGTGGCGCGCCTTTGCCGGGCTTCGGCCCAGAAAATCACCCCCGCACCGGCGATGAACGCCAGCGCCACCGGCACCGGCGCGAACAAATGACGCTTGATCGCCCCGGCGAACAACAGCCCGAGCAGCGCCGCGGGCAGAAAGCCCAGGAGCACATTGACGGCAAACCGCCATGCCGCCAGCCGCTGCGCCGGAGCGCGCGCCGCCAGCCCCGCCAGCACCGCGCTGATGCGCGCGCGGTAATGCCACATCACCGCCAGAATCGCCCCGCTCTGGATGGCGATTTCGAACACCTTGGCCTTGTCGCTCACCCACCCCAGCAGGCTGCCGGCAAGGATGAGGTGGCCGGTGGAGGAAATGGGCAGGAATTCGGTAATGCCCTCGACCAGTCCGAGGATGACGACCACGAGAGCGGAATGCGCGTCCATGCCGAGCCTTGGTGACAAAAAGTTGCGATTATGCGCAACCCGCATGTCACGCCGCGCACTGCGGCTGCCGCGGCATCAGATCAGGCTGCTCAGGCCGCCGTAGACCCCCAGACCTGCAGTGAGCACCACCACGGCAATCACCACCCCGAAATACGCCCCGCGCAGCCTGTGCTGCGGCGGCAGCGCCCGTCTGGCCAGGGCGACGAGAAAACCCAGCACCAGCGGCAGCAGCAGCGCATTCATCACCTCCACGCCGATGGACAGCGCCACCAGATCGGGAACGAAGGCCACCACCAGCGCGCCGCCGATGACGCCGGCGCTGAACACGGTGTAAAACCACGGCGCCTCTGCCGGGTACTGCTCTAGCGAATGCTTGTAACCGGTGACTTCGCCAAACCCCCACGCCGCCGCCAGCGCCACGACGATGGCCGCGACCATCGCCGCGCCCAGGATGCCCAGGCCGAACACTGTGCGCCCGAGAGTCTCGCCCAGCGTGGGCGTGAGCGCCTGCGCGATCTGCCCCACGGTGTTCAGCGGCGCCGTGCTGTGGCCGTTCCACAGCACCGCCGCGGTCACCATGAGAACGGCCGCCATGATGAGCTGGGTGAGCACGGCGCCGACAGCCGTATCCCAGCGTGCGGCGGTGTACTGCTCGGGCCTGAGCCCTTTGTCTGCCACCGCCGACTGCTGGTAGAACACCATCCACGGCATGATGACCGCACCGATATTGGCCGCCACCAGATACCAGTAATCCGGGTTGCGCAGCGGCAGGTGCGCCAGGCCCTGCACCACCTGCGCGCCGTGCACCGGGGCGCGAAACGCCACCCAGACGAACACCAGTTCGAACAGCCCGAGGGCGATGGCCACACGCTCCACCCGGCGGTACGACCCCGTCCACACCACCACGAGCAAAAACCCTGCGGCCAGGCTCAGGCTCCAGCCGCGCGGCACGCCGAACAGCGCGCCCACCCCGGCCACCCCGGAAAACTCGGTGATGATCGCCCCCACCGACGCCACCGCCAGCCCGGCCACCGACACCCAGGCCCAGCCGCCGCCGAAGGTGTCGCGGATGAGTTCGCCGTGGCCGCGACCGGTGAAAATGCCCAGCCGCACCGTCAGTTCCTGCACCACGTAGAGGATGGGGATGAGCAGCAGTTGCAGGCTGAGCAGCTGATACCCCCACTGCGCCCCGCTCTGCGCCGCGGTGATCACGCTACCGACGTCGGTATCGGCCAGCATGACCACCAGCCCCGGGCCGAGAACGGTCAAAAACACCGCAAGCCGCGAGCGCGGCCACGCTCCGCGCTGCGGCACGGAAGGGGTGACAGACATGGCATCGACTTTCCCGTCCCGCGAAAGCGGAACGCCCGATGCAAATGCTATTTACTTTTATTTGGAAATCAATGTGTTTTACTCCTGCTCACAGGTCCGCGCACGGGCCGCGCTCAGCGCAGCAGCAAGACGAGCAGGCAGGCGTTGAGCGCCACGATCACCCCAGCCACCGCCCAGCCCGCCCGCTGCAGCGCCGGGCGGTTGACCAGACTGCCCATGACGCGGCGGCTGCCGGTGAACAGCAGCAACGGCACCAGGGCAAATGGGATGCCGAACGACAGCACCACCTGCGAAAACACCAGGGCCCGCGTGGGATCGATGCCCAACAGGACGACGACCACCGCGGGCAGGCTGGTCAGCAGCCGCCGCAGCCACAGCGGGATGGTGAAGCCGACCAGCCCCTGCATCACCACCTGTCCGGCCATCGTCCCGACGACACTGCTGGACAGGCCGCTGGCCAACAGCGCCAACGCGAACACCGTCGCCGCGCCCGCGCCGAGGACCGGCAGCAGGGTGCGGTAGGCCTGGCTCAAGTCATTCGCCTGTAGCCCCTGCTGATGGAAGGTCGCCGCCGCCACCGCCAGCATGGCCAGGTTGATCAGTCCTGCAGCTCCCATCGCCAGCGCCACGTCTTTCCAGGCGTAACGCACCAGCAGGGCGCGCTGCTGCTGCGGGACGACGATGCGCCGCTGCGTCAGGCTGGAGTGCAAGTAGATGACGTGCGGCATGACCGTCGCGCCGAGAATGCCCACGGCCAGATACAGTGCATCGCCGCTGCCGTCCAGACTGGGCACGAGCACACCGTGGGCGATGGCCGACCAGTCGGGGCGACTGAGGGCGAACTGCACGCCGTAGCCCAGCGCAATCACCGTCAGCAGCGCGGCGACGGCCAGCTCGATCGGCCGGAACCCCCTGCGTTCGAGCTGGAGGATGGCCATGACGAGGACAAAGGCCAAAAGCACCGCCACGCCCATCGGCAGCCCCAACAGCAGATGCAGCGCCAGCGCCGCGCCGAGGAATTCGGCCAGATCGGTCATCATCGCCACGAGTTCGGCCTGTACCCAGTAGAACCCCACCAGCGGCCTGGGGAAGTGCGCGCGGATGAGCTCGGGCAGGCTTTTTCCGGTGGCGATCCCCAGCTTGGCCGACAGCCCCTGCACCAGAATCGCCGCCAGATTGGCCCACACCACCACCCACAGCAGGGTGTAGCCATGCTCGGCGCCTGCCTGGATGTTGGTGGCAAAGTTTCCCGGATCGACGTAGGCCACCGAGGCCAGTACCGCCGGGCCGACGAACGGCAACAGGCGCCGCAGCCCGCCACCTGCGCCCGCACCGAGCGCGCGCAGCGCCGCCTGCGTGACGCGTTGATCGAATGGGGTGGCGACGGACATCATCCTCCTCCGGCGATGGGATGATGGATAATTTAGTTCTATCGTATTTCGATTCCAATTGTCTTTGGTAATCAATGCGGTAGCCTAGGCCAATCCCGACGACCGGCGCGAAATTTGCCCTGGCGCAGACGGCGTGGTGCACAGCGGTTTTTCCAGGCCCATTAAACTTGACGTTTTCGACTCCCTCCGTCAAACAAGCGATGAACTTCGAGCAAGCCCGCTTCAACATGATCGAACAGCAGATCCGGCCGTGGAACGTGCTGGACGCCGGCGTACTCGACCTGCTGGGCAGTGTGCGCCGGGAGGACTTCGTCCCTGCGGCGTACCGCAATCTGGCGTTCATGGACATGGAAATCCCGCTGCCGTGCGGGCAGAACATGCTGGCACCCAAGGTCGAGGCCCGGCTGCTGCAGGAACTGGCCGTGCGCAAAGACGAATGGGTGCTCGAAATCGGCGCCGGCAGCGGCTTCATGGCCGCGCTGCTCGGCCACCGTGCCGCCGCGGTACAGACGCTGGAGCTGCACGAGGAACTCGTGGCGATGGCGCGCGCCAACCTGCAGCGCGCCGGCATGGGCAACGTCACCGTCGAGCACGCCGACGGCGCCACCGACGTCAGACGCGGCGAATTCGACGTCATCGTGCTGTCGGGGTCGGTGGCGGAAGTGCCACAACACCTGCTGCAGCGGCTCAAACCCGGCGGACGGCTGGCGGCCATCGTCGGCGACGAGCCGGTGATGCGGGCGCAACTCATCACCCGCGTCACCGCGGACGATTTCGTCACCCGCGACTTGTTCGATACCGTGGCGACGCGGCTGGAGCATTTCCCCGAGCCGTCGCGTTTTCAATTCTGATCTTCGATTCTGACCTGCCTCACCCAAGGACTCCCTGATGATCAAACAACTCAGCGTGCGCGAGCTGGCCGACAAAATCCACGCCGCCACCGGCCCGATCACCGACTGGCAATTCCTCGACGTGCGCGAGCCGTGGGAATTCCAGATGGCGGCGATCCGGCACCCGCACTGCCCCGTGGTGCACATCCCGATGAGTATCGTGCCGCTGCGCCAAAACGAGCTCGACCAGTCCAAACCGCTGGTGGTCATTTGCCGCAGCGGCAACCGCAGCATGATGGTCGCGCGGTTTCTCGAACAGAACGGCTTTGGCGAAATCTACAACCTCAACGGCGGCATGACCGCCTGGTCGCGCGAAATCGACCCCTCAGTGCCGCTGTACTGACTTGGCCGGCAGATGCGCTGCGATCCAGCGCGCCTGCCGCGCCGCGGCTCCCTGATGCGCCGCGGCGAACTCCCGGGCGCGGCGTGAGGCTGCGTCGCGCGCCGCGGCATCGTCGAGCCACGCGGTGAGCGCCTGCCAGACCTGCGCGGCATCCTGCACCTGCACCGCAGCGCCGGCGTCGCACGCTGCCTGTGCCGCCTCGGCAAAATTGAACTGCGACGGCCCCAGCACCACCGGGCAGCCGCAGGCGCAGGCCTCGATGAGGTTCTGCCCGCCCAGCGGCAGCAGGCTGCCGCCGACGAAGGCCGCATCGGCCATGGCGTAATACGCCGCCATCTCCCCCACCGAATCGCCGAGCCACACCCCGGCATCGCCTGGCGGCGGCGCGGCGCTGCGGCGTCGCACCGTCCAACCCTGCGCGGCGAGCAACCCGGCCACGGCATCGAAACGTTGCGGATGGCGCGGCACCCACACCAGCAAGGCGCGCTGCGCCAGCCCGGGCGGCAGGGCGCGCAGCAGCCTGTGCTCCTCGCTGTCGGCTCCGGCGCTGCGCGTGGACGCCAGCAGCAGCACCGGCCGCCGCGCCGCCTGTCGCCACTGCGCGCCCAGGCGCAGCAGAGCGGCGTCGGGCTGCATGTCGAATTTGAGGTTGCCCATCACCTGCACCCGCGCCACGCCCAGCGCGGCAATGCGCGCCGCGTCGTCCGGCGTCTGCGCCGCCACGTCCAGACCCGGCCATGCCGCCTGTGCCAGCGCCGGCCAGCGCTGCCAGCGCGCGGCGCTGCGCGCGCTCAGCCGGGCGTTGGCCAGCAGCAGGGGCAGCCCGATGCGGCGGCATTGCACGGCCAGGTTCGGCCAGACCTCGGTTTCGATCAGCACGGCGACGTCGGGTCGGTGCTGGCGCAAAAACCGCCGCATCGGCCCGGGCAGGTCGTAAGGCAGCCAGGACTGCACGTCACCGGCCTGCAGCAACGCGGCCCCGGCCTGCCAGCCGGTGGCGGTCATGTGGGTGAGCAGCAGGCGCATGCCCGGGCACTGCTGCCGCAGCGCGGCGATCAGCGGTGCGGCTGCGCGGGTTTCGCCCAGCGACACGGCATGCACCCAGATCAGCGGCGCACCGCTGCCGGCATGCACCGCCGGGCGGCGCGCCCAGCCCAGACGCTCGCCCCAGCGCTGGCGATAGACCGGCTCGGCGCGCCCGCGCCACCACAGACGCAGCAGGGCCAGGGGCAGCAACAGGCGCCACAGCGCGCCGTACAGCGCCAACGCCCAGTGCGGCTTCATGCCGCCGTGTGCCCGGTAGCCGCCAGCAGTTGCCGCGCGGCGTCGACCACCGCCTGCGCCGTCGGCGGCTGACCGTCGTCACCCAGACTACGCCACGGCCCGGCGGACTCGAATTCCACGCTGTGCGGTGACGAGCCGGTGTAAATCGCCACCGCCGGTGTGCCCACGGCGGCAGCCAGATAGAGCAGGCCGGTGTCGACGCCGATGACCACTGCCGCGGCGCGCAGTACCTGCATCCACTCGCCCAGCGCGAAGGCCGCAGGCGCCGCCAGCGCGCTGCCGGCGTCAGCGGCATCGACTGCCGCCGCCAGCCGGTGTGCGCGCTGCCGCTCGCTGGCGTTGCCCCAGGCGAAGACGCAGCGCACGCCCTGCGCCGCCAGCGCCTGTCCGAGCGCGATCCAGCGCGTCTCTTCCCACAGTTTGCGCTCCTTGGCCGTGGCGCTGAGCAGTACGGCGTAAGGCCGGTCCGCGTCGAGCCACTGCGGGCGGCGCGGCGGCAGGCTCAGTCCATAGTGCGGCGCGCCCTGCGGCACGTCGCCCAGCGCCCAGCCGACCAGCGCACGGTAGCGCGGCACCGCCGCCTCGGTGCGGCGCAGCCGGGTTTTTTGCCGGTGGGCGTAAAACAGCGGCGCCAGCGCTTCGCGTGCACTCGCCCACGACAGGCCGTACAGCGGGCCGCGTGCCAGCCGGGCGATGAGCGCGCTTTTCACCAGACCCTGCAGGTCGATGACGGCGTCGTAGCGCTCGGCGCGCAGCGCGGTTTTCCACTGCCGCCACTCGCGGCGCACCCCGGCGCGCCAGAACTGCCGGCGCCAGCGGCGCAACTGCACGGCGATCACGCGGCGCACCCCGGGGTGGGCGCGCACGATGTCGGCGTAGGCCTCCTCGACCAGCCAGTCGATCTGCGCGCCGGGGTGACGGCTGAGGATGTCGTGCACCACCGGCAAGGCGTGGACGATGTCGCCCATCGAGCTGGTCTTGACGATGAGCACGCGCAAGGCCGGCGCCTCCGGGTTGGCCGCGGTGTTCAAAACGGCAGCTTCAGCGTCGGATCGAGCGCCAGCAGCGCGGCGCGGAACTCGGCTTGCACCCGCTGCAGGGCCTGCGCGTCGTTGCCTTCGAAACGCAGCACCACGCACGGCGTGGTGTTCGACGGCCGCGCCAGACCGAAGCCGTCGGCGTAGTCGGCACGCACGCCGTCGATGGTGCTGATCTGCGTTGCTCCCGGAAACCGGCCCTCGCGCTGCAGCCGTTCGCACAGGACGAAATTGGCTCCTTCGGCGGTGTCGAGCTTGATTTCCGGCGTGGACACCGAGTCGGGCAACGCCTGGAGGACGGCGCCGGGATCGTCGCTGCGCGAGAGGATTTCCAGCAGGCGTGCGGCGCCGTACTGGGCGTCGTCGAAGCCAAACCAGCGGTCTTTGAAAAAGATGTGTCCGCTCATCTCGCCGGCCAGCGGCGCGCCGATGTCTTTCATTTTCGCCTTGACCAGCGAATGCCCGGTGCGCCCCATCACCGGCTCGCCGCCGTGCTGGCGCACCCAGGCAGGCAGACGCGCGGTGCATTTGACGTCGTACAGAATCGGCGCTCCGGGATGACGCTGCAGCACGTCCGCGGCGTAGAGCATGAGCTGGCGGTCCGGCCAGATGATCTGCCCGTCGGGCGTGACCACGCCCAGGCGGTCGCCGTCGCCGTCGAACGCCAGACCGAGTTCGGCGCCGGTGCGGCGCACGGTGTCGATGAGGTCCTGCAGATTGTGCGGATCGGCGGGATCGGGGTGATGGTGGGGAAAGCGCCCATCGACGGTGCAATACAGCTCGTGCACCGTGCAGCCCAGTTCGCGCAGCAGCCGGGGGGCGAACGCCCCCGACACGCCGCTGCCGCAATCGACCACGACGTGCATCGGCCGCGCCAGACGCACGTCGCCGACGATGTGGCCGATGTAGTCGTCGACGATGCTCGCCTGGCGGATCGCCCCGGTACCGCTGGCATACGCCTCGCTCAGCGTGAGTTCGCGCAGCTCCTGGATCTGCGCGCCAAACAGCGCATTGCCGCCGAGCACCATTTTCAGCCCGTTGTACTGCGGCGGGTTGTGGCTGCCGGTGAGTTGAATGCCGCTGAGCACCGGGGTGGTGGCGCAGGCGTAGTACAGCATGGGCGTGGCGTTCATGCCCAGGTCGATCACGTCCACGCCGCCGGCGCGCAACCCCTGGGCGAGCGCTGCGGCCAGCGCCGGGCCGGACAGGCGGCCGTCACGGCTCAAGTGGACTGCAGTTTCGCCATTGCGCCGCACGAGCGTGGCGAAAGCCTGGCCGATGTGGCGGCAGGCGTGTTCGGTGAGCGTGCTGCCGACGACACCGCGGATGTCGTAGGCCTTGAAAATTCCGGAATCGAGCTGGGTCATGGGCGGTTGCGCGCAGCCAGGACGCGCCCGGCGCGCCCCGCTACGATGAGCTGTTGGGAACAACCGCATCATTCTAGGGAGTGGCATTGGCAACCTATCTCATCGGTGACGTCCAGGGCTGTGCCGACGCGCTCGACGCGCTGCTGGCTGCGCTGCGTTTCGACCCGGCCAGCGACCGCCTGATCGTTCTGGGCGACTTGGTCAACCGCGGGCCGCAATCGCTGGCGAGCATGGAGCGTCTGATGGCGCTGGGCGACGCCGCGCAATGCCTGCTGGGCAACCACGATCTGCACCTGCTGGCCGTGGCCAACGGCGTGCGCAAGGCGCACCGCAGCGACACGCTCGACGACATCCTGCAGTCGCCGCGGCGCGATGCGCTGATCGACTGGGTGCGCAACCGCCCGCTGGCGCTGTTCGAACAGGGATGGCTGCTGGTTCACGCCGGCGTGCTGCCGCAGTGGACGGCGGCGCAAACCCTGCAACTGGCCGCCGAAGTGCAGCAAAAGCTGCGCGCGCCCGATTACGTCGATTTTTTGCGCGTGATGTACGGCAACGAACCCACCGAGTGGAAAGACAGCCTGACCGGCTTCGACCGCCTGCGCATCGTCGTCAACACCCTCACCCGCGCCCGCTTTGTCGACACCGACCCGGCGCACTACGGCCGGCTCGATTTCCACAACAAACAAGCCAGCGCCAACGGCGGCAGCAGCACGCTGGCACCTTGGTTTGCGCTGCCGCGGCGCGCCACCCGGGGCACACCCATGGCTTTCGGCCACTGGTCCACCCTCGGCCTGCACTGGGAAGACGGCGCGCTGTGCCTGGACAGCGGCTGCCTGTGGGGCGGGGCGCTGTCGGCGGCGCAGCTCGCCCCGCCCGGTCAGCCGTGGCTGGACGTGGTGCAAATCCCGTGCACGCGCCGCCTGGAGCCCATGCCGGACTGACACCGGTCTGACTCCTGACTTCGCTTGTCGGCGTTGCCCGTGCCGCTGGCGGCGCACTACGATCGGCGCAGAAGCAAACGCTGAGGCAAGCCGCGAGCGCGATGGGCTGCAAGGCGCACGCAGCGCAGGATGCGAGGCATATCCATCGGATAGACGCGCACCCGGGCACCGCGCAAGGCCGCAGACCGTCCGCGGTGCAATTTATTCAGCGTTTGCATCACAATTCGTGGAGACGACCATGCCCGAGATTCACCCCGCCTTTGCCGCGGCGCGCGACCTGCTGCTGCGCCACCGCACCGACTACACCCGCGCCTATGCCGAGTTCCAGTGGCCGCGGCTGGACACGTTCAACTGGGCGCTGGATTACTTCGACCCGATGGCGCGCGGCAATGCGCAGCTGGCGCTGTGGATCGTCGAGGAAGACGGCAGCGACGCGCGCTACAGCTTTGCCGACATGGCGCAGCGCTCGGCGCGCATGGCCAACTTTTTGCGCGCGCACGGCGTGCGGCGCGGCGAGCGGGTGCTGCTGATGCTGCCCAACTGCATCGCGCTGTGGGACGCGATGCTGGCGTGCATCAAGCTCGGCGCGGTGATGATTCCCGCAACCACCCTGCTCACCCCGGCCGATCTGGAAGACCGCATCAGCCGCGGCGAGGTGCGGCACGTGATCTGCCTGGCAGCCGACACGCCCAAGTTCGCCGCGCTGCCCGCAGACGTCTGGACGCGGGTGCGCGGACGCTTCACCCCGGGCCAGGCGCCCGCGGGCTGGACCTCGCTCGATGGCGCGCAGGCCGAGAGCGACGCCTTCACGCCCGACGCGCCCACCCGTGCCACCGACCCGCTGCTGCTGTACTTCACCTCCGGAACCACGTCCAAGCCCAAGCTCGTTTTGCACACCCACCAGAGCTACCCCGTCGGCACGCTGGCGACGATGTACTGGATCGGCCTGCAGCCCGGCGACGTGCACTGGAACATCAGCTCCCCTGGTTGGGCCAAGCACGCGTGGAGCAGCTTTTTCGCGCCGTGGAACGCCGGCGCGGCGATCTTCGCCTTCAACCAGAGCCGGTTCAACGCCCACGCCACGCTGCAGACGCTGTCGCGCTGCGGCGTGACCACGCTGTGCGCGCCGCCGACCGTCTGGCGCATGCTCATCCAGGAAGACCTCGCCGCATTCCCGGTCAAACTGCGCGAGCTGGTGGGTGCGGGTGAGCCGCTCAACCCCGAGGTGATCGAGCGCGTGCGCGCCGCCTGGGGCATCACCATCCGCGACGGCTACGGCCAGACCGAAACCTGCGCGCTGATCGGCAACTCGCCGGGGCAGCCTGTCAAACCCGGGGCGATGGGCCGGCCGATGCCCGGCTATCGCATCCGCCTGCTCGACATCGACGGCAACCCCGCCGACGAAGGCGAAGTCTGCGTCGAGCTCGACCCGCGCCCCACCGGCCTGATGCAGGAATACGCCGGCGACGCGGCCAAGACCGCGCAAGTCACCGCAGGCCACGTCTACCACACCGGCGACGTGGCGCAGCGCGACGCCGACGGTTATTTCACCTTCGTCGGCCGCACCGACGATGTGTTCAAGTCGTCCGACTACCGCATCAGCCCCTTCGAGCTGGAGAGCCTGCTGATCGAGCATCCGGCGGTGGCCGAGGCGGCGGTCGTGCCCTGCCCCGACCCGGTGCGACTGACCATCCCCAAGGCGTACGTCGCCTGCCGCGTCGGCTATGCACCCAGCGCCGAGCTTGCGCGCGACATCCTGGCGTTCGTGCGCGAGCGCGCCGCGCCGTACAAGCGCGTGCGCCGCATCGAGTTTTTCGATCTGCCCAAGACCATCTCGGGCAAGATTCGTCGCGTCGAGCTGCGTCAGCGCGAAGCGCAGCGCGGCACCGGCGTTCGCGCCGAGCTGGAATTCTGGGAGGAAGACTTCTTCGCCTAAGTGACCGTTTTAATCCACCTGCGCCAGATCGCGCTGCCGCGTCTCGCCCAGCGCGATCACGGCGATCAAGCGGTTACTCGCCCGAGGATGCGTCCGGCAATTGGCCGCAGCGTCGGCATCAAGAGTGAGCCACCTCCGGATCGAACCCCGCCGCAGGCACGCGCAGAAAGTGCTCGCGGTAGTGCAGCAGTTCGTCGATCGATTCCTGGATGTCGGCTAGCGCGGTGTGCGCCTGCACCTTTTTGAAGCTGCTGACGACTTCGGGCCGCCAGCGGCGGGCGAGTTCCTTCAGGCTGCTGACGTCGAGGTTGCGGTAGTGGAAATGGCGTTCGAGCTCGGGCATCCAGCGCGCCATGAAGCGGCGGTCCTGGCAGATGGTGTTGCCGCACATCGGGCTCTTGCCCGCCGGCACGTACTGCTGCAGGAAGGCGAGCAGGGTTTGCGCCGCCTGCGCCTCGTCGATGGTGCTTTCGCGCACCCGCTGCGTCAGTCCACTCCTGCCGTGGGTGTTCTGGTTCCACGCGTCCATGCCGGCGAGCACGTCGTCGCTCTGGTGGATCGCCAGCACCGGGCCTTCGACCCGCACGGTGATTTGCGGGTCGGTGACGACCACGGCGATTTCGATGATGCGGTCGGTGTCGGGGTTGAGCCCGGTCATTTCCATGTCCACCCAGATCAGGTTGTCGTCGTGGCAGGCGAGAACGGGGGTGGCAGGCGCGGCGGATTCGGACATGGGCGGCGTTGAGTAGGGAAAAGGCGGCACCACGCAGCAAGGCGGCGCCGGGTGGAATAATCTGCGATCCATCGATCGCTGCTCGACCAAGGATTTTCGCATGAGCCCGCAACACCTTGCCCTTGCCTGGAGCGTGTTGTTCGTCGCCGCGCTCGTCGGCGGCACGGCGCTCAGGTTGTGGCTGGCGCAACGCCAGTTGCGCCATGTGCTGGCGCACCGCGATGCCGTGCCCGCGCCGTTTCGTGCCAGCATTGCGCTTGCCGCGCACCAGAAGGCCGCCGATTACACCGTCGCCAAGCTGCGCTTCGGCCTATGGAGCACGCTGTTTTCCGCCGTGGTCGTGCTGCTGTGGACGCTCGAAGGCGGGCTGCAGCTGCTCAACGGCTGGGTGAGCGGCACCTTCGGCACCGCCCTAGGCGGGCAGCTCGCGCTGCTCGTGTCGTTCGCCGTGATCAGCGCGCTGCTCGACCTACCCTGGGACGTGGCCCGCACCTTCGGGCTGGAAGCACGCTTTGGCTTCAACCGGCAGACGCCGCGGTCGTTCTTCCTGGACCTGGTGAAAAACGCCGTGGTCAGCGCCGTGGTCCTGCTGCCGCTGGCGCTGCTGCTGCTGTGGATCATGCAAACCGCAGGCGGCTGGTGGTGGCTGTGGGCCTGGGCCGGGATGACGGCCTTCAGCCTGCTGATGATGGTCATCTACCCCCTGGTCATCGCCCCGCTGTTCAACAAATTCCAGCCTCTGCCCGACGGCGAGGTCAAAGCCCGCGCGCAGGCCCTGATGCAGCGCTGCAACTTCGCCCTGTCGGGGCTGTACGTCATGGACGGGTCGCGGCGCAGCGCGCACGCCAATGCCTATTTCACCGGCATGGGGGCGGCGCGCCGCGTGGTGCTGTTCGATACCCTGCTGCAGCAGCTCACCCCGGTGCAGATCGAGGGCGTGCTGGCGCACGAAGTCGGGCATTACAAGCGGCATCACATCATCAAACGCATGGGCATGATGTTCGCGCTCAGCCTGGCCGGGTTCGCGCTGCTGGGATGGCTGGCCGATCAAGTGTGGTTTTACGTCGGCCTGGGAGTCATGCCCAATCTGTTCGCTCCCAACCACGCGCTCGCCCTCATCCTGTTCAGCCTGATGCTGCCGGTGTTCGGGGTGTTTTTTTCGCCTCTGGCTGCAGCCACGTCGCGCAAACACGAATTCGAGGCCGATGCCTACGCCGCACAGCACAGCGATGCCAAGGCGCTGGGCGAGGCCCTGGTCGCGCTGTACCGCGACAACGCCAGCACCCTGACCCCCGACCCGGTGTACGTGCGCTTCTACTACAGCCACCCGCCGGCGCTGCAGCGGCTCGAACGCCTGGGCGCGCTGCCGGCCACCGACTCCCCTGCCATGCACTCCCCGGCTGCGGCCTGAACCGCCATGACCACGCCCCCCGACGATCTGCTCGCCGCACATTGCCAACCACTCGACGCCAGCCAGCGGCTCGACGCTGCGGCCATTGCCGCCGCGCTGCAGCGGCTTGACGGCTGGCGCAGCGAAGACGGCGCGCTGCGCAAAACCTACACTTTCTCCAACTATTACCAGACGCTGGCCTTCGTCAACGCGCTGGCCTGGGTGGTGCACCGCGAAGACCACCACCCCGATCTGCTGGTGCAGTACAACCGCTGTGCCGTGGCGTACAGCACGCATTCGGCCGGCGGCATCACGCGCAACGACCTGATTCTCGCCGCCAAGACCGACGCCGTGTACGCGCAGGGCGCGATGCGCTGAAAACCGCATGGGTGTGCCCGGCAGTCCCGCCAAACCGCGTTCGAAGCCCCAGCGCCCCGCCCGGCCGCAGGGCAAAGACCCCGCCGCCACGCTGGGCGCACGCATCGTCGCCGCCTATGGCCGGCAGTACCTCGCGCAGCTCGACGACGGTACGGTGCTGCCCTGCCTGCCGCGCGGCAAACGCGCCGAGGCCGTGTGCGGCGACCGCGTGCTGCTGGCCGCCGGCACGCCGCCGCTGGCGATCGCCGACCTGCTGCCACGGCGCAATGTGCTGTGGCGGCAGGATCAGAGGCGCAGCAAAGTGTTCGCCGCCAACATCGACAGCGTGCTGCTCGTCACCGCCACCTATCCCGGCATCCAGCATGGGCTGATCGGGCGCGCGCTCGTCGCCGCCGACGCCGCGGACATCCCGGTGACCCTGCTGCTGAACAAATGCGATCTGCCACAGGCCGACGCCGCGCGCGCCGACATGGCGCTGTACCGCGACCTGGGGTATGACGTCATCGAACTGTCGGTGCACGCCGCGCCCCAGGCGGCGCGGCAGGCGCTCACCCCCCTGCTGTCGGGCCAGACCTGCCTGCTGCTGGGCGCTTCTGGAGTGGGCAAATCCAGCCTGACCAATCTGCTCGCGCCACAGGCACAGGCAGCAACGCGCGAGCTCTCCACCGCGCTGTCGGCGGGCAAACACACCACCACGGCGACCCGGCTGTACGATCTGCCCGGGCTGCCGCCGGGCAGCGAGCTGATGGATTCCCCCGGGTTCCAGACCTTCGGCCTGCACCACCTGACGGTGTCGCAACTGCAACACGGCTTCGTCGAAATCCGTGCGCGCAACGGGCAGTGCCGGTTCCAGAACTGCACCCACCGCAACGAACCCGGCTGCGTCTTCACCACCGACCCGCACGCCATCACCCCGGCACGGCTGGCGCTGTACCGCCAGATCTACGCCGAAATCACGTCGCCGCCGCCACGATGAAACGTGTGGACGTCGCCCCCAATCTGGTCATCGCCTCGCTCTGGGCCGACGCGCTCAACGCCGCCGGAGTGCGCGCGACGGTGTTTTCCCGCTACCTCAGCAGCATCGCCGGTGAAATCCCGCCCGACGAGTGCAACCCGGCCGTGTGGGTGCTCGACGACGCCGACCTGCCGCGCGCCCGGCAATTGCTCGCTGAGCTGCGTACCCCGCTGCGCGGACGCCGCTGGCAGTGCCCCCGGCCGTGAACGGGGTCAGGTCTAGCAAAGTAGCAAATCCATACCGGCGCATGCTACGAAGATAGACCTGACCCCAAAACTCCGCCAGGATGCCCAGCGCCTTGAGTTGCGCGATGGCCGCGTCTTTTTGCGCGTTGGTGGGGCTGCCGGCCCACACCAGGTTGTCGCGGTCGACGACGATGGCGTGGCGGGCGATGATCACGCCGGGCTTGTCGCCGCCGCTGGCGTCCACCGCGGCAAAGGCAATGCCGATGGCGTTTTGCGTGCCATCGGAAGCCGTCGGGTTGAACGCGGCGATCTTGCCGCTGGCCGTCACGCGCCCGACCACTTGACCGGGCACAAGGGTTTGGCCGCTGGCGACGGTCACGTCCTCGCGGCTGTAGTTCTGCGGCGCCTCGTACTTGAGGAACTGGCCGATGGTGGCTTGCATCGTGGGCATGGGGGTCTCCTAGCCGTTCAGACGTTTTTGAGGGCGAAGCGGTACACCTCGTCCCAGTCAATCGAGCGATCGGGCTGGCTGGCCGCGCGGCTTAGCGCCTGCGAGGCAAACAGCGCCGGGTTGGGCTGTGGGCGGGCGGCCTGCGCCACGGCTTTCAGATCGGCGGCGAACGCGGCAAACGCCGCATCGCTCATCTCGAGGTAGGGCCTGGCCGCCTCTTCGTCAGGCGCGTCGCGACCAATGGCCGCAAACAGCGCGGACAGCTGCTCGGCGCGGCGCTCTTGGCGCACGCGGTTCAGTTCGGCTTGCAGGCTCTTGACCTGCTCGTTCAGCCCTGCAATGAGGGCTTCGTCTTCGGCGGTGCGAGACATGGGGGATGGCTCCTTTGCAGGGGTGGAAAACGCCGACAGCGCCTGCGCCTGCGTTTGCGGGTCGGCGCCGACGGCAACGAAAGACACTTCGCGGATGAACGGCCGCTCGAACACCCCGGCCACGCGCAGGGGCTGGCCGTTGATCAGAACGGGGTCGGACACTTCGCGGAAATCCGCGCTCATGCCCACGCTCATCTGCAGCGGATAGCCCGCCTTGAGCAGCGCGGCGATCTGCTGGCCGGCCGGGGTGAGGTCGGTGATCTCGCCGGCGATGCGCAGCTGCAGCGTGCCGTCTTCGGCTGTGGCGCGGAAAATGCTGCCCTGCCCGGCGATGCGCTCGATGCGGCCGTCGTGATCGGTGAGCACCGGCAGGGTGTCGCCGTCGGGGTTTTTCATGGCGGACAGGTCGATGGCCACATCGCCCAGCCAGCCATATTGCGGCACCACGCCGCCGGAATAGGCAATGCCTTCGAAGCGCAGCGGCTGCTTCGCGTCGGCAGGGGCCTGCGCATTCACCGCGAAGGTGAAGGTGTGCAGCGCCGGTCGGGTTTGGGGCTCGTTCATGCCCGGCGATGGTGCCTGGGCATCGTGGCGATGTCGGGGCGAACGGGTTCGCCGGTTTTGGCGGAAAACCTACGCAACGCCAGCGCGCGGTCAGCGCAAGGCGTACTCGCTGCCGTCCTGCAGCTTGGCTCCGCGCAGCAGTTCGCGTAAACTGACTTTGCGCCCCGTGGTCAGCTGGGCTGTCTGAACCCCTTCAGGGGTGGAGTAGGACGGTGAGATCCCCGGCGGGGCGCGTTCTATTTGCACGGCCGCCAGGGAGTGCAACAGGCGTGGATCGCCGTAGTCCTTGACCGTCAATTGCACGCGAAACAGACGGTCGCCGATCATCAGCGCCGCCCACATCCTCAAAACGGCCACGACATCGGAACTGGGTCAGGTCTCGCAAAATGGCGCGCCGCCCGCTGCCGTTGACCTACAGGCGCCGGTGTGGAACACTGACGCCGTTTGCTGGTGGCGAAGTGCCTGCACACAAACCAGAACCAGCCGCAGCCCGTGGCATGCAGGTGCGCACGGGCTATTTCATGCGCAGCCAGACAATGCGACCTTCAGAAAGGTAGTCTGGCCACTGTTTCTCAACAGGAGAAACGTGAACGGGGTCAGGTCTAGCAAAGTAGCAAATTCATACCGGCGCATGCTACGAAGATAGACCTGACCCTAAAACTCGGTGTTGACAGCCCTGAGTTGGTGGTGACAATACCCACCATGAACAGCCGGCAACTCATCAAGCAACTGGAAGCCGATGGCTGGCAGTTGGTGCGTGTCAAAGGCTCGCACCACCAGTTCAGGCACCCAACCAAACCCGGCTTGGTGACGGTCAAGCATCCAGATGGCGACATCCCAAAAGGCACGCTGGCGTCCATCAAGCGGCAAGCCGGCTGGAAGTAAAGGAGCGCGCGATGAAATACCCCGTGGTGTTGCACACCGACGATGGCCGGCGATACGGCGTGACCGTGCCCGATCTGCCGGGCTGCTTTTCCGGCGGTGATTCGCTCGACGAGGCGCTAACCAGCGCGGTCGAGGCCATCGAACTGCATCTGGAGGGCCTGACCGAGGACGGCGGCGACGTGCCGCAGCCCAGCCCCATCGCTGCCCACCTGCACAACCCGGACTACGCAGACGGCATCTGGGCGCTGGTGGACGTGGACACCTCGCGCTTTGACGGGCGCGCCGAGAAAATCAACATCACCCTGCCGCGGCGGCTGCTGGCGCGCGTGGACGAATACGCCCGCGCCCACGGCCTGACCCGCTCGGGCTTTCTGGCGCAGGCCGCGCAGCAGGCCATGCGCAAAGATTGAGCGCCAAGCAACGCTCAGTCGCATCAAGCCGGGCATGCCTGCACCTCCAACACCTCACCCGCGCGCATGCGCTTGATGGCTTCCACCAGCGCGGATTCCAGCTCGCCGGACTTGTGCAGGCGCATCTGCTGGTCGTGGATGTCCAGTGCTACGAAGATAGACCTGACCCCAAAACCCTGCGCACACGGCCTGACGCGCTCGGGCTTTCTGGCGCAGGCCGCGCAGCAAGCGATGCGCAGCGATTATGAACGGGGTCAGGTCTAGCAATGTAGCAAATCCATACCGGCGCATGCTACGAAGATAGACCTGACCCCATGACCCCAGAGGCCATGCCGTGCATGGTGCGCGGCATACGGGCAAGCGTCGGGCGGAACGTGTTCCGGCGCTAGGCGCGCGACTGGTTGAGCGCCAGCAGCCGAGCGAGGATTTCTTCGTCTGGCGTTGCAGGCGTGTCCTCCGCCCAGCCGTAGGCGGCGGCCACGGCGGCGTCGAGCGCCTGGTGCGCCTGCACCAGCCACGCCGGGTGCTGGTTGTAGAGGTTGGTCAGCGTGCGGGCCTTGAGTTGCGCCGCAAAGCCCGGCCTGGGCACGGGACGCGGCGGAAAGCCGGCGGCCGCTTCCTCGGGTGTGCGCTGCCACTCGACCCACTCGGGCGGGTTCAGCCACGCCTGGCGCAGGGCATCGAGGCGGTGCGCGGCGCGGGCAATGGCTTCGGCGTGGGCGCGCGCGGCTGGCGGCAGACCGGCGGGGATGCGCGCGCCGCCTTCCAGCGCCTCGGTGCGCTGGTGCGCGGTGTCGGCGGGGACGAGGCCGGGCGGAAACGGGAAGGTCTCGAACGTGGTGGTGGGGGTGTAGCGGGGATCGTTGCCGACCCCAAGCCAGGTGCAAAGCCGCAGCGACCACAGCTCATGAAAGCGGCTGTGCAGGATGCCAAAGGCGGTGTCGTCGGCGCGGGCGATGGCGACCAGTTGGCAATCTGGCAAAACCGACGAATGCTGGAAAGCGAACAGCCGATGCTTGGCCACGCGCGGCGTGACGATGTAGCGGTTCAGTTCGCGCAGGGCTTGGCGCATCTCAGGGCGTGGCCTTGTATGAAGCCACCATTTGGATGCAATGGCTTCCCGTTTCCCACGGCGGGCTGCTTGAACAGAGTTTGAGAGGTATGCAAACGGCAGTTCATAAAGCGCCGCCTCGCCTTCCGTCGTCTCGGTTCCGAAGTCGATGATCCACGTGTCCGATGGCCTGCGGGTGACATCCATCCCATTGGCCCAAGGCTTCACCACATCGCTGTTGGGCCGGCCATGCGGGTTGGGCTGCGCCAGCCACTGACGCGCCAAGTCGCCGGGAATGTCGAAGTCGCCAGACTTTTGCGTGCCGATGAAGGCCGTCCCTTGGTTCTCCGCCAGCCTCGCCGCCCGCGTCAAATCCAGCTCCGCCTCTACCCCTTGCGCTGCGGTGAGGTCGGCGTGAATCGCCGCCACCTCGCGCCCGTCGAGCCGCGCCGGCCCCTCGTGGCGGCCAAAGCACACCAGCGAGACGCGCACCGCCGCGCCGTCGTTGAACCAGGGCTGGTCGCTCCAGGCGTCGAAAATGGGCACGGCCTGCGCGATGCGGTCGAGCACCTGTCGGTTGGCGCCGCCGCGGATGGAGTTGGTCGCCACCAGCCCCGCCGCTCGCGCCCTGCCCGCTTGGATCTGCGCGCGCGCCTTCTCGAACCAGTAGGTCACCAAGTCCGCCCCGCCTGGCACACGGCCTGCGTAGGTTTTGCGCAGGGTGTCGGTGTAGGCGTCGCCGAGCTCGGCGCGCATTTTTTTGTCGCCCAGAAACGGCGGGTTGCCGACGATCACATCGACCTGCGGCCAGTCGGCCTCGCTGCCGTCGGGGTTGAGCAGCGCGTCGCGGCATTCGATGTGGTCCAGGGGAGAGAGGATGGGGTCGCGGCGGATGGCGTAGCCGTGCTTGAGCATCCACTGGATTTCGCCGATCCACACGGTCACGCGCGCAAGCTCCGCCGCGTAGGGGTTGAGTTCGATGCCCAGCACGTTGGCGGGGCTGGCCTCGATGCCGAGCTGGCGCTGCAGGCCCAGCGCTTCGGCGTCGAGGTTGGCGCGGTGCTCCAGGTCTTTGAGCGCGCGCAGCGCCAGATACAAAAAATTGCCCGAGCCGCAGGCCGGGTCGAGCGCGCGGAAGTTTTTCAGCCGCTCGAGATACCCCAGGAGCGCCGCTTGCGCGGCCTTGCGGGCGGTTTGCGAGCCTTTGCCGCAGGCGTGGTAGCGGGCCATCTCCTGCGCGATGGTGGCCTTGGTCGCCTCCCACTCGGCGGCCAGCGGGCGGACGATGACGGGGTCGATAAGCCGGGCGATGGTTTCGGGATCGGTGTAGTGCGCGCCAAGCTGGCTGCGCTTGGCCGGGTCCAGCCCGCGCTCGAACAGGGTGCCAAAGATGGAGGGCTCGATCTGCGACCAGTCCATGCGCGCGGCTTGGCGCAGGATGGCGGCATCGTCGGCATCCAGCGGCGGCGGCGCGAGGGTCTAAACAGCCCGCCGTTGAACCAGGCGATGTCTTCCATCGCGAAGTCGCCGCCGGCGCGCATGGCGGCAAAGAGCTCGGCCAGGCGCGGCGAGAGCTTCTCTGGCGCGGCGGCGCTTTTGTCCAGGATGCGCTCGAACAGCCGCGCCGGCAGCAGCCCGGCGTCTTCGGCGAACAGGCAAAAGAGGGACTGGATCAGGAAATGCGCCACGGCCTGCGGGTCGTGCCCGCGAGCGGTCAGGCGCTGGGCGAGATCGGCAAAGCGCGCGGCGGCCTCGGCGGTGACGTCTTGCGTGGTGCGGCTGGGACGGAAGCGCTCGGGTGCCTCCCACGCCCAGCGCAGGCGCTGGCGGACTTGGGCGTCGCGCAGGTCTTGCAGCTCGAAGACGTGGCATTCGCTGGGCGTGCCGGTGAAATGGGTGTGGATTTCGATGCGCTGGCGGTCGCTGACGATGAGCAGCGGCGGGTTGTCCAGCGCCAGCGCGTAGGTCATGAGCTGGCGCAGCGCGGCGGCCAGGTCGCGCCCCGGGGCCTTGTATTCCCAGGCGAAGCAGCCGCGCTTCCACACGTCGGCCCAGCCGTTTTCGCCGCCGGCTTTTTTCAGGCCGCGCTCGAAGCAGTAGGCCTCGGGGTCGGCGGGTTCTGGCACATCCAAGAGCCGGCACAGGTCGATGAAATGCGCCTGCGCGCCGGCGCGCTCGGACAGGCCGTCGGCCGCGCCGCCGGCGGCCCATTTGGCGATGAAGGCTTGCGGGGTCATCAGGCAAGGGTAGCACCGGGCGTCAGCCCAGGCAGCGAAAAAGCACCAGCGCTGCGACCTCGCGCCAGTTGGGCCGGCCAGGTTCGGGAGGCCCGGCCGTCAGCGTGGCGCTAAATGCGCACGTATCCAGGCTGCGAATTCGTCTTCGCCCATCTCGCCGGCGGCGACGGCGAGCATGGTGAGCACGCAGGCGGCGTCGTCGGCGGTGAGTTCAAGGCCGTTGAGTGCGAGAAACAGTTCGGTGGCGACGAACGCCGTGCGTTTGTTGCCGTCGACGAAGGGATGGTCGCGCGCCAGCCCCCAGCCGTAGGCGGCGGCCAGCGCGGCGGCGTCAGGCTGGCCGTAGGCGGCGAGGTTCTGCGGTCGCGCCAGCGCGGATTCGAACGCCCCCGCGTCTCGCGTGTCGGAAGCGCCGCCGTGCTCGGCCAGTTGCTCCTCGTGCACGGCGTTCAGCACGGCGGGGTCGAGCCAGACCCATTGGCTCATTTGGCCAGCTCACGCAGCACGTTGCGCCGCTTTTTCATCAACTGGCGCGCCGCCTGCATCTGTGCCTCGAATTCGGCGCTGTAGGGCGAGAGCACCAGCGCCCCATTCGCCGCCTCGGTGACGAACAGGGTGTCGCCCTTTTCCAGCTTGAGGCGGGCGAGCAGTTCCTTGGGCAGGATGACCCCGACCGAATTGCCGATCTGGGTGAGTTTGAGCACGGACATGTGTGCTCCCTTCGCCTGGACGATGAAGTTATAACGGGCGTTATATTAGACGCCCGACCCCATGCGGGTAAATCCCCCGCACCTGCTGCACAGCATGAACGAACGCCAGCGGGGCGCACGAGATCTTGGGCAGGCGCTGGTGCAGCGCGCCACCGTCATCCTGAACAAGGGCACGCGCAGCGAAGACACCTTCGCCGCGCACGGCAGCCCGCCCCGCGTCTGGCCGCGTTGCTGCCACAAAGCAAGATGTTGTCCGGCAGGCTGAGGTGCGTGGACCTGGCCGTCACCGTGGCAGGCCGTGGTCGCGCACGGCAGGCGAAAAAAAGTCCGCAACATTGCGGACTCGGATGTGCAACGCCTTGATTTGCCAAGCGACTTGGCAGGCAATTGCACGTGTTGGTTGGCGCGCCCGGCAGGATTCGAACCCACGACCCCTTGGTTCGTAGCCAAGTACTCTAATCCAACTGAGCTACGGGCGCTTGGAAAAGTTCAATTATAAGCAGACTTTTGCGCCTTGGTAAAGGCCTTTGGCGCCGCGTTGCGGCATGGCAGGCGGCACGGGCTCGCCGGTCACGGCTGCCCGGCCCTGGCGGGGACTGTGCACTGCATCGCGGCGAGCGGCTTGGACCGTCTGTGCTGCAGGCACAATGCCGCCCATGTCGCTGGTTCGTGTGTTCTCGTTCAGTCTGCTGCTGCTGGCCGCCAGCCGCCTGCTGGGTCTGGTGCGCGATATGGTGGTGGCCTCGCAATTCGGTCTGAGCGGGCATGCCGACGCTGCGCTGGTGGTGTTGTCGTTTCCCGATCTGGCGGTGAGCCTGCTCTGGGGGGCGGCGGTTCCCGCGGTGATGGTGCCACGCATGGCCGGCAGCAGCCCGGCGCACATTGCCAGCGAAGGGGCGCGCTGGTCGCGGCTGGCCGCGGTGGCCTTTCTTCTCGCCGGCGTGGCGGTGTGGTGGCAGCGTGATTGGCTGGTGCACATGCTGGCGCCGGGGCTGCACGGTGTGGATGCCTGGCTCGCGGCGCAGTCGCTGGGCTGGTCGGCGCTGGTGGCGCTGCCCGCCGGCGCGGTGGCGATGGTGGGCGGCGCGATGCTGCAGGCGCAAAGCCGGCTGCAGTGGCAGTACGCCGGGCAGGTGGTGTTCAATCTGTGTCTCATCGGCGGCCTGGTCGTGGCGGCGCAGACGCAGCGCTTCGACTGGGTGACGCTGGCCGTGGCCGTCGCCGCGCTGGCGCGGCTGGGGCTGATGCAGCGCGTCAGCCGTGCGCGGCTGCCGCGGCCGGCGGCGGCCACCGCTGTGTTTCCCGACGCCGAGAGTCTGCGCGCGCTGCTGCTGGCGCTGGCGGCTTCCGGGCTGACCGTGCTCTACACCCTGGCGGCGCGCGCGATCATGTCCGATTCGGGTGCTGGGCAGCTCGGCGTGTTCCAGTACGCGCAACGCATGGCCGAACTGCCGCTGCACACGGTGTTTGCCGTGGCCTCGGCGCTGGCGCTGGCGCGGCTGAGCGCAGCCGAGCGCCGCGGCGACGGTGTGCAGGCGCAGGCCGAAACCCGCCAGTGGCTGCGCGCCATGCTCTGGCTGTCGGCGTTGATCGCGCTGGCCGGGGTGGTGGCGGCGCCGGGCATCGTGCGGCTGCTGTTCGGCTGGGGGCGGATGACGTCGCAGGCGCAGACGCTGGTGGCCGAGGCGATGCGCTGGATGTTGTGCCTGCTGCCGCTGCAGGCCGCGCAACTGGTCCTGGCCACGCGGCTGAACAGCCACCGGCGCATCGCCGATCAGGTGCTGGGCTACGGCGCCGGTCTGCTGGCGCTGGCCGCCGCCGGGGCGCTGCTGCCGCGGGCGGACTGGCGCGGTCTGGCGGCGTATGCCGCGGCGTGGCTGGCTGCCGTGGCCGTGCTGTGGTGGCGACTGGCGCGGCACCAGGCCGACGCCCAGTGGGGCAACGCCGTGGTGTTGCTCGCCGTGCTGATGGGGCTGGCGGCTGCCGCCGCCGGCCTGCACGCGCTGGCGCTGGCGTGGCCGCTGGCGCTGCTGCTGGCCGCAGGGCTGTTCGCCGCCGGGCTTTGGGGCCTGCTGCGCTTCGATCCGCTGGGGCGGCTGGTGCGTGACCGGTACACTTCCCGGCTGCGGCGTGCCGCCTGATTTTTCCGTGCGATGGACTTCATTCAAATCACCAACGACCCCGATTTCGCCGCCTTTGCCGTGCGCTGCGGCGTGGCCCGGCTGATGGTCGACCTGGAGCACAACGGCAAACAGCAGCGGCAAGGCGGGCTGGGCACGTTCATTTCCGACCACCAGCCGCAGGACGTGGCCCGGGTGCACCGTGCCGCGCCGCACGCCGCGCTGATCGTGCGCATCAATCCGCTGCACGCCGGCAGCGCGGCGGAAATCGACCAGGCCGTCGCCGATGGTGCCAGCCATGTGATGCTGCCGATGTTCCGCGCGCCGCAGGACGTGGCGCAGTTCACCGCGCTGGCCGCCGGCCGCGTGCGCACCATTGCGCTGCTGGAAACGCGCGACGCGCTGCACAGCCTGGCGCAGTGGGCCGGGCAGGACGGGCTGGACGAAATCTACGTCGGCCTCAACGATCTGCACCGTGAACTGGGCATGCGCTTCATGTTCGAGCCGTTGGCCGCGGGGGTGGTCGATACGGTGGCCGCCACCGCCCGACGGCACGGCAGGCGTTTTGGCTTCGGCGGCATCGCCCGGCTGGACGAAGGTCTGCTGCCCGGGCGGGTGGTGCTGGGCGAGCATTTGCGCCTGGGTTCGAGCAGCGTGATTTTGTCGCGCACCTTCAACCGCGAGCGCATCGAGGCGCCGGAATCGGACTGGCGCGGCATTTACGCCACGGAAATCGCCCGGCTGCAGCACGCCGCGCAGGTGCTGGCGCAGCGCGATGCCGCCGAAGTCGAAAGCGACCGCCTGCTCGCCATCGACCTCATCACCCGCGTGGCGCAGACCTTGTCGGCGGCATCGCCGGCGTGACCGGGCCGTGATCAAACGCGCGTTCGACGTGGTCGTCGCCCTGCTGGCGCTGGCGCTGCTGTGGCCGTTGATGCTCGCCGCCGCGCTGGCGGTGTGGCTCGACTCGGGTCGCCCGGTGCTGTTCACCCAGCAGCGCGTCGGCCTCGGCGGGCGCACGTTTGCGCTGTACAAATTCCGCAGCATGGTGGTCGATGCCGCCGCGCGCGGCGCCGGCGCGGCGTCTGCAGGCCAGCCTGGCGCGTGGTACAGCACGGCGCGCGACGATCCGCGCATCACCCGCGTCGGCCGCCTGCTGCGGCGCAGCAGCATCGACGAACTGCCGCAGCTCATCAACGTGCTGCGCGGCGACATGAGCCTGGTCGGCCCGCGGCCGGACGTGCCGGCGCAACGCGGCAATTACACCGCGCAGCAGTGGGCGCTGCGCCACAGCGTGCGCCCGGGGCTGACCGGCCTGGCGCAGGCGCTGTACCGCTCGCGCGCCACCCCGGAGCAGCGGCTGCAGGCCGATCTGGAGTATGCGCGCCACCACGGCCTGCTCACCGATTTGCGCATCCTCGCCCTGACCGTGGTGCAACTGCTGCGGCGCAGCGCGAACTAACCCGCCGCGCCGGCAGGCGCGACAATGGAGCCATGTGCGGAATCTACGGTTTTTTCGATCGACACGGCGCCGGCCTCGACGACGCCGCGCTGGCGGCCATGGACGCCAGCCTGGTGCACCGCGGCCCGGACGACAGCGGGGTGTTCCGGCGTCCGGGGGTGGCCCTGGGCAACCGGCGGCTGGCGATCATCGACATCGACGGCGGCCACCAGCCCTTCGTCAGCGACGACGGGCGCATCGCTCTGGTGCAAAACGGCGAAATTTTCAACCACGTCGAACTGCGCAACGAACTGCAGCGTCAGGGCGTGCGCTTTCACAGCGACCACAGCGACACCGAGGTGCTGCTGCGGCTGTACGAGCGCGACGGGCTGGACTTCGTCCACCGCCTCAACGGCATGTTCGCCATTGCCATCTACGACGCGCGCCACGCCCCGGGAGGCACGGCGCAGCCCACGCTGCACCTGGTGCGCGACCGCGTCGGCGTCAAACCCCTGTACGTCTGTGACGACGGCCAGCGCCTACTGTTCGCCTCGGAAATCAAGGCGCTGCTGGCTGCGCGCACCTCGCCGCCCGAGTTGCACCTGCCCGCGCTGCAGCACTACCTGGCGTACAACTATGTGCCGCCGCCGTTCACGCTGTTTGCCGGCATCCGCCACGTCATGCCCGGCACCATGCTCAGTCTGGACGCCCGGCAGCAGCACGAGCGGCGCTGGTGGAACCTGGCGGCGCAGCAGCCGGCGCTGCAGGGCTTTGGCCAGTGGCAGGAGGAATTGCTCGCCGTGCTCGACGATGCGGTGCGGCTGCGGCTGCGCGCCGACGTGCCGTGCGGCGCGTTTCTCTCCGGCGGCGTGGATTCGAGCACCGTGGTCGCGCTCATGGCGCGGCATCTGCACGCTCCGGCGCGCACCTTCTGCATCGGCTTTTCCGACCCGCGATTCGATGAATCACCCTACGCCCGCGACGCCGTGCAGCGCTTTGGCACCCTGCACCGCGAGCGCCTCGTCGCCCCGGACCTGCTCGACGACTGGGACACGGCGCTGTGGCACTGCGACCAGCCGCACGGCGACGCCTCGTTCCTGCCCACGCTGGAAGTGGCGCGGCTGGCCGCCGCCGAGGTCAAAGTCGTGCTCACCGGCGACGGCGGCGACGAGCTGTTCGCCGGCTACGACAAATACGCCAGCTTCATGGCCGACCCGGCGCTGCGCGCCCTGCCCGACGCCGACTTCGCCCGCCACTACATCGAGCACACCGGGCTGTTCGGCGAACAGGCGCGCGCCGCACTGTTTCAACCCTGGCTGGCGCAACGCCTGGCCGGAGTGGACAGCGTGCGCGACGTTGCCGCGCCCTGGCTGCAGCAGGCGGCGCATTTCGACCGCGTCAACCAGATGCTGTTTCTCGACACCATGCTGCTGCTGCCGGGCAACAACCTGGTCAAGCCCGACCGCATGGGCATGGCCGTCTCGCTCGAAGCCCGCACCCCGCTGCTCGACTGGCGCGTGGTCGAACTCGCGTTCCGCACCACCGGGGACACCAAGCTGCGCGACGGCGACAAAAAACACTGGTTCAAGCGCGCCGTCGAACCGCTGATCGGCGCCGATCTGGCGTACCGCAAAAAACAGATGTTCACCGTGCCCATCGGCGAGTGGTTCCGCGGCCCGCGCCGCCAATGGCTGCACGACCTGCTGTTCGCTCCCGACGCCCTGGGCGGGCGGCTGTTTCAGCCCGACACCGTGCGTCAGCTGTTCGACGCCCACGTCGCCGGCAGCGCCAACCACACCCGCGAACTGCGCGCGCTGGCCGCGCTCGAACTCTGGGCGCGGCGGTTTCGCCCCGTCCTTGCCGCGTGATGCAGCCGACGCCCACGCCGCACATTCTCGCCGTGGCCTACGGCGGCGGCCACATCGCCATGCTGCTGCCCGTGCTGCGCGCGCTGCGTGCGCAGCAGCCGGCGGTGCGCATCACCCTGCTGGCGCTGACCACTGCGCGCCGTGCCGCGGCCGACGCCGGCGAAACGCCGCTGGGCTACGCCGACCTGCTGAATCTTCTCGACGCCGCCGAACGGCAGCACGCCCTCGGCCTGGGCCGCGCGCTGCTGCCCGGCAACACCCATCCCGGGGTCAGCGAAGCCGAAACCGTGGCCTATCTCGGCGTCAACGCCTGGGATTTGCAGCAGCAGCTCGGGGGCGACGCCGCCGCCGCGCTGCTCGCCGACAAAGGGCGGCAGGGCTTTTACCCGCTGCACTTTTTCCGCCGCGTGCTCGACCGGCTGCGTCCCGATCTGGTGCTGGCGACCAACTCGCCGCGCAGCGAGCAGGCCGCGCTCGACGCCGCCGCCGAGGCCGGCATCCCCACGCTGGCGCTACTCGACCTGTTTGCCCTGCCGGGCGATGCCTTTGCCGCGCGCCGGCGTCACCCCAGCCGGGTGTGCGTGCTGTCGGACGCGGTGCGCGACAACCTGATCCGCGCCGGCTGGCCGGCG
>Ga0315298_1000339_pt1 | contig 92582 bp, 82 predicted proteins | sample WHS_1_MG_FD_203077 | JGI IMG/M metagenome (GOLD analysis project Ga0315298, IMG submission 203077) | Extremophilic microbial mat communities from Washburn Hot Springs, YNP, Wyoming, USA - WHS_1_MG | ecosystem: Environmental > Aquatic > Thermal springs > Hot (42-90C) | place: USA: Wyoming...
TCATCGAGAAATTCCCGCTTGCGCGTGCGCTTTGTCGCAAGCTCAAATCCGGTCGTGGCAAGGCTGATTTGTTTCATTTGCATTCAACGGGCGATGTTCTCAGTCGGATGATTTTTGCAGAGGTTCCTTAATAACCTCGCCTATGCTATATATGATGGGGATTTGCTTAATTTTTCCATAATTGCGTCAAGAATCCATCTTGTCTGGATATCCGCAATATGCGGAAAACTTGAGACTCGATTTAGCTATTCCAATAAGATGGGCTGGAACACCTTTCCGGTGCCAACGCTGACCGAGAAAAACAAGGCCGACCTCACCCGCTGCGCGGAAGACATCCTGCTGGCGCGGGAACATCACTTTCCCGCGACCATCGCCGACCTCTACGATCCCGACGCCATGCCTGCCGATCTGCGCGCGGCGCATGAGCGCAACGACGAAGTGCTGGAGCGCATCTACATCGGTCGGCGCTTCAAGAACGACACCGAGCGGCTGGAAAAGCTGTTCGACCTCTACACCAAGATGACCGCTGCGGCGGCGCCGGCCAAGAGCGGCAAGCGCAAGGCGGACGCGAAGCAGCCAGAATCAACACTTGGGCTGTGATTTGTCTGGCAGCCCGGGCTGGGCTCAGGTATTCTTACCAAATCCGCATCGATTCCACAGGAGTGCGAACCATGACCGCGACAGCCACTTTGTCGAGCAAGTTTCAGATTTCCATCCCCAAGGCCGTGCGCGAAGAGCAGCACTGGGAAGCCGGGCAGGAGTTCGTGTTCATTCCCAAGGGCAAGGGCGTGCTGGTCGTGCCGGTGCCCGAGCGGACGGAGTTGGTGGGCATTGCCAAGGGCGCTGCGACCTCCGACTTTCGTGATCGCGAGGATCGCTACTGATGGCGGCAACGCCGTGCGTGGTCGATACCTCGGCATGGATCGAGTGGCTCGCCGACACCGCGCTGGGCAAGCGACTGGGAAAGGAGTTTCCAGATCGGCCGCAGTGCATCGTGCCGACCATCGTGCAGCTCGAACTGTCGAAGTGGCTGGTGCGTGAAGTCGGCGAGGAGCAGGCCGACCAGGTGATCGCCTATACGCAGAAGTGCGTCGTCGTGCCGCTGGACACCGTGATCGCGCTGCTCGCGGCCGATCTGCACCGCGAATACAAACTGGCCACGGCCGATGCCATTGTGTATGCGACGGCACGCCGTCAGGGCGCGACCCTGATCACCTGCGATGCGCATTTCGATGGGCTACCCGGCGTGACGCTGTTCGCCAAGACCGATGAGAAAAATTGAATGAACCTGGGAAAATCCGTCCCCTCCGTCTCCGTCACCTACGCCCGCAGCGGCGTATCGACCAAGGCCAATGCGCTGGGGATGCGCCCGATGCAGGAGCGAGCCTTTGAAAAGCGGGGCGAGCAATACCTGCTCATCAAGTCACCGCCCGCCTCGGGCAAAAGCCGTGCGCTGATGTTCATCGCGCTCGACAAACTGGCGAATCAGGGCATCAAGCAGGCCATCATCGTCGTGCCGGAGAAGGCCATCGGCGCTAGCTTCAACGACGAGCCGTTGTCGAAGTACGGCTTCTGGGCGGATTGGCAGGTCGAACCCAAGTGGAATCTGTGCAACGCGCCGGGCAACGACAACGGCGGCAAGGTCAAGGCGCTGGGCGCGTTCCTCGAAAGCGACGACACGGTGCTGGTCTGCACCCACGCGACTTTTCGCTTCGCGGTCGATGCCTACGGCGTGGCGGCATTCGACGACCGCCTGATCGCGATCGATGAGTTCCACCATGTCTCAAGCAACCCGGACAACAAGCTCGGCCTGCACCTCGGGCAGTTCTTCGCGCGGGGCAAGACGCACATCGTCGCCATGACCGGCTCCTACTTCCGGGGCGATGCCGAAGCCGTGCTCGCGCCGCAGGATGAGTCCAAGTTCGATACCGTCACCTACACCTACTACGAGCAGCTCAACGGCTACGAGTACCTGAAGCAACTCGACATCGGCTACTTCTTTTACAGCGGGCCTTATGTCGATGACATCCTCAAGGTGCTCGACCCGGCCGAGAAGACCATCATCCACATCCCCAATGTCAATTCGCGCGAGAGCACGAAGGACAAAATGCGCGAGGTGGAGCACATCATCGAGGCGCTGGGCGAGTGGCAAGGCATCGACCCGGCGACCGGCTTCCAGCTTGTCAAGCGGCCCCCAGGTGGTGCAGACGCGGGCCAGGTGCTGCGGATCGCTGATCTGGTTGATGACGATGCCAGCAAGCGCGACCGCGTGTCGGCCGCGCTCAAAGACCCGGCGCAGAAGAACAACCGGGATTATGTGGACATCATCATCGCGCTGGGCATGGCGAAGGAAGGCTTCGACTGGATTTGGTGCGAACACGCGCTGACCGTCGGCTACCGCGCCAGCCTGACCGAGATTGTGCAGATCATCGGCCGAGCCACCCGCGACGCGCCCGGCAAAACCCGCGCACGGTTCACCAACCTGATCGCCGAGCCGGATGCCGCCGAGGAAGCGGTGACCGAGGCCGTCAACGATACCTTGAAGGCCATCGCGGCCAGCCTGCTGATGGAGCAGGTGCTCGCGCCGCGCTTCGAGTTCAAACCTAAGCATCCCGACAGCGGCCCGACGCCGGGTTTTGACTACGGCGAGACTGGCTACGACCCCAGCCGCTGCAATGTCGGTGTCAATGAGCAGACTGGGGCGTACCAAATCGAGATCAAGGGGCTCGCGGAGCCCAAGAGCAAGGAGGCGGCGCGTATCTGTCAGGAAGACCTGAACGAAGTCATCGCGGCCTTCGTGCAAGACAAACCCAGCATCGAGCGCGGCCTGTTCGATGAGGAACTGGTGCCCGAGGAGCTGACACAGGTTCGCATGGGCAAGATCATCAAGGACAAGTATCCCGAGCTGGACACGGAAGATCAGGAAGCCGTGCGCCAGCACGCCATCGCGGCGCTGAACCTCACGCAGCAGGCCAAGCGGCTGGTCACCGAAGGCCAGAGCGAGGAAAGCAGCGACGGGGCGCCCAATACTGCCCTGCTCGACGGGGTGCGCCGCTTTGCCATGGACGTGCGCGAGCTGGACATCGACCTGATCGACCGCATCAATCCCTTCGGCGAAGCCTATGCCATCCTCGCCAAGACCATGAGCGAGGACAGCTTGAAGCAGGTCGCGGCGGCCATCTCGGCCAAGCGTACCTCAATCACACCTGACGAGGCCAAAGTGATCGCTAAGCGTGCGGTTGATTTCAAACGCGAGCGTGGGCGTGCTCCATCGGTGACCTCACAGGATGCCTGGGAAAAGCACCTTGCCGAAGGCGCGGCCGCGTTCATGCGCTTCAGAGCGGAAGGGCGCTATGAGTAGCTCCGACCTTGACGACCTAGCCGCAGAGCTTGCCGAGTTCGCTCCGCCTGAGAAGAAGGGCGGACGCCCGGCCAGTGAGGAGCGCGTTATCGCGGGTTTCGAGGACATCCAACGCTTCACAGAAAAGCACGGGCGCGCGCCGCAGCATGGCGAAGACCGCGACATCTTCGAGCGTCTGTACGCCGTGCGTCTGGACCGTTTGCGCGCGCTCCCGGACTGCCGCGCCCTGCTGGAGCCGCTGGATCATCAGGGCTTGCTTGCCAGGGCGCCTACCGTTGCCGCTTCGGCAGATGAAGTCATCGACATCGACGACCTGGCCGCCGAGCTGGCGGGCGTAGCCGACGGGGACGACATCACGGTCCTACGCCATGTCCGCACCAGCGCCGACAAGCGCGCCGCCGAGGAGATCGCGGATCGCAAGCCGTGCGAGGACTTCGAGGCGTTCAAACCGTTGTTCGAGCGCGTGGCGAACGACGTCAAGACCGGCCTGCGCCAGTCGCAGCCTATTGAGGCGGGCCGCCGCGCGATCGAGGCCGGGGACTTTTTCGTTCTTGATGGGATCACTCTTTTTGTGGCCGAGGTCGGCGAACCGCTGAAAACCACCGCCGGAGAAGTCGACCGCCGCCTGCGCCTCATCTTCTCCAACGACACTGAAAGCAATCTGCTGCTGCGCTCGCTCCAGCGCGCATTCTATGACGACCCCGCTGCGCGGCGGCTGGCCTCGCCCGAGAGCGGGCAACTCTCCTTCGGTGGTGCGATTGAGGCCGATGATGTCGAAAGCGGCACGATCTACGTCCTGCGCTCCTTGTCCGATCATCCCTACGTCGCGCAGCACCGCGACCTCATCCACAAAATCGGCGTAACCGGGGGCAAGGTGGAGACGCGCATCGCCAATGCCGAACACGACTCCACCTACCTGCTGGCGAAGGTGGAAGTGGTAGCAACCTACAAGCTCGCAGGCATCAACCGCACCCGGATGGAGAACCTGTTCCACAGGCTGTTCGCGTCCGCGCGGTTGAACATCACCATCAATGACCGCTTCGGCCATCCTGTGCAGCCCGAGGAATGGTTCCTCGTTCCGCTGTTCGTGATCGACGAGGCCGTCGCGCGCATCAAGGATGGCAGCATCACCGGCTACATCTACGAACCCAAAGCGGCGAAACTGGTCCCGGCGCCGGAAGGTTCTTCATCGCCGTAAGGCTGCCAGAAGAAGTGCAAGTCCGTCAAAGACGTACAATGCAACCGTGTACACCATCATCGAAACCCCGCTGTTCACAACCGACGCCAAGGGCATCTGGGCTGAAGACGAGCGCGGCGAATTCTGCGCATGGCTGGCAGCGAATCCCTTGGCTGGTGATGTGATCCCAGGCTCGGGCGGCTGCCGCAAGGTCGCTGGAATCGGCAGGGAATGGGCAAGCGGGGCGGTGTGCGGGTGATCTATTTCAACCGGCTGGAAAGCGGCGTGATTTACCTGCTGGTGATCTACGCCAAGGCGGTGCGCGGCAACATTCCCGCTCACATTCTCAAGGCCATTCAAGAGGAAGTCAGCCATGACCAAGCGTGAGAGCATGAGCGGCGAAGAACTGGGCCGCAAGCTGCTGGAGTCCGTCAAGCAAATGCGCGCCGGACAAGGCGCCGTCGTGTACTCGCCTGTAGCGCAGGCGCGAGCGGCTTCTGGTCTGTCTCAGGCACGATTCGCCGCCCTCATGGGGGTGTCGGTGCGCACCCTGCAGGAGTGGGAACAGGGACGGCGCAAACCGTCAGGGGCGGCGCAGACCTTACTGACGGTCGCCACACGTCATCCCGAAGTGTTGCGTGAACTCGCTGTTGATTGATGGAAGCATTCCAGGTAGTCCGCCCAAGCCTGCATCAACTCCCTGCGCTTGTCCAGCAGATCACCACGCCGGTAGGCCGCCTCGACCTGATTCTGGACGGTGTGCGCCAGCGCCATCTCGACGACCTCAGCGGGGAACGTGGTGTTCTCCGCTGCCCAATCCCTGAAGCTCGACCGGAACCCGTGCACCGTCAGGCCGGGTCGCATGCCGCGCAGGAGTTGAAGCATCGCCATGTTGCTGATCGTGGGCTTGCGTGCGCCCCAGAACACCGCATCGTTGCCGTCGGTGCGGGGCATGGTACCCAGCAGCGCCAGAGCCTGCCTGGACAGCGGCACGCGGTGTTCCACATGCGCCTTCATCCTTGAAGCTGGAATGACCCATAAGTCCCGCGCAAGGTCAATCTCACTCCACTGGGCGCCGATGACCTCGCCGGTGCGGCAGGCTGTCAGGATCGTGAATTGCAAGGCCCATGCGCTCATGTTCGACCGGCGCTGCAGCTCGGCCATGAACGCGGGCAAATCGGCACGCGGCATCGCAGGGTGATGCTCGACCCGTCGCCGCTTGCTGATCATCGGCAGCAGGGTATCCAGGTGCCCGCGCCAGGCCGCCGGGTTCTCACCCGTGCGCAAGCCGCGCGCCTTGGCAGCAGACAGCACGGCCTCGATGCGTTGACGCACCCGAGTTGCAGTCTCGGTCTTGGTGCGCCAGATCGGATTGAGCGCGGCCAGCACATCGTCAGTCGAGACATCGCCCACGGGCTTGTCATCGAACACAGGGAACGCGTAGGTGCGCAGGCTGTTGATCCAATCATCGCCATGCTTTCCACCGTTCACGCCTTTCCAGCCGGCGCGCAGGGATTCGCAAAGCGCTTCGGCCACATCCCGGAAGCTCTCGATCCGCTTAGTAGGGACGGCGGTTTCATTCCGGCGACGGGAATTGAACGCTGGCAGTTCCTCGCCCCGTTTGACACGGGCGCGCAGGTCGGACACCTTGGCCACTGCGTCAGCAAGGGTCAGGTCGCCAAAGGCCCCCATGCTGTACTCGTGCGCCTTTCCGGTATCCGTATAGCGCCACGTCCACAGCGCCGAGCTGCCCCGTACTCGCAGGTACAGCGCAGGCCCCACACGATGCACTCCATCCACCTTCGACAGCCTGCGCACTTCCTGCGCCGTGAGCAATCCTTTTGCCATAAATCGAACTCCACCGTGTTGTCCATCGAACTCATTGTCCACAAATTCTGTCCACAAGAAAATTAGGACTGTGGGCGACAGTTTGAAACAATGTGACACATAGGAATCCGATAAGTCGTTGATTTATAAAACATCTGGCGGCGTTCAGCGACAGCATGAAACGTCAAAACTGTTCCCCCAGGCTCCACCATTAACACGTTTTCTACAGTTCGTAGAAGTCCAGAAGCCCTAGATCGTTGATTTATCTAGGGCTTCTTTCCGTCTGTAGCGGTGCGCTGAAGTTCGTCGACAGCCGGTGTTTTGGACGGTATCCCGTCTTTTGACGATATCGACCGAGGAAATACCGCCATGCCGCTGACAGACCCCGCCGTTCGCAACGCCAAGCCGTCCGACAAGCCCCGCAAACTGCCCGACGAAACAGGGCTGTATCTGATGGTGAAGGTGTCGATTTCTAAGCAATCCCGAGCCTGATCTGTTTTAAATCGACGTCAACACCGACCTCAGGCGTAGTCGATAGTTAGTGGAGCATGATCGGAAAACCGCTGCTCCGTGTAAATCCAGGCGCTATCCGATTTAGCCTGCGCCGCGATGCCGGGAGTGGCCAGGTGGTAGTCGATGCGCCATCCCACGTTTTTCGCTCGGGCCTGCCCGCGATTGCTCCACCAGGTGTAGCGATCTGGCGCGGGGTCGAGTTGGCGAAACACGTCCACATAGCCCGCCTCGTCAATCAGTCGGGTCATCCAGGCGCGCTCTTCCGGCAGGAAGCCGCTGTTCTTGAGGTTGCCTTTCCAATTCTTCAAGTCGATCTCTTTGTGGGCGATGTTGACATCGCCGCACAGCAGCACCTCGCCTGCGGCCTTCAGGGCCAGAAGGTGTTCGTGGAAATCGGCCAGGAACCGAAATTTCGCCTGCTGGCGCTCCTCGGAGCTGGAGCCCGAGGGGAAGTAGGCAGACACGATGGATAGACGCCCGCCGCCCGGGCGCTTGTAAATGGCTTCGACATAGCGCCCTTCCGCGTCGAACTCGGCATGGCCAAAACCGATGCGCACTTCATCGGGTTCGTGCTTCCAATAGAGGCCGACGCCGCTGTAGCCGGGCTTTTCGGCGTGCTGAAATGCGGCCCCGGGCAATCCACCCAAGGTACGCAAGCCGGGCGTCATATCGGCTTCCAGCGCTTTGAGTTCCTGCACGCAGAGCACATCTGGGCGTGCCTGCGAGCGCAGCCAGTCATCGACCCCCTTGTTCGCGGCGGAACGTATGCCATTGAGATTGAGAGTGGTCACGCGCAAGGGGAAAGGCAACATATCCAGGCATCCGGTTGGGTCAGGCAATGAACAGGCAGGCACTCGGGTATCTGCTCTGCAACACAGGCCGCGCCTGCAACGCCGCAAAGCAAGGCACAATAAGACGGCTCGTCAACGCGACGGCCCACTTCGACATTGTTGCAGCAACACTCTCACCCGCAGTTCATGAAATTGACCGTGCGCCAACTTCGCCCCCTCCTCCTCGGCTTGCTGTTGTGCACCGCTCCGTGGGCGCACGCTGACATCTACCTCTGTCGCGACGCGAACGGCACGCTGGTTTCCAGTGATCGCTTGACGCAGGATTGCCTGACCTATGGCGGCAAAGTGATCGGCTCAGACGGCACCGTGCGCCGGCGCATTCTGACCATGAAGGAACAGGCCGAGCAGGCCCAGGCAAAAGAGGCCGCGCAGAATCTGGCCAGACAGCAGCGCGATCAGCAACGTGAGGATCGTGCCCTGTTGCTGCGCTACCCAAACGAAGCCGCGCTGGAGGCCGCCCGCGTCAGCGATTTGAATCGGCCGCAGTCGATGATCGAGGACGCCGAAAAACAACTCGCTACTCTGCAGCGTCAGTTCAAGCGTCTGCAGATCGATGCGCAGTTTTATCCGCAAGGCCCACTGCCCCTCGAACTGCGAACCAAGCTCGATGAGAACAAAGTGCTGACCAAGCAGCAAACCGCACTCATCCAAGGCCAAAAAGCCGAGATCGTTCGCATCAACCACGAATACGATGCGCTGCGCACTCGGATGAAACCCCTGTGGGCCAGGGCATCGGCAAGGCAATAGTCGCCGCTCAGCTATCAGCCAGAGGCGGCCTTGGGAAATGCGTCAGGGCGCCAGCCCGTTTGGATCGAAATCCATAGGCATCAAGGCGGGCAAGTAGGCCACGCCCTCATTGCCCCACGATTGCCGCGCACTGCGCACCACCGCTTGCAGGCCATGCGCGGCATGGGCGTTTTCAGCCGAGGCTTGAGGGAAGAAATGGCGCACCATGTCTTGCGCTTGCACGCGCTGCGGGCCGGCCCAGGTGATGGCGAATAGCGATCCATCGGCCCCGATGTATTCCTGCACCGGAATGCCCTGAGGCCCCGTTGCGGCGCGGATCTGCAGATTGTCAGGCAACGAGCGCGACACAATCTGTGCGGTCGCGGCCGGAACCATCCGCCGCTTCGATGCGTCGGGTTGTGATGCGTGTGTCTGGACCAGACTGGCCCAGGCAATAGGCGCGGACAAAGCAACGGCCGCGCCGAGAACGATCCAGCGATTTTTCATGATGTGAACAGGCTCTGGGTACGAGTGCCCGGTCTGACCGATAAGCCAGCCGCGCCTGATGGCAGCATCCGACCAGAAGAGCTCGGGACGGACGCAGCACTCTTGCCAGAATGCTGCAGCGCAAAACTGACGCCGTGCTGAATCAGTTCATGCTGATTCAGTCGTTTTGATGCTGCGCTGCAGCGCCGGTTATATCAAGCATGGGCCTGCCACATTCCCTCGACAGATCGTCAAACCGGCAATACCACGCGCCCCCAGGACTCGTTGATGACTTCGGCCCCTGCAAGATAAAACGCCAGTGCCGCGGTAATCAGCCCCAGATAACCACCAAATACCGTCAAGCCACTGTTGCCGGTCAATGCGCCAGCAGCCAGCAGATAGAAGGTGGGAACCAGCGCTGTGAAAACCAGCATCAGGGCGCGTCCCTTTTTCCAGGTGGCGATCCACAGATAGGTGGTGAAAACACCCCAGAGCAGCAGATACCAGCCGACGAACGGGCCGCCAACGCCCTTGGCGAAAAAGTCGACGAACAGGGCGAAGCTCCACCAGAACGCGCCGTATCCGCAGAACGCCACAAAGCCAAAGCCGTTGCCAACGAATCCCTCCGCCACACCCGCAACAAACTGCGCCGTTCCACCGAATGCAAAGGCGGCGGCCAGCACCATCGGCACATCCGCGCCGGGGAACCAGCCGGCATTCACCATGCTCAGCAACCACGTGGTCAAGGCAAATCCGGATAGGCCTAATGGCGCCGGGTTGATCGCTTTTTTCTCAGCCATTTCAATCTCCTCGTTGTTTTCAGGGAACACAGCGATGATTTCGCCGTGGTGGCTGGCGCATTGCCAGTCCGCGCGAAGCTTCGACAATCTGCCTGACGGGTCGCCTACATGTCACAAACTTCGTGCAGGCTTTACACCTCGTCACCCGGGTCACTTCCGAAAGACGTAAATCATCGCCTCGCCACAAATCAGCACAAATCCTCACAGAACTCATAAGACTGTTCTTATATGCTGTCGCCATCATGCTCGCAGACCTGACCCTGACCCAACACATCCTGTCCGTCGTTTCTGGCGTGGCAGTCGGTTTTACGCTCGGCCTGATCGGCGGAGGCGGCTCCATCCTCGCGGTGCCGCTCTTGCTCTATCTGGTGGGTTATCCCAATCCCCACGTCGTGATTGGCACGACGGCGTTGGCGGTATCGATCAACGCCTATTTGAATCTGATTCCGCACGCACGCGCGGGCAATGTGCGTTGGAAAGAAGCGGTGATCTTTGCCATTGTCGGCGCCATTGCGGCGTATATCGGTTCTACTCTGGGCAAGGCGGTCGACGGCAAAAAGCTGCTATTCCTTTTCGCCATTCTGATGCTGGTCATCGCCGCCTTGATGATTCGCCCGAAGAAGGTCAAACCCGGCGAAATGGAAGGAAATCCTGGCCAGTTTTCGATGTGGAAATTGGTGGTATCCGCGGCCATCGTCGGCACGCTCTCGGGTTTCTTCGGTATTGGCGGCGGTTTTCTCATCGTGCCGGGCCTGGTGTTCGCAACCGGCATGCCCATGCTGGCAGCGGTGGGTTCCTCGCTGTTCTCGGTAGGCACATTCGGCCTGACCACGGCGGTGAACTATGCGAGTTCCGGCCTGCTCGACTGGACGGTCGCGGGGCTATATATCGCCGGGGGCATTGCGGGCGGTGTGTTCGGCGCACGACTGGCCACCCACTTGGGCAAGAGCAGCAAAGGCACGCTCAACCTGATTTTTGCGGCGCTGGTGGCCGTGGTGGCGGCTTACATGATCTACAAAAACATGTCGGCCTTCGGCATCCATCTCTAAATTCAGGTCGGATGGTCGGCATCAGGCCATCAGGTTTTGACCAGCCGCAATCGGGCAGGTCGAGGATCTCGATCGGGGTGGAACCTCCGGCCTTCGATCTGTTCTGATGTTGCATTCGTTTACAGGAGATCGAATGCAACGCCGTACCTTTCTATCCGCCGCGCTAGTCGCCGCCGTACTGGGCTCCAGCGCCTCGCCAGCGCTGGCCTTGGCTTCACCGCTAGGCGTGGGAGGCACCCTGCCCCAGACGCAATTCGAGAATCAGCACGGAAAGATGGAAGACTTTCCGGGTGCTGATACCCGGGTCGTGTTGTTCGCGGTTGAAAAGGCCCCCTCCGACGTGGTCAACGACTACCTGACGGCCTTGGGCGTCGAAGCGATGCACAAACAGGGCATCGTGTTCCTCGCGGATATCAGCGGCATGCCGGGGTTTGTCACCCAGACCTTCGCTCTGCCCAAAATGCGCAAACGCCCTTACTCCATCCTGCTGGCCAGCAAGGCAGAACAAGCTGCCTTCATGCCGCACGAAAAAGAGGCGGTGACTGTCATGCAGGTTCGCCAGGGCAAGATTACACACATCGGCTTTGCGCGTGATGTGGCCGCGCTCAAGGCCGCTATCGGCTCGCAGTAAAAAGGGGCTGGGCGCCGCCCGACCCCGGAGCGGCTCAGACCAATTCACCCACCAGGTCGTGACCGTCGGTGCGCACGATGCGGGCGCGCACGAACTGGCCGCCGCTTTGTGCCAGGCGCATTTTGGTCGAGGGTTTATCGGGCGGCAGCAAATGCACTTTACCGTCGATTTCGGGCGCATCGGCGAAGGTTCTGCCCACTCCGCCCTCGCGGCTCGCCTGATCGACCAATACCCGCATCACCTGCCCCACCCGCTTGTGCAGTTTGCGGGTGGACACCTCTTCGGCCACGGCCATGAAGCGGGCGCGGCGCTCTTCTCGCAGCGCTTCGGGCACCGGATCGGCCAGCGCGTTGGCGGCTGCCCCCTCCACCGGCGAATAGGCGAAGCAGCCCACGCGGTCGAGCTCGGCCTCGCGGATGAAATCGAGCAGGGTCTGGAATTCCGCTTCCGTCTCGCCCGGAAAACCCGCGATGAAGGTAGAGCGCACCACCAGTTCGGGACAGATCTCGCGCCAGCGGGCGATGCGTTCGAGGTTGCGTTCGCCACTGGCCGGGCGCTTCATGCGTTTGAGTACATCTGGATGCGCGTGCTGCAAAGGCACGTCCAGATAGGGCAGGATGCGCCCCTGCGCCATTAGCGGCAGCACTTCATCCACATGCGGATAGGGATAGACGTAGTGCAGACGCACCCAGGCGTCATGCTCGGCAGCCAGACTGCCTAGCGCTTCGACCAGTTCGGTCATGCGAGTGCGAATCGGTCGACCGTCCCAGAAGCCCGTGCGGTACTTCACATCGACCCCATAGGCCGAAGTGTCCTGACTGACCACCAGCAGTTCTTTCACGCCCGACGCGAACAGCGCACGCGCCTCGCTCAAGACCTCTCCGATCGGGCGCGACACCAGATCGCCGCGCATCGCCGGAATGATGCAGAAGGTACAGCGATGGTTGCAGCCCTCGCTGATTTTGAGATAGGCGTAATGCTTGGGCGTGAGTTTGATGCCCGCTGGCGGCACGAGATCGACAAAGGGATCATGCGGCTTGGGCAAGACGGCATGCACATGCTGCAGCACCTCGTCGGTCGCGTGCGGCCCGGTGACGGCGAGCACCTTGGGGTGCACTTCGCGCACCAGGTTGTTGCCCGTGGCTGCATCGTTGCGCGCACCCAGGCAGCCGGTCACGATCACTTTGCCGTTTTCGGCCAAGGCCTCGCCGATGGCATCGAGACTTTCTTGCACTGCGGCGTCGATGAAGCCGCAAGTGTTGACGATGACCAGATCCGCCCCCGCATAACTCTTGGAGGTGTCATATCCTTGTGCGCGCAGTTCGGTCAGGATGCGCTCGGAATCCACCAGCGCCTTGGGGCAGCCGAGCGAGACAAAACCGATTTTTGGCGCCGCGGCTGCGGCAGGCGATGTTGGCGTGAGGGATGTTTCCATCCCGACATTGTCGCTGAAGCCAGGCGGGTTTATTCACACCCTCTCAGTTCACCAGGGGCTTCATTTCTTGGGCGCAGGCGGCTGAAAGGCGCCCAGCATCTGCTTGGCCTGCTCCTGCATCTGTTCTTGCATCTGCATGTAGAGGTTCTTGCTCTGCTCGAGGTAATTGCCCATCATGTTTTGCAACATGGGGCTTTGCACATTGAGAAACTGCGTCCACGCCTCGGGGTTGACGGCCGCGTTGTCGTACACGCCGCGCGACTGCTCGGCGAGCTTGTTCTGGATGTCGATGAACGCCTGCACATTCTTTTCCAGATAGCTGCCCATCATGCCCTGCATGGCGTGGCCGTAGAAACGGATGATCTGCTCAAGCATGACCGAGCTGAACATGGGCACGCCGCCGCTCTCTTCTTCCAGAATGATCTGCAGCAAGATGCTGCGGGTCAGGTCTTCGCCAGTCTTGGCGTCCTGCACCACAAAGCGCACCCCGTCCATCACCAGTTGCTTGACATCGCTCAGGGTGATGTAGGCGCTCGCCTCGCTGTCGTAAAGACGGCGGTTGGGGTACTTTTTGATGATGCGCAGAGGAATATCGGACTTGGGCATGGCGGTGGAATGCAGTCGGCAAAAGCGGTCGGAAAAAGCGAAGGTGCACAGGCAAAAGATTTGCGGATTGAACCATACTCCCCGGCGAGCGCCACCGAGGCTTTCCCGCACCGCAGCATCGCGCTTCAGCTCATGTGCAGCCCGCCGTTGCAACTGAATTCGGCGCCGGTGGTGAACCCGGCGTCCTCGCTGGCCAGCCAGACCACGATGGAGGCGATCTCTTCAGGTGTACCCAGGCGCTTGACCGGAATGGAAGACACGATCTTGTCGAGCACGTCCTGCCGGATGGCCTTGACCATATCGGTCAGGATGTAGCCCGGCGACACCGTGTTGACCGTCACCCCTTTGGAGGCCACTTCCAGCGCCAGCGACATGGCGAAACCATGCATGCCCGCTTTGGCCGCGGCGTAATTGGTCTGGCCGAACTGGCCTTTTTCGCCATTCACCGACGCGATGTTGATGATGCGGCCCCAGCCCCGCTCGACCATGCCGTCGATCACCTGCTTGGTCACATTGAACATGGAGTAGAGATTGGTTCGCAGCACCAGATCCCAATCTTCATACGTCATTTTGCGCAGCACCGCATCGCGGGTGATGCCCGCGTTGTTCACCAGAATGTCCACCTTTCCGTGCTCGGCGAATACTTTCTGAAAGGCCGCCTGAGTCGAGTCCCAGTCAGCCACATTGCCCTCGGAGGCATAGACATCGAAGCCCTGCGAACGCATGGTTTCCAGCCAACTCTCCTTGCGGCTGGAATTGGGGCCGCAGCCCGCGATGACCTTGTGCCCTGCCTCGCACAGCCGTTTGCAGATGCCGGTGCCGATACCGCCCATACCACCCGTGACATAAGCTACTTTTTTGCTCATTTTGTTCTCCTCGTTTTGGTTTCAGTTTGATCAATCTGCGGTGGTTCAACGCTCCAGCGCCATGGCCACGCCCATGCCGCCGCCGATGCACAGCGAGGCCAGGCCCTTTTTCGCATCGCGCTTGTTCATCTCGTGCAGCAAAGTCACCAGAATGCGGCAACCACTGGCGCCGATGGGGTGGCCGATGGCAATGGCGCCACCGTTGACGTTGACCTTGGCGGTATCCCAGCCCATCTGTTGATTCACCGCGATGGCCTGCGCCGCAAACGCCTCGTTGATCTCCATGAGATCGAGTTCCTGCGGCGTCCACCCTGCGCGCGACAGACAGCGGGTGGAAGACGGCACCGGCCCCATGCCCATATAGGCCGGATCGAGACCGGCGTTGGCATAGGCCCGGATGGTCGCCAGCGGCTTGAGGCCGAGCTCAGCGGCGCGCCGGGCCGACATCACCACCACCGCCGCAGCACCGTCGTTGAGGCCCGAAGCATTGCCCGCGGTGACCGTGCCGCCCTTGTCGAACGCCGGACGCAGCCCGCCGAGACTCTCCGCCGTCACGCCATGCCGCACGAACTCGTCGGTGACAAACGCGATGGGGTCGCCTTTTCTCTGCGGCAGCATCACCGGCACGATTTCATCGGTGAAGCGCCCGGCTTTCTGCGCCGCCTCGGCCTTGTTCTGGCTGGCTGCGGCGAAAGCATCCTGCATTTCGCGGGTGATGCCGTATTTCTTTGCCACGTTCTCGGCCGTGGTGCCCATGTGGTACTGATTGAACGCATCCCACAGGCCATCGACGATCATGGTGTCGATCATCTTCCAGTCGCCCATGCGCTGACCGTCGCGCGAGCCCGGCAGCACATGCGGCGAGGCGCTCATATTCTCTTGCCCGCCCGCCACCACAATGTCGGCATCGCCATCGCGAATCGCCTGGGCGGCCAGCATCACCGCCTTCAGGCCAGAGCCGCAGACTTTGTTGATGGTCATCGCGGGCACCATGTCCGGCAACCCTGCCTTGATACTGGCCTGACGCGCCGGGTTCTGTCCACAGCCCGCTTGCAGTACTTGCCCGAAGATGACCTCGGACACTTGCCCTGGCTCCAGCTTGGCGCGCGCGACCGCCTCCTTGATGACCAGAGCGCCCAGATCGACCGCCGACACTTTCGCCAGCGCACCGCCGAATTTCCCCACCGCCGTGCGCACGGCGGACACGATGACGATATCAGTCATGATCGAATTTCCTTTTGAGTGAGATGACGAATACAAAAATAAAAGACCGCTTGCAGAGCATCAGGCCCGCACCTTGACGTAGCGCCCGGGCGCGGGCTCAATCGGCTTGTAGCGAGCGTTGCCAGGTTTTTTCAGCGCGGCGACTTCCGGCCCGGCCTGTTTTGCCAGCCACTGCGCCCAGTCGGTCCACCAGCTTCCCGGATGTTCTGTTGCGGCGTCGAACCAAGCTTGCGCTTGCGCAGGCAGTTTGCGCTGGCTGGCGGGCGAAGTCCAGTGGCTGCGCTTGTTGCGCTTGGCCGGGTTGATGACCCCGGCGATATGCCCCGAAGCGCCCAGCACGAAGCGCATCGGCCCGCCGAGGATGCGCGTGGTTTCATAGGCGGTTTTCCACGGCACGATGTGATCTTCGCGCGAGGCGTATACATAGGTCGGCAGCTTCACCGCCTGCAGGTTCAGCGGCACCCCGGCCACGGTGAGCGCACCGGGCTGGCGCATCTTGTTTTCGAGATAGGTGTTGCGCAGATACCAGGCAAACAGCGGCCCCGGCAGATTGGTCGAATCGGAATTCCAGTACAGCAGATCGAACGGCGGCGGGGTTTCGCCCTTGAGGTAATTGCCGACGACGTAATTCCACACCAGATCGTTCGGTCGCAAGCTGGAAAAAGCCGAGGCCAGTTCACGCCCGGTCATCAGCCCGCCCTTGCCCAGCGTGGCTTCGCGCAGGGCCACCGAGGCTTCATCGACGTAAACGCTCAGAATGCCTGTATCGGTGAAATCGACCATCGTGGTCAGCAGGGTCGCGCTATGGGCGAACTGCTCGCCCCGCGCCTGCAGCACCGCCAGCGCGTTGGCCAGCAGGGTGCCGCCTACGCAGAACCCCAGGGTGTTGATGGTGCCACCGCTGCCCTGCGCCGCGATGTCGCGCACCACCTCCATGGCGCGAATCACGCCGTCCTGCACATAGTCGTCCCAGGTCAGGTGGCCCATGCTGGCGTCCGGGTTGCGCCACGACACGACGAAAGTCCGGTGCCCCTGCTCGACCGCAAACCGCACCAGCGAGTTATCGGGCTGCAGATCGAGGATGTAGTACTTGTTGATCGAAGGCGGCACGAACAGCAGCGGCCGCGCATGCACGCGCTCGGTCAGCGGGGTGTACTCGATGAGCTGGAACAAATCGTTTTCGAACACCACCTGACCTGCGGTGGTCGCCACGTTGCGGCCCACCTCGAAAACCGATTCATCGGTCTGCGTCATTCGACCCTGTTTCAGATCCTTGAGCCAATTTTCGACCCCGGCGCGCAGGCTTTCCCCCTGCGTCTGCACCGCTTTCTCAAGGGCCTCGGGATTGAGCGCCAGAAAGTTGGACGGCGCCGCCGCATCGACCCATTGCTGCACCGCGAAGCGCAGCTTCTGCCGCGTCGTCTCGTCGGTCTGCACGTTTTCGGCCAAATCGAACAGGGCCCGCGCGCCCAGTAGATAGAGCGCCGCGGTGTAGCGGGAAATACGGCTCTCTGCCCAGGAATTGTGGGAGAAACGCCGATCATTTTCCGGCGGGGCCGATGGACTGGCCGCGTCCGCCTCCAGCAGACCGCTCCACAACTGGCGAAACTCGTCAACGTAGCGTTGTTGCAGCGCCTGCAGCCGCGAGGGCTCGAACAGGACGGGTTGCCCCTTTGCCGCGCCTGAAAGCAGCGAAGTCCACACCGGCTGCATGTCGGCCCATGCGGCCCAAGGTTCGGTCTGTCCCGAAAAAAAAGGCGGCGCGGCGGAGCCGGTCGAAGTGTTTTGGGCCATGGGGTTGGGTGCGACGGGGAAGGGAGCGAGCCCATCCGCAAAAGCGGCAGGCCACGGCATTCTTGAACAGGCCGCAGGCCGTGTCAACGGCGCTTCCACGATGCGGAAACCACTCTACTCCACCCAGATGCAGCCGGCCTGCCGCCCAGTAAGCGGTTGGCGGCGGTAGGAGTAAAACCGCTGGGCAAGGCCAAAGGTGCACAGACCGCCGCCCGCAATATGCTCGGCCGACAGGCCCGCCGCCTGCAGGCGGATGCGCGCAAGCTGCCAGAGGTCGGCCCACCATTTTCCCGGCTGGCCCGGCAAAAACGCGACGGCTGTCTGCGGATGAAGGCTGACAAAAGCCGCTCTCACCTCATCACCCACCTCGAACGCCCCGGGCCCGATCGCCGGGCCCAGCACGGCCTGCACTTCGGCCGCAGGGCAACCGGCGCGGTCGCAGACGGCCTGCAGGCTGGCTTCGAGCACGCCACCCGCCAGGCCACGCCACCCGGCATGCGCGGCGGCCACCGCCCTGCCCCCAGGTGCGGCAAACAACACCGGCAGACAATCGGCGACCAGCACCGTGGCCGCAACGCCGCGCTGCGAAGTGCAGGCCGCGTCCGCCACGGGTTCCGGGTCGTCGTGATGGACCCGATCGAGATCGGCCACCGCGATGCCGTGCACCTGCTGCAAATAACGAGGCTGTGCGCCGCCCAGCGCGTCGCTGAGCAGCCTGCGGTTCTGCGAAACGGCGGCCGGATCGTCGCCGACATGGTTGCCCAGATTCATTCCACCGCCCAGAGTGCTTTGCGCGCAGCCATAGGCCGCGACACTCACGCCCCCGGCGCAACTGGTGAACACCGCGCGCACCTGCGGGTTTCCCGGCCAGGCGACTTGCAGCCAAGGCGCTTGCGCCGTGGGTGCAGCGAGGTTGTCGGGGCTGAAGTCCGTCAGAACAGGCGTGTGGAGCATGGCGTGTGAGGCAGGCGGCAAGCCGGGCCCGGAAAAAGGGTAAGGGATGTATCAATCTGCTGCGGTCGGCAGAGTCCGCAGCCTGTGGGCTGGGTGCGCAATTTATAGTGAAAGCGTACAACCCGTTTCAGTCCCGACCCTTCTACCCTGCGATGCGCCTTTCCGTCATCATTCCCGCCCATCGGTCGCACGCCTTCATCGGCGATGCGCTGGATTCGCTGGCGGCGCAGCAGCAGCCAGACGGGCTCGCCCTCGAAGTCATCGTGGTTGCGGATGACGGCACCGACTATGCTCACCACTTCACCGCTGCCCGCCGACAAACTCTGGAGTGCCTTTCCGCCACGACAGGACGCATCGCGGCCGGGCCGTCGGCAGCGCGCAATATCGGGCTGAATCGCGCCAGCGGCGATTTCATCTCGTTTCTGGATGCGGACGATCTCTGGCTGCCCGGCCGCGCCGCCGCCTTGCTCCCTTTGGCCGCAGCCCACGGCGCCGCGGTGTGCCGCATGGCGATCACCGCCCTCAACGCGCCAGGCACGCCGAAGCTGACCCCGGTATTGCCAAAACACGGACACCTCTCGCCGCAGGACAGTCTGCTGATCGACGGCGGATTCTGCCCGGTGTACCGCCGCGATTGCATCACCCACACCTGGGATGAAGACCTCGATTTCGCCGAAGACCTGTTGTTCAACCACGTTGCCGTGGTCAACGCCGGTGGTCTGTTCGTGCATCCGCAACCCTTGATGCACTACCGCATTCGCCCGGATTCGGCCACGCATCACATGCCCTCTGCCAGCCACCGGGCCGAGCGGGCCTACGCGCAGATGTTGTCGCGCCTGTCGCTGAACTCGGGCGAAACCGCGACATTGGCTGCGTGTCTGCACCGCAAACGACGGCTCAACGCGGCCTATCTGCAGGCCTGGCAGCAAGAGCCCGGGCTGCATTTCGAGCAGTTCGTCCGGGCTTCATCCCCCTGACGCGTGCAAAGATAGGGCAGCGCTCACCAGCCCTGCGGATCGATCACTTCCATCTCACCGCCGCAGGCGTCCCAGAAACTCGCTATATCGTCCGGAATGGGAGCGATGAAATCCATCGGCCTGTCGTTCAGGGGATGGGCAAACGCCAGCCGCGCGGCATGCAGCGCCTGGCGCTGCAGCGGCAGATCGGGCCGCAAGCGCCCGCCATAAACCGAATCGGCCACCATTTCCAGCTTGGCAAACTGCAGATGCACCCGAATCTGATGCGTGCGCCCGCTGTGCAGCTTGCAGCGCAGCGCCGTCAGCGCCCCCCAGCGGGTGTCGAGTTCGGCCAGCGGGGTGAAATCGGTACGGGCAGGTTTGCCACCATGCGCCACCGCCATGCGCAGACGGTCGCGCGGGTGACGGCCAATGGGCGCCTCCACATTGAACGCGCGGCTCACCGAGCCCCAGGCCAGCGCGAGATATTGGCGGTGGATGGTGCGCGCCTGTAACCGGCGCACCAGCTCGGTCTGCGCCTCCAGCGTGCGCGCCGTCACCATCAGCCCGCTGGTATCTTTGTCGAGACGGTGAACGATGCCCGCTCGCGGCAGCCCTGCGGTCTCGGGGTAGCGGGCGAGCAAGCCGTTGAGCAGGGTGCCGCTCCAGTTGCCCGCGGCCGGATGCACCACCAGCCCCGCCGGTTTGTTGAGCACGGCCAGATCGGCATCTTCGAACACCACGTTGAGTGGCAAGTCTTCGGGCGCGAAAGCGGTGTCTTCAGGTAATGCGGGCACGGCGATGCGCAGGGTTTCGCCCGCGCGGGCCTTGTCGCGCACGCCAGCCACCTGAGCGCCCATGCGCACCAGCCCCGCTTCGCACCACTGCTGCAGGCGGCTGCGGGAATATTGCGAAAACTGCGCGGCAAGCACTTTGTCGAGCCGCTGCCCGGCGTCGGCCTCGGGGACGACGGCCTCGAGCACCGTCGAATCGACAGCGGCGCTGTCTTCGTCGAGATCGGCGAAATCGCCGTCGACCGCAGAGGGCGAAGCATGTGGAGAGAGATCGGTCATGAGGGGGAAGCGAGGCTCCCTATAATCTGCAAGCTTTACACCACCCTGGGCGATTGATATGCGTGTTGCGTTGTACCGTCTCTGGACGTTGCGGTTGTTGGGCGCTGCGGCGGCAGTCGTGCTGCTGGGCCTTGCAGGCTGTGCCTCCACGCCGTCGAAAGACGAAACCCTGGGCTGGTCGTCGGCCAAATTGTATGCAGAGGCCAAGGACGAGATGAATAGCGGCAACACCGACAAGGGTGTGAAGCTGTACGAGAAGCTCGAGTCGCGCTACCCCTACGGGCTGCTGGCGCAGCAGGCGCTGATCGAGATCGCCTACGGCAACTACAAACAGGGCGAGCGGGCGCAGGCTCTGGCCGCCGCCGACCGCTTTCTCAAGCTCTACCCCAACAACCCCTACACCGACTATGTGCTCTACCTCAAGGGCCTGATCAACTTCAACACCGACCAGGGCTGGTTCTCCTTCCTGTCCGACCAGAAGCTGTACGAGCGCGACCAAGCTGCGGCCAAGCAGTCGTTCGAGAGTTTCAAGGAACTCGTCACCCGTTTTCCTGAAAGCAAGTACGCGCCCGACGCCCGCCAGCGCATGCGCTACATCGTGAACTCGTTGGCCGAGTACGAAACGCATGTCGCGCTGTTCTATTACCGCCGCGGGGCCTATGTCGCTGCGGCCGACCGCGCGCAACGTGCCATCGAGCACTACCAGGACGCACCGGCCAATCAACTCGCCCTGGCGATACTGGTCGATGCCTACGGCAAACTGGGCATGACCCAACTGCGCGACGACGCCGAGCGCGTGCTCAAGCTGAACTACCCGCAGAGCACCTACCTCACCGAAGGCCTGCCCAAACGCGACGATCCGTTCTGGAAGCTCTGGTAAATCCGCTTCACTCCCGCTTTACGCCATTCCCTGCAAAAACGCCTGAGCCTCTGCGGTTTGGCTCACGCGCGTGAAGGGCGGCAGGCTCGCCAGAAGTTGTCGCCCCCAGCCAGTCGCCGTCAGGCGCCGGTCGCACACCACCAGCACTCCCCTATCGCTTTCGGTGCGGATCAAGCGGCCAGCCCCTTGCTGCAGCGAGAGTGCGGCCTGTGGCATGCTGTAGTCGGCAAAGCCGCTGCGCCCTTCGGCCTCGATCTGCTTGAGCCGTGCGGCGGTGAGCGGGTCGTCGGGCGGGGCGAACGGTAGTTTGTCGATGATCACCAGGGTTAGCCGGTCACCGGGCAGATCGACGCCCTCCCAAAAACTCTGACTGCCCACCAGCACCGCCTGCGGCGTGCTGGCGAAGCGGGCCAGCAAGGCGGCTTTCGATTCGTCGAACTGCTCCAGTACCGCCCTGCCCGGCAGCAGCGCGCGCAGGGTTTGCGCGATGATCTTCGCCGCCCGCAGCGTGGTGGTGAGCACGAACGTGCCGCCGGTATTGCCCGTGGCGAGTTGGGCGGCGAGCGCCCCCACCGATTCCGAATGGCCCGGCTGGTTGGGCAGCGGCAAGTCTTGCGGCACCAGCAAGCGCCCTTGCTCGGCATAGTCGAACGGGCTGGCCACGCGCAATTCGCGGCAACGCGGCGCCACCCCGCCTTCCACCGGCGCACAGCCGCCCTGCTCCGACGTCAGCCCCAGCGCGGCGCGGGCGTGGCGAAAGCTGCCGCCCACGCTTAAGGTCGCCGAGGTGAAAATCCAGGCCTGACTGCGTTGGGCCACCAGGGCGGCAAACGCCGGTGCGATGGACAAGGGCGCGGCTTGCAACCGCAGATGCGCGCTGCCCACGTCGGCCCAGCGAACCTGTGGCGGCGCGTCGGTCTGATCGGGGTCAGGTGCAGCCTGCCAACTTGAAAAGGCCTGGTGCAAGGCGGTGCAGCGATCCATCAGCCGCTCGAACTCAGCCGCCGCCTCGACATGGGCCGACAGCACCTCCGCGGTATGCGCCAGTTGCGCCTGGAGGTCGTGCAAGGCTACGTCCCAGCCGGGCAGATTGAGCACCTGGGGCTGACTCAGACGCCCGGGGTTTTGCGGTGCGGCCAGGCGCAAATCGCGCGCTGCGCGCTCCAGCGCGCCGCTCAAGGTCTGCCAGTCGGCCAGGCCTTTGGCATGTTGCAGGCCTCCGGCCAGCACGTCGCGGCTGAGATCGACCACCTGCGCCGTGCCGCAGCGCGCCCCGAGGAATTGCACCCCGATTTCGGCAAGCTGATGCGCTTCGTCGAGAATCAGCGTGTCTGCGGTCGGCAGCAATTCGGCCACGCCTTCACCGCGCAACGCCAGATCGGCGAAAAACAGATGGTGATTGATGATCACCACGTCGGAAGCCAAGGCCTCGCGGCGCGCTTTCATCACAAAACAGGCTTTGTAGTCAGGGCAGTCGGCCCCGAGGCAGTTGTCGGTGGTGGAGGTGACGAGATAGCCCAGCGCAGAGTTCTCTTCCAGCCCCGACAGCGCCGACAGATCGCCACGCGCATCGCTTTTGGCGAACTGCGTGATGCGGCGCAATTGCGCATGGGCATGGCGGCCGTGCACCCATTCCGCCGCGCGCTGCAGGCGGTAGAGGCAGACGTAATTCGAGCGGCCTTTGAGCACGCAGGTGCTCACCGCTGCGCCCAGCGCACGGCGTGCGGCGGGCAGATCCTTGTTGTAAAGCTGATCCTGCAGATTGCGAGTCGCGGTGGAAATGATCACCCGCCCGCCATGCAGCAGCGCGGGCACGAGATAAGCCAGCGTTTTGCCCGTGCCCGTACCGGCTTCCGCCATGAGGATGGCCCGGTCGGCGATGGCCCCGGCCACCGCCATCGCCAGCTCTCGCTGCCCCTCGCGCACCGACCACTGTGGTAATTCCTCCTGCAGCGGACTGCCGGGAGAAAACAGCGCGTCGCAATGCTCGGCCAAAGCGGTGGAGCTTTCTGGCGCCTGAGGCGTCGAAGACGGGGAATCAGCGCGCATGCCGATGGCGGGCACTTTCCAGTGCCGCGCAGCATGGCGAAGGCGGACATACGCGCCCCCTAGAATCAATGTGTTCCATCAGTTTGTTCATCCGCTCACTCATCGCCGCCTTCTGCACCGAATCGCCGCCGATTCTATGGATCCCACCGATCATTACCCGCCATCCCGGTTGCCGCCCCTGCCCACGCCGGTGCAGCACCGCGCGGGTACCCGCTGGCGGCTGAGCGCGGCGAGTGGCCTGCACAAAGGCGACCGGCCGTATCAGCAGGATCAACTGCGGGTCATTGCCCACCCCCGCGTGCAGGGCTGCGTGCTGGCGGTGATTGCCGACGGCATGGGCGGAAAAAGCGGCGGACGCAAGGCGGCCGATCAGGTCATGCTCACCGCGCAGCAACTGTTCGAGCGCTACCACCCGGACAGCGACGACCCGCATGCGCTGCTGCGGCAGATCGTGCAGGAAAGCCACAGCATGATCCGGCTCACCGCCCTGTCCACCGAGCAGGAGCCGCATTCCACCATCGTCTGCGCCCTGTTTCACGCCGACGAAGGCCGCTGCTACTGGTCGCATGTGGGCGACAGCCGCCTCTATATCTTCCGCAACGGTCGACTGCTGCTGCGCACCACCGATGACTCGTATGTGCAAACCCTGGTCGACAAGGGCGAGATCACCGAAGCCAAGGCCCGCAACCATCCGATGAGCAATGTGCTGACCTGCAGTCTGGGCATGTCGGAGCTGCCGTCCAAGCCGGTGGAAGAAAGCCCGCTGATGCCAGGTGATGTGCTCATGCTGTGCAGCGACGGCGTGTGGCACTACTTCACCGATCAGGATCTGGAAATCGCCACCTCCAAACTGCAGCCGCGCGAGTGCTGTCAGTACCTGATCGACAAGGCCCGCTCCCGCGCCGGCGGCCGCGGCGACAATCTGTCCCTCATCGTCATCGAGTTGGCGCGGCTGCCCGCGCCGGGCGAGACATCCAGCGCGTCATCAGGCGCCTGAGGCCACGCGCCAACTCGGTTCGCGTTTTTCGATAAAGGCCTGCACGCCTTCGAGCGCGCAGTCGTCGAGCATATTGCAGGTCATGGTTTGCGCCGCGAGTTGGTAGGCCGCATCGATGCCGGTCTCGACTTGGCGATAGAACAGCGCCTTGCCCATGCGCACCGCGGCGGCGGGTTTGTTCAGAATGCTGGCGACGAGGCGCTCCACTTCAGCTTCCAGCGCATCGGCCGGGGCGACGCGATTGATGAGGGCACGCTGCTGCGCGGTGGCGGCGTCGATGAACTCGCCGGTGAGCAGCATTTCCATCGCCTGCTTGCGCGGCAGATTGCGCGCCAGCGCCACGCCGGGCGTGGAACAGAACAGCCCGTAATTCACGCCCGAGACGGCAAAGCGCGCGTCGGCGCTGGCCACCGCCAGATCGCAACTCGCCACCAACTGACAGCCGGCCGCTGTGGCGATGCCATGCACCTGCGCGATGACCGGCTGGGGCAGCCGCATCAATCCGGTCATGACCTTGCCGCAACGAGCGAAAAGCGACTGGTAATAGGCCTGCGAGGGCTGGGCGCGCATTTCCTTGAGATCGTGCCCGGCGCAAAAAGCTCGGCCTGCGCCGCGCAGGATGACCACGCGGGCGCCGTCGTCTTCCGTCAAGGCGTCGATCTGCGCCTGCAGTGCATCGAGCAAAGCCTCCGACAGAGCGTTGAACGCCTGCGGGCGGTTGAGCGTGAGAGTGACCACGCCGCGCGCATCGCGTTCATGCAGCAGGACGTCGGTCGGGTTCGTGGGGTTGGGCATGGCGGTCTCCTTGGGTTTTCGGTAGATGATGCAAGCACATGCTGAACCTTATCTGACGCGGGTCATTTGGGTGGGCAGGTGGCGCCGGAACAGTGCAAAAAGCCGTCGAGCTGGGCGATTCGGCTGCGGATCATGCCCGACAGACAGTCATCCTGCCGCGTACTCCAGGCGGCATTTTGCCAATCGGGCGGACCGTTGCGGAACTCACATTCCGCATTCGCCCAGTGCCGCCACAGATTCTGCGCATGATCGAGCCGCCGCTCGGTGTAGGTGCCCATCACCTTCTGCAATTCCAGGCGATAGAGATGGGTCATGCGCTCATTGAGCGCGCGCCGGGTCTGTGCGGCGCAATCTGCGCTACGCGGTTGCGACAGGCAGATGGGCGGGGTCTTCACCTCAATCGCGGCCTGCGCCTGCCCGAAACACGTCAACACCAACAACCCGCAGCACAAAAAGCCGATTCCACGCATGTTCATCCTCTTTCAAAAGAAGGATGGAGCCGCGCCGCTCGCGGGCGTTCCCGCTGGTTTCAATCGGTCACAGCGCGGCCTGGTAATAGCGGTTTTGCGGATGGCGGACCTGGGCGAAAAAATCCCAGCGCTCGGCGAGCATGCCCAGCAGATCGCTCGCCAGCGCCAGCGGCCAGCCGACCCAGCGCAGCGGCTGTGGCGTGAGAAGCAGCAGCAAGATCGGCAGCACGAAGCCAAACACCACGAAGCCCCAGCGCGCGCTCGCCACCCACAGCGCGCTTCGTCCATGAAAGAACTCGCGGGTGTTGAATGCCCCGGCGGTGAAGCCCTTGGAGGTCTGGCGGATCACCGCACTGCCCACCCCGATGGCCGACTGCATCGACCCCGCAGGTGTCAGACCCCGCACACGCAGCAGCGCCGCCAGACGCCCCACCAGGGCGATACCCAGCAATACGGCGGCGGCGCGGGCATAGAGCGGCGCCTGCGGCGCGAGCCGCCACAGCGCCAGCACGGAAGCCAGCAGACAGCCGCTGGCCAGACCCATCAGCACGAAGTTCAGCACGGTGAGCGGAGTAGCCCATTCGCGCAGAAACCGCACCCCCGCGTAGATCATGGCGGTGCAGACCCAGAGCGCGAGCGCGCCGACGATCAAGACCGCGGCCAGCAGACCAGGCCAATCGTGCAGGGTTTGAATGCCCAGCAGGCTCAAGGCGGTCAATCCCAGGAAGGCCGGCAGGGCGATGACCTCGCGTGACAGCCAGGAGGTGCGCCACATGGCGGCGGCGCGCCAGGCGCGCTCCGGGCGTCCGAGATGGCCGAACGAGGCGGCCAGCCCGATGACGCCCAGCCCCAGGATGATCCACAGACTCAGGCTGCAGAACGCCAGCCAAGAGGCGCTCTGCGCCGCGCCGAATAGCGCTGGCAGCGCCACCACAACCCCCAGCCCCTGCGCGCAGCCAACCAGGGTGGTGAGCAATAAAACGGAAAACGCGGGACGCATGACTTTAGCGAGCCTCCAGTTGAGTAGCCTCGGCGGTCTTGTGGCCCGCGTGCGTTTGCGAGGGCTTGGAGAACGCGCCGAACAGCTTGGCGAACAACCCGCGCGCTTCGACTTCCAGCGCCGCTTCGCTCGGCGCCGGGCGCACCGCAGCGGCTTGTGGGCGCGCCGTGGTCTGGTGCGGCGACGCGGCCTCTGCGTTGGCCGGTGCAGCGCCTTGCGGCAGTTGGCGAGGCAGATAGTGATTGGCCGGGCGGGTGCCGAGTTCGGGCATCAGGGCATAGCCGCCGCGTTCACGGATGGCGCGAGACACCTCGGACTCGGGGTCGTGCACATCACCGAACAGGCGCGCGTTGGTCGGGCAGGCGTTGACGCAGGCCGGGCGGCGCTGCGCCTGCGGAATGCTCTCGTCGTAGATGCGATCGACGCACAGGGTGCACTTGGTCATCACCCCGCGGTCTTCGTCGTATTCGCGCGCGCCGTAGGGGCAGGCCCAGGAGCAGTACTTACAGCCGATGCACTTGTCGCTATCGACCAGCACGATGCCGTCTTCCTGGCGTTTGTACGATGCGCCAGTCGGGCAAACGGGCACGCAGGGCGGCTCTTCGCAGTGCAGGCAGCTCTTGGGAAAGTGCACGGTCTGCGTCTGCGGAAACTGACCGACCTCGTAGGTCTGCACCCGGTTGAAAAACACCCCCAGCGGATTCTCGCCGTAGGGTTCGTGATCACTCAAATGCCCGGCCGTACCGGAGGTGTTCCACTGTTTGCAGGAAGTGACGCAGGCGTGGCAGCCCACGCAGACGTTGAGGTCGATGACCAGGGCGAGTTGGGTCATGGCTGTTTTCCTTGGCGGGACGAACGCCCGGCGAAATAACGCAGCACACTGAGGTGCGGTGCGTGCGGCGCAGACTGGGGCAGCGCGGCGGGAGGAGCAAATTGCGGCCAGCTCTGCTCGGCGAAAGCAGGCAGGGGCTCGTCGGTTTCAGGCGGGGCTTCGGCGTGGTCGATGCGCACCCGCACGTCATACCAGCCGGCCTGGCCGGTGACCGGGTCGCTGTTGGAGATCAGCGCCCCCTGGGCCGGGCTGCGCCCAGCCCGCCCCCCGCGGGGGTCAAGAAAACTTGGGGCGGCCCGGCGTTTTCTTGAGTGTCCCTGCCCCCCACTCAGCGCGTTGGCCGGCAGCTCCTCGCGGATGAGATGGTTGAGCAAAAAGCCGGTCTGCGCCTCCTCGGCATGCGGATGCAGTCCCCAGAAGCCACTGGCCTTGCCGATGGCATTCCAGGTCCACACCGTGCCGGGCTCGACCGCCTCGCTGTATTGGCAACGCGCGCGCACCCGGCCCCAGGGCGAGGTGATCCACAGCCAGTCGCCATCGGCGATGCCTTGCTGAGCGGCTACTGCGGGATTGACGTAAAGCCGGTTGTGGCCGTGAATCTGCCGCAGCCAGGCGTTCTGCGAGTCCCAGGCGTGATACATCGCCATCGGGCGCTGGGTCACGGCGGCCAGCGGATAGCGCGCCAGATCGGTGGCCGCATGTTCCAGCGGCGGCTCCCAGAAGGGCAGCGGATCGAAGTGATGCGCCACCCGCGCCCGCAGCGCTTCGGGCGGTTGCCGACCGGGGCGCTGGCCGCGCGCCGCCAGCCGGAACTGCTGCAGCACGTCGGAGTAGAGCGCGATGATGATGGGCGTGTTGCGCGCGCGCCAGCCCTGCTCCTGCGCAAAGTCGAGGTAGCTGCGGTTCCAGTTGCGCATATAGCGCAGCGACTCGGGCAGATGGTGAAAGTGCACGCAGTCGTTCTGCGCATACATCTCCCATTGCTTTGGGTTGGGCTCGCCCTTGAGCGACTGCGAGCCGTCCTTGCCGCGCCAGCCCGACAGAAAGCCGATGCCTGAGCCGGGCGCGGTTTCGTAGTTGACGATGAAGTCGGGATAGTTTTTGTACTTGCGGCTGCCGTCGGCGTTCACGAAAGCCGGCAGGCCGAGGCGACCTGCCAGTTCCACCAGCACTTCCTGGAACGGCCGCGTCTGCGCCAGAGGCGGCAGCACCGGCACGCGCACCGAGTCCACCGGGCCGTCGAACTCGGAGATGGGCCGGTCGAGCAAGGACATGGCGTCATGCCGCTCCAGATAGCTGGTGTCGGGCAGGAGCAGATCGGCGAAGGCGGTCATCTCGCTCTGAAAGGCATCGCATACCACGAGGAAGGGAATGCGGTAGTTACCGTCTTCGCGCTTGTCGCGCAACATCTGCCGCACGTCCACGGTGTTCATGGCCGAATTCCACGCCATGTTGGACATGAAGATCAGCAGGGTGTCGATGGCATAAGGGTCGCCGCGCCAGGCGTTGGTGATGACGTTGTGCATCAGGCCATGCACCGCCAGCGGATGCTCCCAGGAAAACGCCTTGTCGATGCGCAGCGGGCTGCCGTCGTCCATCAGTGCGAGATCGTCGGGCGAAGTCGGCCAGCCCAGCGGCGCGCCGTTCAGCGGCGTGTCGGGCCGCACGTCCTGCGGGCCGCGCGGGTTGCGCACATCAGGCGGAACGTCCTTCGGGTAAGGCGCCTTGTGGCGAAACCCGCCGGGCGCATCGATCGTGCCCAGCAGACTCATCAGAATGGACAACGCGCGGATGGTCTGAAAGCCGTTGGAATGCGCCGCGAGGCCCCGCATGGCGTGAAACGCCAGCGGTTTGCTGCGCACGGTGGCGTGCTCGCGGCCGAGCCAGTCGGTCCAGGCGATGGGCAGGTCTTCGCCCTGATCGAGCGCGGCCTGCGCCATCTCTTGCGCCAGTTGGCTAATGCGCTCGGCGCTCACGCCGGTGATGTCCGCGGCCCATTCGGGCGTGCTGTCGGCCAGTTGCTCGCGCAGCAGTTGCAGCGCGGGCGCGACTTGCGTGCCATCGGCCAGACGGTAGTGGCCGGAAAGCGCGGGCTGCGCGCCCTCAGCCCAGGCGGGCACCGGGCGCTGGGTCACGACATCCCACCACATCCGGCCTTGCGAATGCTCCGCGCCGGAGACATCGGAGATGAACAAGCCGTCCTGCGCGCCGCCCGGCTGCACCCGCAGCAGTTGCGCGCCGTTGGTGCAGTGCGCGGTGAAGTCGGCATCGAATCGGCCGGTGCGCAGCAGTTCGTGCACCAACGCCTGCAGCAAAGCGCCATCGGTGCCGGGGCGGATCGGGATCCACTCATCGGCAATGGCGGAGTAGCCGGTGCGCACCGGGTTGATGGAGATGAAGCGCCCGCCCGCCCGCTTGAATTTGGACAGCGCGATTTTCATCGGGTTGCTGTGGTGATCTTCAGCGGTGCCGATCATCACGAACAGCTTGGCGCGCTCCAGATCGGGCCCGCCGAATTCCCAGAAACTGCCACCGAAGGTGTAGATCATGCCGGCGGCCATGTTCACCGAGCAAAAGCCACCATGCGCGGCATAGTTGGGCGTGCCGTACTGCCGGGCGAACAGCCCGGTGAGCGCCTGCATCTGGTCGCGCCCGGTGAACAGCGCGAATTGCTTGGGGTCGGTGGCGCGCAGGTGACGCAGCCGGTCTTCCAGCGTCTGCAGCGCTTCGTCCCACGAGATCGGCTCGAACTCTCCCGCGCCGCGCTCGCTGCCGGGTATGCGGCGCAAGGGCTGCGTCAGGCGCGCGGGCGACACCTGTTTCATGATGCCGGCCGACCCTTTGGCGCAAATCACGCCCTGGTTGAGCGGATGGTTGGGGTTGCCCTCGATGAAACGCACCTCGCCATCGCGCAGATGCACTTTGATGCCGCAGCGGCAGGCGCACATATAGCAGGTGGTCGTCTTCACCTCGGTATCGCCGGGAGGCGGGGTCAGCGGGTCGTGCAGCGGCTGGCCGTTGGAGAACAGACGATCGAGCGGTTTGAACAGGGCGGACATGGTGGAGGCTGTATCTTTTTAATGAGATGGATAGACCTTAGCCGCCGACCATTGATTCAACAAACGAATTGTTCTGATTTTTTATATCTGATTTTGTGATGAATTGAGCGGCTTGTTGACCCGCCCCTGTCAACAGACGACCGCGCCCTGCCCTGCGCCATCACCAGCGCCGCGGTTGCGCGGTTGGTTAGGCGGCGCCGCGCGCGTGCCCATCGCCACCATGGTGATGGTGGCCGAGATGACCGGCGGCTACAAGCTCATGGCGCCCACCATGCTCGCGGTGGTCATCAGCTTTCTGCTTCAGGTCTGGCTGACGCGCAAAGCGCGTTATCCGTCGCTCTACGAGGTCCAACTTCCTGGGCCCGAGCAAAGCCCGATCTACAAAAGCGCTCCAGGCGCGCGCTGAGCCGGGATGCTCGGTCTGTTTTTCAGCACTCGTGCAGGCCTTGCGAAAGGCCCCTACGATATTGACGCACTGCAACAACAAAAGGAACGACATGACTGCACCTACCCTGTTCACCCCCCTCCAACTTGGCGCCCTGCAACTGCCCAACCGCATGGTGATGGCGCCGCTGACGCGCTCCCGCGCGCAACAACCGGGCGACATTCCGGGCGAAATGAATGCACGCTATTACGCCCAGCGCGCCTCCGCCGGACTGATCGTGAGCGAGGCCACGCAAATCTCTCGGCAAGGTCAGGGTTACGCCTTCACCCCGGGCATTTACACCGACGCGCAAGTCGCCGGTTGGAAAATAGTCACCGATGCGGTGCACGCCGCCGGCGGCCATATGGCCATGCAGCTCTGGCATGTGGGGCGCATCTCCCATCACCTGCTTCAACAAGACGGCCAGGCCCCGGTCGCGCCCAGTGCCCTGCGTAGCGACACGGGCGAATCCTTCGTCGTTCTGCCTGATGAAGGCCCCAAGCGCGTGCCCTGCGATATGCCGCGCGCGCTCGAAACCGCCGAAATTCCGGGCATCATCGCCGACTACCGACGAGCAGCCGAGCGCGCCCTGCAAGCGGGCTTCGACCTGCTGGAGTTGCACAGCGCCAACGGCTATCTGCTGCAACAGTTTTTGGCGACCAACGCCAACCAACGCACCGATCAATACGGCGGTAGCTTGGAAAACCGCGCCCGCATCGTGCTCGAAGCCATCGATGCACTGATTGCGGTGGCCGGTGCCAACCGGGTGGGGGTGCGAATCTCGCCGCATTTCAATCGTCACGACATTCAGGACGCGCAGACCGAAGAGATTCACCTGTATCTGGCGCAGGAATTCAATCGCCGCGGCATTGCCTACATCCACATCGCCGAACCCGACTGGGCGGGCGGCCCGGCGCTGACCGACGAGTTCCGCAAAAAGCTGCGTGCCGCCTATGCGGGCCGAATCATCGTCTGCGGCAACTACACCCGGGAATCCGCCGAGGCCCGCCTGGCTTCAGGACTGGCCGACGCGGTAGCCTTCGGCCGCCCCTTCATCGCCAACCCGGATCTGGTGGCGCGTTTTCAGCAAGGCGCTGCACTGAACAAACCCAACCCTGCCACCTTCTACGGCGGCGGCGAAGCAGGCTACACCGACTACCCCTCACTCGACGCCACCCCGGCGACGGTCTGAACGGGTCAATTCAACGCCCGGATTGACGCCCTGTCTTGCTCTCTCAGCGACCTGCCTATCCGGCAGCTTGCTGAGAGAAAGATCAGCGATCAAACCTTGACCTTTACGGCTTGGCAACGTACCACGGCATGGCGATTTTCAAGCCGGCGCGCACGCTGAAATCGGGGCTGTAGCCCAACAGGCGTTTGGCCTTGCTGATGTCGGCAAGGGAATGACGTACATCCCCCTTGCGAAAGTCGCGGTAGACCGGCGGGGTGAATTTCACGCTAGTGTCGAGCGCCATGATTTCCTCGCTCAACAACTGGTGAAGGGTGTTCAGGCTGGTCTGCTCGCCAAACGCCACGTTGTAGACCTGATTCGCCGATTCTGGATGGGTGCTCAGCCCTGCCAGCACATTGGCCTGCACCACATTGTCGACATAACAGAAGTCGCGCGTGGTTTCGCCATCCCCATTGATGAAACAAGGCTGATTACCACGGATGGCCTTGGCCCAATTGGGAATGACCGCCGCATAAGGCCCATTGGGGTCCTGGCGGGTGCCGAACACGTTGAAATAGCGCAGCCCGATGCTCTTCAAGCCATAGACCCGGCCGAATACGTCGGCATAAAGTTCGTTGAGATATTTGGTCACCGCATAGGGCGACAGCGGCTTGCCGATGAGGTCTTCGACCTTGGGCAAGCCCGGATGATCTCCATAGGTGGAACTGGAAGCCGCGTAAACGAAGCGGCCCACGCCCGCGTCGCGCGCGGCGACCAGCATGTTCAGAAAACCCGTGGCGTTGACCGCATGCGTTGCCAGCGGGTTTTCAATCGAGCGCGGCACAGATCCCAAAGCCGCCTCATGCAACACGATGTTGACGCCCTGACAAGCCCGCTGGCAAGTCTGCGGATCGACAATGTCACCCTCGATGAAGGTGTGCCGCTTCCAGGCCTCTTCGCCAACGAGGCGCCGCACTTCATCCAGATTGGATTGATGGCCGGTTGAAAAATTGTCCAGACTGACCACGTCCTGGCCATGGGTCAGCAGCGTTTGGATCAGGTGAGAGCCGATGAATCCGGCGCTCCCCGTCACCAGCCAGCGCTGGGGCTTCGAAGACAGCAGTTGTTCGATCGACATGGCGGCTCAAAGTCTCCAGACCTGGGCGCCGTGCGACTGGAGCGCGGCAGCGTCGTATTGGCACTTGATGTCCATGAAAATGCCAGACGGCAGCAGCTTTTCGAGAGTTTCGGCGACCGACATGTCCTTGTAGGCTTGGTGCGCCACGGCCGCCACGATGGCCTGAGCGCGAGGCAATTCGGCCCAAGGCGTCAGCGTGACGCCATATTCATGCACAGCCTCGCCCGCATCGGCAATGGGGTCGTGCACGATCACGTTGACCCCATATGACGCCAGTTCGCGAATCACGTCGATCACTTTGGAATTGCGCAGATCGGGACAGTTTTCCTTGAAGGTCAGACCGAGAACGATCACGTCGCTCCCCTTGATCGGCAGGCCCGCCTGACTCATTTGCTTGATCGTCTGTTCAGCGATGTATTTACCCATGCCGTCATTGATGCGACGCCCCGCCAGAATCACTTGCGGGTGATAGCCGAGCATGTCGGCCTTGTGGGTGAGGTAATAAGGATCGACACCGATGCAATGCCCACCCACCAGGCCCGGGCGAAACGGCAGGAAATTCCACTTCGTACCCGCCGCCTTGAGCACGTCCAGCGTATCAATGCCAATACGGTGGAAAATGAGCGACAACTCATTCATCAGCGCAATATTCAGGTCGCGCTGCGTGTTTTCAATCACTTTCGCCGCCTCGGCCACTTTGATGCTTTCGGCTCGGTGAACCCCGGCCGTAATCACCGAGGCATAAACATTTGCGACGGTTTCAAGCGTTTCCGGGGTATCTCCCGAAACCACCTTGACGATTCGGGTCAGGGTGTGCTCTTTGTCGCCTGGATTGATACGCTCGGGTGAATAGCCGACGAAGAAATCTTTTTTCCACTTCAGCCCCGACTGTTTTTCAAGAATCGGCACACAGATTTCTTCGGTAGCCCCAGGATAAACGGTCGATTCATAGACCACGATGGCGCCGGGTTTGAGATATTTACCGACGGAGGTACTCGCGCCCACGAGGGGGCTGAAATCCGGGTTGTGGGCATCGTCAACTGGCGTCGGCACGGCGACGATCACAAAGTCGGCCTCCTTCAGTTTTGAGGCATCGGTTGTCGGCTCGAGCAAGCTCGCCTGCTTGAGGTTCTCCTGACTGACTTCCCCAGTCGGATCGACATGCTTGCAATAAGCCGCTATTTTTTCGACCGAGAGGTCGAATCCGATCGTGCGATATTTTTTACCAAACTCGACGGCCAAAGGAAGACCGACATACCCCAATCCCACCACAGCAACTACTGTCATCGTTCTCTTTCTAAAAGTTAAAAATTATCTTGCGCCTTCACCGAAAATCACGACACGCACCGTCTCGAACAAAATAAAAAAATCGAGAAAGACGCTGTTATTTTTTACGTAGTAAAGATCGAACTGCAGCTTACGCTTCGCGTCTTCCACCGAGGCGCCATAGGCGTAGCGCACCTGCGCCCAACCTGTGACCCCCGGTTTGACGCTGTGACGAATTGCATAGAAGGGAATATCCTTTTCGAGCATGTCCACAAAAGTCGGGCGCTCCGGGCGCGGCCCGACCATACTCATTTCTCCGCGCAAGACATTGATCAACTGAGGCAGTTCGTCAATACGTGTTTTGCGTATGAAAGCGCCGACACGGGTGATCCGGTTGTCATTGGTGCTGGCCCATCGTGCAACGCCATCTTTTTCTGCATCCGTGCGCATACTGCGGAATTTGAGGCAGTAAAACGACTTTCCAAACAAGCCGACACGCTCTTGCTGAAAAAATACAGGCCCCCGATCTTCTAATTTGATGAACAGCGCAGCCAATAACATGATGGGCCAGAGGGCAAGCAGAAGAACGCTGGCGCTAATGATGTCGAATAGACGCTTGGCCCAGGCACGGATATGGCCTTGTGTAAAACCACCCCCATAAATCAGCCAACTCGCCTTCATGCTTTCCAGCGGAACCTCGCCCTTCAAGCGCTCGTAGAAAGTCGGCAGATTGTGAACCGGGGTGCCGAGAATCCGGGCCTCGAGCAGTTGGCGGATCGGGAGTACGCCTCCCCGATGTTCGCGCACGGCAACAATGATTTCATCCACCCGCATATCGAGCACAACTTGTTCGAGAGGCGTATTTTCGTCAAACACCTTACCAGCAAGTTGAACCGGCGGCTGATCATTTTGCTGAGTGGGATAGAAGCCGACGATGCTGTAGGAAGTACCGTGATTTTCCATGATCTGGCGCGATAGCGCTTGCGCCTCGCGCCCATTTCCGACGATCAAAATGCGTCGTGTCATGCCAGACAACGCTGTTTGTCGCAGGAAAATATAACGGATCAGCACGAGAAGTGCCATTTGAAACAGATAGGCGAACGCCAGCACTCGAAACGAACTACCGGCTTCGGTGAACATCAGGGTGAACCAGTAAACCGGAAAGAAGACGAAGGCGAACGCAACCGAGGTGCGCCCTAAAAAGCTGCGCAAGCTGTTTTCCGCATCAATACGGTAAACACCCAATGCGGTGTATAGCAAAATAGTCAACGCCGTATACAGAATCAGCGGATAGAACCCCTGCTGAATCCAATACGAAAAATCTTGCTTACCTGCAGTCATCACATAAACAGACCAAGTTGCAAGCGCAAACGACAGAATGGAAATCGCCAGATCAACCAGCAATTCCAGCGTCATTTTTGCGGGAATGTATAGATTAAAGATCTTGAACATTTTTCACTCTGCGTATTGGATTATTGCGTCAGAAGAACGGGGGCAATTCGGCGCGGTTGCGACACCAGCTCGTTGCCAGAATTTTGCGCTGCGAGGCGGTCAGATCGATGTGAAATTTTTGGCAGTTCTGACGACAAATCTGGGTTTCTTGTTGGGTTCGTGGGATTGTTGTCAATCGGGAATGACAGGTCTATCCCCGGCACAGGCGGCACACCCCCCAATTCAAAGGGTGCGATTGCAAAACCAATTGCAAAACCAATCGCAAAACAACATCCAGCACGACTTGGGGTCAGTTATCGGCGAGGAGCCATGCGCTGGCGCGCTCGGCAATCATGAGCGTCGGAGCGTTGGTATTGCCCGTAGGGACCTCGGGCATGATGGCCGCATCCGCGACATGCAGGCCCTCGATGCCCCGGACGCGAAGCTGCGGATCGACCACACTGGCTTCGTCAGCCCCCATGCGACAGGTTCCGACCGGGTGATAGACCGTTTCGGCCTTGCTGCGGATGAATTCGGTAAAGTCGCCGTCCGGCGAGGCGAGCGTTCCAGGAAAGATCTCGGCGCCTCGCCATGGGTCGAATGCGGGCTGCGCCAGGATTTCGCGCGACACGCGCGCGGCCTCGCACATGCGCAGTAGGTCGAAGCCATCGGCGTCGCTCAGGTAGTTGGGCTGAATCAGTGGATGCGCGGCGGGATCGGCACTGCGCAGCCGGATACGCCCGCGGCTGCGCGGATGCAATACGCAGGCGTGCAGGGTGTAGCCGTAGCCTGGCAGGCGTCCCCTGCCATGGTCGTCGAGCAGCGCGGGAACGAAGTGAAATTGCAGGTCGCAGCGCGCATCGGTGGCGTAGCGCGAGCGCATGAAGCCGCCGCCCTCGGCGGCATTGGAGGTTCCAACGCCCTGACGGGTGAGCCAGAACTGCAAACCGGCCAGGACGACATTGACGTGGTCGTAGGTTACGGGCTGGGTGGCGGTGTTCAAGGTGCAGATGTCGAGGTGATCCTGCAGGTTCTCGCCCACGGCCGGTAGATCGCGCACGACCGGAATGCCGATGTCGCGGAGATGATCGGCTGGCCCGATGCCCGAGAGCAGCAGAAGTTGGGGCGAATTGATCGTCCCGCCGCTGAGCACCACGCGCCAGGCTTCGATGCGCGTCGGAGAAGCGCCGCGCGTGCGCACTTGCACGCCAACTGCCCGGTTACGCTCGATCAACACGCGCTCCGTCAGGGTCTGCGTCAGCACGGTGAGGTTGTTTCGCCCGCGTACGGGAGCAAGAAAGGCGGCGGCACTGGAATGCCGCAATCCGTTTTTCTGCGTGACCTGATAGAGCCCAACCCCTTCCTGAGTGGGGCCGTTGAAATCGGCGTTGCGGTTCAACCCGAACGACTCTCCAGCGGCCATGAACGCATCGGTCAGCACATTGTGATGCCGCAGATCGCTGACCCCCAATTCGCCTTGATCACCATGCCAGGCGTCGGCGCCGCGCGTGTTGCATTCCATGGCGCGAAACAGCGGCAGCACGGCGTCCCACGACCACGCCGACTCTCCGGTCAGCTCGGCCCAGCGGTCATAGTCCTGCGGCACACCCCGCACATAGCACATGGCGTTGATCGCACTCGAACCCCCGAGCACCCTGCCCCGCGGCCACCACAAACGGCGATGGTGCAACTGCGGCTCAGGCTCCGTTGTGAAGCCCCAGTTGAAGCGCTTGTGCCCAGCCAGCTTGGCAATGCCCGCAGGCATACGAATGTAGGGATGCCAGTCCGAGCCACCGGCTTCGATCAACAACACCCGGTGGGCGGGGTCGGCACTGAGCCGATTAGCCAGCACGCAGCCCGCCGAACCCGCGCCGACAATCACCGTATCGAATTCCATCGCGTCTCCTGTTTTCTGTCTCTAAATCTACACGACAGTCGGGGAGCGATGGGTGCCTCAGTTCTTGCTTTGGTTCAACGCCTGAATGATCTGGATCTGCGCCGGATAACTGGTGCTCAGCTTGGCCCACGGATCGTTGCCGCCGCCCTGATCGGTCAGATAAACATAACCGACGCCCTGCTGGTACAGACTGGAAAGCGTAGCCGCCTGAGTCTGCGTCAGATTGCTGATACCCAGCGCCAGATAGGCGAATTTCGCCGACGGGTAAGAAGCGAGGCTCGCCGGCGCGGCGGGTAGATTCAGGTCTGCGCTTTCATGCATCACCGTGATGTCGGCCGTCTGGGCGATGGACAGGTCGGGATAGGTGCCGGGATTGATGGCGACCAGCACGGCCTGACCACTACCCGGCTGAATGTCCTTGCGCACCATGGCAGCGGCGGCCACGTAATAACTCGCCAGGCTGCCCTTATTGGAAACCTCGTCAAAAAAAACGCCGTCCACGCCATAACACTGGGCGTAGGTCTGTACATCCTGCTGCACCAGCGAGAGCGCGCGCGAGCCGTAACTGGTGTGAACGTAGCCCAGTACTTTCACCCCAGCGGCGTGAAGCTGACCGATGCCCTGCGTGAAAGCGCTGAGCGTGGCCGAGGGCGGAGTGGTGCATGCGACCGGCCCGTTTTGCGGGTTGATGATGGCGACCGTGGGCACCGCGGCCGCATTAGCGGCCACCTCCGTCCAGGCGGGATTCTCGGCCGTCGTGTAAGTCGCGCCGCTGCCGCTGGACACCAGCGGATAGCCGTAGAGCGGCACGAGCACACCCATCGGCGTGGTGCGCTTCAAGGCAACAGGTGTGGCGCCCGTGGTCGCACTATCAGCAGAGGCGCTGGTCCCGCCCCCGCCGCCGCAGCCTGACAACAACAAAGCCGTCAGGCCGATCCACAGGCCTGCGTGGCGCAAATTTTTAAGCATAAATTTGCTCTCCCCGTTTGATCTGCCGCCATCCCAGCAATTCGTTACCCACGAGTGCGAACATGATCAGTCCACCGCCCATCAAAGTCCCGAAGCTGGGTTGTTCACCTGCGCCGATCCACGCCCAGAGAATGCCGAACACAATCTCCAGCAGACCGAGCAAACCGACCTCTGCCGGGGCCAGACGCTGAGCCGCCCAGACAGCGAGCAAACCCGGCACAGCGAGCTGAAACACGCCCAAGAACGCCAGCCAGAGCAGATCGTGCAGGTCCACGCTCACCGGCCAGGCCGGAAACGCCACGGCAAGCACCGAGAACAGCGCACCCAACATCACGGTAGCCTGCATCGGCACAGCGGCCCCGGCCCGTCTCAGACTGACCCAGTTGGCCGCCGCGCTGAACGGCACGGCCAGCGCGACGAGCATACCGAGCAACTGTGTCGATCCGTTGAGGTGATGCAGGTTTTGCCAGACGATCCATCCCATACCCGTCAGGGCAAGCGCGATGGCCAGCCAGGTCCGCGCGGGCAAGGCGTGGCGCAGCACCAGCCAACCCAGCAAGGCGGCGATGAGGGGACTGAGACTTTCGGCGATCAGGGTTTGCGCCACCGTGGTCAGGGTGAGCGCCACCATGAAGGCGGTGAACATCACCCCCCAGAACCCGGCCGACAGCCACAACAGCGGCGAAGCATGCCGCACGTCGCGCGCCAGATCGCGTGGCCCTTGGCGCCAGAGCAGCCAGGCCAACACGCCCAGCGCCGCGAAGCTGCTGCGCCAGAAGACCAGATCAAGCCCGTTCTGGTGATGCAGATGCCGGGTGATCACCCCCGCCACGCTCCACATCAGCGTGGCGCCCACCATGGCGAGCACGGCGCGGACGTGAGGTTTGGCCACCATCTGCCGCGCGGGGTGTAGAGCGGGATTCGGGGCGGGATTCAGAGCAGACTCAGGCCGAGCGACCGGCGCGCTTGCGCTCTTGTTCGGTCAGATAGCGTTTGCGCAGACGCACGCTCTTGGGGGTGATTTCGACCAGTTCGTCGTCTTCGATGAACTCGACGCCGTATTCCAGATTCAGGTCGATGGGCGGCGTGACCTTGATCGCATCTTCCTTGCCGGACACGCGGAAGTTGGTCAGCTGCTTGGTCCGGGTGGCGTTGACCACCAGATCGTTGTCGCGGCTGTGTATGCCCACGATCATGCCTTCGTAAACCGGATCACCTGCCTTGACGAACATGCGGCCGCGGTCATCGAGCTTGCCCAGCGCGTAGGTGAAGATTTCGCCATCGTCCATGGAGATGAGCACGCCGTTCTTGCGTCCGGCGATCTCGCCCTTGTGCGGCTCGTAGCCGTCGAAAATATTGGAGATCAGGCCCGAGCCGCGGGTCAGGTTGAGGAATTCATTGGTGAAACCGATCAGGCCACGCGCCGGAATACGGTATTCGAGGCGCACGCGGCCGCGGCCGTCCGGCTCCATATTGACCAGCTCGCCCTTGCGCTCACCCAGCGCCTGCATCACGCCGCCCTGGTGCTGCTCTTCGATGTCAGCGGTCACCAACTCGATCGGCTCATGGCGCACGCCGTCCACGTCCTTGAACACTACACGCGGCTTGGACACCGCCAGCTCATAGCCTTCGCGGCGCATGTTTTCCAGCAGAATCGTCAAGTGCAGTTCGCCGCGGCCCGAGACTTCGAAAATGCCGTCTTCGTCGGTCTCCTTCACCCGCAGCGCCACATTGCTCTGCAATTCTTTTTGCAGCCGATCCCAGATCTGGCGGCTGGTGACGTACTTGCCTTCTCGGCCGGCCAGAGGGCTGGTGTTGACGCAGAAGTTCATGGTCAGCGTCGGTTCGTCCACCTTGAGCATGGGTAGCGGCGCCGGGTTGAGCGGATCCGTGACGGTCACGCCAATGCCGATGTCGGCAATGCCGTTGATCAGCACGATGTCGCCCGGGCCCGCCTCGGTCACCTGCACGCGGTCGAGTCCCTGGAAGGTCAGCACCTGATTGACACGGCCCTTGAACGAGTTGCCGTCCACCCCTTCCATCACCAGCACGTCCATGCCGGGTTTGATCGTGCCGGCATTGATGCGGCCCACGCCGATGCGGCCGACGAAGCTGTTGTAGTCCAGCGCCGAAATCTGCAGTTGAAGCGGCGCTGCCGCGTCGCCGCTATGCGGCGGCACATGCTTGAGAATGGTGTTGAACAGGGCGGACATGTCCGGGCCCCATTGCTGGCCCGGTTCGCCTTCTTCCAGCGAAGTCCAACCGTTGATGCCAGAGGCATAGACCACGGGAAAGTCGAGCTGCTCGTCGGTGGCGCCCAGCTTGTCGAACAGATCGAACGCGGCATTCACCACCGCATCGGGCTTGGCACCCGGCTTGTCCACTTTGTTGACCACCACAATGGGCCTGAGCCCCAGGGCCAGCGCTTTTTTGGTGACGAAGCGCGTCTGCGGCATCGGGCCTTCCTGGGCATCGATCAGCAGCACCACGCCATCGACCATGCTCAGCGCGCGCTCGACTTCACCGCCGAAGTCGGCGTGGCCCGGGGTGTCGACGATGTTGATGTGCGTACCTTCCCAGCTCACCGCGCAGTTCTTCGCCAGAATGGTGATGCCGCGCTCGCGTTCGATGGCGTTGTTGTCCATCACCGTATCCACGACTTTTTCGTGTTCGGCGAAGGTGCCCGACTGACGCAGCAGCTGGTCGACCATGGTGGTCTTGCCATGGTCGACGTGGGCGATGATGGCGATATTGCGGATGGATTTGCTCATGGTGTTGCGTCCTGATGGAGAGATTCGGGGAGAGATTCGGTTCGGGGTTGTGAAATGGGTGGCGGTATCGCAAAAGTTCTGGCAGGGGCGAGTTCGTCGGAGCAAAGCAGGCGGCGCGGCGATAACACAACCGACTCCGCGCCTTGCTCCCAGGCGCCGATGCCCAGCAGCACGGCGTCCTGGCCCGCCGCTAGCGGTCCGTAAACCCGTACGTCTTCGCCCGGCACTACAGGTTCATCCGGCGCCAAACCACTCAGACGAGCACCGTGCAAAAACCGCTGGGCCAAGGCAAGGTCGAGATTCTGGCGCGGCGAAGATTGCAGCAGCACGTCGGTCGGCAGCAGCCTGCTGCGCAGATCGGCAGAGGCCAGCGCTTCGGCCTCGTCGAGCGTCAAAGCCTGTTCCAGCGAAAAACCGCCGCTTGCCGTGCGCGTCAGTGCCGCCAGATGCGCGCCAAAGCCTAGCGCCTCACCGATGTCACGCGCCAGCGCGCGAATGTATGTGCCCTTGCCGCAATGCACGGTCAGCGCCAGTTGGTCGTTTTGCAGCGACAACACGTCCATCGAGTGAATTTGCACCGTGCGGGCCGCCACCTCGACGGTCTCGCCCGCCCGGGCATAGGCGTAAAGCGGCTTTCCGTCGCGCTTGAGCGCGCTATACACCGGCGGCGTCTGGCTGATGGCGCCGATGAACCGCGGCAGAACGGCATCGACCTGCGACCGGCTCACCTCTACGGCACGGCGTTCGACGATTTCGCCTTCGGCGTCATCGGTCGTCGTGCGCACGCCCAGTTGCAGTACAGCCACATAGCGTTTGTCGGCTTCGAGGTGACGCTGGGCGAACTTGGTCGCGGCGCCGAAGCAAAGCATCAACAGACCGTCGGCCAGAGGATCGAGCGTGCCGCCATGCCCGGCCTTCGCGGCGCGCAGCCTGCGGCGCACGCGAAACAAAGCCTGCTGCGAGGTCAACCCGCGGGGCTTGTTCAGTAGGAGCACGCCGTTGACCGCCTCCCAAGGCGTTTTCTGGACATTCATGGTGGTCAAAACCCGGGCGCGGCACGCCGGGTCAATCGTCTTTGGCCTGTTGCGCCAAGGCCTGGCGGATCAGCCCGTCCATCTCCGCCGCCTTCTCGGTGGTCGGATCGAACAGAAAGTGCAGCGTAGGCACGGTGTGGATCTGCAGGCGCTTGAACAGCAGGCTATGCAGATACCCGGCTTTGTCGCTCAAGATCTGGCGCGCAGTGTCTGGCTCGGCGCCGATCACGCTGAAATACACCTTGGCATGGGCGTAGTCGGGCGTGAGCTGCACATCGGTGAGTGTCACCAGCCCGAGCTGCGGGTTGCGCAGCTCGCGCTGGATCAGTTCGGCCAGATCGCGCTGGATCTGATCGGCGATACGTTGGGTGCGGTTGGGCGTTGCGCGCTTCATCTCAGTCTGGCTGCTGGCCCATTACAGGGTGCGCGCCACGTCCTTGATCTCGAAGACTTCGAGCTGATCACCCTCTTCGATGTCCTGGTAGTTCTTCAACGACAGGCCGCACTCGAAGCCTTCCTTGACTTCGCGCGCATCGTCCTTGAAGCGCTTGAGCGAATCGAGCTCGCCAGTGTGAATGACCACGTTGTTGCGCAACACGCGCACCTGCGCGGAGCGGCGCACCAGACCCGACAACACCATACAGCCGGCCACCGCGCCCACCTTCGGGATGCGGAACACCTGGCGAATTTCGACCAGACCCAGAGTCTCTTCCTTCTTGTCCGGCGTGAGCATGCCCGACATGGCCGCCTTGATCTCGTCGACCGCCTCGTAAATGATGTTGTAGTAGCGGATGTCGATGCCGTTGTTCTCGGCCAGTTTGCGCGCTCCAGCATCGGCGCGGGTGTTGAAGCCGATGATCACCGCATTCGAGGCGATGGCCAGATTGACGTCGCTCTCGGAAATGCCGCCGACCGCCGCATGCACCACTTGCACCTTGATTTCGGAGGTGGAGAGCTTGGTGAGCGCATGGATGAGCGCTTCTTGCGAACCCTGCACGTCGGCCTTGATGATGAGCGGCAGGTTTTGCGCGCCTTCGTTCAATTGCTCGAACATGTTTTCGAGCTTGGCGGCCTGCTGGCGGGCCAGCTTGACATCGCGGTACTTGCCCTGGCGGAACAGCGCAATTTCGCGCGCCTTGCGCTCATCGAGCAGCACCATGATTTCTTCACCGGCGCTGGGCACTTCGGTCAAGCCTTGAATTTCCACCGGGATGGACGGCCCAGCTTCGGTCACCGGCTTGCCCAACTCGTCGAGCATGGCGCGCACGCGGCCGAATGCGGCCCCGGCGAGCACCACGTCCCCGCGCTTGAGCGTGCCCGACTGCACCAGGATGGTGGCCACAGGACCACGGCCTTTGTCGAGGCGCGATTCGATCACCAGCCCTTTGGCTGGGGCGTCAATCGGGGCCTTGAGCTCCAGCACTTCGGCCTGCAGCAGAATTTGTTCAAGCAGGCTATCTATGCCTTCGCCGGTCTTGGCAGACACGGGCACGAAGGGCGAGTCGCCGCCGTATTCCTCGGGCACCACGCTCTCGGCAATCAGTTCCTGGCGGACGCGATCCGGGTTGGCCCCCGGCTTGTCGATTTTGTTGAGCGCCACCACCAAGGGCACGCCTGCCGCCTTGGCGTGGGCGATCGCTTCCTTGGTCTGCGGCATCACGCCGTCGTCTGCGGCCACCACCAGAATGACGATATCGGTCGCTTTCGCACCACGCGCCCGCATGGCCGTGAAGGCTTCGTGACCCGGGGTGTCGAGGAAGGTGATGATGCCGCGCGGCGTTTGGACGTGATAGGCGCCGATGTGCTGCGTAATACCGCCGGCCTCGCCTGCCGCCACTTTGGCGCGGCGGATGTAGTCGAGCAGCGAAGTCTTGCCGTGGTCGACGTGACCCATGACCGTGACCACCGGCGCTCGCGGAAATTGTTCCGCGTCGGCCATCGCGCCTTCGCCGTCTTCCGTCAGGAAGTTTTCGGGATCGTCGAGCTTGGCGGCAACGGCGGTATGACCGAGTTCCTCGACCACGATCATCGCGGTTTCCTGATCGAGCACCTGGTTGATGGTCACCATCTGTCCCAGCTTCATCAGGCTCTTGATGACCTCGGCGGCCTTCACCGACATCTTGTGCGCCAATTCGGCCACGGTAATGGTCTCGGGCACATGCACCTCGCGCACGATCATCTCTGCAGGCGCTGCCTGCACATGCTGCTCACCGCCCCGATCATTGCGTCCGCCGCGACGCCCAACCGTCGTTTTCGGGCCGCGCCAGCCACCCGGCGCTCCGGTGGGATTGCCGCGGGGTTTGATCGACGCACCGCGCTTTTTCGCCGCGTCGTCCGCCCAGGAGGACGACAGCTTTTCCGACTTGACCTGCTTGTCGTCCTTCTTCGCCGCAGTACCCGGCGCGGCCGTGGCACTGGCCCCGGCCGTCTTGGCTGCACCCGCCGCCGGTTTGTGGATCGTGCCCTTGATGGTGCCGCTGACGGGAGCTGCCTCGGCCGTCTTGACCGCAGGTTTCTCGGCGCGCATCACCGTGCGCGGGCGGGCCATCATGTCGCGAATGGCGGCGGCTTCCGCCTCGGCGGCCTTGCGGCGCTTTTCGATCTGCGCCAGTTTGGCGGTTTCTTCGGCGTCCTGCTTCTTCTGCGCTGCGGCGCGCTCGGCTGCAGCGGCCTGCGAACTCGCCAAAGCCGAGGCAGCCGCCTCGCTCGCTTGCGACGGCTCCTTGTCTTGCTTGTCTTGCATTTGCGCGGTCGGCTCGGCCGTCACGGTCGCGGGCTGTTGCGACTTGGCTGCAGCCTCGCGGGCCGCCTGAGCCTCGCGCTCGGCCTGCTCGCGGGCTTGCTGCTCCTGGCGCTCTAGGGCAGCCCGACGTTCCTGCTCGGCTGCGCGCTGCGCAGCCAACTCTTCGGCCTGGCGCGCCAGCAAATCGGCCTGACGCTGCGCCTCGGCCTCGCGGCGTTGGAGTTCGGCATCATCCACCACCGGCTCGTTCGACTCGGGTGCAGCCGACGCCTCGGCAACCGGTGCGGATTCGTCGCGCTTGACGAACACACGCTTTTTGCGCACTTCCACGTGAATGGTGCGCGCCTTGCCCGTGGCGTCCGCCTGCTTGATCTCGCTGGTCTGCTTGCGGGTCAGGGTGATTTTTTTGCGCTCGCCGCCAGCTGCACCGCCATGCGCCGCGCGCAAGTGCTCGAGCAGGCGGGCCTTGTCGGCCTCACTGATGACGTCGTCTGCCGCGCGCGCTCCGACTCCCGCCTGTTGCAGTTGCTCCTGCAAGAGGTTCAAGGGTTTGCCGAGTTCTGCAGCGAGTTGTGAGACGGTATGACTGGCCATTGATGGTGTGTCCTAGTACGGCTTGAAACGTGTGAAGTGCGGGCGACAGGTTCGGAGGGGTTCAGGCGTCGAACCAGTGCGCGCGCGCCTTCAGAATGAGGTCGGCGGCCCGGGCCTCGTCGGTGCGGAGAATGCCGGTGAGCTCGTCGGTCGCCAGATCGCCCAGATCGTCAAGGGTGAGCACACCGGCTTCGGCCAGCAGGGCCAGCTCGTCTGCGCTCAGGCCATCGAGCGCCTTGAGCGCCGGATCGACTTCATCGAGCTTCTGCTCGCGCGCGATTTCCTGCGTGAGCAAGGCATTGCGGGCGCGTTCGCGCAGTTCGTTGACCGTGTCTTCATCGAAGGCCTCGATCTCCAGCATTTCGTTGATCGGCACATAGGCCAGTTCTTCGAGGCTGGTGAACCCTTCTGAAATGAGAATGTCAGCCACTTCCTGATCGACGTCGAGCTTTTCGACGAACAGGCTGCGCATTTTCTGCGTTTCCTGGGTGTTGCGGGCGTCGGACTCTTCGGCGCTGAGAATATTGATCTTCCACCCCGTCAACTCGGAGGCCAGCCGCACGTTCTGCCCGGTGCGGCCGATGGCCAACGCCAGATTTTCCTCGTCCACAGCCACATCCATGGCGTGCTTTTCTTCGTCCACCACGATGGACGAAACATTCGCCGGCGCCAGCGCGCCGATGACGAACTGCGCCGGGTCTTCCGACCAGAGCACGATATCGACCCGTTCGCCGCCGAGTTCATTGGTCACCGCGGTGACGCGCGAGCCGCGAATGCCCACGCAGGTGCCGATGGGATCGACACGGCGGTCGTGCGACACCACCGCAATCTTGGCGCGAACTCCCGGCTCACGGGCGCAAGACTTGATTTCCATCAGGCCCTGCTCGATCTCGGGCACTTCCAGTCGGAACAACTCGATCATGAATTCCGGCGCGGTGCGCGAGATTTCGATCTGCGGGCCGCGGGCGGTGCGGTCGATCTTGGTAATCACCGCGCGCACCCGGTCACCCACCCGCAGGTTTTCCTTCGGGATCAGATCGCTTCGGCGCAGTCGCGCATCGACCTTGCCCGATTCGATGATGAGGTCGCCCTTGTCGAGGCGCTTGACCGAGCCGTTGAAAATCTTGTCGTTGCGGGCCAGGAAATCATTGAGGATCTGCTCGCGCTCGGCATCACGGATTTTCTGCAGAATGACCTGCTTGGCCGCTTGCGCGCCGATTCGGCCGAAGGCGATGCTCTCGATCGGTTCCTCGATGTAGTCGCCCACTTCGATATCGGGAATCTGTTCCCGCGCTTCGAACAGCAGAATTTCGCTGTCGGGCAACTGCAGCCCGGCTTCGTCCGGCACCACATGCCAGCGACGGAAGCTTTCGTATTCGCCGGTGTTGCGGTCGATCTGCACGCGCACATCCGCCTCGCCTTCGTACAGGCGCTTGGTTGCGGAGGCCAGCGCGGCCTCGACGGCGCCGAAGACGACATCGCGATCGACATTCTTTTCACGCGCCAGGGCGTCCACCAACATCAAAATCTCGCGACTCATTTTCGACCACTCCCAAAATCGACAACAGGCACCAGGCGCACATCGCGCACCTCGGCCAGACTGAAATTCATGACGGACAACACGTCCTGCTCTTCTGCCTTGGGAGCGACAGGCGCTCCGACAGCTTTCGGCTTTTTGTTCGCGGCGCCGGGTTTGCCTTTGCCTTTGCCTTTTGCGCCTACCTCAGGCGGCGACAAGGCGACGGAAAAACGCCCCGGCTCGTCGTCTTGCGAGCGCTCGAGCAAAACGCCGCGGTACTTCTTGCGGCCCTGAAACGGCACGCGAAGAACGACGTCGATCTCCAACCCGGCAAATCGCACAAAATCTTCTGCCTTGCGCAGAGGACGGTCCAAGCCGGGAGACGACACCTCCAGACGACCGTAGTCCACGTTTTCCACTTCAAACACATACTGCAACTGACGGGTCACCCGCTCGCAGTCTTCCACCGTCACCGGGGCGCCGTCGGCATGATCGATGGTCACGCGCAGCAAGCCGCGCGGAAGGTGTTCCACCTCCACGAGTTCCAGTCCAAGACTGGTGACTGCCGTATCGATTGCCTGTGCTGCACTCATGCGTTTGCCAATATTCCGTTCATCACTTGACCGCAAATCTCGTCAATCGCCCGCCGCGCAAGCAAAAAAAAAGGGCGATGACGTCGCCCAGTTTTTGCTCACTGCTGTGGTCGGGCCCGCACACTGCGCTCTCCCGGTGTTCTGCCACTGCCAAGCGACTGCTCTTTGACTACTTTTTCTTTGAAAACTGCGCTCTGAACTGCGCCCTCTATGCCCCATCAGATAAAGTCTGACAAAGCCTGAGTCTGAAATTCTCGGAAATTTTCTTGCGGTCAACAAAAAAGTGGATTATAGAGAGGAAGGAACTTTTTGGCAATAACGCGGCTCGGCTGCTCACACTTTGCGCCATCCATCAGCGCACTTCTTCCCCCAGATCGGATGCTGCGAGCAAGGCCTGGGTGTAGGGCTGGCGTGGCGCACGCAGCACGGCGTCTGTCGGCCCTTGTTCGACCACCTTTCCCTGGTGCAGCACCAGCACACGGTGCGACAGCGCGCCAATGACCGACAGATCGTGGCTGATGAGCACATAGGCCAGCCCATGCCTTTGCTGCAATGCAGCGAGAAGATCAAGTACCTGCTGCTGCACAGAGACGTCGAGTGCGCTGGTCGGCTCGTCGAGGATGAGCACCTTGGGCTCCAGAATCAAGGCCCGCGCGATCGCGATGCGCTGGCGTTGCCCACCTGAAAATGCGTGCGGATAGCGTTGCATTTCGGCCGATGAAAGCGGCAAGCCGACTTCCGCCAGAATCTGCTGGGCGCGCCCGCGACGTTGCACGGCATTCCATTCAGGGCGATGGATTTCCAGACCCTCTTCGACGATCTGCGCCACGGTGCGACGCGGCGACAGGCTGGAAAACGGATCCTGGAACACGATCTGCGCCTGCGCGCGCAAGGGGCGCAGCGCGGCAGCGGACAACCGGGCCGGATCGCGTCCCAGCAGACTCACCTCCCCGCCCTGACGGCGCAGCAGGCCGAGCAGTGCGAGCGCGAGGGTCGATTTGCCGCTGCCCGATTCGCCCACCACGCCCAAGGTCTGCCCTGCGGGCAATTCCAGCGAAACGTCCTGCAGCACGGTGTGCCAGTGTTTGCGCCAGAAACCGCTGTTTTGGGCGAAGCGCACACTCAGGGCGCGCGCCTGAAGCACGGTGGGCTGCGGTGCCGCATTTTTTTCGGACTCCTGCACGAGGCGGCGCGGGCGGCTGCGCAGCAGCATTTGCGTATAGGGGTGCTGCGGCGCGGCGAACACTGCGGAAACCGTTCCGGCTTCCACCACCCTGCCCTGCTGCATCACGGCCACGCGGTGCGCATAGCGCCGCACCAAATGAAGGTCGTGGGTGATGAACAGCAAGGCCAGGCCGTATTCGGCCTGCAAGGCGTCGAGCAGATCGAGAATCTGGCGGCGTACGGTCACGTCGAGCGCGGTGGTGGGCTCGTCGGCCAGCAGCAGGCGGGGGCGGCAAGCCAGCGCCATGGCAATCATCACCCGCTGCCTCTGGCCGCCGGAGAGCTGATGCGGATAGTCCGCCGCACGCCGCGCGGGCTGGTCGATGCCCATCTGCCCCAGCAACTCCACGGCCCGCGCCCAAGCCGCGCGGCGGGACAGCGCCTCGTGCAGCTCCAGCACCTCGGCAATCTGCCTTCCGACCGGATGCAGCGGGTTGAGCGCGGTCATCGGCTCCTGAAAGATCATGGCGATGTCTTTGCCGCGCAGACCGCGCATCTGGCGCTCGCTCAGTGTGGAGAGTTCGCGTCCGTCGAACGTCACACTACCGGTCTGTTGCGCCCCGTGCAGCAGACGCAGCAAGGCCAGCGCCGAGACGGTCTTGCCCGAGCCGGATTCGCCGACGAGCGCGACTTTTTCGCCCGCGGCGATGTCGAGATCGACGCCATGCACCACGGTTTGAGCGCCAAAACGCACCTGCAGATCGCGTACTTTGAGCAAAGGGATTGAAGGCATGTCGCTCATCCCCGGCCCGCGCCGGTGTGCCGGGGGTCCAGGGCGTCGCGCAGCGCCTCACCGATGAAGGTCAGCAGCAAAAGAATGCTCACCAGCGCGCCGAAAGCTGCCGCTGAAATCCACCACGCATCCAGGTTGGCCTTGCCCTGCGCCAACAATTCGCCCAGACTGGGCGTGGGCGGCGGAACGCCCAGACCGAGAAAGTCCAGACTGGTGAGTGCCAGCAGCGCCCCACTCATGCGAAACGGCAGAAAGGTGACCACCGGCGTCAGGCTGTTGGGCAGGATGTGCCGCCACATGATGCGCGCGTGCGACAGCCCCAGCGCCTGCGCGGCACGCACATAGTCCATCTGCCGGTTGCGCAAAAACTCGGCGCGCACATAGTCGGCCAGCCCCATCCAGCCGAACAGCGACAGCAGCACCAGCAGCAAGGCCAGGCCGGGCGCGAACACCGCCGAAAAAATGATCAGCAGATACAGCTCAGGCATCGATCCCCAGACCTCCATCAGCCGCTGTACCGACAGATCGATGCGCCCGCCGAAATAGCCCTGCACGGCGCCGATGAGCAGGCCCAGCAGCGTGCCCGTGACGGTGAGCGCCAGCGCGAACAGCACCGACAGCCGGAAGCCGTAGATCAGCCGCGCCAACACGTCACGCCCGCGATCGTCGGTGCCCAGCCAATGTCGCGCCGAAGGTGAAGAGGGAAAAGGCCGCTGTGCGAAGTAGTCGATGGTGGTGGCGCTGTAGGGAATGGGGGGATAGAGCGCGAAATTTGCGGGGGCCGACAGCTTGGCGCGAATGTAGGGGTCGAGATAGTCGGTCGGCGTGTGGAAGTCGCCGCCAAACGTGGTTTCGGGATAGCTGTGCAGCAGCGGCAGATAAAACCGTCCGTCATAGCGCACCAGCAGCGGTTTGTCGTTGCTGATCACGGGCGCGAGCAGACTCAGGCCGAACAGCAGCAGGAATAGCCACAGGCTCCAGCGCCCCAGGCGATGCGCCTTGAACCGCGCCCATCCCTGCGTGAGAAAGGGATGGCGCGCGGGCTGCGCCTGCGCCAGCGCGGCGGCGCTCACCGCAGCGCTCCGAACTGGATGCGCGGATCGACCCAGACATAGCTCAGGTCGGCGATCAGTTTGGTGAACAGTCCGATCAGGGTGAACAGGTAAAGCGAGCCCATCACCACCGGATAGTCGCGCCGCATCACGGCTTCATAAGACAGCAGTCCCAGCCCCGGCAGCGAGAACAGGGTCTCGATCAGCAGCGAGCTGGCGAAGAACGCACCGATGAACGCCGCGGGGAAGCCCGTCACCAGCGGCACCAGCGCATTGCGCAATACATGCCGCCACAGCACGGCGCGCTCGCTCAGCCCTTTGGCGCGCGCCGTCAACACATATTGCTTGCGGATTTCCTCCAGAAACGCGTTCTTGGTCAGCATGGTGATGATGGCGAAGCTGCCCGCGGTAGCGGCCAACACCGGCAAGGTGATGTGCCACAGGTAGTCGGTGATCTTGTGCCACAGGCTGAATTGCGACCAGCCGTCGGACACCAGCCCGCGCAGCGGAAACCATTGCAGCCAGGTGCCGCCCGCAAACAGCACCAGCAGCAGCACGCCCAGCACGAAGCCCGGAATGGCGTAGCCCGCCAGCACCGCAATGCTGGTGGACACATCGAAGCGGCTGCCATGCCGCACCGCCTTGGCGATACCCAGCGGAATGGAAATCAGATAGGTGAGCAAAAAATTCCACAAGCCCAGCGAGATAGAGACTGGCAGCCGCTCTTTGATCAGCGTCCACACCGCTTCGTGGTGGTAATAGCTGCGGCCGAGGTCGAAATGCGCAAACTGCCACAGCATGTCGAGGTAGCGCTGCAGCGGCGGTTTGTCGAAACCGTAGAGCTGGCGCAGCTCGGCGAGTTGCTTGGGCGAGATGCCCTGCGCACCGCGGTAAATGCCTTGCGCAGTGGCGGCTTCACCTGCCGCACCGCCTTCCTTGCCGCGCAGTTGCGACACCATCTGCTCCACCGGCCCGCCGGGGACGAACTGCACCACGATGAAGGTGAGGGTGAGCACGCCCAGCAGGGTGGGAATCATCAGCAGTACGCGCTTGAAAATATAGGCCCAGAGATTCACGTCGGCGCTCCGGAAGCGGGTTTGGCATCAGCCCACCAGCATTGCACCGCCCAGCCTTCAGGCTGGTAGTACAGCGGCAAGGTCTTCGGCCAGGAAAATTTGTGTGCGGCAATCGCCACGCGAAAGGTGTCGCTGTACCACTGCGGCACCGAATACCAGCCGCAGACCAGCACGCGGTCGAGCGCGCGGCAGGCCGTTTGCAACGCCTGCATGGAGGTGGCCGCCACCACGCGCTCGATCAACGCATCGACGGCCGGATCGCGCAGGCCCCAGACATTGTCCGAGCCCTGCACCGAAGCTGCGCGCGAGCCGAAGCGGTCGAACAGCTCGTTGCCTGGGCTGGTACTGCCGCCGTAGCGGATGGTGGTCATGTCGAAGTCGAAAGTGTCCATGCGCTGCTGGTACAGCGCGAAATCCACCAGGCGATAGTTGAGCGTGATGCCCAGCCGTTGCAGCGCCTGCGAATAAACCGAAATGATGCGCGATATCGAACCCTGGCTGTCGAGGTAATCGATCACCAAAGCCTGCCCCTTGGCGTTGCGCAGCGCACCATCGCGCCAGTGCCAACCTGCCTGCTCCAGCAGCGCGCGCGCCTTGAGCAGATTGCCGCGCAGACTGTTCGGCGGGGCCGTCGATGGCATGCGCGGCAACACACCGAACACCTCTGGCGGCAGTTGCGCGCGCAAGGGTTCGAGCAGCGCCAACTCGTCCGGCCCCGGCGCGCCATGCGCGTCGAACGGCGAATTGGCGAAATAGCCTTCGATGCGTTTGTACGCGCCGTAGAACAGCATGCGGTTGAGCCACTGGAAGTCGAGCGCCAGCGCCAGTGCCTGGCGCACCCGAACGTCCTGAAACTGCGGGCGGCGCAGGTTGACCACGAAGCCCTGGAACCCGGCCGGATTGTGATTGGGCAGCTCCAGTTTTTTCAGCGCGCCGCTGTCGAACTTCGGGCCGCGATACTGCCGAGCCCAGTTGCGGGCGATGAACTCCTGCAGCAGGTCGTACTCCCCCGCCTTGAAGGCTTCGAGCCGCGCCGTGCCGTCGAGATAAAGCTTGTAGCTCACCTCGGAAAAATTGAACTGCCCGCGACGCGTCGGCAAGTGCCAGCCCCAGTAATCGGCGCGGCGGGCGTAGGTGATGTCGCGCTGCTGCGAGGTGCGGGCGATGCGGTAGGGGCCGCTGGCGATGGGCGTGTCGATCACTTCGTTGAACGCGCGCTGGCCCGCCCACTTGGGCGAAAACACCGGCAGGCTCGCAAGCAAAATGGGCAGCTCGTGATTGCGCCGCTTGAAGGTAAAGCGCACCTGACGCTTATCCACCGCGGCCACGTCGGCCACGTCGGCGTAGATACTGGCGAACTGCGGCGCGGCCGCGCTGCTGATCAGGGTGTTGTAGCTGTAGGCCACGTCGTGCGCGGTCACGGTGTCGCCGTTGGAAAACCGCGCCAGCGGGTTGAGGTGAAACAGCACGGAAAGCCCGTCTGCCGCCACGGAAATATCGTCGGCCAGCAGACCGTACACGGTGTTGGGTTCGTCCCAACTGGCGGTCATCAGGGTCTCGAACACCAGGGTGTTCAAGCCCGGCGCGGCATTGCCTTTGAGGGTGAAGGGGTTGAGCTTGTCGAAGCTGCCGCCCACGGTGGACGGCGTGAGCACCAGGCTGCCGCCGACCGGCGCTTGCGGATTGACGTAGTCGAAATAGGCGAATCCGGGCGGATACTTCGGCTGGTCGTACAGCGCGTAGGCCGGTTGTTCCGGCTGTTGTTCCCGCTGACTCGCCCACGCCGCCCCAAACGGAAACAGCCCCAGCGGCAGACTTCGCAGCAAGCGGCGGCGGGCGGGAGATAGCGGACGGGACAGGGCGTGTGCCATGCGAGAATTCTGCATGACTTGCCACGGCTGCGTGGCAAACCCCTGCAAGACTGCATCACAACTGAAAGCGCCCCATCATGGCATTCCTTCAAGGCAAACGCATTCTCATCACCGGCCTGCTGTCCAACCGCTCCATCGCCTATGGCATCGCCCAGGCCTGCCACCGTGAGGGCGCCGAGTTGGCGTTCACCTATGTGGGCGAACGCTTCAAGCAGCGCATCACCGAATTCGCCGCCGAGTTCGGCAGCACCCTGGTGTTCGATTGCGACGTGGGCGACGACGCACAGATCGACGCCACCTTCAGCAGCTTGGCCGCCCATTGGCCGCAACTCGACGGCCTGGTGCATTCCATCGGTTTCGCGCCGCGCGAGGCAATTGCCGGCGACTTCATGGACGGCCTTTCTCGTGAAGGATTCCGCATCGCCCACGACATCTCGGCCTATTCCTTCCCCGCGCTGGCCAAGGCCGCGTTGCCGCTGCTGAGCAAATCGGTGGAAGCGGGCCAGATGCCTTCGCTCATCACCATGACCTACCTGGGCGCAGAGCGCGTGGTGCCCAACTACAACACCATGGGCGTGGCCAAGGCCGCACTCGAAGCCACGGTGCGCTTCATGGCCGAGTCGCTGGGCCCGCGCGGCATGCGGGTGAACGGCGTGAGCGCCGGGCCGATCAAGACCCTGGCCGCCTCGGGCATTGCCGACTTCGGCAAGATGCTCAAGTTCAACGAGGCCAACGCCCCGCTGCGCCGCAATGTGGACACCCAGCAGGTCGGCAACGCCTCGGCCTTTTTGCTGTCCGATCTAGCGGCCGGCATCACCGCGGAGATTCTGCACGTCGATGCCGGCATGCACGCCGTGGTCGGCGGCATGGCCGCTCTGGGCGAGTAAGGCACACGCCCGGCGTGGAAGTCGGGTGAGCCATGCGGACACGAATCGTTCCCGTGCTGTGCTTTGCCGCCATCTCTGCGGCCCCCCTTCTCACCGGCTGCGGCAAACGGACTGCATCCCAGTCCATCGCCGGGACAAGCGGCGTGCCTGACTATCTCGCGGGCGCAACCGCTTATACGCCCGCGGCATCCGCCTCTCAAGGAAACACAGGGCCGCCCCAAGTTTCCTTGACCCCCACGGGGGGCGGGCTGGGCGCAGCCCGGCCCTGGGGGCCCTCGAAACATCAAAGCATTGCCGTGGCAGCGCATGCGTTCGCCGCCAATTCGGCAGGCACCGATCTGCCGGTGCTGTCCACCCCGCCGGTCAATACGCCGCCACAGGGCGCACTGGTGCTGGTACAGGTGCTCACCCAGAGCCCGGCCACGCTGCAATCGCTGCGCGACAACAAGGGCAACACCTTTCAGCCGATCAACCCGGGGCAGACTTATTCCGACCAAAAAGCGGGCACAGCCTTGTTCGTCAGCGAAAACGCCCGGGGCGGCGCAGGACAGAGCTGGAGCCTGGTGAAGGCGCCGGGGCATGGTGCGGACGAAGCCAGCCTCTACGTCGTGGTCGTCGCAGGCGCCCGCCAGATCGGCGCTTGGGGCTTCAGCAACACCACGCCTTACGGCCTGCGCACCCCGCTGGAAACAACCGCGGATGACAGCATCGTGGTGTCGTTCTGGGGCCCGGCGGACTACAGCAGTTCCGCGCGCGATCCCTACAACCCTTACTTCGCCCCGGCTGGCTGGACGCTGGGCGGGCAGAACGACAACGGCTACAACCAATGCTCCGGCGCTTATGCGTGGATTCGCGTTCCCTCGGCCCACACCGTGCTCGACCCGCAATGGTCGTCGAAGAAAAGCGTCAAGGCCAATGGCTCGATGTGGCTGGTCGAAGTGACGCGCTAAAGAGGTCAGTCGTCGCGCCGACGAAACAGCAGCCACGCCAGCAGGCCGGAGGCCATCAGCACCACGGCCACCATGGTCCAGAACCCGGCCTTGTCTTCCGCGAAAGGAATGCCGCCCACGTTCATACCGAACAGGCCGGCGATCACATTCATCGGCAGCGCCACCACCGTCACCGCGGTGAGCACGAACAGGGTGCGCCCGGTGCGTTCTTCAATGCTGGCGGCGATTTCTTCCTGCAGCAGCTTGATACGCTCCTGCTGCGCCACGAGATCGCGCAGCACCACCGAGAACTCCTCGGTGGAATGCCGCAGTTCCTCCCAGTCCTGCGGCCCGAGGCTTTGCGGCGGACGACTGAGCAGGCGGAACATGGCCGCGGGTTCAGGCGCCAGCAGGCGTTGCAGCCGCAACAGATTGCGGCGCAGCGCACCGAGTTGCACCCGGCGTCGGCCCAGACGGCCGGCCAGCAGCTGATCTTCGATGGCATCAACCTTGCTGGCGGCGCCGCGCAGAATGGCGATGAGTTCGTCGGCCTGATCGCGCAATAGATGATCGACCAGCGACAGCGGCGAGGGAAACGTCTCGCCCGCCTTGACCGCGATTCGCAGGCGGTCGATGGCCCGCAGCGGCTGCATGCGCACGCTGATGACCCGGCGCCGCTCCACACTCATCCACAGGGTGGAGACCTGCAGCGATTCGCGCTGTGCGAAGTCGTACACCACATCGTTGACCACGGCCACCAGCGCCTGATCCACCACTTCCAGCCGGGTGGAACGCACCCCCTCGCGCAGGGTCTCGAAGCAATGCGCGGCATGCGGCAGATTGGCCAGCAACCACTTTTCAGCGGTGACATTGGCCGCGTTGAAATGCAGCCAGACGAAAGACTCCCCCTCCGTCGGCGCCGCATCACCGAACCAACGCTCGGCTTGGTACAGATCCAGCGCTTGGCCGCGCCCCTGTGCATCGAACAGATAGCCGCAGATCAAGCCGGATTGGCCAGGTGCAAAAACAGAAACGGGAACGGTCATGGGCAGGGTGGCGAGAGTGGCAGGCGCAATGATCGCAAACTCCAGTGAATACCCTGTCATGCACCTCTCAGCCCGGCAGTGCAACAATCAGTAAACATCGCAAAACAGGAGACTGCCATGCTGGGCTTGATGCAAAACCATCCGCTGATGATTTCCGGGCTGCTCGATTTCGCTGCGCGCTATCACGGCGACACCGAAATCGTCTCGCGCCGGGTGGAGGGCGATGTTCACCGCACCACTTATGCCCAAGTGCAGCAGCGCGCCGCCCAGTGCGCCAACGCGCTCGACGCGCTGGGGCTGACGGCGCAAGACCGCGTGGGCACCCTCGCCTGGAATGGCTACCGGCACTTCGAGCTGTATTACGGCGTATCGGGCAGCGAGCGCATTTTGCACACCCTCAACCCCCGGCTGCACCCCGAGCAGATTGCGTGGATCATCAACCACGCCGACGACCGCATGGTGTGCTTCGATCTCACCTTCGCCCCCATTGCCAAGGCCATCGCCGCGCATTGCCCTGGGGTGAAACACTGGGTGGCGCTGTGCGAAACTGGTGCCCTGCCCGCCGATCTGGCCGAGGCCATCCCAGGGGTGCTGAGCTACGACGAATTGCTCGCAGCGCAACCCACCCGCTACGCCTGGCCCGTGTTCGACGAAAACACCGCCTCCTCGCTGTGCTACACCAGCGGCACCACCGGCAACCCGAAGGGCGTGCTCTACAGCCACCGCTCCACCGTGCTGCACGCCTACGCCGCCGCCCTGCCCGATGTGATGAACCTGTCGGCGCGCGATAGCGTGTTGCCCGTGGTGCCCATGTTCCACGTCAACGCCTGGGGCATTCCCTACGCGGCGGCGCTGACCGGCGCCAAGCTGGTGTTCCCCGGCCCGGCGCTCGACGGCAAATCGCTGTTCGAACTGATGCGCGACGAGGGCGTGACCCTGGCCGCCGGCGTGCCCACCGTCTGGCTCGGACTGCTCAATTTCATGCGCGACAACAAGGTCAGAATTCCCAGCTTGCAGCGCACGGTGATCGGCGGCGCCGCGGCCGCCCCGGCCATGATCCGCGCCTTCGAAGAGGAACTCGGCATCCACGTTCTGCACGCCTGGGGCATGACCGAAATGAGCCCGCTGGGCACCTTGTGCAGCCTGAAAAACAAACACCTGGCACTGGATAAAGCATCGCAATTTTCCATTCAGGTCAAGCAGGGGCGGCCGATTTTCGGGGTGGATGTACGCGTGGTAGACGGCAACGGCGCCGACCTGCCGTGGGACGGAAAATCCACCGGCAACCTGCTGGTGCGCGGGCCGTGGATTGCGAGCGACTACTACCGCAGCGAGGCGCCCAGCCCCTTGCAGGACGGCTGGTTTCCCACGGGCGACGTCGTTACCATCGACGCCGACGGCTACATCCAGATCACCGACCGCACCAAGGACGTGATCAAATCCGGCGGCGAATGGATCAGCTCCATCGAACTGGAAAACATCGCCATGGCCCACCCTGCCGTGGCCATGGCCGCCTGCATCGCCCGCCCCGACCCGAAGTGGGGCGAACGGCCGCTGCTGGTGGTGGTCAAGCGCGAAGGCGGCACGCTGGAGCGCGACGAGTTGCTGGCGTTCTACGAAGGCAAGGTGGCCAAATGGATGATCCCGGACGATGTGGTCTTCGTCCCGGCCATTCCCCTAGGCGCCACCGGCAAGATTCTGAAAAACCGCCTGCGCGCTGAATTGAGCGCGTCCCCGCAAGCCTGAGGTGAGACTCGGGCTTCAATGCCCCGCAGCTCCCTTGCTGTCAGGGTCGTTGTTGTTCAGCGCCCCCGCCATGCGGGCCAGGGTTTGGATGCCGTGCTGCACTTCCTTGTCGCGCAGCATGTGCATCAGGCCACCGAAGCCGCCGAGGTGTTTGTCGTCGGAGGCTTGACTGGCCTGATCGATCACCGCGCTGATTCTGTCGGGCAGCTTGAGCATCTGCGTCATGGTGGCGTTGAGGTCGGTGTCGCGCAGCCCCTCTGCCGCGAGGATGGCGTTATCGCGCAGTTGCCGCAAAGCGCCCACTTCGTAGAGGGTGACGAGGGTGGCAAGCAGCTCGCGCACGGCTGGCAGCAGCTTGGGGTCTTGCACCAGTTCAGTGAGCGTGAGCACCGCTTCGGTCATTTCGCCGCCGAGGTTTTTCACCGCAAAACTGCCCAGTTCTTCGGCCTGTGCATAGCGGTCGGCCATACGGCCTAGCGCGGCCCATTGCGTCGGGTTGAGTGCAGGGGCGGCGGAGGTCGCCTTCGAGGTATCGGTCATGTCCATGGTGGTCTCCCGTTGCGCTGGCTCAAGCCGCCATTTTTTCGGCCATGATGCGGGCGGCATCTAGGCCCCACGGCGGCATCTTGCCTTTGGAGCGGAAGAACAGATTTTTGTACTGCATCTTCAGCAAATAGGGAATGTGACCGAGCTTGAGTACCTGGGTGTCGCCGCCGAACCAGGAGTTGGAGCGGATGTAGAAGGCCTGGTTGTTGCCAATGTCGCCGATGCAATACACCACAGGCTGGAGCTTGCCATCGGCCTGCTCGGCCGTGAGCCGCTTCATGTCCTTGGCAATTTGCTTGCCGACGATTTCAGCCTGCTGGTGGCCAATGGCGCCGAGCTTGGGCAGCGTGGCAGCGGCGCAATCTCCCGCAGCAAAGACCGTGGGATATTTTGGGTTGCGCATCAGCAAGTCGGTAATGATGAAGCCCTCGCTGTCGCTGATCGGCAAGCCTTTGAGGAAGGCGTGCGGCGTCCAGTCGGGGAAAATGATTTTCAACTCGGCCTCGACCGACTGACCGTTGGCGAATTCCACGCCTTCCTTGGTCAGCCGCTTGATGTCCTTCGTCTTGTTCATGTAGTGAAAACCCATGCCGCTGGCGATGTCGAGCAACTGGCCGACCACTTTTTCGCCAGCGTCCTCGGCGATCAACGCGGCCGGGGTGAACACGGTGATCTTGTCCGGCCCGCCCTTGCCGTTTTGTCCTAGCCAGGTGGCGCAGGCCAGCATGGTTTCGACCGGCGGGCCTTCGCACGCGGCCTCGGCTGCAGGAATGCTGCCGCCGGGATACGGCTCCAGTCCCTTGGCGCCATCGCCCTGGGTGAAGCGCGCCGAGCCTATGGCGATCGGCCCGCCCTTGTAGTCGTGCATCAGATACTGGCGCAGCGCCTCGCCGTAGGTGTTGTCGGTGACGGTGTGGCCGAACTGCGCGAAGCCTTCGATCTTGTCGAACGCCAGCCGATTGCCCAGAGCCACCACCAGATAGTCGTAGGTCGTGGAGGTGGGCGCAGCGCCGGGGCGTTCACTGGGCACATAGTCCACGCGCTTGGCATCCACATCGAGCGCGGTGACTTCGCCCTGAATGAAGCGCGCGCCAATGTCGTGCAGCGGCTCCAGGATGTCCATGGTCATGGTGAGCTGCGGGTTGCGGTTCTCGAATACCTCCGCCGGAATATTGGGGACGTACAACAGGTAGGGTTTGCGGTCGATGACCGTGATGTCCACACTGTCGCCCGCGTATTTGCGGATTTCCTGCGCACTGCCCAGGCCCGCGAAATTGCCGCCCAGAATCAAGACCCGTGGTTTTGCTGCACTCATGGCGTTCTCCTCAAGTGAGTTGTGGATCCGGGGAAAGAGAGCCCAACCCCGGTGGCCGAATTCACCACACCAAGACACCTGTGCGACAACCGACCCTGCACAAACCATAGTCCAGCGAGTATGTCAATTCAAACCAAACATCTCGTTTATTGCATCCATTTACGCCCGCGACGACCTTTCACAGAACAGTGGTAACCAAACGCCGAATTTCAGCAAGACTTCATTTTTCAGGCGTCAACTCTTAAAACTTTGCGCTTCAAACCATCGCCTGCGCCACGGCTTCGTCAGCGCAGGCCGGCCAGATGTGCAGGGCCTCGCGCACGGCCAGGCGCGGGTTGACCGCCTGCGTCACCGCGCTGACCACCGCCGCGCCGGATACCCCGGTGGCCCGCACCGCCGACATTTGCCCCAGGCTGATGCCGCCGATCGCCACCACCGGGTAGCGCGGGGACAACCACTGCCGCCACTGAGTCAGGCGCTCCAGGCCCAGCGGGCGATAGGGCATGGCCTTGAGCGTGGTGGGAAAGACCGGGCCGAGCGCAATATAGGAGGGCCGAAGCGCGTGCGCGCGGGCGATCTCAGCCGGGGTATGAGTGCTCAGACCCAGACGCAGCCCGGCCGTGTGGATGGCGGGCAGGTCGGCGGTATGCACATCGTCCTGCCCGAGGTGCACGCCATAGGCGCCCGCCTCGATGGCTTCGCGCCAGTGGTCGTTGATGAACAACTGCGTGCCCGGCACCTCTCGCGCCGCCTGCACGGCTTCGCGAATCTGCATGCGCAAGGCCGCGCCCTCAATCTCCTTGATACGCAGCTGAATGGTGCACACGCCCCACTCCAGCAGACGCAACACCCAGTCCGCATCGGGCACGACGGGATAAAACCCGATCTGCCCGGAGAGCCGCGCGAAATCGGGCGGCGCCTCTTCAGACTGCCCCGGCAACGGCAGCCAGGGCAGATCGTCGCTGTCAGCCCGCGCGTCGGTTCGGGTGTTCGGCCGACCCGGTCCGGCCGCAATGGCCTGATCGATGCCGGCATGCGCTCGCAACTGCGCCTCGGCAGCGGCGTCGAGCACGCTCCAGCCCTCGGCCAGTCGCGCGGCGCACACACTGGCATGAACGCTGCCCGAGCCATGCGCACTGCGCGGCAGACGGCGGCTGACGAGCGGCAGCACCGTGCTGCTGGTGATGTACCAATCGGTGCTATGCGCCCCCCAGGCATTGCCTCCTTTCAGCACCGCGGCGCGATGCGGCGCGCCCGCTTCCAGCCAGCGGCTGCGAATCGCGTTGATCCATGCGGCCGGGGGAGGCCCCATCTCCCAGGCAGGCAGATCGAGCAAGGCGCTGGCCTCCGCACGGTTGGCAGTGATGAGGTCGGCCCGTTGTGCCAGACGCATGGCCAGACCGCCTCCGTGCGCTCGGGCCCAGGGCTGAGAGCCGTCCGCCGAAGCCAGTTGCGGGTCCCACACCACCGGGCACTGCCGCGCTTCGACAAACTGCGCCACCTCCTCGGCCACCGCGGCATGGCTGATCATGCCGATTTTCACTGCGGCGGGCTCGCCGTCAGCCAGCAAGGTCCGCAGGCTATTGCGCAGCAAAGCCACCTCCGCGGCCTGCACGCCCTGCACGCCGTAGGAGTTCTGCGCGGTCAGCGCCGTGGTGATGCTCGTCCCGCGCCAGCCCAGCGCAGCCCAGGTGGCGAGATCGGCCGTCTGGCCCGAGCCCCCCGTGGGATCGTGGGCGTCAATGGTGAGAAGATAGGCAGTCGTCGTCATATTGGAGTTTTCTCGGTTGCTTACCGCAGTGTAGGCAAGCTGCGCTACGGCTCAAGTCTTGTAAGCTGAGCACCCCTATTTCAGTTCGATGGCAAGACCCACTTGTCAACTTTCCCTGATCGTCTCCGTTGGTATTCCATGAAACCAAATCTTGCATTCCCCGCCCTCCTCCTGAGCGCCTGCGTCTGGGCTTTGCCTGCGCACGCTGATGGCCCTCCGGTGAGCATTCAGTTCAGCATCGGCACGCCGCCTCCGCAACCGGTCTATGTGGCGCCGCAGCCGGTGTATGCGCCGCCGCCCGTAGTCGTCGCGGCGCCGCCCACCATGATTTGGCTCCCCGAATTCAGCGGCTATGTCGCGCTGGGGGTATCGCAGCCTTTGTTCTACCTTGGCGGCGTCTATTACTACAACAGCGGTGGACGTTGGTACACCGGCCCGCACTACGGCGGCCCGTGGCATCGCGCCGCACGCATTCCGCCCGGCCTGCGCCAATTCCATGATCGCGACTGGCAGCGGGCCCAAGACCGCGCTTATCGCCACGACCGCGATCCGCAATGGAAGCGTTTCCGCGCCGAGTCGCCCCGCCCCGGTTATCGCCCCGAGGGCGGCCCCCCGGGACAACGCCCAGACCACGGACGAGGCCCGGATCGGCATGACCGGGAACAGCACGGATACGGGCCTGACCATGGCCCAGGCAACGGTCACGGACGCGACAATCACTGAAAGCCGCGAGAGATAAGGCGGCCATCGCGGCCCTCTGATCAGCGCCCCTGCGCTGTTTTCAGGCCGGCCAGTCCAGCATCATTCGGGTTCCGTGATTCGGAATGCTCTCGACACTGACCTCGCCGCCATGCAGGCGCACGATGTTGCGCACCAGGGCCAGCCCCAGACCCAACCCGCCGCGGCTTCGGCTGCGTGCGGCATCGGCGCGGTAAAAGCGGTCGAACAGATACGGCAGATGCTCGGCGGCGATGCCGCAGCCGGTGTCGGCCACTTCAATACGTATTCTGCCACTGTGTGGATGCGCTGAGAGCGTCACCGTACCGCCGCGCGGGGTGTGCGCCAAGGCGTTGCCGATCAGATTGCCCATGGCCCGCTGCAGCAGCATGCGGTCGGCTTGAAAGGCCAATTGCGGTGTCACCCGCACATGAAGGCGTACCTCGGCCTCGGCTGCGGTTGCTTCGAAGAAGTCGGCCAGGGTGCGGAGTTCCTGCGCGACATCCAGCCGCTCCAGCCGCAGCGCGGCATCTGGATGCTCGGTCTGCGCCAAAAACAGCAGGGTCTGGATCATTTGCGACAGACGCTCGCACTCCTCCACCGCCGATTCGAGCGCTTCACGGTATTCGCCCGGCTCACGCGGCCTGCCCAGCGCCACCTCCAGCCCGCCCCAAAGATTGGTGATGGGCGTGCGCAATTCATGCGCCATGTCGGCGGAAAACTGGGAGATGCGGCCGAACGATTCCTCCAGCCGTTGCAGGGTGACATTGAAGGCCAGGGCGAGCGTCTGCAGTTCTGCGGGCAGGCGTTGGGTATCGAGCCGTTTGTGCAGGTCTTGCGCACCGATACCGCGCGCGGAATCGGCCATATGCCGCAAGGGACGCAGACCGCGCCAGGCGATGCCATAACCTGCCGCGGCCGCAGTGAGAATGGCCGCGAGCAGCACCGCCGAGAGGCGAAGCCGGTAATCGGCCAAAATGCGCGACTCAGCCGTACGGTTCAGCGCCACTTCCAGGCGCATGGGTGTGAGCGCCGCCCCTGCCGCAACCCGCGCCGTCAGCGGCAGCAGGGCGGTGAGGTAATGCTGATCGCGAGGCAGATGCACTTCGTGCAATCGCGGCGCCCCCTCAACGCCCGGCGTGAGAAAGGCGGCTTCATTCAGCGCACGGCTAAAGCCCGGTGTTTGCAGCAGCACGGCCCCACGAGCGTCCAGCAGGCGCAGGTAGAGGTCGCGCGGCGCATCCGGCGGCAGCTTGAGATAAGCCTCCTGCCCCACCTCATCACTCTGCACGGGGTGGGTCTGCAGCAGCGCAGCAACGGTATCGAGTTTGCGCAGTACCGACTCGCGGTCTTCCTGCATCATGCGCGCGCTCAGACCCCAGTACACCCAGCTGCTTGCCGCCAGCAGGATGAGCGCCAATGTCAGCGAAAACGCTCCCGCCATCCAGGCCGCCAGCGAGCGCGGCGGCAGCCCGTACTGGCGCAGACGGCGCAGCGCAAAGTCGGTCCAGCCCAGCAGGCCCATGCCTTGCCTCTTTCGGCCCTCGCCTGCCTGGGTTCGCGGGGAAGACCGGGAAGCGACCACGGCCTCGGTCGAATCACTTTGCATCGCGCACTTCCAATACATAACCCACCCCACGAACGGTGTGCAGCAGCGGCGCGGGGAAGGGCTCGTCGAGCTTGCTGCGCAAGCGACGAATGTGTACGTCCACCACATTGGTGTCGCTGTCGAAGTTCATATCCCAGACCTGTTCGGCAATCAGGGTGCGCGACAGCACCTCGCCAGCGCGTCGTGACAACAGCGCCAGCAGCGCGAACTCCTTGGGGGTGAGCGCCAGCCGCTGCCCGCTGCGCTCGGCGCGCTGGCGATGCATGTCAACCCGTAGATCGGCCACTTCCATCACGTCGGGCAGGCGCGTGACACCGCGCCGCAGCACGCTGCGCACCCGCGCCAGCAGCTCAGAAAACGCGAAAGGCTTGACCAGATAGTCGTCGGCGCCCAGCTCCAGTCCGCGCACCCGATCGGCCACGCCGTCGCGCGCGGTGAGCATGAGCACCGGCGTGGTCTGCCGCGCCCGCAGTTCGCTCAGCACGCTCCAGCCGTCGCGGCCGGGCAGCATGGCATCGAGCACGATCAAGTCGTACGGCTGGGTCAGCGCCAGATGCAGACCATCCGTGCCATCGACGGCGACATCCGCGATGAAGCCGTTCTCCCCGAGTCCGCGCTTGAGATAGGCCGCCGTCTTGGCCTCATCTTCGACAATGAGAATTCGCATCCCCGCATTGTCGGCCCGCCGCGGGCAGAGCGACGTATCGGTCTGCAACATGACGGAATCGTCATGCGGACTTCATGTCGGCGTCAAGCCCCGCAGTGCAGCATGCGGGGATGACAGCACGCTCATCAAACCGCTCTTACGCGGGTCGATTGCTACTTGCAGCTCTGCTCGCAGCGCTGCTGGGCGGATGCGCGAGCGCACCGGCTTTGCCCCCCGAAGTCACTCCGCAAGCCAGCGCCCATGCACTGCAACACCGCAGCCTGCTCGATCCGCGATTGCAGCGTTTCATCGCCCTGCAGACGGGGAAGCCGCACCCAATCGCCCAGCCCTGGACGCTGCAAGATCTGAGTCTGGCCGCCCTCTACTTCCACCCCAGCCTGAAGGTGAGCCGCGCCAACGCGCAACTGGCCCGGGCCGACTTGCAGATCGCCCGCCAGTATCCCAACCCCAGTCTGCAGTTCGGTCTGAAATACGGCGCCGCGGCCGGGCTGCTGGCGCCGAGCCCGTGGACTGTGGGCATGGCCATCGGCCTGCTGCTGCAATCGCAGGCTCAACGCACCTCAGAGACCTCGCGTGCCGAGGCGGGCGTGCACGCTGCGCAGTTGCTGCTGAGCGGCGCGCGCTGGACGGTACGCGACCAAGTGCAACAGGCCTATGTCTCGCTTTGGGCGGCGCAGCAAAGGGCGCATCTTCAGCAACGAGTGCTGGAAACCGATCTAGCCTTGCAAGGCCGCACCGCCGCACGGGCGCAAGCGGGTGTGGACTCGCCACTGGCCGCCGCGTTGGCCCAGCAGGCCGCACAAAACGCCGCCCTGCAAAAGAGCCGCGACATCGGCGCGGAAGGCGCCGCCCGCGTCGCTCTGGCCGGTGCGATGGGTCTGCCGGTTGCCGCGCTGCAGGGAATGAAAATCGACTTTTCTGCGCTTCACATCCCTCCAACCCTTCCAGATGCAACCCAGCTAACGCAGTTGCGGCGCAAGGCGCTGGAACAGCGCGACGATGTTCGCGCCGCCTGGCAAGAGGTGCTCTCGGCGCAGGCCGCCCTGCGGCTGGCGCAGGCCCAGAGCGACGGCGGGCCGCCGTCGATCGCCCCCGGCGCCCAGCGCGATCAGGGTGTCAACCGTCTGATGCTCGGCGCTCGCATCCCTCTGCCCCTGTTCAACCAGCATCAGGGCCAGATCGCTGCCGCCCGCGCGCGTTTGAGCTTGCGTGAAGCCCTGCTCAAGCAAACGCAGGCGCGAGTGCTCGTGCGCATCGAACAGTCTGAAACCGCCCTGCAGACCGCACAAGACCGGGTGCGCCAGGCCGAGCAATTGATCGCCGCCAATCGGGCATTGCTCAACGCCGACCTTGCCGCCCAGCACCGCGGACTGCTTGGACCGGAACCTGCCCTGCGTGCGCAACTGCGACTTCTGTCCACCGAGCAGGCAGCACTGCAAGCGCGCACCGATCAATGGCAGGCGCTCGGCGCATTGCAGGGCGCCCTCGAGCAACCCATTCTTTCGGCAGCCCAGTCGCGGCCTTCCAACTCGGCGCCGCCCGCTGTCATGCCGCCCACTGTTGCGCCGCATCTGTCTCAAGTGATCTGGCGCAAGGAGTAAAGCCTGATGCAGAGCAAAAAACCCTCTCTCCCCCGCCTCAGCCTTGCGGCCTGTTGCGCGGCCGCGTGCTGGCTGGGGGCCACTTCGGCGCAGGCCGCCTTGCCGCGCCCCGTGCAGTGGAGCGCAGCGCAGATGGCGTCGGCCGACTTGCGGATCGAGCACCTCACGCCCGCGAATTACCGCACGCGGTTCACCGCCAGCGCCACCGTCCAGAGCCCCTCGGATTTGCTGCGCAGCCTGACTGCACTAGACGCGGCAAGGTCGCGGCTCAAGGTCGCGCAAAGCGGCTTGCAACTCGCCGCCATGCAGGCGCAGCGCGATCAGGGGCTATTCGAGGCCGGACAAAATGTCGCGCTGGCCGAGGTGCAGCAAGCGCAGGCGGCGGCCGAGCAAGCGCGGGCCGAGGTCGACAGCGCCCATGCGGCAGTGGACGTGGCTCAAGCACAGCTCACCGCCCAGCTTGGCACGGCGCTGGCGTCGCAACTGAGCAGGCAAACTGCGCTGCGCCAGGCCATTCTGAATGGGAGCGAACTCATCGTCGATCTCACCTTGCCGCCGGGCCGAGCCCTGCCCCAGACAGCGCAAGTCGAACTGCATATTCCAGGCAGCCAACGCACAGTGCACGCCCGCGTCATCGGCCCGGCCGCTGCGGCCTCCAGCCAGTTGCAGGGATGGCGCGAGGTGCTCATCGCCCCCGCCGCACCCGGTCTGATGCCGGGGCTGGAATTGGTGGCCGAAGTGCAGTCCGCACGAGTTCAATCTGGCGTCAGGCTGCCGTCCAGCAGTGTGGTGTGGACTGACGCCGAGGCGGTCGTGTTCGTCTCCACCAAAGCCGACGGCAAGGCCCGCCATTTCACGGCGCGCAAGGTGTCCACCGCCTGGCCGCTGCAAGGGGGGTATGTGCAACCGGGCTGGGGCGCGGTGGATGTGGTGACGCGGGGCGCCGGACTGGTGCTGACGCCGCCACCGAAACCGCACGCCCTGCCCGCGGTTGGCGGAGACGACGACTGATGGCTCGCACCTCGGGTTGGCAAGCCGCGCTCATCGCCTTGAGCATTCGTCGCCGTGGCGTGGTGCTGGCGCTGGCGGTCTTGCTGGCCGCGCTGGCGGTGAACGTCGCGCGCACCGCGAGTACCGACGTGTTCCCCGAATTCGCCGCCAAGATGGTGAAGGTGCAGACCGAGGCCACCGGCCTGTCGCCCGAGCAGGTGGAGCTGCTCGTCACCAACCCGCTGGAGGCGGCGTCCAGCGGGCTGCTGGGGGTGAAGCAGGTGGCGTCGAAAAGCCTGCCGGGTATCTCCATCCTGAAGCTGTATTTCGAGGACGACACCCAGCTGCAGGAGGACCGCTGGCGCGTGGCGCAACACCTCGCCAGCGTGCATCTGCCTGCGGGCGTCGGGCCGCCGCGGCTGATTCCATTGACCTCCAGTACGGGCACGGTATTGATGGCCGGGCTGACTTCGCACCGCAAAAGCCTGATGGATCTGCAGTCCATCGCGCAATGGGATATTCGCCCGCAGCTCATGGCCGTGCCCGGCGTGGCCAATGTGCTGGTGTTCAGCCAACAGGTGCGAGCGCTGCAGGTGCGGGTCGATCCGCAGGCGCTGCAGCGATTTCATCTCGATCTGCAGCAAGTGCAGGCGGCCACCCAGCACGCCACGGGGCTGCTGGGCGCGGGCTTCATGCCCACGCCGCAGCAACGCGTGCTGCTGGTCAGCCACGGCGCGGCCGACACCCCGCAGGCGCTGGCCGACACCGTGCTGCGCGCCACGCCGGACGGCGCCATCACTCTGGGCGATGTGGCGCAGGTAGGCTATGCCTCGCTGCCCGCCATCGGCGGCGCCAGTATCAGCGGCCAGCCCGCAGTCATCCTCAAAATCCAGGAGTCTTACGGCGCCAACACCCTGGCGGTGACGCGCGGGGTGCAGGCGGTGTTGCAGCGGCACCGGGCCGCGCTCGCGGCGCAGGGCATCGCGCTGCATGCCAAGCTGTTCCGCCCGGCGGACTTCATCACCATCGCCATGCGCAATGTGCGCGATTCGCTCGTGCTGGGCGCGCTGCTGGTGGTGCTGGTCATTGCGCTGACGCTGCTGGACTGGCGCGCGGCGCTGATCTCCTCGCTGGCCATTCCGCTGTCGCTGCTGGCCGCGGTCACCGTGCTGGTGTGGATGGGTGTGACGCTCAATGTGATGACCCTGGGCGGCCTGGCGATCGCTATCGGCGTGGTGGTGGACGATGCGGTGATCGACGTCGAGAACATCCTGCGCCGACTGCGCGCCAACGCCGTGGCCGCGCTCCCGCAGCCGCCGTTGCGCGTCGTGCTCGCTGCCTGCCTGGAAGTGCGCGGCGCGGTGGTTTACGCAACGGCTGCGGTGCTGCTGGTCATCGTGCCGATCTTGTTGCTGCCGGGACTGTCGGGCCGCTTGTTCGCGCCGCTGGCGCAGGCTTATGCGCTGTCGGTGCTGGCCTCGCTTGCGGTTGCGCTCACGGTCACGCCAGCGCTGGCCGCGTTGCTGCTGGCCGGGCGCGATCACCGGCTTCATACGCCTGCCCCGGTACGCGTCGCCCAACGTGGCTATGGCGCCCTGCTCCACCGTCTGCTGCCGCACTGGCTGCCCGCGGCACTCATCACCCTTCTGCTCGTTGGCAGTGCGGCGCTGCTGGCGCGGGGCATGGGCGGCAGCTTTCTGCCGCCGCTGCAGGAAGGGCAATACATCGTGCACATGCGGCTGGCGCCGGGCGCCTCCATCCAGGCTTCGCTGGACGAAGGTGCGCGCGTGACCCAGGCGCTCGAACGCTTGCCCCAAGTCCGTTTGGTGGCGCAGCACACCGGCCGCGCCACGCTCTCGCCCGACGCCTCCGGCACGCAAAGCAGTTCGCTCGACGTGAATCTCAAACCAGGGGCAGATTCGGCGCAGGCGCTGGCCGCCATCGAGCGCGTGCTCGGCGGTTTTGCCGGGGCCAGCTTTCGCGTCAACAGCTTTCTCACCGAGCGCATGGACAACACCGTGGCCAGCGGCGCGGGTGCGCCGCTGGTGGTGCACGTGCTGGGCAATCATCTGCACACCCTCGATGCCGTGGCCGCCCGAGTGGCCAGCGTGCTGAACCGCCTGCCCACGGCCACCGGCGTGCAGTTGCAGGCGCCGCCCGGAGTGCCGCAACTCGACATCAGCCTGGATGCGCAGGCGCTGCGTCGCTGGGGGCTGCAGCCGCTGCCAGTGCTGCAGACCATCCAAACCGCGTTTGCTGGCCGCATCACCGGCACGGTGTTCCACGGCGCGGTGCCGGTGCCGGTGCGCGTGGTGCTGGACCGCAGCGCCCGTAGCAATCCGCAGGCACTGGGCGATCTGCTGATTCACACGCCGACGCTGGGCTTCGTGCCACTGTCGCAACTGGCGCGCATCAGCGCCGCCAGCGGCCCGTCGGACATCCGCCATCTGGGCGGGCAACGGGAGCAGACCGTGCTGGCCTCCACCACATCGGCCAATCTCACCGGCTTTGTGCAGCGCGCCCGCGCGGCCATTGCTCGGCAGGTGCAACTGCCGCCAGGCGTCACCCTGCAATTCGAGGGCGAAGCGGCGCAGCGCAGCGCCACGCTGCAGCGGCTGGGTGTGGACGTGCTCGGGGTGCTGGCCGGATTGATCCTGCTGCTGTCGATCGCCTTGGGACGCAGGCCTCATGCGCAGGAGGGGCATGCGGCCACGCCGCTGCAGGCCGCTTCCACCACGACGCGGCAGGTCCTGCTGGTGCTGCTCTCGGTTCCCACCGCTTGGGCGGGCGGCGTGTTCGCCGCCTGGATGGCGGGCGGCGTGCTCTCGCTGGGCGCGGTGATCGCCCTGCTCGCGCTAATGGGCATCAGCCTGCGCAATGCCATCCTCATCTTTGCCCATGCCGCGCAATTGCAGCGCGAGCAGGGCCTAGACTGGAACACCGATACCCTGCAGCGCGCCGTGGCCGACCGCTTGGCCGCCATCGTGATGACCAGCCTGGTCACGGCACTGGGTGTGCTGCCGCTGGCGCTAGGCCTGCATGCGCCGGGGCGCGAAATCGAAGGGCCGATGGCGGTGGCGCTGCTCGGCGGACTGCTCACCAGCTTGCTCTACAACCTGTTCGTGCTGCCCTCGCTGGCGCTGCGCTTTGGCGTGGCCCATCCCCGGAACCGGGCGCCCGAATGAAGACTCTTACCGCTCACACTCATCCCTCGTTTGCAACCGGCACGAAGCGGTGGTCGCCGCCGGTTATTGCACAACCCGCCATCGCCAAGGAGAACCACTTGCACACGTCCAACCCCCTGCGCGCTCGGGCGCGCAATGCCGCCGCAACCGCGCTGCTGTCAGCCGGCGCCCTGCTGCTGGCGCCCGGCAGCTATGCCGCCACCGCCTCAACGCCCCAGGCAGCGCCGGTCTATGTGCACATGAACGGCGCGAACATGTTTCTGGAAAACGTGGTGGTGGTGCGCCCCGGGCAAAAGGTGGTGTTCGTCGATCAGGACACGGGCGCGCACACCATCATCGGCTACAACCCGCTGACGGGCAAAACCAGCACCCGCTTCGATGGCGCCGTGCAAGGCACGCCCGGCCCAGGACACCCGGTGAGCACCTACGCGATTGCGTTCAAGCATCCGGGGTTGCAGTTCTATTACTGCTCGGTGCACGCCGAACTGGCGAAGGAGCCGGGCGGCCGCACCGTGCCGAAAAAGCGCCCCACCGTGCACGGTTTCGGCGACCCGATGGCCGGGCTGATCATCGTCACCACCGACAAACGCCTGCTGGCCGATAACCCGCCGACGACGCACGAGAAAATTCTGCCGGGTTACTTTGGCGGCTGAGATCAGGTCACGGTGAACTGGCCCATCATGCCGTTGTCTTCATGCTCCAGAATGTGGCAATGGAACATGAAGGGATGGGCATCACCCGCCGGTTGACCGAAGTGGGCGATGAGCCGCACGGTTTCGCCCCGCCGCACCAGCACAGTGTCTTTCCACCCGGCTTCGTGCGCGGCCGGCGGGCTGCCGTTGCGGCTCAAAATCTGGAACGAGGTGCTGTGATAGTGGAAGGGATGCGCCATATGGCCCTGATTGGCGACTTCCCAAATCTCGGTGGAACCCAGGTGCAGCCGCTGGTCGATGCGGGCCATGTCCATGTGGTGGTGGTTGATGGAAAACAGCTTCTGCCCTCCCACCCCCAGGCTCATGCCGCCAGGACCGACTTCGCTCACATCCATCGCCTGCGAGCCGCTGCGCATGCTCCCCATACCCTCCATACCGCCCATTGCGCCGCCCATCATGTTGCCCGACATGCCCTGCAGGGTGAAGCGGCGCACTGGCGCGTCGGCACGCAACACGGGCAGGTCCACCATGCGGGCAGGAAGCCGTGCGGGGGTTCCCGCAGGCGGGCCGACTCTGAACTCCAACAGCTCGAAGCCTTGGTGATCGAAGGAGTCGGCGTCCATCGGCATAGAGCTCAAATCCGGCACCACGGCGCCGGAATCGCTGCGCAATACCAAGCGCTTGCCCTGATCGCTGCGTAGGTCCACCAGGATTTCAGCGCGCTCGCTCGGTGCCAGCAACAAGCTGTGCACCGGCACCGGGCGCGGCAACAAACCGGCATCGGTGGCGACGACATGAAACACGCGGCCATCGGCAAACGCCAAATTGAACACCCGGGCGTTGGCCGCGTTGAGCAGGCGCAGCCGCACCCACTGCGCCGGCGCGTTCCAGTACGGCTGCTCACGACCGTTGACCAGAAAGCGGTCGCCCTTCATGCCCATGCGATCCATCATGCGGGTCATGTAAAGCAGTCGGCCATCGGCAGCGAGACGGCGGTCCTGCAGGATGACGGGAATATCGTCCACGCCGTATTGCTGCGGCAGACCCAGGTGTTGGTCGGCAGAATCGTCCACCAGAAACAGGCCGCCCAGGCCCGCATAGACATGCGGCCCGGTACGGGTGTCAGGATGGGGGTGATACCAGAGCGAGCCCGCGGGCTGCTGCAGGGTGAAGCGCACGCGGCGTTGCCCGCCGGGCGCGATGAGACTTTGCGGCCCGCCATCCATCTCGCCCGGCACATGCGCGCCATGCCAATGGAGGGTGGTGGACTGATCCAGCGCGTTGTTCAGATCGATTTGCACGGCTTTGCCGCGCGGCACGCGCAGCGTGGGGCCGAGCACCGCACCGTTGTAGCCCCAGGTGGCGGTCTGCAGACCATCCACCAGCATGCTGCGCCCCGGCGCCATACGCAGGGCGTAATGCAGCACGCCGTCGCGCGGCTGGCCATGAAGCTCCGGGGGAATGAGCAAGGCGCGGCTGAACACGCCGACTCCTGACGCAGCAGCCGTCGGCTGTGACTGCCCCATGTCCATGCCCGGCATGCCGCCCATTCCCGGCATCCCCGCCATGCCGCCCATTCCAGCGCCGCGCGCCTGCCCGGCAACCGCAAAGCCCAGCGCCAACAACGCTTTGCGACGGGGCAGAATCAACATCGCATCCTCTGCGCTGGCAACAGTCTGGCATTCAGCGGGTGATTTCATGGCGCGCCTCTCTTTAATCGTTGGGTCAACATACCGGGCACTGTATGCGGATGCCGTCTGCCGAGTTGTGTGCAGATGTCATCGAACCGTGACGTTTTGCTAAGCGTGCGCTCATTCCAGAAGACGACACTCCTTCCATCGCAAACGGTTTGCGATCGCCGCATCCAGCGGTGTTTCGCTCGCAAGAGTTCATAAGGAGTTTGATCATGCAACAACGCAACAAAACCGCATTTCTGTTCGCCAGCGCGCTGGCTCTTGGCCTGGCCGGCGCCGCTGGCTCCGCCTATGCCATGGACGGTTCGCAATACACCAAGGAAGCCAAGGTGACGCTGGATGAAGCCCGCGCCATCGCTCTCAAAGCCCTCCCTGGCGCCACCATCACCGACCAGGAACTCGAAAAGGAAAAGGGCGGCAGCGGCCTGCGCTATTCCTTCGACCTCAAAGTGGGGCAGACCGAGCATGAAGTGGGCGTGGACGCCCAGACCGGCGCCGTGCTTGAAAACAGTGTCGAAGGCGCCAACGCCGACTGATCGACCCCGCCCGAGCAGGCAGCACAAAGCCCTCGCTTCATTTCAACCCGGCGCCGCCGGGTTTTTTTGAGCCCATTTTCTCAGTCGTCGAGACTGATCTCCTGAGCCAGATTCAGGCTACCGGATTGGATAAAGCTCACATCAACTTTCGCCCCATTGACCAGTTTTCCATTCTTGGGCATGACGCCGTTGATCTGGATGGTCAGGGCGTTGATCTCAAAGCTGCTTGCCGTGAGGTTGTAGAGCGTGCCTTTGGTCTCCAGCACGGGCGAGGACGTCCCATCGCTGGAGCCAGAGGAGGCCTGCACTTTCTGAAACGACACGCTGTAGGCCAGCAGCCCGCTCGCCGTATTGGTGGCTTCGATCTCCACGTTGGCCCCATCGATCAATTGCGCGACCGTCCCATGGCTGAACACCACGTTCGGGGCGAGCGTGACCGGGAAGGTCTGGGTCTTTCCGTCGTCCTGCACGCTTAGGCTGAAGACGCCGCTGGCCAGATTCACCGCGCTGACCGTGCCCTGATAGTCCACCGTGCCGCCATCGGGCGCCTGGCTGAGCACGGCCACGCTGCTGGCCGTCACCAGATTGCCGCTGCTGCCCGCCACTTGGCCGACCACGTCCACAAACACCCCGTTTCGTAGCGAGGCGGCGGTGCCGCCGGTGAACACCACGTTCGCCGCAGACGCATCCACCGGCACGCCGCGCACCAGAAAATTGCTGGCGCTCACAAAGCCGGTGATGGTGCCGCGCAATTCCACCTGCGCGGGGCTGTTCGCGTAGGTGCGCAAAGATGTGGCGGTGAGCACCCCGGTGGACGCATCGGCCTGTCCCTGCACCACCACATACCCGCCATTACTCAGGCTCTGCACTGCGCTGGCGAGATTCGCCGCACTGGCATCGACCGGGATGCCCGCGACCTGGAAGCGGCTGCCCGCCAACTGCGCCACCAGCCCGCCCACCTGCGCCGGGCCGGAAACGCCGCGCAGGGTGCGCACGTTGACCGCGCCTGCTTGAATCGCGCCATTGGCCGCAGGTGCCGTGTTGCTCCAGACATTCACCAGTTGTCCATTCGCCAGCGCCATGCCCGACGGCGTGATCAGGGTTGAAGCCTGAGTCTGCACCAGGGTGGTGCCAATCTGGAAGCTGCCGTTCGCCGCATTGAGATGGCTGACCACGCCGGTCAGCCGCGTCACCGGATTGCTGGCGGGCAACTGCTCGATGCGGGTGGCCTGGATATAGCCCTGCCCGCTGGCACTTTGGCCATAGGCGCCGTGTACCTCCACCGGCATGCCGCCCTGCAGACTGGAAAAATCGTTCAACCCGGTGTAGTAGGTCACCGGCCCGGCGGCTGCATTGCTGTTCACCCGAACCGCCACGCCATTGACCGTGAAGCCGCCTGCACCGAGGTTGGCGACCGGCCCCATCAGCTCAGGATCGATGACCACTTTGCTCGGATGTCCTTGGGCGTCGAGACGAATCTGCAACTGGTCGCCCAGATTCACCGCAGTCGAGGAAGTCTGCGCCTCTTCGTCCTGATCGGTGCCGGCGTAGTAAACCGGGCTGGCGCTGCTGTAGGCGGTGCCATCGAGCACCACACTGCCGAAGCCGGTGACGGTGCCGGTGGAAATGCCCGTGCCGCCCGTGCCGACGCCGCCCGTCGTGGCGACCGTGCCACCGCCCCCGCAGGAAGCCAATAAGGCGGCCAGCAGAACCAGCGCCACCGCGCCCAGTTTGCGCAAATGATTTTTATGCATCGTCACGGTCGTCTCCCGTTGCCGTGGGGTCGGGCTGCGGCGTCTGCTGCGAGACATCCTCCGCCCAGTAATAGGCGCCAAAACGCAGGCGGCAGGTGGCATCGGCGCGGCCTTGGTCGGCCGCATAACGCCGGGTGGCCTCTGTGATCATTTCGGCGCGTGCCTGCGCCCACAGCTTGCGCGCCAGCTCGCCCAGTTCTCTGGACGATTCGGGCGTCACGCCCTCGGCGAACACGCTTTGCTCGAGCTGGGGCGGCTGCCCCAGCAAGTTTCCGACGGCCGCCGCCGCATGGTCCGACAGATTGGCGCCGAACAGATCGAGCAGATCACGCGATCCCGGCGGCGGCACAAAGCCCTCGCGGTGCGGCACGATCCATTCCTGCCCCTTCACGGTCTTGACTGTCACCAACCCGAGGCGCAGCAGATCGGTCAATGCGGTAAAGGGATGGATGTCCTGCGTGACGCTGCGCGCCAGGCTGTCGAAAGACGGCGCCGGCCCCAGACGCGGCAAAGGCTTGGGGCGTTTGCGCCGGTCGCGGTAAAGAGGGTCTTGCACCCAGCGGGCGAACACCTGCGAACTGATCGACATCTCCTGCGCGATGCGGCCGCTCAGCCCATTCGTGCGCCATTCGCGCACATCTTTGCGGTGCACGCCACTGAGCAGGCTGATGGCCGAATCGGTGTCTTTCTGCCCGGAGCGCAGCAGCTCCAGCCTGGCCTGCTCGATAAACAGGGGCTTGAGTTCCGCGGCGAGTCGGGTGTAGTCCAGGCCACTGGCCAGCAGCAGGCGCGCCAGCGGCGCCATGACTTGCGCGAGCGCCCGCAAAACATCCTCCGACGCAGGCAATGGATGCTCTGGCGGAGGAGGGCAAGGCAGACGGCGCGGGGGGCGTCCCATGAGGGTTGATCGAGGTGCGTGAAGACGTTTGAAGGCGTTGATCGAAGTTTAATGCAAGATTTTTATTGCATGTTATTTTTTCCCATTTATTATTCCGGCACGCATCGTCATGCGGCGCGCCACCGACCCCTTCTTGGAGATCCTCATGCAGCCCTCGCAACCCCGCTCACGTTCTACCCGAAAACTCTTGCCCATCGCAGCCGCCCTGGCGCTCAGCCTGAGCGCCTGCGGAGGCGGCGGTGGCGGCACGGCCCAGATCAATCCGGTCGCAGCCAACACCACGCTCAAAGGCGCCGTGATCGATGCGCCCATCGCCAACGCGGCGGTAACGTTCACTACGGTTGCCCCCATGGGCCAGCCAGGCTCGGTGGTGGTGGGCACCGCCACGGCAGACGCCAGCGGCAACTACACCGTGCAGGCAACTTTGCCCAACACCTCCGTACCGCTGTTTGCCAATGCCACCTCGCCGGACGGCCAGGTGGTACTCACCGCCTATCTGGGCACGAGCAGCGCCGTGCTCGCCGCGGGTTCGCTCACATCGGCCAACTTGCCGAATCTGGTGATCAGCCAGGTGACCACCGCCGCGCTGGCGGTCTATATCGCCTCGGGCGGCAGCTATGCCAACCTCACGCCCGCTCTTTATGCCGCGCTGCTGTCCCAGCATCACGATGACATCCTCGCACTATCCGCCGCGATCAAGGCCGTGGCCGACGGCTACTGCGCTCGCCCCGCGCACTATCACGACACCGAAGACATGGCGCATGACATCGCCAAACAGGGGCTGTCCAACAACGCAGCCAGTGCGCTGAACTCGGCGTCGACCACGCTCGGCCCGAGTTGCGACGGCAACCTCAAGTCGCTGATGCAGTACATCTCGTCAGATGAACGCTGGGCGCCTGAGCTTGACCTCGGCGACGTGCTGGAGCAAGGCGCACCTGCCGTGGCTCCCGGCACTTACAGCCTGCAGGGCGTGCTGGCGCAATCGGGCATGAGCGCCCTGCCCATGCTGCCGACCCCGCCGGCTTCCACCGCATCCGCTGCATCCATTCCCACACAGACCAGAACTCTGCCACCTGGCATTCTCAACACCCTGGTCAGCGTGGACGCCAACGGCAACCTCAGCTCGGCGGACGGCAGCGGCACTGTGACCGGCGTGATCGTCGGCAACCTGATGACCCTGACGGTGAATGACGGCCAAGGCAACACCTATGTGCTGGCCGGCAAGGCCGGGCTGCTGCCGAGCGGATTTGTCGTCGGCGGCACGGCGCCTGCACCCAGCCCCAGTGTGCCTGCGAGCAGCGCTTCATCGACCGCCAGCGTCGGCTATGGCCTGCGCATGGGCGGCCGCACCCAGTCGGGTGGCGTACTCACCCGCTTCGATGCGGTGCTGGTGCCGCAGAACAGTGAGCCGGGCTGGGCGCAAATCGCGCAATACAGTTCTCAGCGCAGCGACGGAGTGAATTGTGGAAGCAACAGCGGCATGTTTGGCGTGCGCCTCATGGGGACGGGCGCCACAGTAGGAGGACTGGTGCTCGGCGCCTGCGTCATGCCGCAGACCGCAGGGCTTGATCTCAGTCAGGCTCTATCCAGCGGGAATGGACACAACTACAGCGACGACGATTTCAAGCCCGGCGCCAGCGTGGGCTTCAGCAATTTTTCCCTCAACAACACCATCACTACGCCCTACATCCTGAATGCCCCCAGCGTCACCATCACCCAGTCCAATCCCTCCGGAAAAAGCAACACCTTCACCGGCCAGATGTATTACGTCATGGGTGCCAAGGACATGATCTACAGCACCGCTGCGCCCGCTTCCAACGGCCTGTTCGTGATGAACGAAAACCCGCTGGATACGCTGCAGGAAAATCCCGCCCATCAGGACCATTGATCATGGGTGCGCCAGAGTTCGTCGCACCGCAGGTCTTGTCTACTGCGGACTCCCTCCTACAGGCCCAGTGGGTGCGGGAGCGGCTGGACGCCGCCAGCAGCAGCGACGCCTTTGCGCGAGCCCAACTGCGGCTGGCCTTGCAGGAGCAAAGGCTGCGCGTGGCCTATCAGCCCATCCTGCGTCTGGACGATCTGCAGACGATGGGCCAGGAGGCGCTGGCGCGTCTGCTGACCCCGCAAGGGCGGGTGGTGTCGGCGGAAGCCTTCATCGGCACGGCCGCTAAATTAGGCATCGAGCCGCGCATCGACGCTGCCATCACCGCGCAAGCCATGACCGCCTGTCAGCCCGTACCGTTCGCGGCGGCTCCGGGGAAATTGTTCCTCAACTGCTCCAGCGCGTTCCTGGCAGAGCCGTCCTGCATGGACAAACTCGCGCAGCAGCACCGGCACTGGCGGCAGAAGCAGAGCGGCGCCGATTCAAGCCAGACACCCTGGGTGCTGGAAATCACCGAGCGCAATCTCGACACCGATCCAGCGCACCTTCTTGCGAACCTCGAGCCCTTGCTCGATCTGGGCTTTGAACTGGCGCTCGACGATTTCGGCAGCAATCACAGTGCCTTCCCCTATCTGCTGGCCCTGCCTATCCGCTATCTCAAACTGGACCGAAGCCTGGTGCAGACGGGCCTGCGCACGGCCAAGGGTGAGCATGTGATGCGCCACCTACTCCAGCTTGCGCAAGACCTGAACCTCATCACTATCGCCGAGGGCGTGGAAAGCCAGACGGCGCTGCAGTGGCTGCGCGACCTCGGCGTGCATTGGGGACAGGGGTTTTTCTGGGGGCAGCCAACCGCCGTGCGGTCGACGCTATGACGCCCGACATGTCCTCCACCGCGCCTTCACGCGAAATATCCATCTGCCCGTCAACCCGTTTCCAACCCGAACCGTTCATCCCATCATGCAAACCACCAACTCCCACACCCGCTTGCCTCATTTGTTCGCAAAAACCCTGGCGGCAATCGCGCTGAGCACTGTCGTCGCGCTCCCCGCCGCGCATGCGGATGACTCCCCACTCTGGTCACTGGCCATCGGCGTGCCGGGGCTGATCGCCAACGTCGGCAACGCCTACCCGGTGGCGCCGCAGCCGGTCTATGTGGCGCCACCGGTGCAATATGTCCCGGCTCCGGTCTATTACGCCGCACCGCCGCCCTATTACGCCCCCGGACCCCAATACCGCGGAGAAAGGCGCGATCACAGGCATTGGGATCGTCACCATGGAGAAGACGACCGCGGCGGCGACTGAGACGAGCGCGTACCCGGGCAGTGCCTGCCGTCGCTCTGTGGGCGTTCACAGCTCGCTCCCTCCGGGGGGCAATGCGGATGACGAAATCGTCATCCGCTTTTCATTTTCACGAGCGCATGTGTTCACGAAAATGTGGCGCTTGCACGCCCGACAGGCTCCTGGCGGTCATAGGCCCATTTGCCAAACTCTTTGCCACACTCCATTCGCAATTCGCTTTTCATGCGTCACAGCACCTCCCTGCATTGCTCAACCCCACAAGCCGCAGCAACAACTGCTCACAAGCCTGGGTGGATCGCGGCGCGGGCCGATGCGCTGTGGCGAACCAGTCTTCTGGTTGATGGCCTTGTGCTGCTGATTGCAGCGGCGAGCCTGTTCTGGCGTCTGGGTGCCGCCCCCATCCGCGACACCAACGAGGCGCTCTATGCCAGCATTGCCCTGGCGATGGCGCATGGCGGATCGTGGATCATCCCCCATCTCGACGGCGTTCCCTACATCGAAAAGCCGCCGCTGCTCTATTGGTTGATGGCGCTGAGCTTCAAGGCCTTCGGCGCCGGGGCCTGGCAGGCGCGGCTGCCCGACGCCCTGGCCGCGTGGCTGACGGTGCTCGGGTGCATCGTGTTGGGCCGAACGGTGTCCGCGCCGCTTGCGGGCCGGTTCGCCGCGCTGGTCACCGGCACGGCATTGGGCTATGTGCTGATCGCCCGCAACATCTTGTTCGATCCGCTGATGGTGTTTTTCTGGCTGGCCGCCCTGGCTCTGCTGGTGCTTGCGGTGGAGCGCCGGCAGCGGGTCTGGCTGCGTGCCGCCGCTGTTGCGGTGGCGCTCGCCACGCTGACCAAAGGCCCGGAGGCGCTGCTGTTGCTCGGCCTGGTCGCCCTGGTGCAACTGCTGGCGGCCCCCGGCGCATGGAAGCGCCGCGAACTGCTGAAGTTCTATCTCGATCCTTGGGCCATCGCCCTTTTCGTACTGGTTGCGGCCCCCTGGCATCTGGCTGCGCTGCGCATTCTGCCGGGTTTTGGCTGGTTTTTCTTTGTCAACGAAACCATCGGCCGGTTTCTGGGCACCCGCATTCCGGATGATTTTCATCATGGGCCTTGGTGGTACTACGGTCCCAAGCTGCTGATCGGCTTTTTTCAGTGGACGCCGCTGCTCGCCGTGCTCGCCGCGTTTGCGCCCCGCTTGCACGGCGACGATACGGCCACCGCGTCAGCGCGCTGGACGCGCAACACCGCAATCATCCTCACCGTTTTCTTTAGCTCTGCGAGCGACAAGGGAGCGTATTACCTCCTGCCCGTGGTGCCCCTGGTCGCCTGGTGGCTGGGTGTGCGGCTGCAGGCGGCCCTGCGGGCCGATGACGACGGCGCCGCCTTGCCCCGTCGGCTTGGGCTGGGGGCGCTGCTGTTCGGCATGGCCGCGCTGGGCCTCTGGGGGTTGACATTCACGCCGCCGCTGCAGGCCGAATTGCTGCGCTCTGGCCTGCCCGCAGCGCAATTCGGCTGGCTGCCCGCGCTGGTCATCGGGGTTGCGCTGGCGGCGTTCATCGGCGGCGCGCTGCTGTGGTCGCGCAGGCTGGCCCTCGGTCTGGCGGTCTTCAGCCTGAGCGCGGTGATCATGGTGGATTTCTCCGCTCAGCTCGCTGTCGCTAAAACGGCCGAGATCTCGCAGAAACAGGTCGCTGGGGTCATGCATCGACTCTTGCCCGCAGACACCGTATGGTTCTCCTGGCAAACCTTCGAGGATCACGACGCATCGCTTTTGTTCTACGGCGTCCCCCACTTGTTCGTGATCGACAGCGCCAGCGAAGACCTTTGGTTCGGCTGCCGGGACGACAGGCGGCAGAACACTTGCGTGAACGAAAACGCGCTGCAGAAGGCCCGGGCCGAGGGCAAGCCCTTCGCTGTGTGGGTGTCGCGCAAGCGGCTGCAAAGCTGGCTGGCCAGCGGGCTCGCCCAAGGGTTGCACAGCACGGCTTTCAAGGACAGCGTGGTGTTTTACAGCCGCGGCGCTAAACGCTAAACCTTAGCGCAGCGTTTTTTCAATCCGCCGGTCAGGAACCAGCCAGAGCAGCGCCACCCCTACATAAAACGCAAGCGCCGCCCCGGCCTGCCAAAAACTGACCACGATGCCTGCAAGGTAGAGCACTGGCGAGAGCTTGCCCTTCCAGTCCTGGCCCAAGGCGCGCCGCAGCACCGATCGCTCGCCTTCCGCGGCGATCAGCGTGTTTTGCAGAATCCAATAGGCCATCGCAGCCATCAGCAGCACGATGCCGTACACCGCAGCAGGCAGCGCGGCAAAGTGGTTTTCCCCCAGCCAGCCGGTGACGAAAGGGAATAGCGAGAGCCAGAACAGCAGGTGCAGGTTGGCCCACAAGACCGCGCCCGAAACCCGGTCGCACGCCTGGAACAGATGATGGTGGTTGTTCCAGTAAATGCCCACATAGACAAAGCTGAGCACATAGCTGAGAAAGACCGGCCACAGCGGCAGCAGAGCGTCGAGATGCTCGCCGTGCGGCACTTTCAATTCCAGCACCATGATGGTGATGATGATGGCGAACACGCCATCGCTGAAGGCTTCCAGACGTCCTTTTTTCACGCGCTCAACTCCCCTGATGCCAGAACGGCACGCCCACCATGGGCGTGGAGGCCTGCGCCACTTCGCGCGTGCGCATGGGCAGCGCACGGTGGGCCAGACGGCCGGCCTGCACACCCAGCGCAAAAGCGCGGGCCATCGCCACCGGATCGCCGGCCTCGGCCACTGCGGTGTTCACCAGCACGGCGTCATAGCCCAGTTCCATCACCTGCGCGGCGTGGTGGGGGGTGCCGATGCCGGCATCGACCACCAGCACGTTGTCTGGCAGGCGCTCGCGCAGGGTGCGCAGTGCGGGCAGGTTGCGCGGCCCGGCGCCGGTGCCGATGGGCGCGGCCCAGGGCATGATGGCGGCGACCCCGACGTCACGCAGCTTGAGCGCGGTCACCAGATCGTCGGTGGTGTAGGCGAACACGGCGAAACCCTCACGCACCAGAGTTTGCGCGGCGGCCACGGTGCCCCAGGGATCGGGCTGCAGGGTGTAGTCGTCGCCGATGACTTCGAGCTTGATCCAGTGAGTGCCGAAAATTTCGCGCGCCATCTGCGCCACGGTGATGGCCTCTTCCGCGGAGCGACAACCGGCGGTGTTGGGCAGCAGATGCCGCCCCATCTCACGGATGCGCTGCCACCACGCCTGCCCGGACTGACTTTCTGGAGCTAAGCGGCGCAGCGACACGGTGAGCACCTCCACCTGCGCGGCCTGCACGGCCCCGGCGAGCACGCTAGGCGCCGGATAACGCGCGGTGCCCAGAAACAGGCGGCTGTGCAGGCTGACGCCGCCAACTTGCAAGGGGTCGGGCTGGCTCAGCACGGCGCAGTGGGGTTGCACGGGAGAAGCCGTCTGATTCATGTTGGCGAGATCCATTTCATCCTCCCACCACGGGGCTGACCACTTCGATGGCGTCGCCCGGCTGCAAGACCTGTTGCGCCCAAAGAGTGCGCGCAACGAAATGCCGATTCACCGCGCAAGCCAAAGCCTGCGTGGTGTCATAGCCGCGCTCGGTGAGCAGGTCGGCCAGCGTGGCGCTGGAAGTTTGCACGGGCTCGCCGTTGATTTGCAGAGACAGCGCCGATGCGGTTTGAAGATTGGGGGTGCTCATCCAAGAGTCTCCACGGTCTGCGAGCGCAGCAGGGCCAACAGATCGCGCTCGGCCCGCTGCACCATCGCCGGAGCCACGAGATAGCCGTGGCGATAGAAGCCGTTCAATTGCCAGACGCCGTCGCGCTGCGCCCACACGGGTTGATGGTCGTCGGTAGCGGGACGCAGGCTGGTGGCCACGCGGGTGATGCGCGCTTCGCCAAACGCCGGATGCACGCTGTAGAGCGCGCTGGCGAGTTCGAGCATGGAGCGCACGGTGATCGGCCCGGTGTCCTGCGACTCCAGTTCGGTCGCGCCAATGATGAAGCGCCCTTCGCTGCGCGGCACGATGTAGAGCATGTAGCGCGGATGGATCAGCCGCACCGGGCGGCGCAGGTTCACCGCCGGGCAGGTCACGGTGAGCACTTCACCGCGCACGCCGCGCACGCCCGGCCAGGCAGCGTTCACACCGCGGCAGTCCACCACCGCATCGGCCGCGATCAGCGCGCCGTCGGCGGTGTGTACCGCGCGGGCCTGCACGCTTTGCACAGTGGTGCGGTCGAGCCACTGCCCGCCCACGCGCGCCATGGCCTGCTCGATGGCGGCTTGCAGGGCTTGCAGCAATTGCCCGTTGTCGAGTTGGCCTTCGAGCGGCAGCCAAAGACCGCGGCTGAAACGTCCAGCGAATTCGGGCTCCAGCGCGGCGATGCCCGGCCCGTCCAGGCTTTGCACCGCGTCGCGTTTGTCGGCAGGCAGGCGGTAGCGGATGAGGTCGGCATAGTGCGCCAGACCGGGGTAGTCGGGCGCGTGCGCGACCACCAGCGAGCCTTCGTGGTGAAAGTCCACCGCCTGCCCGGTCTGCGCCTGCAGCGTGGCCAGCCATTGCGGCCAGATCGCCAAAGATTGCTCGCCGAGCGCGAACAGATCGGCATCGCCCACCACCAGCTCGGCATAGGGCGCCAGCATGGCGGCAGCCACCCCGGCCGCATGGTCGCGATCATCGCGGCCGCGTGCATCGACCAAGGTGACCGGCACGCCTGCACTGAGCAGACGCCACGCCAGCAGGCGACCAGCAAGCCCGGCCCCCGCGATCACCACTTCAGCAGTCCGCGTCATGTCTTCAGTTCTCCTGCTGTTGCGGCGCAGGAGCCCGCGAACCCGGCAGCGGAGTCAACGCCCCCCCTGCTGCGGCTCCGCCTTCGCCACTCCCCGAGGGGGCACGCCCCGCCTTGGTGCGGCCCGGCAGCGGGGCGTGCACATAGACCTCGCTGCCTCCCGCGCGGAACTCGGCCGACATTTCCGCCATGCCCACCTCGACGGCCTGCTCTGCATCCACGCCCTGTTTGGCGGCGTACTCGCGCACTTCCTGTGTGATCTTCATCGAGCAGAACTTCGGCCCGCACATGGAGCAGAAATGCGCAGTCTTGAAGGCGTCCTTCGGCAGGGTTTCGTCGTGGAATTCCTTGGCCTTCTCCGGATCGAGGCCAAGGTTGAACTGGTCGTCCCAGCGGAACTCGAAGCGCGCCTTGGAGAGCGCGTTGTCACGCGCCTGCGCGCCGGGGTGGCCCTTGGCCAGATCGGCCGCGTGCGCGGCGATCTTGTAGGTGACGATGCCGTCGCGCACGTCCTGTCTGTCGGGCAGGCCGAGGTGCTCCTTGGGCGTGACGTAGCAGAGCATGGCGGTGCCGTACCAGCCGATCATCGCTGCGCCGATGGCGCTGGTGATGTGGTCGTAGCCGGGCGCGATGTCGGTGGTCAGCGGGCCGAGGGTGTAGAACGGCGCCTCGCCGCACTTCTCCAACTGCCTGTCCATGTTTTCCTTGATGAGCTGCATGGGCACATGGCCAGGGCCTTCGATCATGGTCTGCACGTCGTGCTTCCAGGCGATCTGCGTGAGTTCGCCCAGGGTGTCGAGCTCGGCGAACTGGGCTTCGTCGTTGGCATCGGCAATACTGCCAGGACGCAGGCCGTCACCCAGCGAGAACGCCACGTCGTAGGCCTTCATGATGTCGCAGATATCCTCGAAGTGTTCGTACAGAAAGCTCTCCTTGTGATGCGCCAGGCACCACTTGGCCATGATCGAGCCGCCGCGCGAAACGATGCCGGTGACACGTTTGGCGCTCAGCGGAATGAAGGGCAGACGCACCCCGGCGTGGATGGTGAAGTAGTCCACGCCCTGCTCGGCCTGCTCGATCAGGGTGTCGCGGAACAGCTCCCAGGTGAGGTCTTCGGCCACGCCGCCGACTTTCTCCAGCGCCTGGTAGATCGGCACGGTGCCGATGGGCACCGGCGAATTGCGCAGAATCCACTCACGGGTCTCGTGGATGTGTTTTCCCGTGCTCAGATCCATCACCGTGTCGGCGCCCCAGCGGATGGACCAGACCATTTTTTCAACCTCTTCGGCAATGCTCGACGTGGTGGCCGAGTTGCCGATATTGGCGTTGATCTTCACCAGGAAGTTGCGGCCGATGATCATCGGTTCGCTTTCCGGGTGATTGATGTTGTTGGGGATGATGGCGCGGCCGCGCGCCACTTCATCGCGCACGAATTCCGGCGTGATACGCGATTGAATGTTCGCGCCAAAATGCTGGCCGGGGTGCTGCTTCAGCCGTCCGGCATCGAGCATTTCCTCCTGCCGCTGATTCTCCCGAATGGCGATGAACTCCATCTCGGGCGTGATGATGCCCTTGCGCGCGTAGTGCATCTGGCTGACGTTGGCGCCGGCCTTGGCACGGCGCGGCAGCGGCAACTGCGGAAAGCGCACCGCATCCAGACCCGCGTCGGCGTTGTGGCGGCGCGTGGTGTCGGAGCTGAAGGCCGGCAGTCGCTCGGTGTCACCGCGCTCGGCAATCCACGGCGAGCGCAGCGCGGGCAGGCCACGCGCCAGGTCGATGCTCACCTGCGGATCGGTGTAGGGACCGGAGGTGTCATAGACCGCGAAGGGCGGATTTTTTTCCACGCCAAATACCGCTGGGGTATCGGCCAGCCTGATCTCGCGCATGGGCACGCGAAGGTCGGCACGGCTGCCCTGCACATAAATCTTGCTGGACGCGGCGAAGGGGGTACGGGTGATGCGCTCGGTCAGCTCAGGGGCATCGACCTTGTAGCGGGATTCGGGCAGTGCAGACATGGTTCCTCCGGGGATGGATGAATGCCTGCCGTTGCACCGGCGCCTTGTTCCCTCCGCAGGTTGGAAGCGCACTCGCGGCGCACTTCCTAGCCCGATCAGGTTCAGCGGATTCTGCGTTACGCAGTCTCAGCCGGGAATTTCGCCCGGCGCTCCGACAAGCTCAGGCGCAGTATAGGCGTAGCCCCGCCAACTCGATCGCTTACGCCGCAATCTGGCCGAAACGGCCGCTGTTGAAGTCTTGCATCGCCTGATGAATCTCGGCTTGCGTGTTCATCACAAACGGACCGTAACCGACGATGGGCTCGTCGATCGGCTCGCCGCTGAGCAACAGCAGCGTGGCGTCGTCCTCGGCCTCGACCAGCACGCCGTCGCCTTCACGGCTGAGCAAGCCGAACTGTGCCGAGCGCACCACCGCATCGCCGTTCACCTTCACCGCGCCGTGCAGCACCACCAGCGCCAGCGTGCGCCCCGCGGCGATGTCGAAGCGGGTCTGTGCGCCCGCATTGAGCCGCACGTCCCACACGTCCATCGGCGTGAACGTGCGTGCGGGGCCGCGGTGGTCGGCATACGTCCCGGCGATCACACGCACCCGCCCTGCCGCGTCGGGCAAGGCCACGTCGGGAATGTCGGCGTTCAATAAGGTCTGATAGCCGGGCTGCGACATCTTGTCCTTGGCGGGCAGGTTGACCCAGAGCTGCACCATCTCCAGCGTGCCGCCTCGCTCGGTGAACGCCTGCGAGTGGAACTCGTCATGCAGGATGCCGCCTGCGGCCGTCATCCACTGCACGTCGCCCGGGCCGATATGCCCGCCGCCTCCGGTCGAGTCGCGATGGTCTACCTCGCCCTGATAGACGATGGTCACGGTCTCGAAACCCCGATGCGGGTGTTCGCCCACGCCGCGCGGCTGCGTGCCGGGCGCGAACTGCGTCGGCCCGGCGTAGTCGAGCAGCAGGAAGGGGCTGAGCTGCACGCCATGGCTGCTGTAGCTAAACAGCGAACGCACCGGAAAGCCGTCGCCAACCCAATGCTGGCGCGGGTTGCTGTAAATGCCTTGAAGGGTTTTCACGCTGTTTCTCCTGTAAGCCGGGGCCCAGCCCCTCGATGGCTAAAGAATATGGGTGGAACGATACGTTCAGTAGTCACAAAATTTGCCTTCATAGTTCTACGAATGGAACAATAAATCGATGCGTGACTTGAATGATCTGTATTACTTTGTCCAAGTGGTGGAACACGGAGGTTTCGCACCCGCCGGACGTGCGCTCGGCCTGCCGAAATCGAAACTGAGCCGCCGCTTGGCGCGACTGGAGACGCAACTGGGCGCAAGGCTGATCCAGCGCTCGACCCGCAGCTTCGTGGTCACCGAACTCGGACAGACTTACTACACCCATTGCAAGGCCATGCTGGTGGAAGCCGATGCGGCCGAAGAAGCCATAGCCCGCACCCATGCCGAGCCCTGCGGCGCCGTGCGCATGACCTGCCCGGTCGCCCTGCTCGATGCGCAAGTCGGGGGCATGGTCGCGGCCTTCCTGGTGCGCTATCCGCAGGTGCAGTTGCAGCTTGACGCCACCAACCGGCGCGTGGACGTGGTGGCTGAAGGCATCGACGTTGCCCTGCGCGTTCGCCCCCCGCCGCTCGACGACAGCGATCTGGTGCTGCGAACACTTGCCGAGCGGGTGCAGGTACTGGTGGCCAGCCCCGCCCTTCTCGCTCGCACGCAGATGCCGCAGACCCCGGCCAGCCTGTCCGGGCTGTCCAGCCTGGCTCTGGGCAGCCAGCTCGGCATCACACAGACCTGGGATCTGCACGGCCCTGAAGGCGCGCAGGCCGCAGTTCGGCATCAACCGCGTCTGGTGTCGTCGAGCATGCCCGCGCTGCGCGAAGCGGCAGTGGCGGGCGCGGGCATCGTGCAGCTGCCGTTGATGATGGTGCAAGCGCAGCTTGCCAGCGGCCAACTCACGCATGTGCTGCCCGGCTGGGCGCCACGGCCCGAGATCATTCACGCCGTGTTCGCATCGCGCCGCGGGCTGCTGCCCGCAGTGCGGGCGCTGCTCGACTTTCTGGCCGAGCAATTCAACGCAGAACCGAGAGATTAGGGCCCATAAATGCGGTTTCGCGGCAAGACCTGCTGAGCAATCGGGCCACGCAACTGGCGCAGCAGCGCACGCGCATAGGGCTGGGCAAACTGCCGGTCTTGCGCACTCGCCGCCGCGGGCAATTTGCTCCAGGGTAGCGCCGGGTGGCGGTGATGAGTGGCGTGATAGTTGAAGTGCAGAATCAGCGCCGAGGCCCAGCGCGGCAGATCAAGCTGGCGCGCCTGTCGCACATCATCGCCGGGGGCGTGCAGCGGGGTCGCATAGTGATAGGCGTTGTCGGTGAGCGAAATCAGCAGCCCCCGGCCCAGCAGCGCCAGCAGCAGCATCCAAGCGTGCGCGCCGTAGAGCCAGACGCTGCACGCCAGCAGCGCCAGTGACGCCAGGCTGTCCAGACGCATGGCGCGCAGGGTGTCGGGCTTGAGCAGTTGCCGCTCCAGACTCTGCGCCAGCGACGGCAGACCGGGCTCGGCCGGCAGACGCTGTGCCAGCCGCAGCAGCCAGGTCGGCGGCAACCACACCAGCAGCAGCGCGGCCACTTCGCTGGCATACAGGCCGATGAGCAGTTGCGGGTAGTAACGCCAGGCGGCCGCGCTGCGCGTGGTCAAGGCCGGATCGAACACTTCGCTGCGGTCGATGGCGGTGCGGTTGAACTGGTGGTGCTTGAGATGCCCGAACCGCAGCACCGCAAACGGCGCCGGAAAGCCGATGGCCAGCAGGCGCGAAAGCACGTCGTTCAGGCGCCGGTTGGGAAGCAGCACGGCGTGGATGCCTTCGTGCAGCAAAGACCAGTAAAAAGTGGTCGCCAGCACCACGATCAGCAGACTCCAGCCCAAAGCAGGCAGCGCGGGCAGCAGCAGCGGCAGAACGATCCACAGCCAGCCCGACATCGTCAGCGCCAAGACCGCGAGCAACAGATTGAGCCGCGCCGGAATGCTGCGAGGGTCGGTTGCCGCGCTGCTCATGTTCACCTCAAGGCGGGCGGCATTTGCGGGCCGTACTGCCGCCGGTCGATAAACACCCGGTCGTAGGCCTGCGCCTTGGCCACTTTTTTCAGCTCGACCAGAAGGGCCGAAACTTCGCGGTGCGATTCCACCTGCCCCGAAGCCAAAGTCAGCACGCCGAAGGACACGGTGGGAAATCCGAACCACTGCGCTTCGCCTCGGCGGTTGACGGCCTCGTATCCGCCGCGCTCACGTTGATCCGCATTGAAGAAGCGCGGCATCTCGGCGGCGAATTCCTGCGGAACGGTCTGCAGACGCTCGACGGCATCGGGCTCGGCGCTCACCACGATGAAATCATCCCCGCCGATGTGGCCGACAAAATCGCCCGGCCGCCCAAAGCGCGCCCGCAGCAGATCGGCCAGCAGCACAATGACCTCGTCGCCGAGCCGGTAGCCAAACACATCGTTGAACGGCTTGAAGTGATCGATATCGCCATACGCCGCCACGAAAGACTGCCCCGAGGCCAGCAGGCGATCGATCTGTTCGTTGATGGGCACATTGCCCGGCAGCAGCGTCAGCGGGTTGGCATAGCGCGCAGTCTGGATCTGGAACTCGTTGACCAGCCGCAGCAGATCGCCCACCAGCAACAGGCCGCGATAGTCGCCCTGCTCGGTGACCAGCACGCCCTCGGTGGCGTGGCGAAAGCTGGCATCGGCGATCAACTGGCTGGCCTGGTGCAGACTGCTGCTCACATCGAGCTTGAGCACGTCGGCGCTCATCACCTGGGCGCAGGGTTTGTTGCCCAGCAGGTCGCGTACATGCGGGCGCCAGAGCCGGTCAGCCAGCACATAGCGGTTGAGAATACCCAGGGCGCGCCCGTTCGCATCGACCACGGGAATCGACATCAGATCGGGCTGGGCGTCGAAGCGGCGCAGCACCTCTTCCAGCCGTACTTGCGGCTGGACCGGAGCGATCGGGCGCGCCAGGCCGAGCGCCGACTGTTCCACGCTGCCGCGCGAAGCCAGCGGGTACAACTCGGGTTGAGCCGCCTCGATCAAGCCCCGTTGCGCCGGGCGCATTTCACGCGACGGCGCGGCAGACGGCCGCTCCAACACAAAGCCCTGCGCCAACTGCACGCCGATTTCGCGCAGCACGCGCAGATCGCGGGCCGACTCCACGCCCTCGGCCACCACCCAAGAACGGCTGGCCTCGGCCATGAGCAACATCGAACGCACGAACGCCGCCTTGATCGCATCATCGGCCAGCCCGGCGCAGAACGCCCGGTCGATCTTGAGATAGCGCGGATGCAGGCGCTGCCAGGCTTCGAAGCGGCCGAAACCCCGCCCCATGTCGTCCAGCGCCAGCGTAAAACCGAGGCGGTGCAGATGTTCGGCCTGCTCCATGCCCACGCCGTCTTTCAGCAGATCATCGCTTTCCAGCAACTCGAACACGATGCGCGACGGCGGCAAGCCCAGTCTTTGCAACAAATCGAGCGCGGCCGAGCTGCCCAGCCAGCCCGAATCGAGCAAGGTCTGCGTGACGTTGATGAACAACTGCCCCGGCAAATTCAGCCGGGCGAACGTCTCTAAACTCGTGCGCACGCACAGGGCATCGAGCTCGTACAAGCGCCCGTTCTCCCGTGCGGTCTGAAACAGCGCATCCGGTCGCTCCAGCGGCGAGCCCTGCGGCCCGCGCGCCAGCGCCTCAAAGGCGTGGATCGACTGACCCCGCAGATCGAACACCGGCTGAAACTCCACGCGCAGCTCGCCATGCGAAAGCAGCCGGTCGAGCAGGATGGCGAGATAGCCGATCTGGGGTTGTACGAGAGAAAGCATGGGACGAAGTGCGGGAAAGATGCCCGGTTTTATCGCACCCACATCACAGTTTGATGACAGTCATGGCGATTTCATGTCGGCGTGCCGCAACACAAAGCCCTGCCCTGCAAAAACAAGACAACTCAACCACAATAGGGCTCACAGCGCCACTTTGGCCTGCTCCCTGATTCACATGAAAGTTATCTAAAAGGACATCGAAAATGGCAAAGATTCTTGTTTTGTATTACAGCACCTGGGGTCATGTGGAAACCATGGCGCACGCCGTGGCCGAAGGCGCGCGCAGCGTGCCGGGCTGCAGCGTGGACATCAAGCGCGTACCCGAAACCATGCCGGCGGAAACCGCGGCTGCCATCCATGCCAAGACCGATCAGGCCGCGCCCATTGCCCAGCCCGCCGACCTGGCGGACTATGACGCGGTGATCTTCGGCACGCCCACGCGATTCGGCAATATGTGCGGCCAGATGCGCAACTTTCTCGACCAGACCGGCGCACTGTGGCAGCAAGGCAAACTGGTGGGCAAGGTGGGCAGCGTGTTTGCCAGCACCGCCACCCAGCACGGCGGGCAGGAAACCACCATCACTTCGTTCCACACCACCCTGTTCCATCACGGTATGGTGGTCGTTGGCGTGCCCTATGCCTGTGCCGGCCTGACCCAGATGGACGAAATCACCGGCGGCACGCCTTACGGCGCCACCACCCTGAGCAAAGGCGACGGCAGCCGCCAGCCCAGCGCCAATGAGCTCGACATTGCCCGCTACCAGGGCAAGCATGTCGCGGAAATCACCAAGAAGTTGTTTGGTTGATGCCGCCAGCCGCGGAGCCCGGCCACGCCTGCCGCCCCGGCTGCGCGGCCTGCTGCATCGCGCCGTCGATCAGCAGCTCGATTCCCGGAATGCCGCAGGGCAAGCCAGCGGGCACGCCCTGCGTGCAACTCAGCGCGGATCTGCGCTGCGCCATTTTCGGCAGGCCCGAGCGTCCGTCCTGCTGCAGCGGACTGCAGCCCAGCGCCGAGATGTGCGGCGACAGCCGCGAACAGGCGCTGCACTGGTTAGCTGCACTGGAGCGTGCAACGGCACCCTGAAACCTGCGGGGCGCTTTCCGTCGTTAGGGCCTGTCAACGCTATTGATGCACCCACGCCGGGGATCTGGGCGGAGGCAATGCGAGGCGCAGGCCGCGCCGTGGTGTGTTGCACCACAAGCGGACTGCAACGTGGCAGTGCGCCGCCCAGACCCCCGGCCCGAAGGGTTGCCCCCAGACGGGGCGTCTGCGG